>Ga0247725_1000308_pt1 | contig 44270 bp, 50 predicted proteins | sample OKSTACKMCFT3sol_FD_183021 | JGI IMG/M metagenome (GOLD analysis project Ga0247725, IMG submission 183021) | Subsurface sediment microbial communities from gas well in Oklahoma, United States - OK STACK MC-FT3-sol | ecosystem: Environmental > Terrestrial > Deep subsurface > Rock core/Sediment...
CTGGCCGACTGGCTGGGGAAGCAGGAGATGAAACACGTCCGGGGCGCACCCTACCATCCCCAGACCCAGGGCAAGATCGAGCGCTGGCATCAGACCCTGAAGAACCGCATCCTGCTGGAGAACTACTTCCTGCCCGGCGACCTGGAGGCCCAGATCGGCGCCTTCATCGAGCACTACAACCACGCCCGCTATCACGAGAGCCTGGAGAATGTAACGCCGGCCGACGCCTACTTCGGCCGAGCCGCCGACATCCTGCGCCGCCGCGCCAGCGTCAAGCGACAGACCCTTGAACATCGGCGCTTGCAGCACCGCAAAATCGCCGCCTAGATATCAAACCCAGACGAGGCCAACCCTCCACTAAATCCGCAGCCCGGCTGTCTCAAAACTTCTGACGACGTACAATCTGTCGCTGGCGCGACGCGAAAGTGCCCGTCCGGGTCCTCTCTGAGCGCCTGGGCCGCACCCGTCGACCATACATCGCGCTGGGCGGCGATGGTATCGATCGCCGACAAGATCGGCTGCACCGCCCAGACCTTGAACGAGTGGGTCAAGAAGACCGAGGTGGGCGCGGGCAAGCGACTAGGTATGCCCAGCGACGTGGCCGAGAAGATGAAGGCGCTGAAGCGGGAGAATTGCGAGCTGCGCCAGCCCGCGATAACCGTCTGACGGGCGCGGTGCTTCGTTGTCAAACTGCGACAGAGTCTGCTCCCCCTTCAACGCCTCCAGCGCTACCTCGGCCTCGAAGTCAGCTGAGTAGCACTTCCGCTTTCCAGTCATAAGTCCGCCCTTCGAGGTGCGTCATTTCCGGTCGTGGCGATGAGCTCAAAGTGCTGCTTCCCTAATTGCTCTCTTGTTTTTACCTCCCGAATTGCCCCAAGATTCAAGGGTAATTGGGAGGCCGCTTATGTTTCTGGGCTACGCGCGCACATGCCGGCTCGGCGTCCAACATTCTACCTTGTATCGCCACATACCCGGCGGACGGGAGTCGCTTGTCGAGGTGGCTGAAGCGTGAAGGTTATCTCCCTTTTCTCCGGTGCCGGCGGCCTTGATCTCGGGCTGATCCAGGCTGGACATGAAATCGTTTGGGCCAACGATTTTGATGCGGATGCCGTGGCCACATACCGCAGGAATATCGGCGAACACATTTTCCTCGGTGACATATGCGCCGTTCCATCTTCCGCGATTCCTGACGCTGACGTCGTTGTCGGAGGCTTTCCCTGCCAAGGCTTCTCCCAGGCCAACATGCTGCGTTTTGCCGAAGATGAACGGAACCGGCTCTATCTGGAGTTTCTGCGGATCGTTAGCGACAAGCAGCCGCTATACTTTCTCGCGGAAAACGTTCGAGGCATCTTGAGCTTAGATGGCGGGCGGGCCATTCAGAAAATCGAGTCCGATTTCGCTGCTGTGGGCTATCGTGTGACGAAGCGGCTTTTTAACGTTGCGGATTTTGGCGTTCCGCAGCTTCGCCGCCGCGTGATTATCGCCGGCACGAGAAGTGACCTTCCAAAAGAATCGGACTTCCAATTTCCTGAGCCGACACACGCCGATCCCAAGAAGGCAAAAGAAAGCGGAATGAAGCCTTGGGTAACAATTGGTGAGGCTTTAGCCGCCTACCCAGAACCGGACGCTCCGCACAGCTTACACAACCACGTTTACTCGCTCTATAAAGTGACGAACCGAAACTTCACGGGCCACAGGCGTACTGATAGTAACAAGCCATCGCCGACCATCCTCGCAAGGGGAAACGGGGGCGGGGGCGTGTGTGCCATTCAACATCCGAAAAACCACCGCCGGATGTCGATACGCGAACAGGCCGCAGTTCTGGCCTGCCCCCATTGGGTGATCCGGTTTCAATGTTAGTGCATGGGCGGATCTGACGCCATGGCTGGAGTGGGCGAGCGCGCGCCTTCAAGCGCTGGCGCGCTCGCCCATGGCACGATGTGTCCGCCGCGGGGGATGGTGATCTCAGGCGCCGGTGGTCGATATTTCAGCGCGCTGTGGGGACGGACGGCGTTGAAGTGACGCCGCCAGGCCTCAATGATCACCTGGGCTTCGGCCAGGCTGAAGAAGATCTCGCCGTTCAGCAGTTCGTCGCGCAGCTTGCTGTTGAAGCTCTCGCAGTAGCCATTCTCCCACGGGCTGCCGGGTTCGATGTAGGCGGTCTGCGAGCCCACGGCGGCGATCCAGTTGCGCAGAGTGGTGGCGATGAACTCGGGGCCATTGTCGGATCGAACATAGGCCGGAGGCCCGCGCAGGATCATCAGATCGGCCAGGGTCTCCAGCACGTCGGTGGAGTTGAGGCGGCGCTTGACCCGGATCGCCATGGCCTCGCGGGTGAACTCGTCGATGACGCAGAGCATGCGGAACTTTCTCCCGTCGTGGGTGCGGTCCTCGACGAAGTCGTAGGACCAGACGTGGTTGGGCCGCTCGGCGCGCAGCCGCACGCACGGCGTTATTATCCTTACCAGTCTTGAGGTTTCTGTCCGCGTTCCGCTGGACAAAGATACGCTCCTCGAACGTTTCGGTTTAGTCGATCGTATCTGGTGGTCCGCCTTCGTGGCTTTGGGGCTCATCCTCGCCACTTCGGCGACGGCGCTTGCCCGCGACGTTGGCGAAGCTTTGCTGAACGCAGTGAAACGAACCGGCGACGCCAAAACGCCCTGGGGATTGCAAACGCTCTCCTCGAGCCTTGTTGTTTGGGCCACCCTCGTAGCCTTCCGTCTCAAGCCATTGCACGACGCTTTCTCTGCGTTGACGAACCGCCGAGCTGTGGAGCTGTGACATGCTGAAGCCGGATCGTTCCTACCGCTGGGGAATGACTTTTGCCCAGCTCGGGTTTGGGATCGCGGCGATGGTGCTGGTCCTGCGGTCCTGCATAGCCAGGTCGCCGCTCAGCACCGCCGTGCTCGATCTTGCGCGCCATCCCGCCAGCCCTATGGGAATGGCCTTTCTCGTGGGCGGCCTGATGATCGTCGTGGGCGCCTGCTACTACCTGTTCGCCCCGGTGTTTTGCGTTCTCGATGACAGCGAGCCGCCCGACCTGGCCGCTCGGCCGCCCCGGCCGCCCAGGCTGCCCGCCAGCGTCCCGCCGGGCCACACCCTCCATTGATCCAGGATCTCTCTGTGACCAGACTCCGCCCCCTGCTCTACACGCTGCTCGCCATCACGATGAACGCCACGGCGGGCTTTGTCTTGATTGGCGCCGCGCCGGAGCGCTTTCCAAGTTGGTTTGTTCTTTGCCAAAAGGTGATGATGATCGCCTCGGCGCCGGTGGCCCTGTTTTGCCTGTTCGGGATCTTCAGCGAGATGTCCATGCGGGCGCGTCTCGCCCGCATGGACAAGGACTTGGCGCAAGGCTGGACAGTCGCCGGGGTGATCGCGCGTGAACGGCGCTCTCGCCTCATCGCCCTGACGATCGGCGCAGTCGTGGCCTTGATCGGCCTCTTCGGCCGTAGGGTGTTTTCCGAAGAGACCGCCTACCTCGGCATGACCGCCCTCAGCGCGATCGGCGTCGCCTTCGCCGCCTGCAGCGCCGTCATGCTGGCGGCGACATTCCTGCCGCTGTCTGCGGATCTGGGCGATGATGTCCGTGCGGGGGCCATTGGTGGCGATCGGCTAGTCCGTCGCGGCGGCCCTAGCCCGTATTTCCTGCGCGAGGATCCCATCGAGCCGCTCGATCATCCCAGCCGCCATAGGCCAGGGCGGGACGAATGATTTCAGGCCATAGTGCGCTCGAAGCCGCTTGGCCAGGTCGAGCGCCGCCAAGCCGCGCTGAAGCGCCAGCTTGTTGGTTTCGACGGCCATGTCGATCGCATCGCCATGTTCCGCGGTGGCGTTGATCATCTCTCGCGCGTGCTTGACCGTCGTGGCGAAGGTCCGGGCGTCGATATCCAGGTGTCGGTCCAGCGCCGGCCAGCCGCTCGGGTCTTCGGGCAGCTCGGGAAAGTCCGGGAGCCGCGCGACGGCGGCGAAGTCATAGGGCCCGTCCATCTGACTCGCGGCGTTCTGGTGGGGAACGTCGGCGCAGTCCGTGGCGTAGCGTTCGAAGAGGTCGATCAGCTTGGACGCCAGGGCGCGCCCTGCCCGACGCCGCGCGCGCCGATCGCGCCAGACGCCAAGGGAGAACACCACGGCCCCGGCGACCACGCCGTTGGCGAGGATCTTGCCGCCCTCCAACCACCAGTTCACCGCCGCCCCCGCCCCGCTCATCACCCTCACGCCTCCCCTCGCCCGGACGGCGCCGAGCTTTTCCGAACCGGACGCCGCCGTAAAGCCGCCCGCGCGATGGGATGGCGCCGACCGGACGAGACGCCGCCGGCGGCTCGGGTCGCCAGACCGCCAGCCCGGCGCCGGCCGTAGGCGCGGCGCGCGCCCCACTTGTGAGACGCCGCCCACTGCGGACTCTGGACAAGCTCTGCCTGTTTTGCGATCAACAGCCCACGGATCGCTGACGCGGCGAGACCTCCTCGAGGTCACGCCTGACGGAAGACAAAGGCGTGCGCGATCTGTCCCCTGCCCCACCCCACTCGCACCGTCGGCTCGAGGCCGACATCGCCCGAGGCTTGGCGATCATCCTGGTGGTGATCGGTCACGCCCTGGAGATCCTGTTCTACAATCGCCCGGACGGCGCCTTCTCCGAGGATGCCTTCGCCCTCTGGCGATTGATCTACGCCGGTCACATCCCGGCCTTTTTCGTCATCGCGGGCCTGGTGTCGCCCACCCGGAATCTACCGGCCCCAACCCGCGCTCACCAGCTCGTCGGCCTGGCGCTGGCGGCTCATCTCGCGATCGCGCTACCGCTCGCGGCCCTGCAGCTGACCCAACACCCGCGCGAGGCGACGACCATCCTCGTCCAGGCCCTACGACCCTTGATCCTGGGGACGGGCTTTTCGGCGCCAAGCCTTTGGTTCCTGATCGCCCTGGCGGGCGTCGAGACGGTTTGGCGGCGAACGCGGGCCAAGGTCGCGGTCCTCGTGCTGACGATCCTTGTCCTGACCGCTGTCGCCCTGGTCGTCCCGCGCGCCGTCCCGAACCTTTGGAGCTTTCGCGACCTTGGCCCAGGGCTGACCTTCTACGCGCTCGGCGCGGCCCTCAAGCGTGTGAGAGGCCGTCGACTGGCGCAGGCCTGCGCTTTCGCCCTTGGGGCCTGGGTTTGGGCCGCGGCGAGCAACAAGGGCTGCTATCTTCCCAAGGAGGGCTGGTGTCCGCTCGCGGGAATGGGCGGGCGCTTCGGCCCGTTGATGGCCCTGGGCGCGTTTGGCGACTACCTGTAGCGGCGCGCAATAGTGAACGGCTCGACGCGAGATACAAGGCGTGTTTCGACGCATATTAGCTGAGACGTCTGTGCCTACTCGGCGCACATTGTGTGAGACTGAAACCACAATGGTTGAGACCGACGCGCGCTATTTGAGACCGACGCACGGTCGATGAGACGCTTCAGAGCGGCAGGCCCGCGGCGCGCATCTCCTCCATCAACTCCGTCGAGCGGGCGGGATCGAGCCCGCCGCGGAACAACTGCCGGATCTCTGCCGGCTTGGCGTCGAACAATTCCGCGAGAGACTTGAGATCGTAGCCGTGCCGCGTCAACTGCGGCTCTAGATCGTCGGCGCGGCGCGACAAGACGGTCTCGACGATCGCCTTGTCGATCGGCTTCACGCCAGCCTCGAAACCGGCCTCGAACACCCGCACCAGCGAACTGCTGAGCTGCAACGGCGTCTTCAGACGCACCGCAAGCAAAGTGGCGGCTTCCTCTGTGATGACGTCTTCAGGTTGGGCGTCGGAGTGGAGGGAACTCTTGAGGGTCCAGTCGAGAAAGTCACGCTGCCGTTCGCGCAACCCTCCGAACTCGAAAACAGTCGTCCGGTCGCCGACCTCTTCCATGCTGGGCCGCCGCAGGTCATTTTTGAGCTTGGGGTGGCCGACCAGAACGACGGAGAGTTGTCCGCCGCCTTCCACGACGAGTTCGATGAGACGTTTGAGCGCGGTCAGCGTCTTGGGGTGCAAGGCGTGGGCGTCGTCGATGAATAGGGCCACTGGCTTCTTGGCCTTGCGAAACAGTTCCTGAAGGTCGCGCTCACGTCGTTCACTCTGGCGGGAAATGACGACGGCCTTGTCCGACGACAGATCGTAGAACAGTGCGGAGATCAGCAGGGGAACCGTGATCTTCACCTTGTCCACCGTCAGGGACCTGGAGACGATGACCCGCCCTTCACGCTCAAGTTCGGTCCGAAGCTGACGCGATAGCACCGTCTTGCCGGACCCGATGACGGCGGTGAGCGCGATCAGCCGACCGCGCATGATCGCTGTGCGCAGGTCGCGCGAGATCTGAGCGTGGTGATCAGTCTCGAAGAATTCGACATCGACCGGCGATCGTTCGAGGCCGTAATATTCCATCACTTCGGTCAGCATCCGTAGAGCCCTCCTCGGCGCCCTTGGGGAAATCGCTCGCGTATCGCCGCCAAAATCTCCGGCCTAGCCAGCGTCCGGCGAAGCAGGTCATCGACAAAGCGGCGGTCGTCATCGGACAGCTTGGCCAGCGGGAAGCGCACTTCGTCAGCGATGGCCCGCCGGGCCGCCAGAACGCTCGGAAAGGCCAACTCGTGGAAGGGGTCGGGGTCGCGGAACGGTCTGGATGGAAGCGCGGCCGAATCCTGTTGAACGCCGATCATCACCACATCGTCTTCGCCGCTCAGCGCCGAACGCGGGAGCTTGAGCTGCGCCGCCAGCTCTCCGACCTTGTCGGCGCGAACCTCGCGACGACCCTTGCGATGTTTTCGATAGCGATGAAGGGGGATCGGGCCACCGACCGGGGTGTAGGGTCCGAAGCGCTCCTCGCCCTGTTCGACGAATAGCTCCTGATCGAAGAGGCCCCACCAGACGACAACGGTCTCGCCCGCCAGGTCAGGATCGACCTCATAGGTGACGCCGGCCACCGTGATCCGGCAGTCGATGCCGACCGCGCGTCGTTCGGGTTCACGGGCGAAGGTGCAAAACCGCTCCCAAGCGCACATCTGGCGCACGCCATCGGGCGGCAGATTGCCGAGCCAGTCATGAAGGCGGCTGTGCGGCTCGGATCGATGATCGCCGCTGTTGTAGGTGGCGATATAGCGGGCGAGCCAGCGGTTGGCCTCTTCCTCGGTTTCGGGCTGATGGAAGTGATAAAGCGTTTCGTGGGCGTCCTTCACGGTCCTGAACGGCCGCTCGACCTTGCCCTTGGCCCGGGCTGTGGTCCGCCGGCCATCGCTACCGGCTGGCATGTGGATTATCGCCTCGATGTTGAGGCTCTCCATCACGCGCTGAAACACCCCGGATTTCGCGACCGGGCCATTGTCGAGATAGAGCGTCGTGGGGACGCCCTGGAATGGATTGGCCTCGTCCGGCTTGGCCGACATGGCGTTGAACAAGAAACGCAGCGCCGATTCAGCGTCCTCGCCATAGACACAACGATATTCCTGATAGGCGACGCCGGAGCGGTCATCGACCACGCTGAACAACATCAGCGTCGGCGCGCCGTTCCGATCAGGATCGATCCAGGGCGGGACGGCGAGTTGCTTCAGCTCCGAAGGGCTCATGTCGAAATGCCACAACGCGTTCGACTGCTCGGCTTGAAACCGCACTGCTGGCGGCGGCCGGGTCATCCGCTCGTTGTCGTAGCCGAGGCGACGCATGTGACGGTTGATGGTCGAAGCGGTCAGCTTGCCAGGTGGAAGCTTCTGCAGGCCGTCCGGGGTCTCGACCCCATGCTTCTCTAGTAATTCGAGAATGCGGACCGTTGAGAGATGTCGCCCTTTTCGGTTGGTGGTTCGCACCTTCATCGCCGCGATGATCTCGCACCAACCTTCGACTTCGGCGCCCGACAAGACCCGCGGCCGGCCACGGTCGGCGCGATGTGCATGGCGGGGATGGCCGCCCCCACGGAGCAGACGATACAGCGTAGCCCGGCTGACGCCGTAGAGCGTGCCGGTGGAGAGCAAGAGTTGCTGACGATCAGGGTGTTTGGCCGGCAAGGCGGCCAGACGCCGACGGAGCATCACCAGCGCCTCAACGGGGACGCTGGTGCTCGGCGCCATCAGCCAGCCACTTGAAGCTGGCGCGGCCGAACTGCCGCTGGCGCATCGAGTAGGGCCTGGCCCGCCGCCTTGGGCGTTCCATCGCCGTTGACGTAAACATAGAGGGTCGTGGTGGTCAGACCCAGGCGGCGGGCCACCTCCGTGGCTTTGGCCTCGCGGTCAGCCATCGCCGCCATGGCCATCATCAACGTCGCCCGGTCCATCTTGCGAGGTCGGCCGCCCATACGTCCCCTGGCCCGCGCTGCGGCCAGGCCTGCGTTGGTCCGTTCTGAGATCAGCTCGCGCTCAAACTCGGCGAAGGCCGCAAAGATGCCGAACGCCAAGCGGCCGTTGGCCGTCGTCGTATCGATCTGCGCGCCAGCTCCGGCGATGACCTTCAGGCCCACCCCGCGCGTCCGCAACTCATCGACAGTGTTGACCAGGTGGCGGAGATCTCGGCCGAGCCGGTCGAGTTTCCAGAGCACCAAGGTATTGCCAGGCTGGAGCGCCTTGAGGCAGGCCGCCAGTCCCGGCCGATCATCACGCCGGCCGGAGGCCAAATCCTCATAGATGCGGTCAGGTTCGACGCCGGCTGCGGCCATGGCGTCACGCTGCGGCGCCAACGTCTGGCTCCCGTCGGCTTTGGACACGCGAACGTAACCCACCAGCACCCGGCCGCTCCGTCAGAAAAGACAGATCGGAGGGTGCAAGCTTGCGATCATTTCCGCAACGGGTTTTCTGGTGGCGCAGGATCACTCCTGGGCCAATTGCGGCGACCGTCAGGAAACCGGCCGTTTTCCTGGGGGGTGACGCGGGCGAGCCCATTGGCGTGATTAGCGTCTCAATGACGTCTCTGGTTTCGCGCGGCGCTGAAAGGCCAGGGCAATTGTTGCTGCGATTTCGTTGAGCTGCGCGAGGAACTGTTCGCCTGGAACTCCATGGTCCTGCACGAGGTGCATTTCGAAGGCTCGGCGAACGTGGCGCGCCGGTCGCACCGCTCGCGAGCGCCATCGAACGTGACTTCGGAAGCCACGATAGCTGGGCGGCGGAGTTCGCCGGCATGGGCAAGGCGCTCGGCGGCGGTTCCGGCTGGGTTCTGCTGGCCTGGAGCGAGCGCGACCAGCGGCTTGTCCATCAGTGGGCCTCCGACCACACCCAAATCGCCGATGGCCGGCCGCTGCTTGCTTTGGACATGTACGAGCACGCCTATCACATGGACTACGGGGAGCTCACGTCGACGCCTACATGAAGGCGTTCTCCTGGGGAGGCGACAACGCGCGCTTCGCCCGCGCCGTCGCCTGATACGCATCGATGTCGAATCGTGAGCGGCTGTGGCCCTGACGGGCTGCGCGGCGCCAATTGGACGAGCAGGCCCTTCCAATCGCGCTTGCAATGCGGTAGCTATCGCCCACCGGGCCATCGCGGATCGCCCGGTTAGACGGCCCGGTCGTCCAAGATCCGCTCCTTGGAGCGTGCGCGTAAGGCGCGCGCAGGGGAGCGTGTGCCTTGGATTTCGGTTTGTGCGTCGAGCCCGCGTGGGCTTCTTTTTTCCTAGCAAGCGAACGTCACCGCGAAAGTCGGGTCGGTCCGCCTTGCTTGGGCGATTTCGCGAGCCATCCTTCAGCGCGGCCACGCAATCGCGCGTGCGATCTGAGCCACAGCGGAGTGATGGCATGACCGCGTCTGCCGAACTCGATATGGCTGCCGAGCCGCAGCCGCCGGCGCTGAGCTATCCGCAGCTGTTCTTACGCTTCCTGCGATTCGGGCTGATGGCCTGGGGCGGGCCGGTGGCCCAGATCGCGATGCTACGGAAGGAACTGGTCGAGGAGGAACGCTGGATTTCCAGCGCGCGCTTCAATCGCCTGCTCGCTGTCATGCAGGTTCTCCCTGGGCCAGAGGCCCATGAGCTCTGTGTTCACCTTGGCATGCGCGCCAAGGGCCGGCTCGGAGGCATGCTCGCGGGGCTGGCGTTCATGCTTCCCGGCTTCCTGCTGATGTTCGCCTTGTCCTGGCTCTACTTCGCGATGGACATCCAGTCGTCTGCGCTCGGCGCCGCCTTCCTCGGCGTGCAGGTGGGCGTCGTCGCCATGATCGTGCGAGCGGTGCACCGGATCGGCGAACATGTGCTGAACGACCGGTGGCTCTGGGGCCTGGCCCTCGGCGTCGGGTTGGCATCGCTCCTAGGCGCGAGCTTTTGGGTCGTGCTGCCCATCGCCGGGGTGGTCTATGCGCTTGCTGCATCGGGTCGGCAATCTCTGGCGCTCGTGTGCGCGTTCATCGGGGTCGCCCTAGCGACCGCCGTCATCTGGTGGTCGCCGGGCGTTCAACCGGGCGATGTGCAAGCCGTCGGCGCATCGGCTGGTCCGGTGGCTCTCTTCCTCTCCGGTCTCAAAGCCGGGTTGCTGACGTTCGGCGGAGCGTACACGGCCATCCCGTTTCTCCGGAACGACGCGGTGGGGCGGGGTTGGATGACCGACGGTCAGTTCCTCGACGGTCTGGCGCTCTCGGGCATCCTGCCGGCGCCGTTGATCATCTTCTCCACCTTCGTGGGCTACGTCGGCGGCGGCCCGATTGGCGCCCTAGCCATGACCGCCGGGATTTTCCTGCCCGCCTTTGCGTTCTCGCTGATCCTCTACGATCGTCTGGAAGCCGTCCTGGAGGTCAAGCAGCTGCACGCGCTCCTGGAGGGCGTCGCTGCCGGCGTGGTGGGCCTGATCGCCGCAACGACGCTGCAGCTCGGGCAGGCGACGGCGGAACGGGTCCCGGTGCTCTGGCCAGCCCTGGTCATCTTTGCTGGCGCGCTTGCCATCCTTTATCTTTGGAAGAGCAAGCTCAACATCGTGGCCGTGATCTTCGCCGCCGGGGCGGCGGGCTGGTTCGCCTATGGGTGAGCAAAGCCCCCCCGCGGGGTCAGACGCCAGTCTGGACGCCCACGTCCCCATAGCCGGCCCAACAAGTTGTTGACTGTCGAAACCGTGTTGATGAGCCGCAGCGCACGGGCGCTGCGGCGAACGAGGAGAATATCTATGAAGCGAATTACGCTGACGCTGACGCTCGTCGCCGGCGCCTTTTTTGGCCAAGCCGCGAGCGCGGCCCCTGACTGGGCCGCCGTGGGCCGCGCACTGGGCAAAGAGGGCGCTGTGCAGCCCGGCGGAGTCTATCGAGTCGGGATGCCGCGGACCGATCTCAAGGTGACCCTGGACGGGGTGCCGATCAGGCCTGCGCTGGCGCTCGGATCCTGGCTTGCGTTCCAGGACATGGGCGACCACGCCATGGTCATGGGCGACCTGGTTCTCACGCACGAGGAGGTGAACCCGGTCATGAAGGTTCTCGTCGAAAACGGCCTCGAAGTGACCGCGCTCCACAACCACCTTCTGCGGTCCTCGCCGGCCACGATGTACATGCACGTAGGTGGTCACGGAGATCCGGTGAAGCTTGCCGCGGCGCTGCAGAAGGCGATCACGCAAAGCAAGACCCCGATGGGGGCGGCATCCACGGTCGCGCCCGCTACGCCCGCTCCCGCGATCGACACGGCCGGCCTTGACCGCACGCTGGGCTACAAGGGCAAGGCCACGGGCGGCATCTACCAGTTCAGTGTTCCGCGCGCGGAGCCGGTTCGGGAAGCCGGCGCTGTGGTGCCCGAAGCCATGGGCTCGGCCACGGTCATCAACTTCCAGCCCACCGGCGGCGGCAAGGCCGCCATCACCGGTGACTTCGTCCTGACGTCCGACGAAGTGAACCCGGTGATCCGGGCGCTTCGGGCGAACGGCATAGAGGTCACCGCGCTCCACAACCACATGCTGGACGACGAGCCGCGACTGTTCTTCATGCATTTCTGGGCGAACGACGACGCGCTGATGCTCGGGCGCGGGCTTCGGTCGGCGCTGGATCACGTCAAGGCCGCCAAGCCATGAGGACCTGGGCCGGCATGGCGGCGACGGCGGTCTTGGCCGCCGCGCTCTCCAGCGGAGTGACTTGGGCCGTGGCGGGCAAGGATCGTGAGCCGACAGCGTTGCAGGGGGTAGGCCCGAACGGGCCACCGCTCACCATGACTGTGGCGGGGCTCCAGGCCGTTTGCGAGGTCAATGGCTCAGACCCTCGGAGCTGGTGCGCCGGCTACCTCATGGCCGCCGCCGACACGCTGCAGGCTTTCGGCGCAGGAGGGCACAAGGCCGGGACCTGTGCTGTCTCCTACCGGGTGGAGGATCTGGCGCCCCTCTACACGGGATGGGCGCGCCGATCCCCGCAGGCTGCGGATCTGCCGATGCTCGCCGGGGTCAGTCTGGCATTCCGCGAAGCCTGGCCCTGCCCCTAAGGCTTCACGGGGACACTCGGACAAGGCGCTAGGTCTCTTGCAAAGGCGCTCGCCCCGGCGTTTACGTGCGTTTCGAGGTGATACTCGTTCCGACCGATCCAGTTCAGATATCCGGCGCGCAGCGGTCGTCGGATTGCGGAGGATCGTCGCACACGCCATGGCGATCACCCGCAATGCCTCCCGCTCTGAGACGCGTCTCACCGACCGTGGGTCGGTCTCAAATAGTGCGCGTCGGTCTCAATCATTGTGATCTCAGTCTCACACAATGTGCGCCCCGGAGCGGCGAACGTCTCAGCTAATGTGCGTCGAAAGGCGTCATGAATCTCGCGTCGAGCCGTTCACTATTGCGCGTCCCTACAACTACCGGCTGTTCCTGCTTTCGGGCGCGAGCGCGGCCGTGGCGCTGCTCGGCGCCGGCGCTGTGCTGGCCAGGACACCCGCTCGCGAAGCTCTGGGCTGGGTGGGCCGTCGAAGCCTTGATCTCTACCTGGTCAACGGCGCGGCGCTGGCTCTGGCCAACCCCGTCCTGAAGGGCCTCCCAATGTCGCCGAACGTGCTGACGGACTTGGTTGGGCTGATCGTGGTGATGGTGTCGCTGCAGGTCTTCGTGGTCCGATTGACGACCTCCCCGCTGTCAGGGTTTCGGGCCTGGGCCTTCAGGCTCGCCGATAGGCTCAAAGGCCCAGGACAAGAGGCCTCGGCGCTTCCGTCTCGGTGGGGTTTCTGACACAATCGGACCACGGATCGCACGTCTGAAAGAGGACGCGATCCGTCATGCCCGAACCAACAGCTCATCGCCCGCGCGCCCATGGGGCGGTCTATATGATCAGCGGCGTCGAGGTGGCGCGCGACAGCGACCAGCTGCAGCAGCACCTGAAGGCCGCCTACGAGGTGGGCGGCCGCCATGGCCGACCGCGCTGCATGTGCGTTCCCGAGGGCGTGGAGATGTATATCTCCAAGGTCGGCGGGCATTTCCTGATCAAGCGGATGCCGGGGGGCGGCGGCCATCACGATCCGTCCTGCGCGACCTATGAGCCGCCGGCGGAACTGTCGGGCCTGGGCCAGGTCCTCGGCTCGGCGATCACCGAGGATCCCGTCGAGGACACGACGGTTCTGAAGCTCGATTTCGCGCTGAGTCGGGTTGGCCGCCGCGCCCCGGTCGAGACCGACAGCGAACCCGCAGACAGCGTCAAGACGGCGGGATCCAAGCTCAGTCTGCGCGGCTTGCTGCACTATCTGTGGATGGAGGCGGACCTCACGCGCTGGCACCCCGGGATGGAAGGCAAGCGCGACTGGAACGTGGTGCGTTTCCGCCTGCTGGGCGCGTCGGAGCGGAAGGAAGTGAAGGGTTCGCTGCTGCGCGAAACCCTCTACGTTCCCGAACCTTGGCGCGAGAGCCAGCGCGAGGCGATCTCGACGCGCCGACGCGCCATCTTTCGGCGCAAGGCCTCCTCCAAGGGTCGCAAGGAGCTGATGCTCCTGCTAGGCGAGGTCGAGGACTTCGACATTGGCCGATACGACTACCGGCTGAAGATCCGCAATGCGCCCGACTGCAGCTTCGTGGTGCCTGAAGATCTCGCGAAGTCGATCGGCAAGCGCTTCGCGTTGGAGATCGCCCTCTTCAAGGAGGCCCAGAGCGCCGAGGAGGAAGGCAGCGATCCGCGTGATTCACGCCGCGGTCACCTGATCGTCTTCGGCACCTTCAGCGTCAACGAGGCCGGGACGCCGCACATGGAGGAGCTGACGGTGATGTTCGTCAACCGCAACTGGATGCCGGTCGAGGACATCTTCGAGATCGAGCTCCTCGAGCAGCTGATGCCGCGTCACCGTTTCGTCAAAGGCTTGCGCCTGAACATGCCCGCCTCGCGGCCGCTGGCGAGCGCGGTCACGCCGGACGCCGAGGAAGGCCCCACGGCGCTTTACATCGTCCGAACTGGCGTCGGCGAGGACTACGAGCGCGTGCTCGAGGAGCTGACCGGCAAGAGCCAGCTGCAGTCCTGGATCTGGCGTCTGGAAAAGGGCGAGATGCCGCCCCTCCCCCGGCGCGTCGATCGCGGCTTTCGTGGGCCGGCGCCGCGCGCGGCCGAGGAAGCCAGCGGCCCGTCCGGCGTTCTCGTCTGAAGGCCGCGCGATGGGGGAGATTATCGACTGGCTGGCCAGGGGGATGACCTGGGGCGTCTTGGTGATGGCGGCCGTGGCCACCCTCTACCGCTTTTCGCGGGTCGGCCGCGCGCTCTCGTTCGAACGCTGGCGGGAGAAGGTCGCTCGGGCCTGGCGGTTGGACGCCCTTGAGCGGCGCCAAAGGCTGCGGCTGGTGGCGCAGGCGCTCGCCTTCGTCCTGGGCCTGGGGTGGAGCTACCTCACCGAGGATCCGCGCGCGGGATTGCAGGCGACCTGGTTCTGGTTCGGTGCCTTGGCCGTGGTGTTGCGCGCCAAGCGCGTGCTGGACCTTTCCGAGCAGTCCAACGAGGCCATCGCCGCACGCGAGCTGCAGGCGCGGCAGTTCCAATGAGCATCCTAGTTTCGTTGGTCGGCGCGGCGGCGATCTCGGCCGCGCCCCCTCCCCCGCCGCCTCCGGAGCTGCGCTCGCGCGCGCCGACCGAGGTGAGCGTGATCGACGGCTCGACCCTCCTCATCCGGACCTTCCGCGTCGTACTCGCGGGCGTCGAGGGGCTCGAGCGAGCTCAGCAATGCCAGACGCGCGGCGGGTATCAGGCTTGTGGTCGTGTCGCGACCAATCGCCTGTCCGCCCTAGTGGCGGGTAAGGACGTCGTGTGCGCGATCGTCACCGAAGGGCGTCGGGTGTCCCGAACGCCGGAGCCGGTGCTCTATGGTCGATGCTTCGCCGGCGGCGTCGACCTATCGGCGGTTCTGGTCGACGAGGGCCTGGCGGTCGGCATTTCCGGGACGCCCTATGGGCCGAGCTCGATCCAGGCCTGCCTGGCGCAGCGCGGGGCTTGGTCCGGGGCGTTCGAGGCGCCGTGGACGGTTCGCGCCAGGCAACAGGGCTATCCGGTCGCCCCGGTGATGCTCGGCGTATCGGGCGGTGTTCCGTGCGTGAGGGCGGTCAGGCCCATATGATCGAGGCGATGAGCGGCGCGGAGATCATCGCCAGGGCCGCCAATGCGCAGGAGAGGCCCGCTAGCCGCGCGTCAGGGCGCTGAACCGGGTAGTTTGGCCTATAGGCCCCGGCGAACGCAAAAATCGCCCTGTTGGCCTCGAGGATCGCGATAAGCGCGGCGAACGTCCAGCCGACGATTGGCATGAACCGCCAAAGCGCCACCGCGACGCCCATCAACGCCAGGCAAAGGGCCGTGTTGATCGCGGCCCAGGCTCGTGGGTGACGACCGCCTTGCCCATCAATGGGCGGGAGCGGTTCGATGACGCCTTCTAGGGGCAGCTGTAGGTGGGCGCGCATGGCCGCACACTACCGCCCTGCCCGCCTTTCTGGCTAGTCGTTGGCGCGCTTGCGGCCATCGACCGCGGGCGGCTTGCGCATGGCCCTGTGGGCGACGCGCGGATGGCGCACTTCGGTGACGCTGGCCAGGTGGTTGTTGTTCAACCGGTCATAGTCGGGCGCGAGGTCCGTCCGTAGCCAGTCGATCTCGTAGCCGACATTGGCCAGGGACATGCAGAAGTCGGCCGAACCCTCGTCGCGGGCGCCGCAGATGACGCGCAGCAGGGTTGGATTGAGGTCGTCAAGATGGTCGCGGAAAGCGTCGTGCTCGAACGGCCGCGTGCCAGCGCGCCAGACGAACACCGTCTCGCCGGGTTCGGGGCGAAGGCGCGTGATGGTGACGACGCCGGCGTCGGCCTCTGGCCGCAGGTGGAGGACGGGCACGCCAGCGGCGCGTTGCGCGGCGAGATAGCCCTCGATCTCACGGATCTTGTCGCGCATGGCCAGAAGCTCGCGATGGCTCGTGGCGCGGGGCGTCACGTCCAGGCACAGCACCACGGCGTCGAGGGCGGTTGGCAAGTCCCCTACCCTTCCCAGCCGTTGTCCTTGGCCCACAGGAAGGCCGACATCATGCGGTCGAGCGTGTCCCCGACCTTGGCTTCGCGGCCCTCCGCATGGCACAGGTCCTGAAAGCGCGTCTTGACGTCCTTGTGCAGGCGCAAGGTCAGCATGGTCTCGGTCTTCTGCGGCTTTTCCGCGGCCACGGGCTTCGGCGTGGGCTTGGAGATCGGTTGCGGCTCGCGGCGCGCGAAGCCGACGCGTTCGCCCGCCTCTTCCACGGCCCGGATTTCGTCGGCCGAAGGCTTGATGGCGGGTAGGTCGAGGTTCGAGGCCAAGTCGGCCAGGCTTGGCTTGGCCGGCGTGGGCTCATCGTCGAGGTTCAGGTCGACCGAGAACCCGGGGAGTCGCGTGGCGCTGCTCATCAGGCCACCTCACGCTGCTTGGCCAGCTCAGCGAGCGTGGTGACCATTTCCTCGGTCACGGCCGTGGCGTTTCGAAGCGCTACATCGGTGCCCGAAACCTTCTCGGGATCGAGCCCGGAAACCGTCCCGCCGTGCAGGAACATGGCCTTGAAGGCTTCTCGCTCGATCAGCGCGGTGTTCATGATCGGCACGCCAGCCTCTTCGAGCGTGCCGCGAATGGCCTTCATGTTGTTGGAGTTGATCATCGCGGGCACCCGCGTGAACAGAACGCGGTACGGGATCTTGCGTCGCTGGGATTTGCCCGCCTCCAGGATCAGGCGGATGGTCTTGACGGCCTGGTCCGCGTCAAGGCCCGACCCCTGGACGGGGATGATCACCAGGTTCGACATGCTGATCGCGTTCGAAACCCGGCTCGTCGCCGCGCCCTCGAGGTCGACGATGACGAACCGCGACGACTGCGAGGCCTCGTCGATGATGTCGACGATCCGCGATTCCGCCTCGTCGGTTACGACGGCGATGTTGTCCGGCTTACCCGCCAGTTCGGACCACTTCTTCAGCGGCTTGTTGGGGTCCGCGTCGACAATGGTGACGAGATCCTTGGTCAGTCCGGCCAGGACGCCGGCGACGACAAGGGCGCTTGTGGTCTTTCCGACCCCGCCCTTGGAAGAGACGAACGAGATCACGGCCATGGCTTGAGCCTCCGTTGAAAATCAAAGGTCCTACACGTCATGCCCGCGACACCGGTCGTGCGGGCGATACTGGCGCTACATGCGACACCCGCAAGACAGGCGACACATGCGAGACACGACATACCCGCCTGACCGGTCATGCTCGCAACACCGGCGCGGCGCGTGTTACTCGTATGACCCGCCTCGCTTGTAACACTAGCGGGGCGCGCACCGCAAGCAGTACCCGCCGCGCGTGCCTTGCCCGTCCTACGCGCCTCGCACGCGCAACGCGCACGGCGGGAATTACCGGCATGACCCGCGTTGCGCGTATTATCTGTCCTACCCGTAATACATCCGGCGTCTTTCTCACCACAAGCCTGAACGGATTCGGCCACGGCAGCACCACAGACTGCGTTCGATTACATGCAACACACGCACTACACGTATTACATGCCCTACCAGCGTGACAGCACACGGAACAACAAGCCCCACCAAAACCCGGTAGGGCAGGGGAGGGGCCTCGCGCATCAGTTCAGCACGGTGCGCGTGCTCGACCGATAAAGCCCATACCAGGTGCGATTGAGGTCAAGCAGCACGCCATCGGCTTCGCGCGCCAGCCTCGCCAGCGACACCTTGTTGCGCAGGCCGAGAATATAGGCCCTGCCGTTGGCGACGTCGGGCTTATAGCGCGCGATCAACGCCACGACGCGGAAGACCTGGTCGCCCATGGCCTGGCGTGTGTCCACGATTTCACGCCGCGACAGCCCAACCTGGCTCGCGGCGAGGTTCGCATATCCATCCAAGGTTCGCTTCGGATCCGAGAACAGCATGTCGGCGTGGAAAACGGCGCCGGCTCGCTCCATGATGTGGGGCAGGGTGCCCAGCATCGCCCCCAGGCCAGGCGTACGGACGCTATCGGGTGAGGCGTTCTCGTCTTCGTGCATCAAGACAATCACGCCCTCGGCCGACATTTGCGACCGTTCGGCCATTTCAGCGGCCACCGCGGCCTCGAAATCAGCCGCCAGCTGGTCCGCCTCCTCATCTCCGGAGGAGACTCCTTGTCTTTTTTGATATTTGTAGCTGTGCGTTGGGGTTCTTTGGTCGGAATTTTGTTGGTCCGCGCCCCTATTTTCTGTCTCCAACAGTCCATCCTGGACCAGAGCCAGATATTCCACCTCCAGCTCCGAAAGCCTGGCCTCAAGCCGCTCGTAAGCCTGCGTGCAGGCCACGATATTGCGGCTTCGCCGCATACGATCGGCCAGGCGCAGGATTTCGTCCTGGTCGACGAAGTAGGAGCCAAACTCCGGATGAGCGGCGAAAACCCGCAAGCGATTGAAGAGGGCGCTGATATTGCGCTGAAGCTCGCGCAATTGGCTCGCCTCGATCTCCGAGACGTTGGCCAGCCGTCTTAGCTCATCGGCGCGGGCGCACAGCGCTCGCAGATCGATGCCGAAAGCGGCTAGGAGCTGCCCCGACGCGCGATCGCGTTGGCAAAACCGCTTGCGCGTCGTGCTGTCGCGGAACGCGATCCAGCCGGCGTCGGCCAGCTGCTTCAGCTGCTTGCGGATCGCTTCCTCGCCGACCTCCATTTCCTCGGCCAGGGCGCGGTTGGACTTAAAGACAACTAGGCCCAGGTGTTCATTCCACTCGCCGCTCGCGCGGCCTCGCTCGAGGAAAGCCGCCGGCGGCGCCGTCTCGAGGAGAGCCTTCAGCAGCTTCTTGGCGGCTCGGCCGATCCCCATCGATTCAGAGGTCGCGGCGTTGAGCCAGTCCTTGATCTGGAACTTGTCCGTGCCGTCAGGAAGCCCGGCATAGGCCTCCGCGAGCTGGTTGGAACGTAGGCGTGCGGCATTGATCGGACGTAGCCCACGTCCGTCCGCAAGTCCTTGAACTTGCATGGTAACTCCCCGTCAAAGAGGAGGCCGGAATTTAGGCAAAGCTCCGCCGTCGCCTCGAAAGGCGTTTTTCAGTTGACGGGGGCGGGGAGATTGCGCAGTGTCGCGAGGCATTGAAGTTCGCGGCTCGTCCGACGCCAATCGGATGCGCTATCTTAAAGAGCCCCCGCCGGTCGTAAGATCGGCGGTTTCTTTTTGTCCGTACCTCCAGGTGGTGGATCTGATCGGTGCAATGGGCCGCCTGGGCCGAGTCGGGTCAAGCGATTCCATTGGGGCCTAGACCTGAGAGCTGACCGCGCCATTTGACGCATTGTCAACTACTCCGCCAGTATTGGCCCAGATCTAGCTGTGTCTATCTTCGTAAACGACCGGTTAACTTGAGTTTAGCCACGCCATAATAACATCCCGAGCTAAGTGGTGATTCTGAAACGCATGAAGGCGCCGCCGATTCCTTCAAGGAATCCGGAGCCTTGCGGGGGAATGCCAACACGAGTCCAAGACTCGGAATTTCGGATTCCTGGGCGGCGATCGGGCCGTCCCGCGCCGAGAAAAAACCCCGAGGAAACCGTGGACAACCGCTTCGAGGCGTCCAGGGCGAGGGCAGGGGAGGGGGGTCAGCTGAAGGCACTGAGGACCTCCCAGGCCGAGAGCGCGCGCCCGCCCCTGAAAAAGAGTCGACGATTCGCTCCTGCCGCTTCAGGCAGGAGCCTCGCCGCTGGGTAATAGGGAGAGACATAGGCCGCCCGGATGAGCCGGCTCGCGCCGGCGGTGCCCAGGACGTGGGCGGCGTAAAGTTCACCCTGGGACGGTAAGCGGCCCAGATCCGCGCGCAGCGCTCGCACATTCTGCGCCGTAAGCTCTGCGGCAAGGCGCGAGGCGAGCGTGGGGTCATAGCGGAGCGCCAGGATCCGCGCGCGATCGGCCGGGTCGACGACGTAGGCACGTCCAGCCCGATCAAAGCGGATCAGCCGCGCCTCGCGGGAGAGGCCATGGAGTGCGCCGTAATCGGCGACGCTCTTCAGCCAGGTCTGCTCGATGAACTGGAACAGGCCTCGCGCCGAAGAGGTCCGAGACGCGGCGTAGATGTTCCAGGATGACTCTCGTTGAGCGGCGCGGGTGAGATAAGCCTGATCAACGCCGACAACGGCGGCGGCGTCGGCCACCACCTGGTTGACGAGCTGGCTCGAGGCCGGCGCTCGACGCCCCACGGCGCGCGCGGGTCGATCGTGCCGCAACCTCGGCGCATCGAGAATGGAGAGGGCGCCGTCGACCAGATCCGACAGCGTCGGTTCGCGGCGATAGACGCGCTGCACAGCCAGGCGGCCAACGTCGGGTCTCTGAAGCGCCGCGAGATAAAGCGCCTCGCGCGCCCGTGTCGTCGGGTCGACCGAGAACAGCCGCATCGCGGCCGTCGGATCGCCAACCCCGCCTTCCGGCTGGGCGATGGCCTTGACGACGGCGGGGTCAAGATCCGCCGCTATCCGAGCGCGCGTCACCCAGCCGGGTTCCGGAAGAATGACCAGAGCGGCCGCAGCGACGGCCGAGGCGGACGCGATGTAGAAGAGTGCGCGCGGCGAGGGGGCAAAAAGCCCGCGCGCGACCCGCCGCCAGCGAAGTGGAAACGCCGGAGCGGGCAGGGGCCCAAGCTGCAGGGCCGGCGTCATGCCGCGTCGCGCGGCCGCCGAATCCTCACGGTCCGCGCGGGTCGCTTGAGGATGACGGGTTGCTGGACAGTGCTCTGGGCCGCGGTGCGGGCGTTCTCCGAGATGATGAACGCCATCTCCTCGGCCGACCGGCTGGCGATCGCCGCGTAGAGGACAACGGCCGGGTCGTGCCCGAGACGTTCAACAAGCTTGAGAAAGACATCGAGACGTCTGGGGCCGTACTCCTTGGCCTTCGGATTGTCGTGATCAAGCACCGCCCGGAAGTTGCTGTAGCGCGTCAGCGTGCTTCTCGAGATGATCGCCTTCAACTGCGGTCGACGCGTCTCGGCATATTGATGGAGATAGTGGGCCAGCCGCGCGATGACGACGTGAGTGCCCTCTTCAACTCTCCGCGACCACGGCATGTTCGTAACCCAGGCCCAATTCTGAGCCTGTGGTGACACAGGATAATGCGGAGTGCAAGGTACCTTGCACTCATGGGACAGGACTCAGAGCGCCCTTGTCGTTACGCGCGGTTCAATGTTCGCGGCTAGCTGGTCGCCTCGCGCTTGAGCATCCGAGCCCGGAACTCTTCGGCGCTGGCGCTTTCGTTGGCCGCCGCCAACACCGCCGTGGCGTTGTAGCCGATCTCGTTGATCAGGGTCGCGATCTCGGGAAGGGCGGTGCCATCGTCATAGCCGGGTTTCAGCTTTCCCAGGCCCCGGCTCATCGCGCGCTCGAAACGCGCCTGGGTGTCGGGCTTGCGGGCGATCCGTGAACGCACGGCTGGATCCTGCCAGTTCTCGCGGAGCAGGTCGGCGATGAAGTTAAAGCTCTGCAGAGAGCGTTCCTTGAGGACCTCGAGTGCCTCATAGGCCGTGGCCACCAGGATCACTTCGCGCTGGGACTTGTGATGTTTTTCCATCAACGCCTTCAGCGTCGGCTCCATGGCGCGAGGAATGGAGACCGCGCCCTTGCGCTTGCGCAGGTCGATTAGAAAGCGGGACGCCGTCTTCGTGAACTCGTTGGCGCGCATATTGCCAAGGCGCTCAAGGCCCGCCTCGGCGAGCTGCGACATGTCCTTGCCGTTGGGCCCGTAAGCCGCGCGTCGGACAATCGCCTGCCATTCCGCATGGTCCAGGCCGTTGACGACGATCGTGGCCTCCCGACGCTTGGCGCTGCGCGCGCGATACACCAAGCTTGCGACGTCGGTCATCAAGTCGGTGTCGCCACGGCGGGCGGCGCGTGGGCGAGCACCCGTGGATTGATCGTCATTCTGGGCGGCCAAGACCGGTCTCCAACACTTTCGGCGCAAGCCAGCTTGCACAAACTTCACGACCTGTGATCGCGACATGTGCGCGCAGCGTCCACTGCACAAGGGATTGAACGCACGAACGGGTGCAATGTAGCTCACCCTTTAGGCGGCAAGAACCGGAAATTTTCGGTTCCAGGGCGCCAGGCCTGAGGCGGACGACGTCGAACGTGGTCCGAGTGGCCCAAACGCGCGTCACGCGGCCCAGCCCTGGGCCTCGCACGCAGAATAGCGAGTGCAAGCTACCTTGCACTTTTTGAAGGTTAAGTGCTGTTAATCGTATGACGCCGTTCCGGCGTTCGCGATCTTCGAGCAAGGAATAACCTCATGACTCTCCGGAAGATTCTTCCGTCGGCCCGCACCGCGAAGGCCGTCGAAAAAGCCCTGGTCGGCGCGATCGCCGTGGCCGGCGTCACCGCCGCCGCCCACGCCGGCACCGACAACACCTTCAGCGCCACCGTGACTTCGCTGACCGGCTGGGCCAGCGGCTCGCTGGGCAAGCTGGCCGCCGTCGCCGGCATCGGCTCGGCCCTGGTCGGCATGGTGCTGAAGTTCGACTGGAAGATGATCGGCGGCGCCCTGGGCATCGGCCTGACGGCCGCCACCGGCCCGGCCATCGTCAGCGGCCTGGCCACCGCGCTGTTCTAGGTCAACCGGGGCGTCGGGCGCAGTCACACGAGGCTCGAGGCCCTCCACCATTCCTGGCCGGGTAGTGCGATCCGTACTCAAGCACCCGGTCAGGAGTGGTTCCGAAGTCAGCGAACCGGAACACAGGCCGATCCTCGGGGAAATGGATCGGCCCTCATGAACACCGGGATGCGAAGCGGGTCATGTCAAAAGAGAGCTATATTCCGCAATACCTGGATGAGCCCGAGCGGTTTTTGATCTTCACGCCGGACGAGCTCATCGCTGTGGTGGTCCCACTGGCGATCTGCACCGTCGTGCTGAACTTCGCCTACGGCCTTGTGGTCGCCGGGGTCATCTTCTGGTGCTTGCGGAAAGTGAAGCAGGGCGGCGGCCTCCAGCGCCTGCTCTGGATCGGTTACTGGCTGCTGCCGGCCGATGTCACCCAGCTTAAGGCGACGCCCCCTTCGCATCTCCGGGAGATGGCGGGGTGAGCAATGCACGCAGCCGAAGCAATTGAACGGGCTAAACGGCTCAACATCAGAACCACGGCCCTGGGCCTGGGTCTGGCGGTCAGCATCATGGCCAATCTGGCGACAGGGATCGTTGCGTTGGAGTCGCGCCAGGTCATCCTGGTCCCGACGCTTCCCAGCGACACCGCCATCCGGCCCGGTGGCACGCCGCCGCCCGAGTATCTCGAGGGTTTGAGCCGCGAGATCACCTGGACCTTCCTGAATCGCACGCCGGAGTCGGATCGCTATCTCGAGCGCGCGCTGGAGCGCATCGTCGAGCCGGCGACCTACCAGAAGCTCAAGGCCGGCCTGGTCGATGATCGCAAGGCGCGTCAGGAGACGCGCGGCAGTCAAGCCTGGTGGCCCGACGACTTCTACGTTGATCCCAAGAAGATGTACGTCGAGGTGCGCGGCAACCTCGCGGTCTCGAAGGGCAACGAGATCGTCCAGACGTCCCGCAAGATCTACGCGCTGCGCTTCGTCCAGCACGGAGCCACGCTGAGGCTGGCCTCCATCACCGAGATCACCCCCGAGCAGTCGGAGGGCGAGAAGGTCAAGATCACCACCCCAGAGGGCTCCCAATGAAGCTGATCAGCGCAGTGGCGGGCGCCGTCTTGGCGTTCGCGGCGGCGCCGGCCGCCCTGGCCGGCCAGGTCATGGCCAAGGACGGCCGGTTTGAGGCCGACGTCTCCGCCAGACAAATGTCTCGCATCGCCGTCCTCGGCGACAAGATCGAGTCCGTCCGCAAGATCGACGATCCTGAAGGGCCGCAGATCCTGGTGGAGACAGACGCCAAGACCGGCGACGCCTTTATCGGCTTCGATGGCGACGTCAGCGGCCGCGCCTTCTCGGTCTTCCTGGTCACCGAGTCCGGCCGCACGCTGCAGGCGGTTCTCCATCCGGTGGCGGCCGAGGGTCAGACCATCATCGTCAAGCCAGACGGGTCGACCGCGCAGGCCCAGACACTGTCGTCGATGGGGCCTGGGGCGCCCGCGCCACCCCGGGCCGATCGTCGGGAGACCTACACCGAGACCCTGGCTGCTTTCACCCGCCTGATGTTCAACGGCGACGATGTGGACGGCGTCAGGCGACGGGCTCTCAACGAGAAGTCACGACCTGCGGGCCCGTTCATGGTTCGCCAGGTGTGGTCCTACGACGTCCCAGGTCTCCATGGGCGCGTGATCTACATCACCAACGCCGGCAAGGAGACCGTTCCGGTGATGGTCGACGCCTTCCTGGTCGAAGGGGTCCTCGCGGCCTCGGCGTCGCACGAGACCTTACGCCCCGGCGAGCAGGGGCGGGTGTTCGTCGTCGAGGAGGGCCAGCCGTGAGCGAGCTGCCCGAAGCCAATGTCCCCGATGAGGTCGTTTACGACGCCAATGACAAGGCCAAGAGCCGGCAGCGCTCGATCTGGCTGATCTTCGGCGGGCTCGCGGCCGTGGTGGCCGTTGTCTATCTCTGGACCACCTTCAAGCCGAACGCCGAGGCGCCGATCTCGGCCCAGAGGGTGAACGCCACCGCCGACGTGCTCAAGACCGGCGACACCGCGCCCGAAGTGGTCAACGGCGATCTGGCCCGACAGGTCGAAAGCCTGAAGTCGGAAAACGCCCGGATCCAGACCGACGCCCTGACCTACAAGTCCCAGATGGAACAGGCCCAGCAGCAGCTGGCCGCCGACCGTGCCGATGCGCAAAACACCATCGCCGCCCTCGAGGACCGTAACCGCACACGCACTGCTCCGACCGCCGCACCCGCTGGCGGACTGGCCAGCGCGTTAGGGGGCGCCCAGGGGACCCCGACCCTTGGACCGTTCCCGGCTACCCCGCTCGCGCCGCGTGGGACCCCGTCGGGGTTAGGTGCGGGCGGGGGCTCCGCCGACGAAGCCGCGCCGCCGCCAAGGCCCCGACGCGCCTTCGCCACGGTGCGCGCGAGCGAGCCCGCGGCCCGACCGACGGGCGACGCGCGCCCCGATGGCGCGAACGCCGCGAGCGGCGACTTCGCCAACAAGCCCGGCGCGGCGGCCGGCGCCAAGGGCCAGACGCAGCAAGCCTCCTACTTCACGGGCAAGCTGGCCAGCTACGACACCGCCAACTATGTGCCTCCCAACGCCTATGCGACCGCCAAGGTCCTGGTCGGCGTCGATGGCGCGGCCGGGGTGGCCGCTCAGGCCGATCCCAAGCCGGTGCTCTTCCGCATCACCGGACCGGCTGTCTCGGTGGGTTCCAACGGTCGCTATCAATCCACCGATCTTCGCGGTTGCCTGGTCAATGGCGCGGCCTACGCCGAGCTTTCCAGCGAGAAGGTCTATGTGAAGCTGCAGCGGATCTCCTGCCCGCTCGGCAAGGACAAGTTTTCCGTCGCCACGGTCGAGGGCTACGCCACGCAGCATGGCAAGTCGGGCGTGCGCGGGCGCGTCGTTGAGCGTTCGGGCGGCCTGACAGCCCGGGCCGCGGTCGCCGGCACCCTGCAGGGCCTGGGTCAGTCCCTGAGCCAGAACTACCGGACCGCGCAGGGTGGCCTCAACGCAGTGACCGGCGCCGGCGGCCTTCTGGGCGGCGAGAAGCTTTCGGGTTCGGAGATCGCGCAAGGCTCGGCCGCCAGCGGCATCAGCAACGCCGCCTCGATGTTGGCCGACTACTACATCAAACGCGCCGAGCAGTATCAGCCGGTCATCGAGATGCCGACCGGGATCTCGATCGAGATCGTCTTCCTGTCGGGCTTCCAGGTGAAGGGCGACTGATGCTGACGATCGCTCTCACCATCCTCCTCGCGCCCTCGCAAATGCCGAGCCCCGCGCCCGTGCGTCCGCGCCCGTCCTGCGAGTGCTGCGCGCCCATTCACAAACCCCTCGTCCTCACGCCCGCGCCCCGCGCGCGTCTTGCACCGGAGTCCTTCCATGAAGTTCACGGCTAAAGTCATCGTCCCCTCCGCCCTGGCGCTTGGCCTGATGGCCGCCGCCGGCGGCGGCGCCCTGGCGCTCTCCAAGACCGCCAACAACAAGCTCGCCGATCGCCTTCAGCAGGAGTTTCCCGCCACCAAGATCAGCGGCGTGAATTGCGACTTCAAGGTCAAGGGTCTGTGCGAAGTCGTCGCCGGCAAGAACGTGTTCTACGCCACGGCCGACGGCCAGAAGGTGTTCATCGGCGAGGTCCTCGACCTCAAGAGCAAGACGAACATCACCGCCGCGCGGATCTCGGAACTGGCGTCGATGGCCAGCGCGGAAGCCAAGATCGCCGGCGGCCCTCAGCAAGCCGCCGCCGACCAGACGCCGCCGCCGGCGGCCGCCGCGCCGGCCAGCGTCATCAAGGTGGATCTGCCCAAGGACAACGCGGTGATCCACAACGCCGGCGCGCCGCTGAAGCTGACGGTGTTCGCCGACTACAGCTGCCACTTCTGCCAGCAGCTCTTCACCGACCTGAAGAGCCATCCCGAGATCGAAATCACCGAGTACCCGATCGCCATCCTCGGCCCGGAGAGTGAGACCAAGGCCAAGCGTGTCCTGTGCTCGAGCGACAAGACCGCCGCGGCGAACGCGCTCTACTACGGCGGAGAAATGCGCACTGCCGGCGAGTGCGAGGCCGGCGCGGCCAAGCTGGCTCAGAACCTGGCCTTCGCGCGACAACACGGGATCCAGGGCACCCCGATGCTGATCCGCAGCGACGGCGCGACCAACAGCGGCTGGATGCCTGGCGACAAGCTGGTCGCCTGGCTCAAGGGCGTGAAGGCCTAGAGCGATGGCTCGCGCCAGCTTCTCCCTTATCGCGCTCACGGCCTGCGGCGTCTTGCTCGCCGGCTGCGCCAGCAACACCAAGGGCTCGTGGGCTTGCAAGGTCGATGAGGGCCGCGCCTGCGCCAGCATCGACCAGATCGATCACGACGAGGGCGCGCCCCACGGCAAGCGCAAGAAGGGCGCCGTCACCGTCGATGGCGCCGGCGTCGCCAAGTGGTGGGACCGCGCCGACGGCTACGCCCAACCGCCGATCAAGGGCCCGCGCCGGGAAGGCGACCAGGTGATGCGCCTGGTGGTCGCGCCCTGGGTCGACGCGATCGGCGACTACCACGGGCGAACCGAGATCTTCGCGGTGATGCGTAAGGGGGCGTGGTGGGTGGCGCCCGCGCCCGTACCGATCGAGCCGCCCCCCGCGTCCGCCGCCGCTCCGGCGGCCTCACCTGTGAGCGCCGACGACACCTCGTCCGCGCCCGCGCAAGGCGTTCAGTAGGACCATCGGCGATGAGCAGTCTCTTTGGTGACCTAGGGCCCATCCTCAGCCAGCGTCTGGCCAAGCTTGGACAGGCGCTCTTCGACGACGCCCCCGCCGAAGACCGACCGCAGTCGATGCTCGGCGGCGCGGAGTTCAGCGCCTGGCTAGCCCCGCGCTATTACGACCCGATTCATCGCCTCTACATCCAGGGCCGTCAGCGCCCGGGCAAGCCCGGTCCCGCCACCGAAACGGGACTAGGCTTCGTCATCGAGGTGGCGCCGATGCTGGGAGGCTCGGACAACCAACAGCGGATCCTCAACGAGCTCTTCAACGAAGCCATTCCTGACAACGCCCGCTGTCAGGTGATCCAGTATGCCTCCCCCAAGGTCGCGGGCCAGCTCGACCGCTGGGCGGACGAGCGTTCCCGAAGGGGTGGCGTGTTCGCGGAAATCGCCAAGCACCGCCGGGAGCGTTATCGCGGGGCCACCTGGCGCAGCATGTCGCAGCGCGGCGAGTTCCTCATCCGTCACATCCGGGTGTTTCTCTGCGTCGAGATCGACGGTCAGACCTCCGAGCCCTTCATGAAGAAGCTGGCCGAGGTGCGCGAGAAGTGCATCACGAGCTTTGCGTCGCTGGGCTGCATGGCGGTCGACATGGCGCCGGAAGACCTGATCGCGCTCCATCACGACATCCTCAATCCAACGACGTCGATCGAGCCCTCGCGCGGTCACTATGACCCGAAACTCGAGATCAACCGCCAGTGCGTGCGGTACGATACGCGGGTCGCCGTCCACCCCAACCGCCTCACGCTGCGCACACACGCGGTTCCCGATGAATACGGCTCGGCCGACTGGCGCAAGGAGTCGATCGCCCGGCCTGAGATGTTTGAATTTCGGGCGCTGGCGTGCCGCCAATTCCCCGACCACAGCAATCAGAACGCCATGGCCCAGACCATCGGCAGCCTGTTCAACGATCAGCTGCGGCTCGCCAGCCCGACCCTGGCCTGCTTCGCCTTCTCGACCAGCACCTACGAGAAGACCCGCGCCGAGACCGAGATGAAGAGCCTGCGCACGGCGCAGTACCAGGACAAGGGCATGACCCGGCTCTTCCCGGGAATGCGGAAGAGCGCGGACGATTGGACGATGGTGGGCGAAGACGTGGCCGACGGCGCGCGCCTGGCCCAGTGCGGCTTCTTCGTGGTGGCCATGGCCAAGTACGGCGAGGGCGATCAGGTCGAAAGCTTGCTGCGCGCCATCTATCGCAATGCGCGGTTCAGCCTCGAGCGCCACGACTTCAAGCAGCTGCCGACCCTGATGGCCTGCCTGCCGCTCGGTTTCGGCGGCGGGATGGACGAAGACTTCAAGGCCATGAAGCGTCTTCGGCGGATGCCGACCACGGCTGTGGCCAAGTTGGCGCCGCTGCAGGGCGAATACTGCAACACGGTCCTTCCGCACCTGCTGCTCGCCGGTCGCCGCGGTCAGGTGACGTTTTGGTCGCCGTTCGAGAACGAAGGCGACGGCAACCACAACGTCTGCGTGGTCGGCTCCTCCGGTTCGGGCAAATCGGTGTTCATGCAGGACACCGCTGTGGGCCTCCTGGGCGCGGGTTGCCACGTCTTCGTCATCGACAACGGGCGAAGCTTCAAGAACACCTGCACCATGCTGAGCGGCGCGTGGATCCGCTTCTCGCTCGACCGAGACATCTGCCTCAACCCGTTCTCGATCGCCGACCACGACCACAGCGACCAAGAGGACATCTCCGACACCAAGCGCTCGATCGCCAAGCTCGTGGAGCTCATGGCGCGAGGCGAACGCGGCGCCACCGACGAGGAAGGCGGCCTGATCGAAATGGCCGTCAACCAGGTGTTCGACGAACAGGGCAAGGAAGGCTCGATCGACGCCGTCGTCGAGATCCTCGCGGCGAGCGAGGATCGCCGGGGCAAGGATCTGGCGATGTCGCTGGTCACCTACACCAGCAAGGGCGTCTATGGCCGGTTCTTCAACGGCCCCGCCAACATCGAGATCGACAATCCGTTCACGGTCTTCGAGATGGAGGACCTGGACTCCAAGCCCGAGCTGCGCGGCGTCGTCATTCTGCTCGTCCTGGGCCTCCTGCGCAAAGCGATGAAGCGTGGGGGCCGCACCCAGCGCAAGGCGCTGATCATTGACGAAGCCTGGAGCCTCCTGGGCGACGGCGCGGCCGGCGAGTACATCGACGGCTTCGTTCGCCGCTGCCGCAAGGAAGGCGGGGCGATCATCACCGGCACCCAGTCGTTGAACGACTACTACAAGACCTCCGGCGCCCAGAGCTGCTTCGAGAACTCCGACTGGCTCGTGTGCCTGCGCCTCAAGCCCGAGATCATCGAACAGTTCAAGAAGAACGACCGGATCCAGGCCGATGAGGCGATGATCGAGACTCTGAAGACCCTGCGCATGGAGCCGGGTGTCTTCGCCGAGGCCTTGATCAAGGGCCCAAACAGCCGGTTTCTCGCCCGCCTGGCGCTCGACGCCTATTCGGCGACCCTCTACTCGACCAAGCCTGAAGTGCTCGGCGCGGTCGAGGCCTTGACCAACAGCGGCCTTTCCACGGCCGAGGCCATCCGCCGGGTCGCCTTCGGTGAGAACTCGCCGCTGCAGATTGATCAGCAGCTGAAGGCGGCCGTCGAGGAGATGATCGCTCGCGATCCAGACTTCGGCGATCTGATGAACGTGTACGCGCATCTGGGCGAGGGCGGCCGTCGCCGCGTGGTCGACCTGGCGCGCCGGCTGCGCACGCCGGTGGAAGGGGAGGCGGCCTGATGCTCGCCAGCCTCAAGGCCTTGCTCAGCGTCGCGCGCCCGTGGTCCTGGGCCCTGGCCGATCGGGTCAGCTTCGTGCTCGAGAGCCTGGCCGTCGCGGTGTTCCTGTTCCTGCTGCTCACCTGGTCGATCCTCGGCTTCGACTGGCAGACGACGACGCACGAGTGGGGCTCGTTCTGGTCTCACTACGCCAAGGCCAGCGTCGAGGCTCGCCGGCCGGTCGAAACGGTTCTGCTCGTGGCGCTCGCCGTCCTCTGGGGCGGCGCCTGTCTCATCCGATTCCGCAAAGCGCGTCTCGCCTGGCTGGCTTGGCCTCGCCGCGCAGCTCGCCCAGACCGTCAGGAGGTCGCATGACCGACGCCCCATCGCCTAAGCTGGCTCAGCCGAAGCCGAAACGCCCCCTTGGCCTGACGGAAGCGCTCGCGGTGGCGCTCGCGGTCAACATGATCGCCACGGGCTGCCTGACCTATCGGGTCTATAAGGGCGACCGGCCCAAGATCGTGACGGTCGGCGTTGGCCAGCTGACCCGGGAATATGTGTCGCGTTTGGCGACCAGCCCCAACATGTCTCCCAGCGAAGTCGAGACCCGCACCAAGCTGTTCATGGCGATCGCTCAGGACGCGGTGAAGAACGCCTCGAGCGACAAGGGCGTGATCATCATGCCGCGCGAATGTGTTCTCGCCGGCGAATATGCCGACGCCACCGAAATCGTCGGCAAGGCTGTGTCGGCGCGGCTTGAGAAGGATCTTCCGCTGAAGCCCGCCGCCGCCCCGCCGCCCGCGGGCGCCGCCGCTCCAGCCCTGCCGCTGGTGGCGCCATGATGTCGGCCGCCGAGATGCCCGTTGCGGAGCGCGCCCCGTCGGGCCGGGAGCCCAGCGCCTTCCGGCTGGCCGTGCTCGCGCTCATTTTGGGGGGGCTGATCGCCTACCAGGGCTATGGCGAGGTCCTTCGGCGATACCGTTTCGCGATCAATCAGACCGAGAGCCTGCCCAACTGGGCCTTCATCGCCGACCAGGCCAATCGCACCCCCCATCGCGGCCAGATGGTCGCCTTCGTACCGCCTAAGACGCCCTTCTACCCGGACGGTATGGTTTTCGGGAAGATCGTGGCCGGAGTGCCAGGCGATCGCATCGAGCTGCGCGGGCGCGAGGTGTTCGTCGCCGGCAAGTCGGTCGGCCTGGCCAAGCCGCGCTCGCGCACCGGCCTCGCCGTCGAGCCGATCGCGCCGGGTGTCATTCCGCCCAACCACTACTTCGTCATGACGCCGCATCCCGACAGCTTGGATAGCCGGTACGCCATGATCGGCCTCATCCCTCGCGCCCGCATCCTGGGCGTCGCCAAGCCGGTGATGTGATGCGCAAGCTCCTCATGATCGTAGGCGCATCTTTGGCTGTCTTCGTCAGCCCGGCCGTCGGCGGCGACCTCGGCCACTATGGCGCGACGTTCCCGATCGTCGAGAAGGACCTGTTCTCGGTCCTGCGCGCCAAGCTGATGGCCGCGCAGAAGTCCGGGAAGATGGAGGCGCTGAACAAGGCCTTCGCCGCACGGGTCAAGCAAAGGCTGGAGCGCCCCACGCCGGTCGAAGGTCTCACGCGGGCCGTCCAACGTCGCAGCTGGCTCTATGACCCGACCTTCGTCGTCCCCAAGGACTTCAGCGATACGCGCGGACGGGTGTTCGCGCGGGCAGGCGACCGGATCAATCCGCTGGAACGCCTGCCCAACTACAACCGGGTTCTGGTGTTCATCGACGGCGACGATCGCCAGCAGTTCGCCTACGCGGTCAAGCGCTCCAAGGCCCGCCCCCAGGACAAGGTCTATATCGTTCTGACCAAGGGCGCGCCCTTGGAGATCATGCGCAAGGAAAAGGTCGAGGTGTTCTTCGACCAGAGCGGCTATCTCACCCAGAAGTTCGGCTTCAGCCATCTGCCGGCCGTTGTCGAGAAGGACGGCCTGGCGCTGCGCGTCACAGAGGTCGCCCTATGACCCGGCGGTGGCGCGCCCTCGTTCTGGCGGTGCTGGCGTTCCTTGGCGCCGTGACGCCGCACGTCGCCGCCAGCCAAACGCTGAGCGCGGGCAGCGTGTCGTGCAAAGGCCGGTTTGTGAACCCGATCACGGACGTCTGCTGGTCCTGCCTTTTGCCGATCAGCCTGGGCTCGATCCCATTGATCCGCGGCGCGAAGATGGACTCCCCCAATCCGCCGTCGCCGATTTGCGTCTGCCCCGCGCCGCCTCCGCTGTTCGTGCAGATCGGTCTCACGGTCGGTTTCTGGGAGCCGGTCAGACTGGCCGACTCCACGCGTAAGGCCTGGTGCTTTCCGAGTCTGGGCGGCATCCAGCTGCCGATCCCGTTCGGGATCTCGAGCGGCACCAGCCATCGCAGCACACCGGGCGAAGGTCGAAGCACGGCCAACTATCACGTCCACTGGTACATCTATCCGGTCATGTACTGGTTGGAGCTACTGACCGACTTCCTTTGTCTGGAAGGGGCCAGTTTCGATATCGGCTATGTGACCGAGCTCGATCCGCTTTGGCGCGATGATGAGCTGGCGGCGATCATCCAGCCGGAATCCATCGTCTTCGCCAACCCGATCGCCCTGGCGGCCTGCACCGCCGACTGCGTCGCCGCGTCGACCGCGATCCCGATCCAGCCCCTGTTCTGGTGCGCGGGGTGCCGGGGGTCGATGTACCCAATGACGGGCAACACCATGGGCACGACCGGCGAGGTCGATGGCAGTTTGCTGGCGGTCGAGAAGTTCACCTTCAAGATGCACCGCCAAGGGCTGGCCTGGGGCACCCGAGGTCTCGGCGCGGTGTGCGGCAAGATCCCGATGCCGATCGCCGACAAGTGGCAGTACCGCTACCAGCTGACCAATCCGGTTCCCAATGTCGTCGGCCCGTTCACCTGTCCGATGAACGGCGCAACCCACGTCACCTACGAGCTTGGCAAGACCGTCCCCGTCATCGGCGAGGACCACGGCTATCTCGTCTGGCGCAAACGCAACTGCTGCGCAGGTCCATAGACATGAGCACGATCGCCTATCTCCAAACCCCGGAGTGCTGGATCCTCCTGACCTGCATCATCGGCGCGGCCGCCGCGTTGATCTGGGTCGGCGCGCGCTGGGGCGCGTTTCCCTGCTCGACGCTCGGCGTGATCATGATCGCGGGCGTCGTCATCTTTTCAGGTCCCGCCCTGGCCCAGTCCGCCCAGGAGCTGGTCGACCAGGCGACCAAGCGCGCGCAGGCCGCTCGCGCGGGCCTGGCCGAGTGGGTCGCGACCACGCCGCAGGGCACAGATCGCTACGTCACCGAATCCCGGGCCCTGGTCGATGGCAACGCGACCGTTCTCAAGCGGGGCCTGGGGATGCTCGACGCCAACGAGTTCCCGGGCGCCGAGAAGATGGGCGAGTTGCAGGATCCGCCGCGTGACGGGGCCATCTATGTGGCCGTGTCTTTCTCCATGCCGCCGAACGATCTGCGCCGCCTGGCGCGCGACGCCAACCGCGCCGGGGCGACCCTTGTCGTGCGCGGCCTGGTCAACGGTAGCTTCAAGGAGACGCTGACGGCCGCCAAGAAGGTGTTCGACGAGACCAGCCCGAGCGGCCTGGCAATCGACCCTGGCGTTTTCCGAACCTACCAGATCACGCAGGTCCCGATGTTCATCGCGGCGACCAAGCCGGTGGAGCCCTGCGGCAGCGGGCTCGACTGCGTCTCGCCCCGTCCGCCGTCCGACCAGGTCAGCGGCAACATGTCCCTCGAGGCGGCGCTGGACCTCCTGAGCAAGCGCGGCGATCAGGCCCAGCAGATCTCGTCGCGCGCCCTCCAGAAGCTGAGAGGCTAAGATGAGGCGGTCAGTCGTTCTTCTCGTTGGTCTGGTCGCCTGCGCCGCCATCGGCGGCACGGCGGCTTTGGCCGTTGGGCAGTCCCAGTCGACGGCCGCCAGCGGCTTCGCGACAGGCCAATCCTCCACCCTCACGGTTCCGTCCTCGGCCGGTGCGACAAACGTGCCGGGGTATGCGGGCGATGCGAGCAACCTGCAGTCCTACGCGACCAATCCGACCGGCCTTCAGAACGCCGGCGCGGCGGCCGCGGCCTCGAACGATCCGCTCGTGGGGCTGACGAACAAGAGCCTCGATAATCGCAACGCCAGCGCCATCGACCTGAACGCCGACTGGCTCAAATCGTCCCTGTCCACCTCGATCGACCCCTATTCGATGGTCAAGGACAGCCAGGGAACGCAGAACCAGCAGTGCGAGACCAAGACCAAGACCGCCACCACGTCCGAGAAGTCGATCTATAGCTGCGAGACGGGCCGGGACCTGACGCAGACGACGTCGACCTGCAAGTCGACCCTGATCGTCGATACGACGACGACCAATACCTACGAGTGCAAGACGACCTGGAACGCGTCCACCCAGAGCTGGGACGTGTCGAGCCAATGCACGGCGCTCGCCTCCGCCAACTGCCAGAAGGGGGGAACCAACTGCACAACCCCCTCGACGCCGACGTACACGACCCAATCGTGCTCGGCCGGGACGTCCTATTCGACCAGCTATCAGAGCTGCCAGATCACGACGACGACCAGCACGTCGAGCTATTCGGGGACTTGCTACAACACGCTGAACACCTCGACCGGCCAGTGGAGCAACGGCTGCTCCTCGCTCGGTTCGAACTGCTCCACGGGATCCACGCAATGTTCGGCGATGAACGCGCCGACCTTCCAGGACTTCTCCTGTGAGGTCCGACCGGCCTCGACCACCAGCAGGACCTATCAATGCGGCGCGTATCTCCAGCGCCTGCCGCCGCCCTACGGCAGCTTCTGGATCACCGACCTCGACTGCCCGATCGACCCGGGTTGCTATGTGTCGCAGCAACGCGATGTCGGTCCGGATATGCAGATCTGGACGTACACCTGCGTTTCAGGCGAGCCGGCGATCAACACCTGCGCCAGCTATTCGGGGTGTCAGGAGGTCTCGAGCACCTGCGGTGATGCTCAGTGCCGGCTGCAGCTGAAGACCTATCGCTGTCAAACCGGCTCGGGTTCGTGCTCGCAGTACGCGACCAACTACACCTGCTCCACCACGTCGACCTCGACGTCGAACGGCTGCTCAAGCCTTGAGGGGAGCGGGTGCAGCGTCTCGTCGTCGTCCACATCCGGCAACACGACGACGCGCACCTACGCCTGCACCAGCGCCAGCAGCGTCAACACCTGCTCGGGACTGACCGGGTGCAATCAGACGGGAAGCTCCTGCGCCGGCTATTCGCCCGGCGGCGGCTGCTCGCTCTACAACTACACCTATCAGTGCCCCAAGCCCGACCCCTCGGGCGGCTGCGCGGTCAAGACCACGACCTACACCTGCACGGGCACGGTGCCGGCGGCGGGCAATCCGACCTCCAGCACCACCACGCAGACCGGTTCGCATTGGGAGGCCGGCGCCTGCGCGGCCGCGAGCGACAACGCTTGCACCTCCTCGGGCACGACCTGCACGGGGGCGGGCGGGACGCGCACCGTCAACGGCGTGACCGCCACGGCCGATTGCTGGGAGAAGACGACGTCGTATCTCTGCACCACGGGCGGCGCCACGGCCAACAGCTGCCAGGTGCCGGAGGGCTGCACCAAGCAGTCCGACACCTGCCTCGATGACGCCTGCAACGTCGTCGACCACGTCTATTCGTGCGTCAAGCTGCAGTCCTCGACCACGACCGAGACGGTCTGCAACAACCAGATGTGTCTCGGCGAGAGCTGTTTCACCCTGTCCCAGGACAAGAACAACGAGCTGCCGCAGACCTTCGCCCAGCTGGCCGTGATGAACCAGGCCGGGAAGAACTACGCGGCGGATCTGAGTGTCTTCAAGGGTCAGCCGCTTCGGTGCCGCAAGGCCATCTTCGGCTTCCGCAACTGCTGCAAGGACAGCGGCTGGGGCATCAGCTTGGGTCTGGCCCAATGCGACGATCAGGAAAAGACCCTGATGCAAAAGCAGGACGCCAAGGCCACTCACTACGTCGGCACCTACTGCTCCAATAAGTCGCTGTTCGGCGTGTGTCTCGAGAAGGCGATGAGCTACTGCGGCTTCGAAGGCTCGCTCGGCCGGATTGTCCAGGAGGCGGGGCGCACGCAGCTTGGCAAGAGCTGGGGCTCGGCCAAGACGCCCGACTGCAGCGGCTTCACCGTCGACGAGTTCCAGCAGCTGGATCTCTCCAACGTCGATTTCTCCGACTTCTACGCCGACAAGATGAAGAGCCTGACCGGTCCGGACACCAACAGCACGGTCAACCGGATCCAGAACTCGATCAACAACCTCTACGGCAACCAGGCCAACCCCAATGGAGGGCTGTGATGAGCGACCCGGATCACGTCGGCCAAGCCGCGCGCGACTGGCGCCTTGGAGGCCTTTGGACCGCTGGCCTTGCGGGGGCCTACCTGGTGTTCCTAGGTCTCGCGCGCGTTCTGGTGGCTGGGCGACTTCATGGCCCGTACTTCAGCCCGTACTTCGCGCTGGTGCTGGTCACCACGTTGCTCGCCGCCCTCGTGTTTTGGCCGGTTCTCGCGCGCGCCGCCGCCTCTTCGGAGCAACGGCAGATTGTCGAGCAAGTCCTGATGTACGGCGTCGGCGGCGCGCTGGGCGTGTTCCTGCTCCTTCTCTTCAGCCGGAGCATCGACGGGCCGCTGTTCAGCCACGTCGCCAATTTCGTCGGCCGCGATCTGGTGCGCGCCGCCCAGATCCATTCGTGAGGGCAGGGGAGATGATGGACCTCAAGCTTTCCATTTTCCAAACCGACCGGGTCCGCCAAGCGGTTTCCGTCCAAGCGCGTGCCTGGCTGAGCGCGTTCAAGCCGGTCGCCGCCCTGGGCGCGTGCGTCGCCGTCATCTACGGGCTCGTGGCTTGCGTCGGCGATGAGCGTCCAGTCGTCACCGTCGCCGCAGAGATCTACGCCAGCGCCGCATGGTTCGGCGGGACCTGGGCGATCATTCTGCTGGTGTTTCTGGCGCGGGGCGTCGTGCTGGGAACGGCGCCCGACCCGGTGTCCGGGGCCCGAAACGCTCGCACCATCACGCTCGCCGGCGTGGCGATCGTCACCATTCTCGTGCTCGGCATGGCGACCGTGGCCTCGGCCGACACTGTGGACGGTCAGAAGCCCGCAAGCGCGGCCAGCGACGCCTACTGTGGGCGAAGCCTCGGCGCCTGGTTCTACTGCACGCGCCCCGAGCCCCCGCCGGAACCCGAGAAGGCGCAGGCCGCGCCGGCCCAGAGCGACGAAGATCGTCAGATCGCCGAGTTCGAGCGCTTTAAGGTCGAGCTGGACCGCGCGCAAAAGCTGGCCGTCTGGGTCCCTACGCCCGAGAACATCGAGCGCTTCTATAAGCTCCAGCGGGCGGCCCTCAACCAAAGCAGCCTGTTCAGCGACGAATATCGGCGGCTGATCTGGGTTCGCCCGGATCTCGACTATACGCTCAAGCGTCCGGTCTCCGAGCTGGGCAAGCGCCAATGGGCCGATCAGCGGTCCAACGATCGCGAGATGTTCCTGCGGCAGATCGCCGGCGACGTCGGTCTGTTCTACGTTTATCGCGCGACCTGCGGGGCCTGTAAGGTGTTCAGCCCCGTCATGCGCGACTTCGCGCAGCGCTACACCCTGACCGTCAAGGGCATCTCCACCGACGGGTCGGACAACCCCTACATCGGCGACAAGATGGTTGATCGGGGCCAGCTCCACGCCTGGGGATTCGACAATCCCACGACGCCATCGGTCCTGCTCTATCAGAACAGCAGCGTGGACCCGCGAACCGGCGAGGTCCGACCGCAGTACGTGCGGCTGTCCGACAATCGCACGGTCAAGGTCAACCCCTGCCTGAAGCCCCAAGGCTGCCTGTCCTATCTCGGCGCTGGGGTCATGGCTCAGGACGACATCGTCGAGCGCATCTACGTCCTCCTGGCGACCGAGCCAGGCCAAGACTACTAATCCGGAGGGATCGCCATGTTTCGCAAGTTCATCGCCCTCGTTGTGTCCTTGAGCATCGGCCTTGGGGCGGTCGGGTCGGCCACGGCCGATGTCAGCAACAACATGAACGCCTATTGGTCCAGCGGCTTGACCTCGGCCAACGTCACGGGCCCGCGGGTCTATCAGACCCAGGCGGGGGGCTACTATACCCTGGGCAACCTCTCCTACCGCACGCCGCAAGAAACCACTCAGGTCGCCACCCTTACGCTGCCGTCGATCTCGGGCGGCTGCGGTGGCATCGACATGTACGCCGGCGCCTTCAGCTTCATCGGCGCCGACCAGCTGATCGCCGCGATCAAGGGGATCGCCAGCAACGCCGCGCCTTACGCCTTCATGTTGGCTCTGCAGCTGATTTCGTCGCCGATCGCCGACCAGCTGAAGACCTTCCAGGACTGGGCCAACAAGATGAACCAGTTCAACATCGGCTCGTGCGAGGCCGCCCAGAAGGCAGTCGACTGGACCGCGCACCAGGCGATGGGCGACGCCTTCTGCCAGCGCCTCGGCCGAACCAAAGGCACCTTCAGCGACGCGGCGGCCGCGCGCGGCGGCTGCGGCGCCAAGACGAACGCCACCCTGGCCAATACCTCGACAGACGAAGCCAAGTTCCAGCCGGTCAATCGGAACCTGGCGTGGGAGGCGATCAAGAACAACGGCCTCATCGGCTCCGACCTCGAGCTCGGCCAGGTCATGATGACCATGACGGGCACCTACATCATCACCTGCCCCAACGACGCCACCGGCGTTCAGGGGTGCAAGCAGTCGGTCATCCCCCCGCAAGGCGACAAGGACGCGGTGATGAGCATCTTGCTCGATGGCGGCCAGATGAAGGTGATGAAGTGCGACGACACCCGTTGCCTCAACCCCACCAACGATGGACTGACGGTCAATATTCCGACCACCCTCTGCACCAGCTACAGCGCGTCCTGCAGCCTGAAGAACAAGGTCGCCTACGCCCTCACGAACATCGTCACGAAGATCCGCACGCGTCAGGCGCTATCGACCGAGGAGACGTCGTTCTTAGGCATGACGTCGTTGCCGATTTACCGGATGGCCAGCGTGTACGCGTCCCAGCCTGGGGTGTCGGCCGACATGGCGATGGCCGAATATAGCGAGGTGATCGCCCTGGATCTCGCCTACGGCTGGTTGACCAAGAACGTGCAGGCCGTCCAGGAGGGCGCTCGCGGCATGGAGGGGATCGACCCCCTGCAGCTGAAGACCTGGTGGGATAACACCAACCGGCTGATGCAGAGCATCTCCGACAAGAAGCAACTCAGCGCGACCAAGGTGAACACGATCATCTCGATCGTCCGCAACACTCAGATCGCCGACGAAACCATCAAGAACGCTCAGCGGAGCCAGATCGCCGAAAGCCTGCGCTTCACGGCCGGTCTCAACCGCTAATCGGAGGCTGACGCCATGTTCGGCCAGTACGAAGTCATCACCTACGGCGGCGGCGCCAACTATCGCGACATCTTCAACGGGGTGGCGCTGATGTGCGGCACCGACGCGATGAGCTCGTTGATCCGCCTGGCCATGCTTCTAGGCCTCGTCTTGGTTCTGTTCAGAGGCATCGTCGACCTGAACGCGGGGCGGGGGCTCAAGTGGTTCATCATGTGCGCCGTGATCCACGGCGTCGTGTTCGTGCCGAAGGTTACCGTCCACATCACCGACAAGTTCAATCCCGCCCTGGCCGGCGCCGACGTCGCCAATGTGCCGCTGGGCGTGGCCTTCGCCGAGAGCATCGCCTCGCAGGTCGGGGCTCGCGCCATCCAGATGACCGAGACGGCCTTCGGAGATCCGAACGACGTAATGTATTCGAAGACCGGGATGATCTACGGCGCCAACTTCATGGCCAAGGTCAGCCAGGCCACGTTCTCCGACGAGCTCTACAAGCAGAACTTCAACGCGTTCGTGAATGACTGCGTGGTCTATGAGCTGCAGGACAACCAGTACACGGTCGATGACCTCGCCAAGGCCACGAACCTGATGGAGTATCTGACCGTGACCAAGCCGAGCAATCCGGCGCGGTCGATGGTCTGGATCAACGCGCCGCCTACGGCTTCCGAAATCGTCACCTGTCCCACGGCCGGAACGAGGCTCTCCGCGAGCCTCGGAACACAGGGCCAGAACGCCGCGCTGCTTCTCTCACGTCGTCTCGAGCCCGACCGCACCGACACCGACGCCGCGCGGATCTCGCGCGCCCAGACCCAGGGCGGCACCCTGGCGACGTTGATGGGCTTTGCCTCGACCGATGGTCAGAAGATGATCGAGCAGGCGGCCGTCGCCAATCAGCTGCGCGCGGCGATCGCCGGCGGCGACGCCTCGCCAGGCGCGGCCCTGGCCGCCGCACAGGCTGAAGTTCAAACGCACAATACGCAGACCCTTCTTGGCCCGGTGGGCGCGAAGGCGATCATCCTCCTCAAGATCGTGGTCGACTGCTTGTTCATCGGCATGTTCGGAATCCTGTTTCCAGTGTTCCTGTTGCCGCAGATCGGCGTGAAGGTGCTGCAGTCCTATTTCACGGGGTTCTTCTACCTTCAGCTCTGGGGCCCGATGTACGTCATCATCCATAAGATCGTGATGACGGCGTCGATCGCGCAGACGGCGGCCGCAGCCAAGATCCCTGGCGCGGGGGCAGGGATCACTCTGCAGACCGTGTCCGGTGTCGGTGACATTAACACCCTGATCCAGGGCGTTGCGTCCGGCATGATCTTGATGGTGCCCGTAATCGCCGCGGGCCTGACCAAGGGCGCGATGGCGATCGGACAACAGGGGGAGGCGCTGTTGCAGCCCTTCCGCGCGGGCGCCGAGGCCGCTGCCGCCAACCAGACAGCTGGCAACTACTCGTTCGGCAACACGTCGATGAACACTCACTCGTTCAACAATGTGCAGGGCAACAAAGTCGACACGAGCCGTACATGGGACGTTGGCCGCACCTCCTGGGTTACAGATGCGGGTGACACAGTAAGCGTGAGCGCCAACGGCTCGCGATCTGTCAGAGCAGCCGCTGCTGACACGGCGATCAGCGCTGAGGGTCTACAAAGTTGGAGCGCCAGCAAGCGGGAGGCCGCCACCGTGTCTTCCGAACGCGCTGCAGCTTTTGACAAGGTGGCCACCGATACGAAGGCGATGACCCAGCAGCAGATTAGGGACTACGCTCGTTCTACGACTGTCGGCACCGATAGCCGCTCCACGCTCGAAAACGCCAGCCGCGATAGTCAAACCTACGCTGCGGCGTGGGTGTCGCAGCTCACGCAGAATGTTGCTTCTAAGTACGGGATTAGTCGGGACGCGGCAGCAGAGATCGTGTCCAAAGCGGCTGTCACCGACTCTGACCGGATCGGCATACAGTCGGGCGTCAAGATCGGTGGACGTGGAACGCCTTCAATAGGCGGAAGCATGTCCAACGAGCGCAGCACCCAAACGTCTGATTCTAGCAGTAAGAACTACAGGACGAACCAGTCGCGCGCGGCGGACTATGTAAGGTCGCAGCTCGAGAGTGCCGATGGGCGACGCGCGATCGAAAAGATTGAGACGCAGAGCCTCAACACGGCTTGGGGTCGCACCGCGTCCGATGCCCGGACGTCACGCTATGTGGACGCCCAAACCTGGTCCTCGACCGCTCAGTTCGCCGAGTCTCGCAAGTTGGCCGCCACTGAGAGCGAGCGTCGGTCGCAGGAAGCTGAACGTGCGGAGACAATTTCGCAGACCGTTCGCGGCAGTCGGAGCGCTGAGTTCTTCCGTTTCGCCATGGGCGACGGCACTGCGCCTGGCTACCTCCGCATGGACGAGAACGGCTTCAGCCGCTCAGACGGCGAAATCGCGTCAATCCTCCAAGGCCGGAATGCGGTCGACCAACAAAGGCTGTCTGACGCTGTCGACGTTTTCATGCAGCGCTATCCGCCGCCTGCGGCGCCGCCTCTCATGGGCCAAGTCAGCAATGATGTTCGAGAGCCTTCGATCTTGGGAGTTGGCCCAGACATCGAGGGATCGTTTAATCGCAGCGCCGGCGAGGTGCGCGGCGCAGGATCTCGTGGCACCGTCCAGGCACAGGCCGACGCTCGCATCGGAAGGGCGCAGGCCTCGGTTCGCGCGCCAGAGGTCGACAGGACGGTTGCGTCTCCAACCAGCGGCTCCGAACCGCTGACCGGCCAAATCGACAAAGCGTTTGAACGAGGGGATAACCTCAAGAAGCCCGAACCGCTGACCTTCAAACCGAAGCCAAAGGAATAGGCCGCTTCAGAAGAGGAGCGTCGCGGCAAATGTCGCGACGATGATCAGCAGGGCTACGATCGCCATTACGGACGGCGCGCTTTGATCTTCGTCTGCGAAGTCAATGTAGCCGCGGTCGGCCGGAGCGCCCGTCGCGACGTCGCCACGGTCCAGAGCGTCGATCGGAATTTCGCCAGGCAACAACATTTGCGGCCCTCACGCCAAAGCTGAGGGCCGCACAATACACCGAAACTTTTGTTCTGGAAATGTCCCGCTTTTCGCGGACTATCGCTGCGCTGCGGCCGCCACTTGAGGCGGCGTGGCGGCGGCGCCGGCGATTTGGCTTACGATGTAGTTCGCCGCCTGGATTGGCCTGCCCCCATTGGGTGATCCGGTTTCAATGTTAGTGCATGGGCGGATCTGACGCCATGGCTGGAGTGGGCGAGCGCGCGCCTTCAAGCGCTGGCGCGCTCGCCCATGGCACGATGTGTCCGCCGCGGGGGATGGTGATCTCAGGCGCCGGTGGTCGATATTTCAGCGCGCTGTGGGGACGGACGGCGTTGAAGTGACGCCGCCAGGCCTCAATGATCACCTGGGCTTCGGCCAGGCTGAAGAAGATCTCGCCGTTCAGCAGTTCGTCGCGCAGCTTGCTGTTGAAGCTCTCGCAGTAGCCATTCTCCCACGGGCTGCCGGGTTCGATGTAGGCGGTCTGCGAGCCCACGGCGGCGATCCAGTTGCGCAGAGTGGTGGCGATGAACTCGGGGCCATTGTCGGATCGAACATAGGCCGGAGGCCCGCGCAGGATCATCAGATCGGCCAGGGTCTCCAGCACGTCGGTGGAGTTGAGGCGGCGCTTGACCCGGATCGCCATGGCCTCGCGGGTGAACTCGTCGATGACGCAGAGCATGCGGAACTTTCTCCCGTCGTGGGTGCGGTCCTCGACGAAGTCGTAGGACCAGACGTGGTTGGGCCGCTCGGCGCGCAGCCGCACGCACGACACGTCGTTCAGCCAGAGCCGGCCGCGTTTTGGTTGTTTCTGTGGGACCTTCAGCCCCTCCCGTCGCCAGATCCTCTGGACCCTCTTGGCGTTCACCGACCATCCCGCCTGATGCAGCAGCGCCGTGATCCGGCGGTAGCCGTAACGGCCATAGGTCGTCGCCAGCGCGATGATGTCGGCCGTCAGCGCCGCCTCGTCATCGCGGCCCCCGGGCGTCTTGCGCTGGGTCGAGCGGTGCTGTCGGAGCACCGCGCAGGCGCGACGCTCCGACACCTTCAACTCCGCCCGCACCTTGTCGATACAGGCCCGGCGACGGGAAGGGCTTAGAAGTTTCCCCGTGCCGCCTCCGACAGGATCAGCTTGTCCAGCGTCAGGTCCGACACCGCCCGACGCAGCCGGGTGTTCTCTACCTCCAACGCCTTCAGCCGTTTGACCTGGTCGGTCTTCATGCCACCGTACTCCGACCGCCAGCGAAAGTAGGTCGTCTCCGTCACCGCGATCGTCTTCACCGCCTCCGAGATCGATCGCCCCTGGCCTGTCAGCACGTCAACCTGACGCAGCTTGGCGATGATCTCTTCCGGCTTGTGACGCTTCCTGGCCATGTTCGGCTCCATCCATTCTGGTCCTCAGACCAACATAAGGGATGGACCACTTCAAAGGGCGCAGACCA
>Ga0247725_1000311_pt1 | contig 43852 bp, 75 predicted proteins | sample OKSTACKMCFT3sol_FD_183021 | JGI IMG/M metagenome (GOLD analysis project Ga0247725, IMG submission 183021) | Subsurface sediment microbial communities from gas well in Oklahoma, United States - OK STACK MC-FT3-sol | ecosystem: Environmental > Terrestrial > Deep subsurface > Rock core/Sediment...
CGTCCCCATCGTCTAGAGGCCTAGGACATCACCCTTTCACGGTGGCGACCGGGGTTCGAATCCCCGTGGGGACGCCAGTTTCAAAACGGACTCTGCTCCCGGCAGATCATCCGGAGTTTTATTGGGGCCATAGCTCAGCTGGGAGAGCGCCTGCATGGCATGCAGGAGGTCAGCGGTTCGATCCCGCTTGGCTCCACCACTTCGACATTAGGCCGTCGAAGGATCTACAACTTGAAGTTTTCGTGCGTCCCCATCGTCTAGAGGCCTAGGACATCACCCTTTCACGGTGGCGACCGGGGTTCGAATCCCCGTGGGGACGCCAATTCTTTAAAACCCCGGCTTCGGCCGGGGTTTTTCTTTGCCTGTGATTCCTGGGAAGGCCCTATCCACGCATGGCGCGGATCTACTGCAGGGCCGGGATGGAACCGGCGGCCGGTTGGCCCAGTAGATCCACGCCATGCGTGGATGGCTTCAACTCGGCCACACCTCAGAACCGGCGATACATCCCGATCGATGCAGGTGCGGTGGGTGCGAAACCAAACTGCGCGTACAACCGGTGCGCTTCACCATCCGCCAGAAGGCTGACGTATGCCGACGGCGGCAGGTTCGCCTGCATCCAGCCCTCCAGGCGACGCATCACTTCCTTGCCCAGGCCCTGCCCCTGCAGGCGCGGCAACACAGCGATATCGCAGACCTGCAGGTGGCAGCCCCCATCGCCGACGATGCGCCCCATCGCCACCAGCTCGTTACCCTGGTAGGCACACACGCCATACAGGGTATTGGGCAGCGCGCGTGCCGCCGCCTCCTGGCTCTTGGCACTGAGGCCCGCCAGCACACGCAACTGGCAATAGTCTTCGACCGTGGGCACGGCGTCGCGGAACTGGCAGGCGACGGAATCATTCATGCGCTATCTCCCTGTAGGTCGGGCTATCCTGCCTCATCCATGTCGCAGCTGCTGCGACCCACGCCCGCAGAGTTCCCATGTGCTATTCCGCCCTCATCCGCGCCGACTACGCCAAGCTGGTGCGCGAGTTCGGCGCCATCCTGTCGTTGGAAGAATTCGCGGAGCTGTACGCGCACGATCCTGGCAAGAAGCGCCCCAGAACTCCCAAGGCGATGGATGACGGCTTCGCCGGCGCGCGCACCGAGCAGGGCCGCGACATCGTCGCGAAAATCCAGCAGTGGCATGCGCAGGAACGCCAGGATCTGGAAGCGGAGCTGGCCCGCCAGCGCGAGCGACGCGATATTGCCAATGCCACGCTGGCGACCCGCCCCACCCAGAAGGCACGCAACGACCTGCGCGTGGCCGGCAACCGCATCGATCGTGCGCAGGCTCGGCTGGAAGACCTGCACCGGGTGCAGCTGCTGCCGCGCGACAACCGCATTTTCCCCGGTACCTACGCACCGGTGATGGTCAGCGAGGGCGGCAAACGCGTGATCAAGCCGATGCGCTACCAGTGCCGGCTGCCGGACAAGCCTGCGCGCAACGACGTGCTATATCCGGGCACCTACAACGCGCGGCGCGACAGCCTGGAAGGCTATTGGCGCGGTGCGTTCGGGCTGCGCCAAGGTGTGGTGGTGGTGCAGGCGTTCTATGAGCACGTGCCACGCCATGCCATCGCCGGCCGTACGCTGGGTGCCGATGAGAAGGATCAGGACGTGGTGCTGGAGTTCCGGCCCGATCCCCCGCGCGACCTGCTGCTGGCCTGTCTGTGGGCGGAATGGGAAGGACCGGAAGGTCGCCTCCTGTCATTTGCCACGATCACCGACACGCCTCCGCACGACGTCGCCGCTGCGGGCCATGACCGCGGCGTCATTCCCATCCGCAAGGAACACCTCGATGCCTGGCTCAATCCCGATCCGGATGACCTGGCGCGGCAGTACCGCATCCTCGACGACCGCGAGGAGATCCGCTACGTATACGAAGAAGCGGGCTGAACAACGCGCACAGATGAAAAACCCCGCCTGGGCGGGGTTCATGGATCAGGGATTGCCGCCGCACATCGCCTCTTCGCAGAAGGCCTGTTCCTGCAGGCATTGTTCGACCTCTCCACCCCGCGCGATGCAGCTCTTGTAGAGCTGGAAACAGGGCTGGCCACACCACGCGGCAGAGGCCGTACCACCGAAGACCGCCATCGAAAGGACACCCGCAGCAACCATGCGCTTGATCCACTTCTTCATGCCACTCTCCTTGTAGGCCTGAGCATTCAGGCCCGGGCAGGATACGCCCACCGCTTCAGCACGCGCCAATCAGGCGCTGGCGCTGGCGCGGCCCACTGCGCGTACCAGCGCCTGGCTCAGATCTGCCGAGAGATAGGGCTTGACCAGCAGCACGCCGGCCAGCATCGGCTCGGGCAGCTGCTCGGCCTGCATCCCGGTGGCCAGCACGAACGGCACTCCGCGCGCCGACAGTGCCGCAGCCACCGGCTCGCTGGTCTCATTGCGGGCCAGGCGGTAATCGAGCAGGGCCACGTCCGGGGTCGACGCCTGCAGCAGGCGCAGCGCTTCAGCCACGCTCGCAGCCAGCCCCACCACCGTCGCACCGGCATGCACCAGCTGCATCTGCAGCAGTGCGGCACTCATCTCGTCGTTCTCGACCACCAGCACCCTCAGGTCCTGCAACACTGTCATCGGCTACCGCTCCTGGAGGCATTCAAGCCGCCGCAGTATAGCCATGACAGGGCCGAAGCCGACAGGACGCGCCCCGATCGGCCTCCCCACTATGAAAGCCGTGCCGACCTCGGTTACACTCGCACGCTGCCTGCCGGTGTGGCGGAATGGTATACGCAGCTGACTCAAAATCAGCCGGGGGTGACCCCATGAAGGTTCGAGTCCTTTCACCGGCACCAAAGGCCCTTGCGGCATAAGGGTTTCCAAGAAAATGGCGTAATGGAGTCGTGAATCTTCCGGCTCCGCCTTTTTTTCTTCATCCTCTCTCGCTACACACCACGGCGCATCTGCTGCAGCCCTGCCCTCATCCACGCCTTGCGGGCGTCCTTCGGGCGGGGCTTGGTCTCTTTCGGCGGTCGGCGCGGCTCCAGCGCTTCCTTGATCCGCTCGATCTCCTTCGCCCCAGCCTCCGCCAAGCGCCGAGCCTGTTGCTGCTGCTCAAGGGTCGGTGGCAGGCCTGGCAGCGGCGGCGGTGGCTGGATCGGGGTGCTGTCTGTCAGCCGGGCGACGGCTTCACGAAGGGGCAGATCGGGATACAGCCTGGCCGCGCACCAGCGCTCGGCGTAGCGCTTCGCCTGCCGGACGTTGGCGGCGCGCGCTTCCTTGGTGTGCCACATCTTCTGGCCTTCCATCCACAGCCGGACACCAGGACCGCCATCGAGCGTGACGTTCGCCGTTTCCCGGCCGTTGTACCAGAGCGCCCAGCGCTCGCCGGTCTGGACCCAGCCAGAGGGAATCGGGGCGGTGCGGAAGCCGTGAGAGGACTGCATGGCCGGAAGGATACGGCCGGCCGTCGCAGATCCTGCGAACGCGGGGACCACGTGGCTGAATCGTTCGGAATCGGTGCCGGCGCGGCGCTGCTCACGCGCCTCCGGGTTGAGCTGCCTGCGGCCCCGGCTCCGGCGAAGTCAGGATGCCCGCCCTGCCCCGCCGACACCATCGGGCAACCTCGCCCTGTCGGGTCGGAGTGTCCCTACACGCCCCGGGCACGGCCGGCCGGGCTACCCTCCGGCCATGTGCGGCCGATTCGTCCAGCTCCCCGTGATCGACTTCGGCCAGCCGGGGCTGGCTGACCTTGCCCCCGGCCTGGCCGAGATCCAGCCCAGCTACAACCTGGCGCCGACGCAGCGCGCTTCAGTGATCCTGGACCGCGGTGAAGGCCAGCAGGTCACCCGGCTGGCCTGGGGTCTGCTCCCATTCTGGGCGAAGGCCAAGGGCCTGCAGGGATCGACCATCAACGCCCGCATCGAGACGGTGGCCACCAAGCCCGCCTTCCGGTCAGCGTTCAAGAAGCGCCGCTGTGTCATCCCGATGGCCGGCTACTACGAGTGGTCGGTAAACCCCGAGGACGAGAAGAAGGACCCGTGGTTCATCCACGGCACCGGGCCGCTGCTGGCCGCTGGCCTGTGGGAGGATGCCAGCCCGCTGCTGCCCGACGGCAACCTGGGCACCTTCACCATCATCACCGGCGACAGCAGCGGCGTCTCGGCCGACATCCACGACCGCATGCCGGTGTGGCTGCAGGCCGGCCAGATCGACGAATGGATCGCTGCCAGCCCTGACGATGCGATGGCGATGCTGCTGGCCAGCGAGCCGCCGGCGATGGAGGCCTACCGCGTCAGCCGTGCCGTGAACACACCGCGGAACAACCGCGAGGACCTGCTACTGCAGGTCGCGTAGTCCCGCATCATCCGAACCCCAGCGGCACCTCGGTCAGGTCCACGATGAAGATCGTGGCGTTCTGCGGCCCCATCGTCACGCCGCCCACCGGGAACGTGTTGGTGATCAGGGTCTGCTGAACCGTCTGCAGCCGGGAAATGAAGATCCGGTTATCGCTCGTCATGTGGAAGTAGTCGGCCGTCATCGTGCAGCGATCCTGCGATTGCGCGAAGTAGTAGAAGCGCGGCGACGGGATGGCGATGCCAATCTTTACGCCCGGGAAGAACTGGCCGACCTCGATCGGAGGACCTGAAACCGCCGGCAGTGCCACCACCTGGAGGACCCGCAGCCCCTTCCGCCGCGAGTCATAGAACACCGTACCGTCTTCGCCGCGCATGCGCAGCCCGACCGGCCCGCTCGCCGCTCGTTCGGCCGCGCTGAACGTGTAGTACTCCAACGTTTTGTTGGGAGCCGCGCTGGAGGCGTACACGTCGCACGTCACGCCGCTCTGAACCAGAGAAAACCCAGTGTTCGTCGACACGGAGTCGTTGATGTAGCGGCAGACATGGAGGTTCGTTGTCCCGTTCGTCGAAGCCAGGGCCCCGCGCGGCGACCATGAGGCAAATGGCGGCGAGCCGCCGGTCCCGCCACCTGAGAAGCTCCCTGTATCCAACGTTCCCGACTTCGCCAGTTGCAGGTTGCGATAGCCGAGACCGATCTGGATCTGCCCGGTTCCCTGGTTTCGCACGCGTAGTCCGACGGCCATCAGCTGTAGATCCCGTAATGAAGGGTGATGCCGCCCACCGTGTCGGTGGTGGGCCGGCTCGGGAACATCTCCATCCTGACGTGGAAGTTCACCACGTCAGGATCCCAGCTCCAGTTGATGCTGTTGCCCGAGATGGTCACCGAAGGAACGAGCATTCCATACGCTGATCTCTGCCCCTCGCAGGTGAAGTAGTAGAAGGGCTCACCGCCTGAAAAGTCATTGACGATGAGCCCCCCGTTTGCCCCGGGCGGCGCGATCCACTTGTTGTTGGAATTGACCGGGTTGTAGAGCGGGAACGTGTACGACCCAATGATCTTGGTCAGCCGCGTGGTGACCGTGGTCTCCACGTACCCGCTCTCGCTCCTTACCCGCAGACCAACGTCGGCCATTACTGCAGCACTCCAAGCTCTACGGCGAGATTGCCGTTCGGGTAGCGGATGTAGATGCCCTGGTTGGTGATGTTCAGCCGATACCCGCCGGCGACAGTACCGTTGAACTCGAAGCCCCCGCCCGCCGCCTTGTTGATCCGCCAGCCGGTTTGCCCTGACACGTAATCGTCGGACTGGATGGTGCCGCTGATCTTCGCGTTGGTGATCGCTGCATCTTCGATGTTGGCGCTCTTGATCCACGCGGTGCCGATCAGGGCCTGGCTGATGAATGTCTGTCCGCCCTGGATCACGAACGGTGACGTGACATTCCCATTCACCAGATTGATCACCGCGAATCGACCCACGTCGAAGAGAACCTGGCTCTGGTAACTACCGTCCGGCTGCTGTTCGACACCCAGCCCCATGCCGGCGGCGTAGATCCTTCCGTCAGCGGTGACCTGGGCTCGCAGCGTGTAGGTCGCACTGATCCGCCCGTCCACGTCAACAATGGCTTGGGACGTGGCCTGCACGGACGCCCGAGTTTCGCCAACGCTCGCCTCAACTGTTTCCTGCCGGCGCGCCAGGGCGTAGTCGCCCTCAGCAATGACCGTCTGGATGGTGAGCGTTCCAGCGAACACCGTGGCGTCACCTGCACCCCAATCACTGTCACCGGCAGCCTGCACATCGAGCTGCGCGAACAGGCCGTCGGTCTTCTGGCCAATGGCCTGCAGGCCGGTCTCCGGATCGTTGACCTGCAGCTCCAGGGTGTTCACCCTGCCGGCCACCGCACCAGCCTGCGCGACCGCATCGCCCACGTCCTTCCACTTCGTGCCCGGCGGCTCCTCATTGCCCGGCGCGTTGTCGTTCCACAACCAGATCTTGCCGTTGTGGATCACGGTTTGGCCTGGCTCGTAGGTCGCGCCCGCCTCCCAGATCAGCGGCACGATCTGGTCGATGCTGTCGATCTTGGCCAGTAGGTCTTGGCCCAACGCACTCTCGCTAATCCTTCCGGAGAAGTAGGCGTCGTAGTCCGACTGGTTGGTGCTGGCCTCGCCCATCACACCAGTGCCCGTCGGATACCAAGGCCCGATGTTGCCGCTCTTGTCCACCAGCCGCCCCCAGAAGTAGAAGCGCGCACCGGCGGCCAGGCCGTCGAGCTGGTAGCGGTTCTGTGGATAGGCGAAGTCCGCGAACTTCGTGGCGTTCTCGCGGTTCGGTCCCGTGCTGCGCCAGATCTCGGTCCGCTCGGTGTCGGTGGCGCCAGGCGGGAAGCCCCAAGCCAGCTGGATGCCGAACACCACCGGCGTGGCCGTCAGCGAGGTCAGCGCCGGCGGCGGCTCGGTCTTGCCCTTGATGTCCGTGAGCATGCTCAGCGTCGGCTGCGAAACCGCGTTGAGCGCATTGACCGCGCGCACCCTGGCCAGGTACTTGCCGGCATAGATGCCCCGCACCTCGCAGCTGGTGGTCCCTACCCTGCCCGCACGTACCCAGTTCAGGTCGTCCCGGCGCCACTCCACGTCGTAGGCAATGGCCTTGTCGGCCGCATCCCACTCGATGGTCAGCACCGGCGTGGCAATGCCCTGGTCGATCACCACATGGGAGGACATGCGGACGTTGGCCGGTGGCGGCTGCACGCTCGGCGGAATGACGCTGATCGGCGGCGGCTCCAGACGCGTGCCGTCATCGATGGCAGCGAACTTGTCCGGCCGGTGCTGCAGCGCAGTGATGCGGTAGGTCAGGCCCTCTTCCTCGGCGATACCCAGCACACGAAACTGCTGCAGCACCAGGTCGGTCGACTCGGTCGCCCAGATCGACTGCGCCACCGGCACCGCGCTCCACGGTGCGGAGACGGTCACCACGCGTGTGGTCGGGTTGACCGCATTGATGGTGCGCGCTTCGGTCTTGCCGCTGGGCAGCGTGGCGCGCAGGAGGTCGCCTACAGCCATGCTCGGCGGCACCACGTCCAACGTCAGGCTGTTGGCAGTGGCGGCACTGATGCGGCCAGAGTTGCGGCGGCCAGCGCGATTCGCGTCAGCCACCTGAATCACGTCGCCCGGCATGCAGTTCAGCGCGTCCAGGCCCAGCGCGAAGGTGACCGTCTCCGTCTCCAGGTTCTCGCTGTAGAGGATGTGGTTGCCCGCCCGCTGCGCCTGCGACTTCGAATGGCAGCCCAGCGCGGTGACCTCAATCTGGTTCACGCCATAGCGGGCGATCCCGTCGAGCAGCTGCACCGGCTCAACTTTCTGCCTGCCGAAGTCATCCGGGTCGGTCCAGGACACCAAGGCCACGGTGTGACGGACCTTGCGAGCACTTCCCTCGTAGGTGAACCGGCCATCGACCACATTGGCCTGGCTGTAGGTGTAGACCGGGTCCTTCGGCTTGTCCGCCGAGGCCATCACCTGGCCAGCGGCATAGAAGCTGATGCCCCGGAACATGCTGGCCATGTCCTGCAGGACCTTGTACGCATCGGCTCTGGTCTGCAGATACAGGCTGCAGGTGAAGCGCGGCTCCTGCCCACCCATACCATCGCTGACCAGCTGATCGCAGTACTGGGCGATCTCGTACAGCCGCCACTTGTCCACCCAATCCAGCGGGATCCGATTGCCGAGGCCGAAACGGTCGTTGGTGACAATGTCGAAGAACACCCAGGCCGGGTTGTTGGTCCATGCCGACTTGAAGGTGCCGTCCCAGATACCGCTGTAGGAACGCGTGCGCGGGTCGTAGTTGCTCGGCACGCGAATGATGCGCCCCCAAATCTGGAACGCACGCGAGGGGACGTTCTGGAAGGCGCTAGCGTCTACCTGCACCGCTGCCAGGGCACAGTTGGGATACCGCAGCTTGGCGTCGATGATCTCGGTCAGCGACTGGACCATGACGATGTCGGCGACGGTCGAGCTGTTCGCGTTTGGCGTCAGGCGGCGCACACGCACCTGCCATTGGGTGCCGGCTGGCAGATCAATGCGGTGGCTGCGCTGGTACTCGCTGGTGGTCTTGCCGCGGAACGCGTTGGTGAGCACGGTGCTGAAGGCGCCGCCATTCACCGACAGATCGATCGCATACTCGATCGCGTAGCCTTCGGTATCACCGTTTTCCGTGTTCTGCCGCTGCAGCGCAGGAACGCTGAATCGAATACGCACGGCAGACAGGTCAGCGCCAGAGACCGTGCGGACCACAGGCGCGTTGCTGCGCAGCTCTACCCCGACCGTGACCTCGTTCTCGACCGATGGGAATCCGGCGATGTACTCCTGGTCCTGCGTGCCTGCACGGGTTTCCACGCGCACGCCGGCAAAGTTCAGGGTGCCGTCGCTGTTCTGGATCGGAACCTGGTTGAGGTAGACAGACTGATTGCCCGCCACCAAGCCACGGATCTCGCCCTCGCTGATCAAGTCCAGGATCTTCGCGTAGGAGATCGAGTGCAGGCTGTCGGGGGTCTCGACCGGCGTGCGGGCGTTCCCGCCACCCTTGCCGCCAGCACCGGCAAGGGCCGCCGACGAGCAGGCACGCGACAGCTGCGTGGGCTGATACTTGATGGCTACGTTCACTGCTGATCCTCTGCGTAGATGCCGCCGCTGATCACTGCTGAGCCCACGAACATTCCCTTGGTGTCGTGGCCGCCGTAGGCGACAGACACAGGGTTGCCCTGCGCCTGCGTGTTGACTGCGCCGTTCATGCTGTAGCTCGGGGTGTTCTCGGCACTGTCTTTGGCGCCAAGCCCTTTCGGCTGTGGTGCGAGCATCTGGGAAACGCCGCCCAGCACCATGACGCCGCCCTGGAAGACGAGCTGGTAGTTCTGGGTCCAGACGCCGACCACGATGAGCACGATGCCGAGAATCGTCTGCAGGATGCCGCCGCGCTTCGACCCCACCAGCACCGGAGCGATCCGAATGTCGTCAGCGCCGGGCGGATCGTGCAGCTGCTCCTTGGACAGGTTCTGCCGCCCGACGAACACGGCGAACTCCATGCCCTTGGCCTTGGCGCCCATGAGGTACTGCTGGAAGCCAGGCAGCAGCACGCACAGCGCGCGCACGGCCTCAGCGGGGTTACTGACGGCGAGGCGGAACTTGCGGCCGAAGCGAGCACCCAGCAGGCCGTATAGGCGAATGGTGCGCAGGCGGTCAGCCATGACGGGCCCCCTTGTGCCGGACGATGTAGCGCGTGCGCTCGGCCCACATGCCGCCGTAGACCACCTTCTCCGACAGGCGGCCGTGCATGTGGTGCAGCATCTGGCCGTCGCCGAGGTAGACCCCGGCGTGGTTCGGCACAGGCGAGCGGATCTGCATCAGCACCATGTCGCCGCGCTGCGGCTCGCCATCGATCAGCTCGAAGCCTTCGGCACTCAGCCGGTCCAGGCTGTAGAGGTCCTGGCCCTTCTCCCACCAGTCGTCCGCGCGCTCGTACTGGCTGAGCTGGATGCCCAGCTCGCGGGCGTAGAGGTCGCGCACCAGGGTGTAGCAGTCCAGCACCCCATGGGCGAACTGGCGGCCAACCAGCGGCGCCTCGTAGCCACAGGGCTCGATGGTCTGCAGGTCGCCACACTCCGGCTCTGCACCGGTGCACTGCCCAACGCTCACGATGTGCCACGGCAGGCCGCTGGCCTCGCACATGACCCGGTCAGCGTCGGACGCATCCGCAGAGGCGTTCGGGTGGCTGTGCACGACGGCCAGCACCTCGCCCTGGTCCTCAGCGTCGGCGTAGTCCTCCGCCGGCAAGCGGAAGTGCTCGCTGGGCGTGGTTGCCACGTTGCGGCAGGAAATGTAGGCCTCGCCATCAGCGCCGGCCACGATCAGGCCGCAGCACTCGCGCGGATACTCGGCCACGGCGTGCGCCTGGATGGCCTGCAGGGTGCTCTGTTGCATGGTCTCTCCCATGAAAAAGCCCGCACATGGCGGGCTGGATGGTTGCTCGATGGTGGCGCGAATCAGGTGCGTAGCAGGCCGGATGCAGGGAACCCGCCATAGGGCAGCGGCTTGTCGGCGCCAAAGCGCAGCTTGCAGCTCCCCACCCTGCCCCCGCACTGGTCCCTTGCCGGGTCGGTGGTCGGCACATCGTTGGCGTCGGCCACGGCCGGCCCGGTGTAGCCACAGAACGGGCCGCGGTAGCCGCCCCTGATCAGCCACCCGCACACGCCCGAGATGATCTGACGACCGGGCAGCTGCTCGCCGTTGAGGTCGATCGCCGTGGTCAGCTCGAACTCGACCACCTCCTTCGTCTCGGAGACCTTGCGCTCGATGAACCAGATCTCGTCCAGGAAGTGCTCGTTCGGGTCGGCAGTGGGGTTGAATCCACCAACCACTGGCTGCGCGCCGGTTGGGATGAAGAAACCCTGCGGCTTGTCGGCCAGTTCGATCTGCGTCCCGTAGGCGACCACGTCCCCGCCGACTGTATTCGTGTCCGGGCCAATGCTGGACGTGGTGCTGCTGCTCGCGGCATTCAACACCACCTTGAACACTAGCTTCAGGACGCCACCACCTACGTCAGTCTGCTCCAACAGCGTGGTAGGACCGGCGGTGGAAGTGTTGACGGTGAACCTACTCGTTGTGGTGCCGGCGAGAATTGAATAGGTCGTGCCGGCAGCGGTGTTGTGGTTGATGCCGATGCGCGCCCTGCCTGCGCTCGCGAGCTTCAGGTAGGAGGTGACGATCAGTGTGTCTCCCGCCGCATATCCCCCGGTGCCCGTTGCATTGGTCGTCGTGACCCTGTGCCAGCTGACGCCATTGCTTGCGTAGCGCACCGGATAGAAGGTCACACCCTCGACTACTTCGGGAGGCAGATTGGTTCCGGCGCCATTCCCCTCATAGTTCCAGCGCGCACCACCGTTCACGCCACCGGGGTTGTTGCTCCACCGCACCCGGTTCTGCCCGGGGAAGTTCTTTGCGTCTAGATACTTCACCAGCGTCTGCCGGCGGATCACCTTGGCCCCGACCATGTCGCCGTACAGCATGCACATCGCCGCGATCCGGCCGTCGAGATTGCCGACCTTCAGCCTCGGGTTCGGCGGCTGGTCGCTGGTACGCTCGAAGCCGGTCGCCTCAATCGGCCAGGCGCCGTACTCCTGCCCCTGCCACCAGATCACGCCCGACTGCAGGTGCGCGTGGAAGAACAGCTGGTCGGCGCCGAAGCTGCTCGCGTCCAGCTCGTAGACCGTGACGCGGCCGCCCGGCTCGAGCTGCTGGGCATCGGCGGTGATCATTCCAGCACCGCCGATTCACCGGTGCCCAGCGGCAGCGACACCTCGCCGGGCCAGTTGAAGGTCCCCGGCTGTGGCAGCAGTGCCTGAACCTGCTCCCAGGTCTCGATGCCGGCAGGCGCGGCCAGCACCAGTGACTCCAGCTCCTGATTCACAGCATCGCGCCACGCGACCATCGCACGGGCTTCGTCACGGTAGCGCGCCACGCTGCTGTTGAAGTAGCTGCAGCACGTCTCGATGGTGTCGTAGCGCCGCTCCTTCACCCATGCCGTCATCCAGTCCCAAGCAGCGGCGCGGATCGCCTGGTAGTGCTGCGGGCTGTGCAGTGCGTAGGGTGGCTCCTGTGGCAGCGCTGCGTTCTCCTGAAGCCATTCGGCTGGCCAATCACGATGGTCGCGTGGGATCAGGGCGCCCGTCTCCACACAGCGAATGACGTCTGGATCGTTGGTCAGTTGGTACATGTCACAGCTCCGCGTCGAGGCCAACCTTGAAGATGAACGACCTGCCCGCTACCTGGGCCGAGGCAAAGTTGACCTGGTAGATGCCCGCGCTGTCGTAGTCGATGGACTGATAGGCAACGTTGCCACCCGCACTCAGCAGGCCAGTGGTGGAGCTGGCGTCGTTCGGATTGAAGGTGGTCATGGCCGGCTTGGCCCGCATGGCCACCGGGAAATACAGGCAGACATTGGCCCGTGCTTCCGCACCACTGGGAACCACTCCGTACACCACCCCGAGGTAGTTGGCCGCAGCGAACGCGCCCGAACGCCAGTAGTAGCGCTGGCACAGGAGCGACTCCAACGCCTGAGCACGAGGCACGAATGGAGTAGCCGTGCTGCCACGCTCCAGCTTCGGACGGAGGTAGGTCACGTTGGCTGCCGTCAGCTGGACAGTCATGTTTCCGCTACCGGTTGGCGTCAGCGTTACCCCTCGTCGACCTGTGCCGGAGGTAATCGTGCCGGTGGCCCCGCCCACGCTCACGGAAATGTTGCCACTGGGGTTCTCCACACTGATCGTCAGCGGCTGCCCCCAGACGAGCTGCGGTGCCTCTACGATCTGCTGCAGCGGTCCGCTGGTGTGGGTGAAAATACCCGTGGTTGCGTTGATGGTGACGTTGCATCCACCAGTGCCGGCCTTCCAGCGGTCGTACCCATAGGCACCCGCTGCCAACGCCCCACCGGCAAACGATCGCTGGTTGATCGGCAGGCCACAGTTGATGAGCATGTTCTTGCCACCGACCCCGGCTAAGCCGGCCACTAGCGCGTAAAGCTCTGCGTCGTTTGCATTGACCTTATCGAATGCAACCTTTGCGGGGTCGCCCTTGTAGGTCCCGTGGTCGGTCGTGGTGTCGATTACTTGGCGTGCCATGTTGATCCCTTACGGCTGGAACGTTTGTTCGAAGGTGGCATTGAGCATGAACACGTCATTGCCATATGGAGTCAGGGTGTAGGACTTGCAGAGGTACAGGCCCTGCACCCCGAGCGGCGGCGTCCACAAGAACGAAACCGCTCCTTTCCTTGCGCGTAGGAAGGCCAGTGCAGGCCCCACCTTTGACGAGCGGCCTACGATGGAGATCGGCCACTGCTGAGTCTCGTTGTTCAAGCCATCGGACGCGGTCTGCTTGTACCCGTCGCCGAACTGCGCCTCCCGGACAAGAAAGTCGCCGGTGCCGGTGATCTCGGTGCGCACGCACCAGGTGAAAACCTCAGCCATTGCGCGTACTCATCTGATGGAAGAGACCACCGGGGCGCGACTGCTGTACCGCCCACTGGTTGATCATCTGGTTGAAAGCCTGCTGGATCTGGCGGCCTTGCTCACTTCCCGATCCCTGCTGCGTGTTGCTCGTGCCATCGCTGGTCACATTGAGCGTCGTGTTGAACTGGTTCATCGGGGCACTACCACCAGACATCGATGACGCGGGCATACCTGCGGTGATCGGACGAACCGAACCAGCGTCGCCTGGGATCAGGTAGGTCTTCCCACCCTGGTCGAACAGCTCGGGCCTGCCGCCTTCGCCTACCCGGTACATGCTGCCCGCAGCCACGGGACCGCCGCCGGCGCGGCCGCCTGCCATGCTGCCGATCGCGCTCCCAAGCTCGTTGATCCAGCTCGACCCGGCGCCGCTGTAGCCCGAGGCCCATTTTCCTATCGCCTTCAACGCTTCCGACGCAGCCAGCTCGGCGGCGATGCGTTGCATGGCCTTGGCGAACCCCTTCACCATGCCGCCAAGCCCATCCTCGAACGGATCGAACAGGAAGTCAGCAAACGCCGTCTGCATGTTGCGGGCGGCCTGGTCGGCGACAGTCTTCATGGTCGAGGTTTTGTCCATCGTGGCGTCGGCCATCTTCTGCAGGCCGTCGCCGTACAGCGCCGCGTAGTCGTCCTGGGCATCCTTCACCGCAGCCAGGTTGCGGAGCATCTCCGCCTGAGCATCGCTGAGGGCGCCGTAAGCACCGGCCTGAATGTCGAAATTGACCTTGGCCGCCTCACTGAGATCCCCATGCAGGGCAATCTCGCGCTCGAGTTTGGCGATCTGATCGTCAGCACGCTCGCTGCCTGCTCCATACAGCGCCTCGTAGTCTTCCTGGATCTGCTCAAGTAGCGACTTCTCTTTCGTCAAAGCGCCCGTGCGGCGGCCGGACGCGCCAGCAACGCCTGACCCGGTGGGTGGGCCGCTCCCAGGAATCCGGGCTGTGCTATCGACCGAACCCGTCACTCCCTTGAAATTCTCGCCCGCGGCCTCCGACCTGTACCTCTTCGTCAGCTCCCGCTGGATGTCGAGCCGCTTGGCTTCCAGATCATTGATGCGCTTCAGCCGGGCTTCCTCCTGACCGTCGGTCAGAGGAAGGCCGAACAAGCCCGAGGTGTTCTTCTTGGCGTAGTTGATCTGGTCAGTCAGCCGCGCCATCTGGGTGTTCAAGGCGTCTTCTCCGGCGTCGCCTACCGCTCCGCCGGCATCCAGGTTCCGCAGTTGGATGACCTTGTCGATGAAGTTCACCAGCAGCACGGTGCCGTTGGCCATCTCAGCGGCAAGGTCACCCACCCACTTCGTGATGGTTACGAACGCGCCCTTTGTTTGGTCGGAGCCAAGGAACGTCGTCAGCTCCTTGAACTCCGGCAGAAGCTCGGCAGCAACCTCGTTCTTCAGGCCCTGGAACGCCAGCTGGATGAGGTTAGACTGCTCCTTCACTTCCTTCATCGCCGTCAAGGTATCGGCGTCAAGCACCGCCCCCAACCGTTCCGCTTCATCGCCCCACTTTCGGAAGCCCTCACCATTCCGGGCCAGCAGCGGGGCCAGCATCGATGAGTCGCTGGCAATGGCCTCCATGTAGAAGACCATCTCGGATTGGCTCGCCCCGGCCTGCTCCAAGGCACTGTAATAGCGCTGCAGCACCTCGGGGCCACTCAGATGCTGCAGCTCCTTCGCAGTCAGCCCAATACGCGGCGCGATCTGCTCGAAGAAGTCCTTCATCGCGCCGCCGCCGGTCTGCAGGAAATCACCCAGCTTGTCCTGGGTGTCTTTGAAGATGTCGGCCAGCTTGTCCTGTTGGATGCCAACGGTGGCCGCGCCTGCGGCCATGCGCTGGAATACCTGCTCATTCGTTCCCGACAAGCGGGAGAACTTCTCCAGTTCCGCGGATGCATCGACCAGCTGCCGGGTCCAGCCCAGAACTGCCGTACCGGCCGTGGCCAACCCACCAGCAATGGTTCCGCCGATTAGCCCAAAGGCACGCCCGATATCAGCAGCGGTCTCCCCAGCGTCCTTGCCAAGCTTCTTCATCTGCTTGGACGCGCGGTTGGTGTCGGTCTCGAACGACCCGGTGCGCATCAGTAGGTCGACAACGATTGAGCCGGCAGTGGCCATAGTGGGGTCCAGTCAGGTTAGAAGCCGAGGGCCTTGGATACATCGCGATCGGCGTCGCTCAGGACCGGGTCGTCCGGGCTCGGGGCGAGGAATCCGATGATGCTTTCGTACTTGCCGCCGAACGCGGTTCCTATAACTGCAGCCGGCCGGTGGAACCGGTGCAGATCGTCGAATGGGTACAGTTCGTAGAACGCGCGCCAGCCGTCCAGCTCAGCTGCTGGCATCGCATCGATCTCGCCGAGTGTCTTGCCCAGGGTCAAAGCGAGCTGGTATCGGAACCACTCGCTGCTTCCTCGCCGGGCAAGCTTTCCTTTCCCTGGTAACTGTGCACCTCGCTGATGGCCTTGGTCAGCGCAATCTGCACCGCGAATTTCAGACGCTTGGCCTGCGACAGCGAAAGAGCCGGTTTCCCCTCGGGATCGCAAATGGCCTTCGCGATGAGGCGAGCCATTGATTCAGCCTGCTTTTCTGGGTCCTCGCTGGTCTGCCCGGCGAAGAACCCGCGCAGGACGCCAGCCTCCTGCTCGCGGATGTAAAACACGTGTTCTTTGCCGTCGGCCAGCTTCACCAGCCGCTCGTGCACATCATCAGAGATGAAGAGAGAGGGATCCAGCAGCGGCACTGCAGCATTGGTGGTCTCGGTCATGGGGCTCTTCCGTAGGAATGGTGCGCCGCGGCGCCGCGAGGGGCGCCGGGCGTTTGGATGGGATCAGGCCAGCGGCTTGCCGTAGCGGGTGACGCCGCCGCTGCGCTGCACGGTGACCGTGCCCCGCACGATCTCGTTGGTGGCAATGTCGATGTTCACGTCGGCGATATAGCCACTGAACAGGAAGCCGGAACGGGCAGTAGCCAGGGGCGGCACCAGCTCATCCTCGGTGACGAGCGTGGGCGCCGCCGTGCCGTCACTCAGGCCGATGTACCAGCTCACGTTCTCGCCGGTATCCTTCAGCTTGAACAGCGCGTCATGCGATGCGTCGCTGGGGATGTAGTTGAACGGAATGGACACCTGGCCCGGGTTGCCCAACCCGCGTTGGTACTCCTTGTCCACCGTTGCATCCAGACAGGTGGATTCGATCTGATCGGCAGCTCCGCCCAGACCGGACGCACCGGTCGGGCAGGCGAACTTCACGATCGCCGGGCCGCCGGCCGCGTTCGGGTTGACGAAGAACAGATGGGTGCCCTGGGTCTTGACGACGCCCTCGGTCATGGCAGTTTCCTCTGAAGGGCCGCGCGAGGGCGGCATTACGGATGACCAGCGTTCAGCGCTGATCGATGAAATCGGCCTCGAGGCCGACGCGGTACAGCTTGGTATCGGGGTCGCGGTTGTTGATCACGACGCGGTTGACGATCAGCGCGCCATCCAGCGCTGCCCGCACAGCCTCCGCCAGCTGCTCGACGCCTCCGTCGGCCTTGTGGTAGCAGTCGATCTGCACGGTGGTGAAATCGCCCCTTGGTGCTGTGCTCAGGTCGTCGAACGCTGAGCCGGTCACGATCTGCCAGACGATGTAGGGGCGAGGCTCGTTCTGTGCCACTTCGCCGTGACGGCCGATTCGGTCATCAACAATCGCGGAAACTGCTGGAGTTCGGATCGTCCTTGCCACCTTGGGGAACATCAGCGGCGTCCTCCATTCTGCGCGGCGAGGCGCTTGGTTATCTGATCCAGGCGCTTCAGCAGGTCTTCGCTGACCACGTCGATGATCTGGCTCCCCCGGCGCTGCACGGCCGGACGCAACCACGGATAGGCGGGTTGGGTACTGGACCCGTACTCCATGAGCTGGGCAGCCTTCCGGGTGGTCGTCTTCGAGCCATGCGCGTTCACGAATGCCTTGCGCTTCACACGCACCAGCTGCCGCTCGCCCTTGGTTCCTACCGGCGCCTTACCACGGCTGGCGATAATGCTGTTGACGGTGGTGTCCGTGCTGTCGGCGCCACCAATAGCTGCGGAACGGCGGAAGTTGTCCTTTGCCTGGTCGCGGAGCAACCTAGCGCCCTTGGCCAATGCGAGCTTGACAGGACCACCACGCTTGCTGACGACCTCAGCCGGCAACGCCTGCAGCGTCGCAAGGACACCATCAATCCCGTGGATCTGAACTTCGACCTTCACAAGTACACCTCGGCATCGCCGCCGATCCAATGCCGCAGCAAGGCGCTGCTGGCGTCAGCCTCACCCTTGAAATCCGGGTCATGCCCCATTCCGATGCCACCGCGACCTGGCAGACCCTTGATCCCAACGACACGGTGGCCGCCGAACAGCCGGCGACCGCGCGGACGGCGCCACAGCTCCAGATCGATGAACTTCGGCCGTGATCGGCAGGCGTCGGCGAAGTCGCGGAGCGCCGAGCCACGCATCGCGGTACTGCACAGGCTTGCGTGACCGGTGTTGGCCAGCTGCCGACCGCGCCGCTGCTCCACGTTGTAGTAGCGAGCGAGGTGCTCGCCCACCAGCTCGGCATGCTCCAGCTCGGCCGCGACCGTGGTCAGCCAGTCGCGCGCATACCAGTCGTCATCCTCAATGATCACCAGCCGATCTTCCGGACCAACTGCAGCAAGCCCCTTCAGCAGGTTGCGAGCCTGCGTGTTCTGCCCGGGCGCCCAATGTGGCGATGGGCGCACCAGCACCAGCTGCCAGCCCTCGCGCCGGAAGGTCACCGGCTGCGGCTCCGGGCCGTCGTCCACGATGATCCAGCGGACGGGGCCGGCGTAGTCCTGTCGGCCCATCCAACGTTCACACAGCGCCCAGGCAGCCGGCCGGGCACCGGTGGCCGTGAGCAGCGTCAGCATCGCGCCACCGCGAAGGTGTGCATCGGCAGCCGCCGGCGGGCCACGCCGCGTTCACCGTGATCGTTCAGTTCAATCGGCACCTCGCCGGCGTACTCGGTCGCGATAGCGTTGAACCCAGCATCAGCCAGCAGCAGCCGTAGGCCGCTCTGGCTGTACCGGTAGTAGTCGTCGGGGTAGCCGTGCTCCGGGAAGGCGAACAGTGTGGTGATCACCAGCAGGCCACCCGGCTGCAGCACCCGGCGCAGCTCCGGCAGCGCCAGCCACGGCCGCGCCACGTGCTCCAGCACCTCGGAGCACACGATACCGCTGAAGCGCCTGGACCATTCCGGCGGCAGGTCGTGGATGTCGGCCACCTGGTCGACGCCCTCGCCCGCCTGCATGTCGATGCCGGTCCACTGCCCATTGGCCAGGTCACGGTTGGTGCACCACCAAGCTCCCGGGTCATGGATGCGGCTGCCAACCTCCAGAACATCGTCGCCGAGGGCAGCAGCATGGCGCTCGATGTAGGCGCGGATGCGCCCGCGCACCGAGTTAAGCGGCAGTCTGTTCATCGAAATCGAAGCACCTGAGCGCTGAGCCGGCCGTGCAGTTCACGACGCGGACGTGGGGGTTCTGGCTCGCCCACAGGGCGAACTGTTGCTTGTGGATCTCGCGGCGGTGCGGCGCCGTGTTGGTCAGGCCGTTGGAATACGGCCCGAAGAAGTGGCTGCCGTGCATATCAAAGCCGTGCAGCCGAACCAGCGTCGCGCCCAGGTGGGCGGCAACCGCCAGCGCCAGCACGCCGCTGTTCCAGTTGGTCAGTGCTCCGGGCAGCTGGATCACTCCGCCAATCCTGTGGCTGCTGTAGCGCGCTCCAGCGAACTGCCGCGCCTCCGGGTACTTGTCCCACCACTGCCGATCGCTGGCCGCCAGGAACTCCGCCCACGGCGCCAGCTCGAAGGCGTTGCCGACCACGCCCACGCGGCGGCCGCGCAGCCGCTCGGCCAGGCTTGCCGATGCGCTCGGGCCTGGTCCAAGAAGGTCGATCTCGATCATTGGCCGTCGTTGACCCCGGCCGAGACGGGAACGGTGATGTACTCCAGCCCCGAGGCCTTGTCCGGCAGCAGCCCGGCAATGTTGAAGATCTCGCCGCGGTGGACCAGCCGCATCGTCGGCACCAGGCCTTCGCGGTAGCGCATGGTGATCCGCGCAGTGACAGCGGCCTGCGTCTGTCCGGACTGGATGAACTCGCGGGCCGACAGAGGCTCTACCGACGCCCATACGGTGGCCACGTCGACCCACGCGGTCTGAGACACGCCATCGCTGTCCCTCGTGGTCACCTGCTGCTGGATCAGCACCCGGTGCCGCAGGGTTCCGCTGGCAACGTTGCTCATCAGGCCACCGTCGTGCGGCGCAGCGGCGCCAGCTGTGCGGTGGCGGCCTTCGACAGCACATAGCCGTGGCCAGCATCGGCCGGCACCACGTTGTCGCCCTCGCCCTCGCGGAAGCGGTACTGGGAGGCCAGCTCCAGCAGCGTCGCGGCGATCACCGATGGGTGCAGGATCGGCTCGCCACTGCTGTCCTCGGCCGGCACAGGCCGGCCTGCGCTGTCACGGACCAGTTCCCCATCAGAGTCGCGCTGCAGCACGTACAGGCGCCACTCCTGCTTCAGCCACGCTGCCACAGACTCGGACACGGCCGGAATCCAGATCGCCAGCCAGCGGTCATCAGCGTCGCTGTCGATGCGCATCTGCTCGCGGGCGTCCGCCGGGGTGACGAACTCACGCATGGCTGCCACCCAGCTGCACGGGCTCGGACGGAACGCGCACGCTCTTGCCGTCCTTACCGTCGCGACCCTTGCGTGCACCCAGCGCCCAGTCCTGGTCGTTCTCCAGGCAGGGCTTCGACGCGTTGCTCCGCTTGGCGATCCAAAGGGCGCCGTCGTGGGTGATGGATTCGCCCGCCTTCACGCCCAGCCCTTCGCGCCAGAAGCCGCGGTGCACCATGTAGGGCAGCACGAACTCCTTTCGGCGGTCGCCGGCCCCCAGCGTGATGACGAAGCCACGCTCGGCGTCATAGTCACCCGAGGCTGTGTCGAAGCTGAGGCCGTCCCGGCCATCCTCACCGACGACCTTACCCAGCCTGATCGCCTCGCCCTTCGTGGTGGTGATCACCAGCTCGCCGGCGCGATCGATCATGGCGCCGGCCAGGCCGACACCGTCGGCGCCGGCCTGCGGCGGGTTCTCGGTCAGGTGCTTGGCTACCGCCGCAGCCAGCTGCTGCTCGGTGACTGGATCCGCGTCACGGCCATCCTTCGGCACTGGCATCGCGTCGACAGCGGCCTTCACCGTTGCCTCGATCATTGCGGGGTCTGCGTCCCGGCCATGCTGCACCGGGTTGGCTTCGAAGTGCTTGGAAACAGCGTCGGCGGTGGCCACGTCGACCAGCGTGAGCAGGCGCGGCGACTCCAGCAGCTTGGCCACGACCAGGTCTGCCAGCGCATCCACGTCCACCGGCTCGGCGTCCTGGCCGGGGTCGCCCTTCTCCGGGGCGCGCTCGCGCAGCTCTTCCAGCTCCCGCTTCACCGGTGCGATCGCCTCACGGATCAGGCCGCCGATCTCCTTGCCGAAGTCGATGGGGTCAGTCATTGCGGAATACCTCGGCTCGCGCGGCGTGAAGGGCCTTCATGATGAAATTCTCCTGCTGCAGCGCGCGCAGCTCGTCGCTGTCGTCAGGCGGCGTGTCGATCCCGCCGGCGGACGGTGCCACCGGTGCGGCCTCAGGCTCGGCGGTGATCCTGTTCTGCCGGACCTGGTCGAGCGGAAAGTCCTGCTGCTGCATGTAGACGGTGTCGCCACCCTCCAGCGGCGCCAGGTTGAAGGCCAGCCGCGCTTCGTTCGGTGTCTTGACGTTCCCGCTGACCAGCTTCGTCTCCACCTCGGCCTGCTTACCGACGTCCATGCGGAGGAGCGGCCCTAGATCCAACTCGATACCCATCGGGCGGGTAGTGCCCAGACCCTCATCCAAAAGCTCTTCGATGCCCTCGATGTGCGCCTGCAGCGCATCCGAGTAGTACAGCTGGTTGATGTCGTCGACCTTCATGCCCGCAGGGATAGAGCCAATGCCGATCTTGAAGGGGGGAATGCCGAACGGCTGGCACACCTGCTCGTCGGAGTACCGCATCTGCTCGACCAGCTGCGAATCGGCTGCCTTGAACGCGAACGGCGTGAACTTCATGTCCGCGCCAACCACGGCCACCTTGCCCGCGTTCGAACCCTGGAAGCTGGTGTTCCAGTAATCCTTCACAGCCTGCGCGTCCTCGTCGGACATGCCGGCCGGTGCGGTCAGGATGCCGCCTGGATTGGCGCCGTTGGAGAAGAAGGTGGTCGAGTCCTTCAGGATCTTCAGGTTCTTCACCGCTGGCCAGTGCGCCGCACACAGCGGCGGCACACCGATCAGCTGGTGGTGGAAGCAGTTCATCCGGTCGTGGATGATCTCGCTGGCCGGCACGATCAGCTGGCTGCCCGGGTAAGCCTCCGGAAGCAGGTTCGTACCGGTGCTGTAATTGAGCTGGTAGAAGACCTCTCCGCTGTCGGACACCATCGGCTGCACGCTGCAGGGATCGAGCACCCAGAGCCGGGTGACTACCTGGCGATTGTCGCGGCCCTTCAGGATGTACGTGTTGCCCTGGATCAGCTTGGACAGCATCCACGCTGCGCGGAACTGCTGCGCTGTCTGGTAGCTGTTGGGCTTGCGCAGGACAGGCCAATAGGCGGTGTTGCTCTTCTCGATCCGCCAGATCCCGTTCTCGTCCTCCGTCTTCAGCACGAACGGCAGCTTGCCGATGTCCGAGGCGATGCGGTTGAGACAGGCATACAGCGTCGGATAGGTCAGGACAGTGGTCGCGCGTTCTTCCATGTTGCGCTGCCACGCACCCGTGAATGGTTCTTGCACGGTCAGGGTATGCCAGCTGTCCCGCCCCGGCGCGGCAACTACCGGCGACATCGATTTGAGGTAGTCGACGCCATGCCGGCGCACGCCAGCGGCGATCGCCAACTCCCGGGGCGAGAAACCGGTCATACGGATGCGTCCTTGTTCGGCTGCCCAGCCTTGGCTGCCGCCTTCTTGGCCTTTTTCTTCGCCTTTCCAGGCGCAGGCGCCTTGGAGCCCGGATGCGGCGCGACGGGCGACTGCGCCACCATGTCACGCCGCAGATAGCCGCCGCGCTGCTCCAGCGCCGCAGCAACACGGTGGTGCACGCTGATCACGCGGCCGCCGCGTCCGACGATATCGACCTTGCTCATGGGAACCTCGCAATTCGGGGGGAGATGACGGGGCCCGAAGGCCCCGCCACGTGTCGGTTACGAGCTGGACGGAACCGAACCGCTGCCCCAGTTCACGCGGGCCCAGGCGACGGCCTGTGCGCGGCGACGCTGCCAGTTGATGAAGCGCTCGACCAGGAACGCCACGCTGTTGGTCTGCCACAGCGAGACAACCTGCTGCGCGGTCGGCGTGGTGCTGTTCATGGTCGGGGCGTCATCCATCACCAGCGATGCCTGATCCGACATCGAAACCTGCAGGCCACCTTCGTCGCCCAGGAAGATCTCGTCGCCCTTGATCAGCGCGATCACGGCACCGTCTTCATCGTCCGGCACGTACGCCGACACGAACGCAGGCAGGCCCAAGAAGGTGCCACCGGTGAAGTTGATGCCCGGGAACTCGGAAGCGCCCAGCGGGTTGACCATCAGCGACAGCGCGATTGCGGTACGCTCCGACATCGCCCAGAACGAGCCCGCCAGCGACAGGTTCGAACCTGCGATGGCATTCATGAGCGCCGCAGCGCCAGCGCGGATCGAGTCCGGATCACTGCCAGCCGGCACCGTGGTGGCCGGTACGCCATTCAGGATCGAGGCGGGTGCCTCGTCGGCGACTGCTGCTGCATCCGGATCGATGAACTGCGTGTCGATGGTCTGATTGACCGCCCGGCCCAGCTCGTCGCGCAGCAGCGCATCGGCCGCCGGCGTGGCGCGCATCATGGTTTCCTTGGTCGCGGCAGCGATCGCGGCCACCTTCAGCGGGGTCAGCTTCGCACGGGTGTAGGACCACTTGGTCAGCGGCTTTGCAGCGCCTTCCTTGACCCACTTGGCCGTTCCGGCCGAACCCTGCACCAGCACCGGGGTGTCGAACGGAAGGTTGCGCAGGCGCTCGGAGACCTGACCCAACAGCGAGCGCGGGCGCAGCCACTCGACGAAGTCGGCGAAGGCCACGCCGCCATCGGTGATCAGGTTCCCGGCCCAGGTCGCGTTGCCGGTGCTGGCAGCCTGTACGGCGGCCTTCTCCTGGATGATGCCGTGCAGGCGCTCATCGTTCGGATAGATCGCGCGGGCCACGTCCAGCGGGTTCTGGTGGTGGACATGCGAAACGGCCAGGCAGCGGGCCATGCGGGCGAAGCCGATGCCGGCGTCGGTCTTGTCGACCGTCTTCAGCTGCGCCGGCTCCAGGGCACGGCCCTCGGCGCCGACGGTAGGCGAGCCCTGCGCCTTGACGATGGTCGCAACGGTGGTGGCCGACTTGGCCTGGATCGCCTGCAGGTGCTCGTAGCGCTCGATGTCGCCATCCAGCGAGGTGATCTGGCTTTTCAGCGAGTCGAACTCCTCCTGTTCGCCGGTGTTCAGTGAGCGCTGCTCGTCAGCCGGCTTCTTCATGACGGCGGAGAGCTGCTTTTCCAGCTCAGCACGGGTAGCGCGGAGCTTTTCCAGCTGTTCTGCGATGTTCATTTTCGGGATCTCTTTTGTGGGCGCAGCCGTTCGGCCCGGGTTCCACGCCGGGCGGTGCCTGCAGATGATGGGAAGCGGGTTCCACCCCGCAGGGCCGTCAGGCCCGGTGCTTCAGTGCAGCAACTTCACCGCGCCGTCGGCCGGTCGTTCGACCTTTGCCGCCTGGCGCTGGATGAGGGGAACGCCGTAGTTCGCAGAGCGGCGGCCGCCGGCCGTGTCCATGGCCTTGATCGTCTGGATGGTCGCCGCGGCGTTAGCCGGGATGGTGACCAGGGAAAGCTCGTAGATCTCGGTCTCGGTGAACCGGATACCGCCGCCATCCATGTAGCTGTACTCCAGCGCGCGGAAGCCGATCGACACACCGCGCACCAGCTTCTCCTTCACCGACTGCCAGGCCAAATCACACAGATCCTTCAGCGCGCCGGGTGTAGCGATCTTCGCCACGCTCGCCGTGAACGGGATGCCCTTCGCCATCGGCTTGCCGAACTTCACGATGCCCACCGGGCTGTCGTGGCGGTGCTGCCACAGCAGCGGCAGCTCGGCCGCAAACTTGGCGCCCAGCGGTTCAACCACGTCGCCGTAGCGGTCTGGCTCCGGCGTGGTAGCCCAGCCGGTGATGATCTGCTGGTCGTCGTCGTAGGACTTGACCTCCAACACGCTGTAGGCGCGATTCTCGGCGTTCATTCGGTTCTACCCAGGGTCATGAGGACGAGTTTCTTGTTGCTCTTCTCTTCCGCCACCGGAATGCTGATGCCAATGGCCATCAGCAGCGCGGTGATGTCGTCGATCTTGTCGGCGGACCGGCGCTTGTCCGGCGCCATGTTCAGGTTCACGTCTTTGCGAGCGACCAGGTTTGCCGCGCACCAAGCCAGCACAGGGTCACCGTCGTGCACCAGCCGCTTGCCGATGTAGGCGCGCTCCAGCTCCACCATTGCTGGGTGGTAGGACTTCGTACCCTGGATGAACTCAACCAGCGGAACCTCTTCCGCTACCAGACGGCTGACCATCTCGGTCGCGTTCCAGCGGTCGAAGGCAAGCGACTGCAGGTTGAAACGCTCGTGCACGTCCATAACCGCCTGCTCAATCACCGCGTAGTCAGTGACCTCGCCCTCGGTCTGCTCCAGTAGCCCGGCCGCGACCCAGCCCGCATACGGGACAGTGCCGCGCTCGGTGCGCTGCGCCACTGCCGACTCAGGCACCCAGCGGCGGCCCCAAGTGATGATCTTGTCGTCCAAGCGCCAGACCAACCGCAGCGATGCAAGGTCGCGCGTGCTGGCCAAGTCAAGCCCACCCCAGCAAGGAACGTCCTTCAGTGCGTCCAGATCGACCACGCCTTGGCATGCGTTCCACTTCGGCAGCAGGATGAAGCCGTTTGCCGCTGCAGCAGGCCGGTTCAGCCGCTTGATCTGGAACTCAGCGAGCTTCGAAGGCATCGCCTTCGCCTCGATCGATTCCTTCCTGATCGCCGCCAGCAGGTGGGGATTTACGTCCATCAACGGGTTGGCCTTGTGCCAGGCCTTCTCGTCGAAGTCCCCGTCGTCCTTGTCAACTGCGAAGAAGATCGCCAAGAAGTGGTCGGCGGCATCGCCGAACACCCCTTCCAGCAGCTGCGTGGCGAACTGCCGAATCTCTGACCATGGACCAGGATTCGCGTACCCCTCTGTGGTCGTGAACAACCACAGAGGATTCCGGCGCGCACCGGCCGCCGACTGCAGCACGTTCAGCAGATCGGGGGTCTTGTGCGCATGGATCTCATCGAGACCGACGTGGGACGGGTTAAGGCCGTCCTGCGTCGATGCCTTCGCATTGATCGGTTTGAACGTCGCGCCGGTCTCGACCCGGCTGATCGCATTGGCCCAGCACTCCAGCCCGTAGGCCTCCCGCAGATCGGCCTTCTTCTCGGCCATTCGCTTGGCCACGTTGAAGATGATCCGCGCCTGACTGCCAGTGGTAGCTGCCGAAATGACCTGAGCGCCCTCTTCCTCCTCACAGCACTCGCAGTACAGCAGGATGGCTGCCGACAGCGTCGATTTCGCGTTCTTGCGCGCGACTGCGAACAGTGCGGACGTGAAGCGGCGGGTTCCATCGGGCTTGCGGAACCCGAACAGCTGAACCACGAACCAGACGTGCGACGGGTGAAGCCGGATCTCCGGCGTGTCCCACTTGCCTTCCACGTGCGGGAGTAGTTCGATCCAGCTGCAGGCGTGATTGGCGTGATCGCGCGAGAAGGAGAACGGCGTCCCCTTCTTCTTTGCGCGCTTCAGATCGTCCAGGAACCGTTTCGCCGCCAGCTTGATCAGCCGACCGAACCTCCCTCCCCTATCTGCCGCCGCCGCCTTCGCATACGCGATCGCGACATCGACGTAGTCATTTTCCGGCGGCGCGGGGCTTTCCGAGCGCGGCGAACGCGTTGCCCGGCTTTTCCGTGTCGCCATTCGGTTTCACCTTTCCCTGCGCCACTGGCGTCAGGCCGAAGTCGTTCATCAGTCCACGAAGCTGGGCAACCATCGATGCAACCGGCGCCTCGCCGGCGGCGTACAGCTGGACGGTCTTTCCATGAAGAGCGCAGAGCTGGCCGAGCGCCGACAGGCCAGCCTCGGTCAGGAGCTTGTTTGCGTGGAGGATTGGGGCTAAGCGCTCCCATTCCTTACGTGCGTGTGCGTTGGGCATCCAGTCCGGGGCCGGTGGCACATCGGACACCAGGGGTAGCTCGGCGGCGGCAGGCGCTTCGCGGTCAGGCCGGTCGGTGCCGGCCACCACCTTCAGCGCTGTCGGCTTGCGGGGGCGGGACATAGACGGGCCTCAAAAACTGAATTTTCTGAATTGACGGTGCAAAAAAACGACTGAGCGGCCGGTGTCCGAGGGGAACGCTTCGAACTTTTTCCCCTCCCCCCGGGGTGTTTGATGGGAATGAATCGCATTCATCGATTCGAGAGGTACGGATGAGAACGATTCGCGCCTCGCGCTGCCTCTGCCTTGGTCTTGGTGCCGTGGCACTCGCAGCAGATTGCCTGCAGGTTGTCCAAAGCATCCGTGCCGCCTTCCGCCTGCGGCACAACGTGGTCAACCTCTTCTGCCTGGCGGATGCGACCAGCAGCGCGGCACGGCTGGCAGAGGTACAGGTCACGCGCCATCACTGCGTCGCGCTTGCGGCGCCAGGGTCGGCCGCCGCGCCCTTTGCCGTAGTTCTCAGGGGCAGACTGGGCAACGTGCACCGGCGCCAACTGAGGCATAGGACGGTGGCGGTTCGGGAACCCTGGCATCAGCCGAGGCTCTGCGATTGGTCGCGCTCGCCGGGCACCAGCTCACCGTCCAGGCTGCGGGCTGGCTCGTCCTGCTCTTCCTCGCCCTCAGCTGCCAGTGCCTCGATCAGGGCGGCGAGCTGCTGGGCTATCCCGGCCGTGGCCAAGCGCTGCTCTTCCTGCTGCAGCTCGATGCGGCGAAGACGGTCGGCCAGGCTCACGGCTTAACCTGCTGGTCGCCGGCCGGGGCCAGCTTCTGGATGGCGCCCATGCGGCTATCGCAGTCCTCCAGCGTCAGGAGGTTGGCGTTGTAGGCATCGACGACCGCCTCCACGGTGCGCGAGGTGGCGCGCTTGGCCGGGCAGCGGGCGGTCAGAGCCGCCGGCACAGGCACTGTGCGCTCCACCGGCACATACACCACCTTGGGCAGGTCAGGCTTCTCGGACTTACTGCAGCTGCCGAACCCGCACAGCGGCAGGGCCGCAGCCAGGATCACAGCAACGGGATGGCGTCGCATAGGTTCTGCTCCAACTGCTGCCGGCATCCCGGCTGGGTCTTGGCCGCCTGCAGGGCCTGCTCGGCTTGGGTGGCGCGGCGCTGGCTCTGGACTGCTGCCGCTTCGGCCTGGCGGGCTGCCTCCTTGGCTGCCTGCTGCTGGCGGGCGGATTCGTCGATGGCCAGCTGGGTCTGGCGGTTCACCTCTTGCAGGAGCTGGCCACAGGCGTTGGCCGCACGCAGGTTCTCGTCGGAACTGGCCTGAGCCTTGTCGCGCTGCTTCTCAGCGGCAGCGATCAGGGCCTGGTCCTTCTTGGCCCGGTAGTCCGATCCCAGGCGTGCGCCCATCAGCAGGAGCGCGCCCACCGCAGCAACCCAGAGGCCGATACGGAACAGGCCCACGTAGGGCCGGAGCGGATCAGGGATCAGCACGGCCGTTGCTCAGCTGATCGCGCAGGCGGAAGCCCAGCAGCGGCCAGATCTTGGCCACAGCATTCTGCCGCGCGATCTTGCGGCCCAACTCGGCGTCGAAGTTCTCCGGGCTGGCGCAGGCGGACTCGCCGGTGACGGTGAAGCCGTTGCGCAGGGTCAGCACACAAAACGTCAGCAGGCTCAGCGACTGCGGCGGCGGGAGAATTTCACCGGGCTGTCCGTTCGGGTCATGACAGGGCGCTGCGTTGTAGCCGTCAGCAGCGGTGAAGAAGAACCCGCCAGTGATTTCGGCTTCCACATCAGCTGGCGTAACGCGCGGAGCGGTCAGGCCCTTGGCCTGGATTTCCTGCTCGATGGACTTGTCGTTCACAGGCCCTCCTTCGGGCGCTTGGGTTTCTGCTTGAAGCTGGTGGCCACAGGAACCAGGAAGGCGCCGCCGACGGCCAGGCCGCCCAGCACGATCAGGCCCCACTCGGGGAACAGGTTCTGCGCGCGCTCCGGCATCAGCGCGTAGGCGCCGAGCGCAGCGGCTGCGGCGGCGGCGAGAGTGGCCAGCCAGGTACTCGCGCGGCCGGCCACGCCCTGCCAGTTGAAACGGTCCTTCACTTCAACCCCCTGAGCTGCTTCAGCTCGCGGATGTCTGCCTTGTTCTGCTCTACCTGCACTGCCTGCTTGGCCAGTTCGAGCTTCAGCGCCGGGACGTCCGCCAGCTGGGTGTTCATGATTTGCAGCTGCTGCTGCAGGCCGGTGATCTGCTGGTTCGTTACCTGCTGCTGGGTCAGAACCGATTGCATGGAACCAACCAGCCAGTAACCGATGCTCACAATGGCGCCGGCGATGACCAGGGCAATCCAACGCTCCACTGGGCCAAGGGAGATCTTGGTGCGGCCATCCTGGCTCGGCTGGGCTTCCATCGTCATGCCCCAAGCACCTTCAGCGCGCGGAAGTACCGCGAACGCCGGTCCGCCGCTCCAATCTGGTCACCGTTCACCCGGGCCGTGATCTCGTCGAATCGGCCCGCGTCCGCCAGCTTGTTGAGGTTTCGAGAATCCCAGAACGTCGCTGCCGCCAAAGCGCCCCACTTCGGCTGCTCCAGCTCCTCAGGCTTGGCCTCGAAGTCAGGCACGCCCTTGATGCCCTTCGCCCGCAAAGCATCGCGGATGGCCGCATAGTTGGCCCGGCCGGTGTTCTGGATAGGACCACGGCCGCGATAGCGGTAGCCATCGCCACTCGCCTCAGGGCCATTGCCCATCCGGTTGGCGTAAGCGTTGTTTCCGATCGCAACCGGCTTCCGTTCCAGCGCGCGCGCCAGGTCGTTCGGCTTCCTCGGCTTGGCCTTGGGGTCGACGGCGTAGCGACTGGGCCAGGTGTCGGCCATGCCCTGCGCACCGTAGTTCAGGTTCTCGACGGTCCGGGTCAGGCTCGCCGACTCGTGACCGACCTGCGCCAGGAACGCCGCCACCCGCTTCGGGGTGCTGATGCCGAACGACGTGCAGGCCTCGGTCAGGGGCTGGGCCCATTGGGCAGCGACGGCGGCACTGCAGCCGACCGCCTGCTGGATTGTCGAGGCGGTCAGGATCATGGCGGGTCCGGAAACAGAAAGCCCGGCTCAGTGGCCGGGCAGGGTCGCGTGCGATGGTAGAAATTTACTGGTAAAAGTGCGGAGGTGTCACCTCCGCAGACCCAAGGGACTTGGAATGCTCAATATCGCCGACCAGTTTCACATCCGCCCAGACCACATCTCTGCCGTGGGCGTACCTTACAACCAGCCAAGCCGCCGTGCCCAAGCGTTCGACATTTACCTGTTGGGCGGTCAGACGCTGACTGTGATGCTTGCAGACGGCACTGCTCTTCAACGTGCTCGAGACGAAGTGGTCCGGGCAGTCGACAACCTTCCCTGATCTACGCGGCTTTGCTCAATGCCGCTCGCATGTGCCAAGCCGCCTCCTGCTCGGCTTCGACCATCTTGCTCAGCAACCACTCGTACACCGGCTTCCACGTCCGGCGATAGGCGGCCTCGTCTCGGCCGATGGCCGCCGCGCGCCGGCGGTCGCTGACCGGGCCCAGCCCCGATCCACCGCATACCCTGCACGGCACCAGCAGCTCCCCAACCATCGCCTGTCCCCTGCCCTCGCAGGCCGCGCAGTGCGGCCGCTTGGCGATCTCGCCGATCACTGCCGCCGCGAGGGTCGGTAGCGACTCCAGCGTGCTGATGGGCCAGCATTGCGCCTTGATCCGACCTAGCCGCTGCTGGGCCGCATCGCGGTTGGCCCGCTGCTCTGCCGTCGCTGCACCACCCCAGCCCATGCAGACCTCGGCCAGGCCGAGATCCGTCCGGGCCTCAGCCAGCCGGCGCTGCTGGCGTTGCAGTTCCGGGGTCACCAGCGCAATCACCGCATCCCGTAGTTTGTGCCGGCGCAGCGCCGCGCCATCCGGCCACCAGCACGCCTCCAGCAGCTCCCGGCCAAGCCCAGCCGGCACCATGCCCAGCGCCGCGGCGATGTCCTGGTTCGTCAGGTCCGGCTTCCCGCCTCCCCGGCCGATGTCGAACTTCACCGTGCTCGGCCCCAGTCGCGCCATCGTCTCTCGTGGATTCATGCCCGTCCCCCTGTCTTTGATTGGCCGGCCGCCGCCGGCCCGCCCGTAATCCGCACCACCACCTGGCCGCCCTTGCGGCGCTCGTCGTGCACAAATGGATGGATGACGAATCGCCTGTCGTCTATGCCCAGAACCTGGGCGATACCGTCGCGATACGGCTTGAACCTGCGAATCATGTTGTCATCGTCTGGAAGCGCCTTCCCCGGCGCCTGGTAAAAGTCGAGCCAGAGATGCAGACGGCCCAGCGGTAGCTTCGTGCCCTTCCACCCCGCCTCGTATGCACGAACAGCGGCCAGCTGCCGTCCCAACGCCGTGGCCTCGGCCTTCCTCCGCCAGTGCACTCGGGCGTTCGGCGACAGATCCTTGCTCGGCCAAGGCAGCACCAGCTCCAGCGCGCGATCAGCCTGCATGCGCGGCCTCGTTCTGCTCGATCGCATCGCGGAAGGCCGCGCGCCAACGGAATGCCGTCGCACGGCTTACACCGAAGTCAGCGCGCAGCTGTGCAACCGACGGGATGCGGTCCCCGTACATGCGGACCATCCGCACTGCAGCAGTGAGCGTCAGGTTCTGCCGGCCCCATGCCGGCCAGCCCGGCTCGCGGTTGTGATGGTGATCGGCGGGTTGCTGGCTCATGGGGCCTCCGGGCTAGCGGGCAGCATGGCTGCCTTGATCTTCGGCAGCACCTCGTCCAAGTACGCCTCCGACCAGTTGTGCCCGCGCGGGTTGATTTCGCTCGAGACCGGATAGGCGCAGCCAGCTACCATGCGCAGCAGCTCCGCCGGCACCAGCACACAGCCTTCGGGCGGCGTGAGGGCGGCTACTACGGCGCGCATAGAAGGGTTGAGGTCATATGCGCCCGCTCGGGCACCAGCTGCAGTGCTGGGCAGATCGAGCTTCTCGTACTCCACAGCCAGCAGCTCCCGCGCCCGCTTCTCGATGGCGTTCATCAGTGCCTCCCTTTAATTTCAGGAACCGGTTCAAACTGCTCGTAGGTGCCCTTGAATCGGCCCAGGTGGTCGCTGATTACCTCCATCCCGATCCCGCCCATGCACGGAACGTCAAGAACAGACACGCGTGCGATCTCGCCCGCAAACAAGAACACTTCTGGGTCTTCCTTCACCATGACCAACTGGCCAACCCGGAAAGCGGCGTCCATCAGGCCACCCCTTTCTGCGCGCGCTTAGCTGCGCGCATCTCTGATTCGTCCCGCTTCAGCGCGTGGGCCTCCCGCACCAGGCAGTCGATCAACTTTCGGCGAACCGGCCCCTGCTCCTCGCGCGCGATGCTGTCCAGCGTCTTCAGCATTCCGGACACGCGATAACGATTCAGGTCGCCCGGCAGCGCGCCCCGGACCGAGATAACGACCGTAACAACACCAGTGTTTTTATCGAACGTGATCATCGCCCCACCTCCGGACCCGCCGGCTCGGCCGCATAGTGCGTGATCGCCGGATTGTCCCCGCGCCAGCTCCCGAACACCGGCCGCCTGCTCACCGAGTCCCACAGCATCATCCGCCTGCCGTCCTGGGGAGCGCCGGAGATTGGCTTCCAGTCCGGGCGGAGCCGCAACCGGACGAACTCGTCTACCGCGTCCGCTGCACCGTCCAAGAGTTGATGGACACGCCCGTCGAAGGACTTGGCCAGCTCGACTGGGCGCATCTGAGATTCTGCCCGCAGCTGCCAGACCAACGAACGCATCACCGATTCTCCGCTCGCGCGTGCACCGCTCATGCTGCTTGCTCCCAGCTGGCCGTCAGGCGCTGCACCTGCCCGCCCCGCGCCTGGAACTGCTCCACCGTCTCGGACGGGCGCTGGTCGTCCTTCTCCTTGCCCCACGGCTTGGCCGGTGCCAGGTCCGCCAGCAGCCCCACGCGCGACCGGTTGATGGTCATCTTGTCCACCCGTGACGCCTTCGGCTGGGCGCCATTCTTCGCACGGTAGGCGCGGCCACGCTCGATGCGGCGCTCGCGAAGTTCTTCAGCCGTTGCCTTCTGGAACCGCATGCCCTGTCCGCTGTATCGATACGCTGCCGTCGCCCGGCGGCCCGTCTTCGTCAGATAGCCGCAATTCACCAGGTACTTCAGCTGGTCGCGCACGGTGTTGCGCTCGGCGCTGAGGTGCGCGCCGGACAGCCCCAGCACCTCAAACAGCTGCGCGTGGCCAATCGCTTCAGATTTACGCGCCTCGAATACGCCGCGCACCCTATCTGCCATGCCGGTGTTAGCCATTGGTGCCATTCCTCAGTTCGTTGACGTACGTCTGGTTTGAAATCAGCTCGTCATCCGAGCCGTATGTCTCGTGGAAGGTCCGCGAGCCATCCATCAGGCTCGGGCCGTAGATCTGGCGCATCGTTGCGAAGGTGTTCCCCTCCAGCGGATGCCGCATGTGGTGCCACTTGCAGAGGCCATAGCCCTCCGCGTGGCCCCGCCGCACGTTCCCGCTCTTGGCGTGGTTGTAGTCGCAGCCATAGACCACCAGCTCCGGCTCCAGCAGCTCCTGCATCTGCAGCGCCAGGCAGGCCATGCACGGGCCGGTCTTGGCCAGCTCGATCCGCGCAGCTTCTTCCCTTGTCGGTGGCGGTGCCTTCGACCACATCAGCGCGCCTCCTCCACCGCTGCTCGGTACTGGCAAACCCGGCGGTAGTAGCCGATGCCGGCATGTGGCCCCTCCCACTCTTCCGGCATGTCGAAGGTCATCTGCATCTTCTTGGCGCACGGGTTGTACGACCGGGGTGCATCCCCCGTGTTGGTCCAGAACCTGAAGTGCTTGCAGTCCTCGCAGCTCGGCACGCCATCAAGGTCCTTGGCTTTCTGAGTGCGCCGGCGAACAAGCTCCTCAAGGAGCTCGTCGGTCGTGAACTGCTGAAGCAGCGCTCTCCCCTTCATCAGCGCGCGCCCGGATCGGCCAGCCACCAGCCGTGCTGCCAGGCCTCCGCCTTTTCGCTCAGCGGCCCCGCCCTGCGGTTGGCACCGTCTTCCGTCTCGCATTCGATCCAGACCAGGTGCGGGTTGTCGCTCAGGCGAAGCCCATTGAGCCGCGCCGAGTACCCAGCGTTGATCTCCTTGGCGAACTTGCTGCGTGTGCTGTACTTGGTGAAGTCCATCAGCGTCTGTTCCTCGTGGTGCTGCGGCGTGCCGCGCTCAGTTCCTGGTCGCGCTTGTCCCATCCGGTCTGCCAGCGGCGTCGTCGCGTCAAACCGTCCTGCCCCATCTCGTACCGCGGTGCCGATTCCCGACTGCGGCAGGCATCTCGCGCCCAGCGACCGGCCTGCTCCGCCTGGGCCAGCTCGGCCTCAGTCACCATCGGTATCGATCCAGTTCCGGATGAACCAACGGACGTTGCAGGGCAGCCAGCCCACAGCCAGGGAGATCTCCGCCACGCTGCAACGCTCGGCATACAGCAGTCGCACCGTGTCGTGCTTGCTCACGCGCCCTCCCCGAACCCGAGGTCTGCTGCAGCGCGCGCCATGGCCGCACGTGCGGCCTCGCGATCGCGCACAGGGTGCACGCCGTGCTTCTCCTGCTCGATCGCCAGAACCGGCGGCGGTAGCGGCTTCCCGTCGACCACGTGCTGGACAGCGCGCGTGTAGGCTTCCTCCAGCATCCGGCGCTGCTGCGATCCGTGGTCAGCGCTGGCGTAGACGTGCAGGTCCAGCAGCGAGCGCACCAGCACCGTGAAGCCGCTCTGCGGCCGGCCTGGCGCCATCTCCCGCTCCACCGCCGCCATAACCGGAATGTCCAGGCACATCTGCAGAAACCGACCCGGAGTCGGTGGCCACTCGCGGCCTTCAGTGAGGCAGGCGGCAAGCCCACGGGCGTGCTGAGACCTGAGCCTCCCCCTCAGAATCTGAGCCCATGTGGTTCCGGCAGGCGCAAGGGTTCGATCATGCTTGAGGGGTGAGGCGCCGTTCTGGCGCTCCCAACTACCCGGGAACATGGAGCCCATCTGCTTCCAGAACTCGAACAGGTAGTCAGCTGCTTCAACGCTGAGGGGCTCCCCCGACGACGGCAAACTCGGCATCGAAGACGACTCCGGCCTCATCGCCAGGGCAGCCACCATCGCCACCGCTTCGGCGTTCGGCGCGGAACTGCTGCTGGAGCTGCTCGATTCGGTCGGCAGAACCGTGTTGAGGCGTTGCATGGGACGCTCCCTTGGTGCGGTTGGTGTTAGACAGGTCGCGCTCAAGCCATGCGGCTTCGAAGCCCTGCCAGTTGCGGGTGCAGCACTTCGCCAGGCACTGGTCGACCGTGAAGCCAATTGCCGCGGCCAGATGCAGCTCGCGACCGAAGCTCTCCAGCACGGTCGGAGTGACCGGGGCGCGGCGCTGGCGGCGGAGGTGCAGCCAGTCACCAAGGACCTGCGGAGACGGCGGGTTGGGCCAGGTCGAGAAATCCAGATCCACTGCCTGAGCAGCCGGCGCGCTTGCGCGCTGCTTTTTGCTCTTAGGTTCTCTTCCTGGTTTAGTTCCTGGTTCCTGTGCACGTGGTTCACCACCCCCGTGCACGTCGTTCACCACCTGGTGAACCTGATTCACTACGGGGTGGTGAACGTCGTTCACTACCAAATAGGGGTCATCCTCTGGCGCCTTGGGTGCCGCCTGAATGCCAAAGTGGAAGTTGAGGCGGTACTGGTTTGGCAGCCGGAGGTTGTCCTTGGCGCGCGGCAGAACGGTGATATAGCCGGCCTGGGCCAGCTTTCCAATTTGGTCGATGACAGAGCGGCGGGTCAGTCCACAGTCCTCTGCCAGCGTGTCGTGGCTGGGCCGACACTGGCCGGTGTCCTTGTTGTGGCGCTCAGCCAGCATCAGCAGCACCAGCTTCTGAGTGCTGGTGACGCGCTGGCGGGCGGCCCATGCGAATGCTTCGAAGCTCATCTCAGACCGCCAGCGTGTAGTTCTGCCCTGGGGCAACAGCCCACCAGGTACAAGCACTGCGGCGGCTGACCTCGCACTCTCGCTTCTGGCCACGCCAAACCAGACCCGCCTCTTCCAGTTCTGGAAGACGGCGCGCCAGCATGTAGCGACACAGACCAGTGAGCTTCGCCAGCTCGTAGCTGGTCAGGCCACTGCCTTGCTTCAGGGCCAACAGGGCAACTTGCTGCTGATCTCCCTGCAGGCCGCTCTCGACAACGTGACGAGCGGCTTCATGGCTCGTGCTGGAATCGGTTGATCGAGCGGGATGCGTGCTCATACCGTCGGCTCCAGTCCCATTGCACGGACCACCGCCTTGCGGAACGTCAGCACGCTGATGACCAGGTCAGTCGCCTCGTTGATGATCTTCTGGCCGTGCGGACGGTCTTGCTCGTCTATCACGCCGTCCGCAACCGCTGGGCTCACTGCAGAGCAGAGGTCGCCGAAGTCCTTCATCAACTGACCAACTCCGACCGTGTCGGCCGCTGTGTCGATCGCATCTATCCGAATCGGCAAGATGCCGCGGCGGCGAGCAAGCTCCCGTTCGCAGTTGCTGCGGTACGGCTCGGGCAGGCTCATCACCCAGGCGTCTTCGAGATCGGTCGGCAGAGTCTTGACCACGCCATCGAGGTAGCGGCCCAGGATCTGGCCGTTGTGCTTCTTGTCGGCGTCGCCATCCCCCTCACCACCCAACGTGATGCGGAACGGGACTTCGCGGTCGTCCTGCGCGTACATCGACAGGTACTGGTCGGCCACCACCATGGCGAAGCTCCGGCGGTTGGTGCCGGTATCGCGCAGCATCTGCTCGGTGAATCCGTAGATCACCGTCTGGCGCTTGGGCAGGAAATGGGGCTTGGGCTTCATGACGGGTGCTCTGTTGCGCGGCAACATGGCCGCTATGGAGATCAACTTTTGGGGTGCGGCTGGCGCCGCCCTCCTTGCGCTACGCTGGATGTGCCAACAACCAAGCCCACAAGGAGGGCGACATGGAAATCAGGGAAGACCCGACATTCACGAGCTTGTTTGCACAGGTGCAGGTGCTCGAGATGGTCGTCATGGCAATGGTCAAAGCTCACCCGCAGCCGTCGGAACTTCTCGAGCAGCTGGAACAGCAGCTCGAAGTTCTTCGCTCGCTGAGCAGCGCGCGTGCGACGGATTTACTTGGTCGCTTGGCTCACTCCAAGCTCGATCAGAGGGTTCAGGGGTGGCTGGATTACGCTCGACAAGAGCTGCCGACGGAGTAAGAAAGGCGTCGAGGTTGGACTCGATCATTGCTTTCGCTTGGGCGTCCGCTCGATTGCGTCTTTGGTGCCAGAGCCGGGTTGCTTCGCGCATCCCAGCCTTGATCCGCTTCTCCTGCAGCAGCTCGTTATTCGAAGGCTTGGCCAGCCAATCACGCAGCCAAAGCCGCGGATTCCACTTGTCGGACAGCGCGCGCATCTCAGGCCACCTCCAGAGGGGCGTAACGGTTCTCGTCGGGGTCATGCGGCGCGGGCTGCGCCTGCGGTTGTTCCTGGACACCCAGCAGGCGCTGGATCTGTGGCAGTGCCGGCAAGGCGCCCTCTTCCGCCCAGCCCTCAACCTGCTCGATCGGAAGCTTCAGCACCTTCGCCAGCTGCTTGTCCGTCGACAGGCCCAGCCGCGCGCGCAGCGCGCGCTTGCTCATGCGGCTGTCGACCAGCTGGTTGATCACAGCGCGCGGCACATCCTGCATAGGCTTCGGACCGAAAACAGCTGGGAGCAGCTCGAAGCGACTCACCGCGCCACCGGTTGCCAGGTCGATCTGAATAGCCCGCTCGGCCTTGATGGCAGTTGTTCCGTTCTCCCATTGGGAGACAAGGCCCTGAGTGGCAGGCGTACCCGTTTCTGTCAGCAAGGCGGCGAACGCCGACTGCGACAGGCCCTTCGATTTTCGGTAGGCGGGGATGTCCATGCCGCGAGTATGAGCGGCACTGATACCAAGGTCAATAGTGCCGCTATTGGTAAATTATGAACGTATTAATTAGCGTCCCTGATATGGAACCTTCTCGCAAAGCGAAGCCGACCCCAGCCGACATCGCGGCCGCTGCGCGGCTGAAAGCGGCATGGGCCGACAAGGCTCGTTCACTCGGAATAACTCAAGAGAAGCTGGCTCACGAACTTGGAATCACACAAGGCGCCGTCAGCCAGTACCTCAATGGCAAGATCCCGATGAACTACCGGACGCTCAAGGTGTTCGCGGCAGCCTTAGGAATTGAGGACACGGATATTCGGAAGGATTTGCCCGAGCAGCAGTACACCTCCCCTACTCCGTCGGACGACGCCTGGGACGATATCGTCGGATACTCCCAGGCAGCCGGCCTTGGAGCCGGTGCGGAGGCGGCAGAGTACGCCGAGACCCATAGTCTCAAGTTCAAGAAGACGAGCCTGCGCCGGCGCGGCATCTATGGACGCGACCTTGCCGTGTACTACGGCAAGGGCGACAGCATGGAGCCGACCATAAAGGACGGCGATGCAATCCTGTTCGATACATCGGATACGCGTGTGGTCGATGGCGTTCTTTACGTCATCCAGGTCGACGGGATGGCTAACCCAGAGTATTTTGTGAAGCGCGCCATGGTTCTAGACACAGGCGTGTACTTCCAGAGCGATAACCCGCATGGCGACCATCAGTGGCGCAAGCCCAAGCCCATGGTTTCCACTCGCCACCCGATCACGGTGATCGGCCGCGTTCACTGGATTGGAGGATGGGCAGACTGATGGGAACGGATACCGCAAGCCTCGGTAAGTTGCTGATTGCCTTCACTGCCGGTGTAGTCGTGACTGTTGTGGCAGCTGGCGCTCTCTGGAACAGACCGCCCAGCGCTCAGGCATCTACGAATCCCCAGCCAGCCATCACTGCCCAAGCGTCGGATAAGCCGGAGGAGTCATTCAGCAATACGGAGCTCTGCAAGGTTGTTTCGGAGTACGCACGCACAGTGATGGATGGACGGCAGGCGGGCGTACCCATGTCTGGAGTTATGGACCTAGCCAAGGATGTTGACCCGGCTATTGCTCCCGTCATGCACCAAATGATCATGGATGCTTATGACCGTCCGCGCATGTCGGTCGAGAAGAATCAGCAGACGGCCACCCGTGATTTCGAGAACGACGCATACCTGGCATGCATGAAAGGCTCTCGCTGATCGGCCGCAGAGACGTTGGCACTACAGACCCCGCTATGGCGGGGATTTTTGGTGGGAGCTTCACCAGATGCGTCGCGATCCCTGACCAGGTTCAGAAAAATCATGAGGCGCAATATAAGCGCCCCTATTGACACATAGAATTAGCGCCCCTAATCTTTCTCCGTCAACCCAGTAGCGGCCCAGTCGGGCCCGGGCATGGAGAGAAGATGGCAGCCATCACCAGCACCAGCCGCGGCGCAGCCCGCGTCGAATCCCGGCCCCACGCCGGCACCGTTGTCGTCCAGGTCGGAGGCTCCGCCCTACTCAGCCTGACCTCGGCCGAGGCCCGCGAGCTGGCCAAACACCTGGCCGTCTGCGCCGACGCTATCGACGAAGGCGCGACCGAGGTCGCCACCATCGCCCGCTCCAAGCCGCTGGCTCTCCAGCAGGCAGCAGCCGCATGAGCCGCGTCCCAACTCAGTTCAGGGCGCCAAGCGAGCTGATGGATGCTCTGCGTGCCGCAGCCAGATCAAACCAGCGCTCGGTGAATGCCGAGATGATCGCGCGCCTGGTCAGCACCTTTGAAGGACTTGCCATGCCAGCAACCGACGCCGGCGACGGCAAAGCTCACTTCAAGATCCGTTTGGAAGATTCGCTGCTGGGTGCGCTGAAGCAGTTGGCAAGAGAGAACAACCGCAGCGTCACCGCGCAGATCGAGTTCATCCTCGCCGCCTTCGTTGCGGATCAGGCCCTCGTAGCAGATCAGGCAACGGCGACCGGCAGCAGCTCCCCCACCCCGGAGGCAAGCCGATGAGCGCTGAAGTTCGCAAACCAGGCCGGCCCAGGAGTGACAAGCCCAAGTCTCTTCAATTCAGCATTCGATTGACCGCTGAGAACCTGGAAAAGGTTGAGGAGATCGCTGCTGTTCTCGGAACGAGCATAAACCACGCGGTGACTGTCTGCATCGAGTCGATGGAGATCCCGGCTGAAGTCGTCCACGCGGCCAAGGTTCTCGCCGCTGCACGTATCTCCCTTACCTCCAAGAGCAAGGCGATTGCCGGCTCCAGCTGCCCCTCTCCCCACAGCGAGGAAAACTGACCATGGCCGTCATCGCCCACCACTCCAACGCTCAGCGCGCCGCTGCAGCTGCAGGCATCGTCGCCCGCGCCGGGCGCCGCTGGGGACTCCTCCCCTACCAGGTCGTCGCTGCCTCCAGCATCGCCGCCAATGCCGTCCTGCGGCAAGGCAAGAGTGCTGCAGGTGCCGTCGCCGCAGCTCGCCGTGCAGCGCGCGCGCAGGCAGGTGCTGCATGAGCGCCCCTGTCGATGTGCTGTGGCCTGTGCGCGTGCACGCAGCAGGCCGTGGCCAATGGGCATTCGTCGCTGGACCGCGCAGCGGGACGGGATACGCCTCGAAGAAGGCCGCGCAGGAAGCTGGTGAGCTTGCCCGCTCCAAGGCCCTCGCCCGCGTCAAAGGAGGTGCAGCATGAGCCGTCAGTATCGCGACGACCACCCGGCACTGGACACTCATCTCTCGGTGCTGGAAGGCGCGGCAATGGACGCGTTTGACGCCGGCTGGGACGCATACCCGCCAGGTGCGCGCTGCATCGTTCGCTCGCAACGCTATGGCCACCCACCGGTCGAACGCGAGGCGTTGATCGTCTCCACCACTGTCGATCTGCACATGACCTGCAATGGCAAGCCCTGGGCTTCCATCAGCGTGCGCACGAAGAACCTCAAAACCGGCAAGTACCGCGTTTTCTACCCATCGGTCGAAGTCGCCGGCAAGCCCAGCATCCGCGTCGAAGGCGGTGCAGCATGAGCGAGATCCAGATCGGTGACCGCGTCCGAATCACGAATACGGATTACGACACCGACGAAGACCCCAATCTGGCCAATGGCCAGCTAGCTACGGTCATTGACCTCGCGGCAGGCCGCGCTGTTCTCGTCCGCACCGATGAAGGGCCGAGACATGTGGACCCGGATGGCGACGGTTGGTGCTTTTTTGAGAACCAGTTGCAGGTGCTGGAAGGAAAGCCCGAATGACCGACCACGACTTCTTCGCCGCCATGGCCGTCGGCATCCCGCCTATCACCCCGCCCGTCTGCCCGGCGCCCGCGCCGGCAGAGCCCACCATCGAACAGGAGACCGAGTAATGCGCCACCTGGCCCTGCCCTTCTTCTGCGCCGTCGTCGTCGGCCTGCTCCTCGCACTGCTCCCTTGGGCACTGCGCAACCAGGTCGACGCCATCGCCCTCGCCTGCGCCATCGGCGCCGTGTTCTTCGCATGGCGCGGCTGGGAAGACCTCCAGACCACCTGGCCAGCCTTCAAGGCCGAAATGCAGCGTCGCACCGCAGAGCGGCAGCGCGCGCCCCTGGCCGCTGACGACACCCACTGAGCAACCGCCCGCCCGGGCAACCGGGCTCCGCGCCGGCCGGACTTCCACAAGCCGGTAACCCATTCCAGGAGTCCAGCGTGCGTAACCAGCTCGACATCTTCGATCACGACCCAGCCCGCATGGCCGCGGTAAACCGCGCCGCAGCCGAGCAAGCCCTGACCGATGTGCAGTTCACCGCCGCCGTGCGCCAGGAGCGCCACGACTACTACGTGAGCGAAGCCGAACGCTGGGAACACCTCGCCGCGCACAGCGCGCGCTCCACCAACAGCAAGGACATGCAGGCATGAGCAACGACAACAAGACCCTGGCGGACGCGCAGCCCGGTGGGAGGGTGAGGCTGGGGGATCAGGCCGAGCGGGCGCGGTTTGAGGCGTGGGCAGAATCGGAAGGTTGGTATGCCGTTGCATATCGCCCAGATAGAGACGCTCCCTATGCACTAAACGCGGTCGAATTCGCATGGCAGGCATGGCAAGCCGCCCTCTCCGCCCAGCCCTCCCCGGGTGGTCAGGATGCACTTGTCGCTCTGGTGTCGAAGTGGCGTACCGAGGCGAGCGCATATGACGACCAGCAGGCAAAGGAGACTGGTTACGAGGTCGATTGGACTTACGACGCCAAGGCGCGTGCCTTGGATCGGGCAGCGGACGAACTGGAAGTAGCACTCGCCGCCCGCCAGCCGGTAGAGGCAAGCGAAGGCGGGTTCCGTGCAGCTGCCTCGCGTCAGACCGCCAGCGCCGAAAGCAACGCCACGGCTGAGGCGCTGATTGCTGCTGTCCGCCAGCCGTCCAAGCAACCGGATAGCGTTGCTCTGGGCGAAGCAACGGAATTCTGCATCGAGAATGGCGCCCGCCAGCCGATGCATGGATCTGGAACCCTAGTTGATAGCGGTGCGCTGCAGATGGCGCTGAATGTCCTCCGCCGCGCTGGAAAGGACGAGGTTGCAGACGCCCTGGAATCGACAGCTGCCCGCCAGCCGGTGGGGCAGGAGCCGGTGGCTGACGAATGCTCGTGCGATGAAGGCGGCATCCGCTATGACGCAAAGGGCTGCACCTGCACTGCGTGCGGCAAGCGCCCGGCGTGGTACATGGGCGGCCGTCGCATCCGCGTCACTGAGCGCCGCAAGCCGTGGAAGCACCTGGGTACGCCGGTCCCTTTCGAGGCGGAATGCACTTGGCAGATGGGCGATTCCATCGACTACCGACTGGACGGCGAATCTACGTCGCGCCGCCTGAACAACTTCCACCAGCATTGGGAAAAGGTCGAGGTGATCCGATGACGTGCAATCACGAATGGGGTGGCGTTGTTATCCCTGGCCCGGTCAACCGCATCGTCATTGACCAGTGCGAGAGCTGCGGGGAATTGCGACTGCCTGACGCCGCCCCGCCCGCGCAGGCCGTGGACCTGGGGCCGTCAATCCCTTCGGAGCTGGCCCCTGTCGCTGCAGCACTAAAGAGGTTCGATGAGTGCGCGGAGGACTGCGGCAGCGAGGGCTGCGACATTGGCCGAGCCTGGTTCGATGCCCTGACCACCATGGGCCTGCTGAAACGCACACAGCGTTCGCCAGCCGTATGGACGATGACGGCGGAAGGCGAGCGCCTACTGGCCATCCTCGACAGCCAGGCGGTGGGCAAATGAGCCGCCAGCGCTGGAAGCGTCACGCGGGTCGCGGCATCCCGGACGACGCTCACGGCCCTGTCGATGTCGAGTTCCGGGACGGAGACATTGCGAGCTACCCCGATGGCGAATCGCTGGGCGGCTGGAGTCACGAGGGCGTTGAGTACGACGTTCTCATGTACCGCCCTCGCCCTGATCGGAGCGCGGCCCATGGCTGACCAGCTGCTCACCGCTGCACAGGCCAAGCACACAGCGCGCGTCTTCCTCAGCGAGGCGCGTGCGCGACGGAATGGCCTCGGCTACTGGTTCTCGTTCAACGCGGCACAGCGCGCGCGCATGCGCGCCACTACCCCGGCCCCGCTTCCGGCCCCGCCGCGCGCACCGGCACTGCCGGCCCAACTGGACCTGTTCGCATGACCGCACCACTGCCCATTTCCCCGGCCACCGTTGTGGAGGCCACCAAGGCATCGTCGCCTGTCGCTGCGGTCGTTGCTGCCATGCGGCGTGTCGATCCCGCCGGCGGCGCCGTTGCCGCCAACCAGGTCCGCGCGTGGGCCGACACCCTGATGACCGCGCTCTACACCGCGCAGCCTGTCCGCTGGGAGTATCGCAACAAGAAGGACGTGAGCCCGGGTTGCTGGGTCCAAGCCGACGCTGGGCACGTCTACGCCGCCCACCAGCGTGGGCTCGTTGTCCGCGCCCTATTCGAAACCCCGCGCGTGATCCAACCGGAGAAGCTGCATGAATTCCGGGGGCGCGTGTGCGTCCGCTGCGGCGACAGCGAGGATTGGGCCGGGCCGGATTGTGAGCCGCTGATCCAGAAAGTCGACCCGCGCACCCGGCTCCCGGTAGAGGCGAGCTGGCTCCTTGAGCCGCTGAAGTGGATCCGCGACGCCGGGCCCATGCCGATCAGCACGCACGAACGCCGCCGCAGGGCCACCGAAGCCACCTTCCTGATCGAAAAGCTCGAAGCCCAC
>Ga0247725_1000314_pt1 | contig 43559 bp, 40 predicted proteins | sample OKSTACKMCFT3sol_FD_183021 | JGI IMG/M metagenome (GOLD analysis project Ga0247725, IMG submission 183021) | Subsurface sediment microbial communities from gas well in Oklahoma, United States - OK STACK MC-FT3-sol | ecosystem: Environmental > Terrestrial > Deep subsurface > Rock core/Sediment...
AGCATTATGAGTGCTGTGCTCTAACCAGCTGAGCTATGTAGCCACTATGTCTTAGTTGTCCTAAGCAAGTGGCGCGTATTATGCTCATCAGGCTTTTTTGCGTCAACCGTTTTTTTACCACATCTTTGTCTATTCGGTTTGTTTGCTGGTTTTCTATGCAAGTTGATGCCTGTGCAACCAGTTTTCCGCCTTTTTACGCTCGCTGTTTGGGATTATACGACTGATGCGGTAGTATCGGTTTGTAATCAAAACTAAAAAATAAGCTGCATCTATAGTCAACCCGCCTGAAAAATCTTCAGGTTCCTTTGCGTATAGAGAGCAAGCCAGAGGAAAACCAATGTCCACAGAGGTAAAGCAGGCCCGTTGGCCCCGACAAATCCCCTACATTATTGCCAGTGAAGCCTGTGAGCGTTTCAGCTTCTACGGCATGCGCAATATTTTAACGCCTTTTTTAATGACAGCTTTATTGCTTGCAGTGCCTGAGCACTTAAGAGCAGGTGAGGCCAAAGACGTATTTCACTCCTTTGTGATAGGCGTGTATTTCTTCCCTTTATTGGGCGGTTGGCTAGCCGATCGTTATCTGGGTAAATACAACACTATTTTATGGCTGAGCATTGTCTATGTGATTGGTCATTTGTTCCTGGCTTTATTTGAAACCAGCAAAGAGGGGTTTTATACCGGCTTGTTTTTAATAGCGCTGGGGTCGGGCGGTATTAAACCCTTAGTTTCTGCCTTTATGGGCGATCAGTTTGACCAGAGTAATAAGGCGCTTGCACAGAAAGCCTTTGATATCTTCTATTTCACTATTAATTTCGGCTCCTTTTTCGCCTCATTATTAATGCCACTGACGCTTAAATACTTTGGTGCTGCTATCGCTTTTGGTATTCCAGGTGTGCTGATGGCATTAGCGACCTTGTTTTTCTGGTTAAGCCGCAAACGTTATGTGCATATAGCGCCAGAACCTAAAGATCCGCATAGCTTTTTAAAAGTAGTAAAAACAGCTTTGTTATCAAAAGAACAGGGCAAGGCTAATGGTGGCCTTTATCTGGCTTTGGTTGGTTTTGCGTTGGCCTTGTTCAGCTTAAGCCACACCCCAACTTTAGGTTTTGTCGCTGCCTTTTGTTTAGCTTTAGTTTTGGTGATGGGCTTTGGTGGTGCAGGAGCTGCTATTCAGCTGGAAAGGGCGCGTGGTGTGCATCCTGATATTGCCGTAGATGGCGTGCGTTCTGTGCTGCGTATTCTTATTCTGTTTGCGCTGGTTACGCCTTTCTGGTCTTTGTTTGATCAAAAAGCTTCGACCTGGATTTTACAGGCCAATGAGATGAGTAAACCACACTGGTTTGAACCCGCCATGATGCAGGCATTAAACCCTTTATTGGTGATGTTACTGATCCCTTTTAACCATGTTGTCTTGTATCCGCTTCTGGAGCGCTGTGGTGTCCGTATTACTGCGTTGCGCCGTATGGGCGCCGGTATTGCCTTTGCAGGCTTCAGCTGGATTGTGATTGGTTCAGTACAATTGGCGATGGACGGTGGCACTGTGATGTCTATTGTCTGGCAGGTCTTACCTTATGCACTACTGACTTTTGGTGAAGTACTGGTCTCGGCCACAGGCTTAGAGTTCGCTTATAGTCAGGCTCCTGCTTCGATGAAAGGTACTATAACCAGCTTCTGGCAGCTATCGGTGACAGTGGGTAATTTATGGGTGCTGCTGGCCAATAACAGTATTCGCAGTGAAACAGTGCTGTCTCATGTAGCTGCGACAGGCTTGTCGCAAACTGCGTTTTTGATGTTCTTCTTTGCCGGTTTTGCGCTACTGGCGGCTGCTGTTTTTGCGCTTTATGCCCGCAGTTATACCATGTTGGATAATTATAGGGCTGTCTAATCTGGCCGCGGTTTGTACCCGTTGAATTTGAAGCTGCGGTTTTGTTCACTACGCCATCTCGTCCCAATCAACTCGCTTCACTATGCTGCTGGGGGAGAGATGGCTTGTCGCCTCACCACAACGTCAAGTACCTCGGCTATAGGTCACTTGATGTCTGATAGAAAGCAACAAACCCTGAGGCAAAAGCACGGTTTGTTGTTTTAACACCGAGTTTTTTGATTGGATTGTTCTGCCATCAGAAATACGGCTGTCTCAGAGTTATCTGCTTTTGTGGGAAACTGTCGAAAATATAACAAAAGAAACAATGGGTTGAGTATTTGTATAATTGTGCTAACTTTTTTGCAGCCTATGCAACAAGGACGTCACGATGAACATGTCGATACTGCGGTTGTTATTCTGCTTTAGTTTGGCCTCTTGTGGTGGAAGTTCTGAGCAGGCTGGGCCTACAGTGCCTGATCCTGTGGTTGTGCCGCCAGTTACTGAGTTACCTCCGCTACCTTCTGTCAGTTTTTCTGCTCGTTTGCCATTGTTGACATCGTTTTTTCAGTTAGCAGGTCAGGTTCGTTATCATCATCCGGGCGATGCGGTCGTTAACACCAACTGGGAACAGTTTTTAGCTGAATCGGCTTATCTTATCGCGAATGCGGCGGATGAGGCGACTGCTTTACAACTGCTCCGCAGTCAGCTCAGCCGGATAGCGCCGGATATCATTATCAATGGCCAGGCTGGGGCTGACAGACAACTGACAGCGAATAGTACTGTGAGAGTTTGGCGTCAGAACGGTTATGTTGACGAAATACCTGATGCGACTGTCATTTTTCGGCGTGAACCTATCAGCGTGGCGATGAGTCAGTTGGGCTCTGAATCCAGCTTGCCGGCTGCCGCTCAATTTGAGTATAGAGATAGCCTGATACAGGCCATTGTGCCTCAGGCCGCTGCGGTAAGTGGTCAACAAACTTTGCCAGTAGGCAGTGCTTTTAGCCGCTCTGAACGTTTTCAAATACCTACTAGCTTGGATCATCCTATGGTGTGTTTAGCCAGTGCTGGTGAGATTTGGTCAATCATCGACAACTTTTTCCCTTATTTTTCTCAAATCGAAGTGGATTGGCAGGCCGAACTTTTGCCTCTTTTGCAAAGCTGCGTCAATAACGACCGTATCGAATTTGAAAAACAACTGCATCTGAGTTTAACCAAGTTACAGGACAATCATCTGTCTTTGCTATCTGCGAACACACACAGATGGCTTGGTAGTTTCTATACGCCTGTTCGTTTTGAATGGCTGGAAGGGAAGTTAGTTGCAGTACATAAAACTTCTGCAGTCAATGACATTGAACTTGGCGATGAGTTGCTAGAGGTCAACGGCAGACCCATTCAAGAGTTGTTTGCTCAGATGGTTCAGTATGCTTTAACTTCGCCTCATCAGGCCGCAACTATAGTGGCGCAGCGTTATTTATTGCGTGGCTACCAAGGTACAAGTTTTCAACTTGCTTTACGCAACAAAAGTGGACAGTTGTATCAATCTACTCAGCAAGCCAATCAAAATGGCATTTTTGCTGCTGAAGTCTCTGCCAAACTGAGTCAGCGCCAGCTACCTCAGTTTCAGCAGCTTAGTCCTGATATCGCCTATGTGAATGTCAGTAAAACTGCACCTGAACATATGGAATCAACACTGAGCCAGCTTCGGCAAAGCAAAGCTGTGGTGCTGGATTTACGCAATTATCCGCAAAGTTGGGATGGCTGGCAGACCTTGCTTTCGTATTTCACGCGACAATCCATGTCATCTTTGCCTATGTATTATCTTTTTGCGAATCACCCTGAGCCGCAGTTGCGACACCAGTTACGTATTCTGCAATCCAGAGCTGGACAGAGCCAGGCTTTGGCTATGCCTGTGGTGGTATTAAGTTCACGTTATAGCATTTCGCAAAATGAGCACGCTTTAGGTTATGCCCAGAGCATAGGATTGCCTGTTCTTGGAGAGACTACCGCAGGGATCAATGGAAACATTACCTTGTTTCATATACTGGGAGGAGCTGAACGTGGCGGTATATCGGGCAGATTCACAGGTATGTTGGTTAATCAGCACGATAATAGCCGTTTTATTGGTGTTGGCATTCAACCTGATATCGCTGTACCTCTTACTGTAGAGGGGATACGCCAACAAAAAGATGAGCAACTAGACGCTGCTATCCGCTATCTGAACCAGCGGCTGCTTCAGCGCTAGAGTAAGGAGATTACTTGCATTTTCGGGCCTGCTATGGACGGACATCAGGTTGGCCGCTGGAGCTTGATGTCATTCCTTTGTCGGCATTTTTACCTGCTAAAAAGATCAATCTGAACTCTACATGGTCCCGATGGTTAAACTCTGCCTGTATAGACGAGCCAATACCCTGAAGTTTTTTCAGATCCTGACTTAAATCTGATGAGAGTCCAGTAATTATGCTTGCCATACAAATACCCATACCACAGCCTAGCTGAACGCTATACACCTCAGCTGATAGCTCTTTAGTCAAATAGTCACGAATATCCTGCTCTGTGCTGAAATCTTCATTGTCAGTCTTGCCCGCACTGAGTTTGAGCAACGCATCGGTAAAGTTGCTGCTACCTATTACCAGGGCCGCTGCATTTGTAAATAAGTTATCGTTTCGTAATAAATGCTGTTGAAGGTCAATATCGTCTTTTAGCTGGCACACAGGCTTGGTATAGCGCACGCATAATTGTGCGGACAAAGGATGAGCTTTTGCTGCTGTGGCTTGACTAGGGTGATCGGCCTCAGCCAATTGAGGTTGTTCAACGATCTCTGAGTGAACTTCAGTTCTGGGAACTGCGGCTAAAGTACTTTCTGTTGACTGTAAAGCGCCGTCTTTATTCTTAGCTGACTCTGCATTGATAGTAGGTTGAGTGGTTGTCTGGCGCGTATAAAACAAGCAGGCAAATAACAGGACTGATAGACCCACCAAAAATTTCACTTTCATTTTTCACTTCCTGTGTCGAATAGCGGAAAACTACTTTGTATTTTGTTTCATTAATGTTGACTGAATGAGTTGGTATCCATCTATGATTCATTCAATATGATTTATTGTTCATCCAGTCGATCAATAAATTCTTCGATTTGTGTCTGTCGTGCTTTTGCAAAGCCTGCGTCAGAGCTTATATTGCCTTAGGCTGAAGCTACCACTTTTAAGTCTTCAACATTTGCTGGACAACCTGAATGTTGCAGATCGAAACCGGCTTGCTCTAGAAAAGTCTCTAGAATTAAATGAGACTGAATAACTGTGTCTGGTGCTAAGTCAAGACGCTAAGATGTTCCATGAACCAGGAAGAACAACGGTTAACTCTGTTTGGCAGCGGATATTGGCGCAGCTAAAAGAGGCATAAACAAAAAACCGGACTAAAAAGTCCGGTTTTCAAAGCTAACGTAACACCTAAGAGTTAAACGTTAAACAAGAAGTGCATGACGTCGCCGTCTTTACAGACGTAGGTTTTACCTTCAACGCGCAGTTTACCTGCTTCTTTAGCGCCTGCTTCACCTTTACAAGCGATAAAGTCTTCAAAAGATACGACCTGAGCGCGGATAAAACCTTTTTCAAAGTCTGTGTGGATCACGCCTGCTGCTTGTGGTGCTGTAGCGCCAACTGGAATAGTCCAGGCGCGAACTTCTTTTACACCTGCAGTGAAGTAGGTGTGCAGGTTCAGCAGTGAGTAACCGCCACGAATTACGCGGTTTAAGCCAGGCTCTTCTAAGCCCATGGATTCCAGGAATTCAGCTTTTTCTTCGTCTTCCAGCTCAGCAATTTCAGATTCAATAGCAGCACAGATAGACACCACAATAGCGCCTTCTTTAGCTGCTATGGCTTTGACTACGTCTAAGTGTGGGTTATTTTCAAAACCATCTTCCAGTACGTTGGCGATGTACATAGTAGGTTTGATCGTCAGGAAGTTCATGTAAGACACCAGCGCTTTTTCGTCGTCGCTTAATGCCAACTGGCGTAAAGTTAAGCCTTGCTCTAAATGCGCTTTTACTTTTTCCAGCACTTCCATTTCAGCTTTAGCGTCTTTATCACCTGCTTTGGCTTTTTTGCTGACGCGGAAAATAGCTTTATCTGCGCTGTCCATATCGGATAAGACCAGTTCCATATTGATGGTCTCAATATCGTCAGCCGGATCAATTTTTCCTGCAACGTGAATGATGTTTTCATCATCAAAACAACGTACCACGTGGCCGATAGCGTCAGTTTCACGGATGTTGGCCAGGAATTTATTACCTAAACCTTCACCTTTAGACGCGCCTTTCACCAAGCCTGCGATATCGACGAATTCCATAGTCGTTGGCAGGATACGTTGTGGTTTTACAATGTCGGCCAGTTGCTGTAAACGCAAATCAGGCACAGGCACCACACCGGTATTTGGTTCGATAGTACAAAACGGGAAGTTAGCCGCTTCAATACCAGCTTTTGTCAGTGCGTTGAACAGAGTAGATTTACCTACGTTTGGTAAACCAACGATGCCACATTTAAAACCCATGGGTGTTTCCTTTGTGCTGTAGACGGCAAAGCCGTGCTGTTTGCGAACCGGACGCGCTTAAACTTTGGCTTAAGCCGCGCTAAAACTATGTAACCTGTGCTGCGCTTTAATTAAGCCATCGCTTAACCAGAGCTCAAAACAACGCATCGATTCATCCAGAGCTTCGTCGATCAGCTTCTGTTCGGACTGCGGTGCTTTGCCCAGCACATAACCTGTGACTAAATCTTTGTGGCCAGGATGGCCAATACCCAGTCGCAGGCGATAAAAATTGGCATTATTGCCGAGTTTACTGGTGATGTCTTTTAAACCATTGTGACCAGCATGGCCGCCACCCAGTTTAAATTTAGCTAGACCTGGCGCTATCGCCATTTCGTCGTGAGCCACCAGAATATTTTCGGGTAAAAGTTTATAGAACTGCGCCATAGCTGCAACGGCTTTGCCACTTAAATTCATGTACGTAGTGGGAACCAGCAATTTATATTCCTGACCTTGGGTGACAAATTTACCAGTCAGGCCAAAAAATTTACTGTCAGGACGAAGAGAAACGTTATAGCGGCGGGCGAGTTGTTCTACAAACCATTGACCTGCGTTGTGGCGGGTCTGGCTGTATTCTGGGCCTGGATTACCCAGGCCCACAATTAACTGAATTGCTTCAGTCATTACTCAGCTGTGTCTTCGTCTGCTTTGCCAGCAGGCTTGTTCACAGTAACAACGGCTTGGTCATGACCAGCGCCTTTGGCTAACTCAGTGATAGTTACGCCAGCTGGAACTTTCAGGTCTGACAGGTGCAGTGTTACACCAACAGCAACATCGGCTAAATCCACTTCAATGAATTCTGGCAGGTTCTGTGGTAACACAGTGATAGCCAGTTCGTTGATGTGGTGAGCAACTACGCCACCTTTTTTCACAGCAGCAGCTTCGTTGATGAAGTGTACTGGAACTACAGTGTGTAACTCGTGGCCAGCTTCTACGCGTTGGAAGTCAACGTGCATAACTTTTGGCTTGAACGGGTGACGTTGCATAGCTTTAACGATTGCTTTCACTTCTTCACCGCCAACAACGATAGTCAGGATGTGAGTGTAGAAACCTTCGTTAGCCTGAGCTTGTAACAATTTAGAGTGATCTAAAGTGATAGACAGAGCTTCTTTGTGACCACCGTAAATGATAGCTGGTACTTTGTCTGCGTGACGTAGGCGGCGGCTCGCACCTTTCCCTAAATCAGAGCGGACTTCTGCATTTAACGTGTAAATGGCGTTTGACATGGTATTCTCCAAAAATTAATAGACCCTGAGTTCCGCGACCTGACCCCAGGAAGAAGCTTTTTTGCCTGACGAATAAAAATTCAGCCGACGCAAAAAAGCGCGCTATGGTATCACTGGAGCCTAAAGGCTGCAAATAAAAGCTACAAAAAGACAAGTATAAAAAAAGGCACCGCAGAGGTGCCTTCCTTCATCTTCCGCTCGATATTAATCAAACATTGAAGAGATAGATTCTTCGTTGCTGATACGACGGATACATTCGGCCAGCATATCGCTTAAGGTCAGCTGTTTTACTTTACTCACAGCACGCATTTCTGCACTCAGCGGAATAGTGTCTGTGATGATCAGCTCATCAATCACAGAGTTTCTGATGTTCTCAGCTGCAGTACCGGAGAAAATAGGGTGAGTGGCGTAAGCAAAAACCCGTTTGGCGCCTTGCTCTTTTAAGGCTTCAGCGGCTTTACATAAAGTGCCACCTGTATCAATCATGTCGTCAACAATAATACAATCGCGATCTTTTACATCACCAATGATGTGCATCACCTGAGACACGTTGGCCTTAGGACGACGCTTGTCGATAATGGCCAGGTCAGCATCGTTTAACAGTTTGGCGATAGCACGTGCACGCACTACACCACCTATATCCGGAGATACCACCACTGGTGCGACGAATTCACGTTTGCGCATATCTTCCAGCAATACCGGACTGCCGAAGACGTTATCCACTGGTACGTCGAAGAAACCCTGGATTTGCTCGGCGTGTAAGTCAACCGTCAATACACGGTCTACACCTACGCTGGATAAAAAGTCGGCCACTACTTTGGCTGTGATAGGCACACGGGCAGAACGGACGCGTCTGTCCTGACGGGCATAACCAAAGTAAGGGATAACAGCAGTAATACGACCGGCAGAGGCGCGGCGTAAGGCGTCTACCATTACAATGAGTTCCATCAGGTTGTCATTGGTAGGGGCGCAGGTAGACTGGATAATAAAAACGTCAGATCCCCTGACGTTTTCATTGATTTGTACACAGACTTCACCGTCACTAAAACGGCCGACTTCGGCATCGCCCAGCTTGATATATAAACGGCTGGCTATCTTCTTGGCGAGTTCTGGTATGGCGTTACCAGCGAAAATCTTCATGTCGGGCACGGTAGGATCCTCAGGGCAGTTTGTGAGTCCGGTTAATAATGCAGCAGGCGCTTTGTGTCACCTGCTGTGCGTCATACGGCTTGTTCCAATTCAGTCAGGACAGCAGACTGATTGACCCCTTTAGCAACAAAACCACGCCATGGTGGCGGCAGTTTTGCAAGGGTTTGACGGGCACTTAATTCATCCTGGAACTCGGCAAACACACTGGCGCCGGTACCTGTCATTCGGGACGGCGCGTATTCTATCAACCAGTCCAGTACCATTGCAACCTCGGGGTAGAGCCGTTTCACCAGAGTTTCGCAGTCATTTTGCCATTGAGAGTCTAGTAGATCTTTCACCGCCATGACGGGTGTATTACGGATTAAATCAGCGTGGTTAAAGACTTCAGCTGTGCTGACATGCACATCTGGCGTCACAATCAGGTAATAGTTTTGCGGCAAACTGACGGGTTGTAATTTTTCTCCGACCCCTTCTGCAAAGGCTGTTTTTCCGAATACAAATACAGGAACGTCAGCTCCCAGTTTTAAGCCCAATTCACAAAGCTGTGCGTTCGACAACTTTAATTGCCATAACCGATTCAACGCCAGCAGAGTGGTGGCTGCATCTGACGAGCCGCCTCCTAAGCCACCACCCATAGGAACTTGTTTATCCAGGTGGATTTTTACCCCAGCTTTGTCCGATGCTAAAGGCTGCAGTAGCTTCGCCGCTCGAACGACCAGATTGCTATCATTTTCTATGCTTTTATCTGAACAGCTAAAATGGATTTCAGCATCTTCGGTCAGTGTAAAACTAAGCTGGTCGCCACAATCCAGCATCTGAAACAAGGTTTGCAGATTATGGTATCCGTCGGCCCTGCGGCCTGTGATATGCAAAAATAAATTCAGTTTGGCCGGAGCTGATAAGGTTAAAGTTGCCATTTACGCACCACCAGCTTAATACGGCTGCCATCGGCTTTAGAGTCCAATACAATAAGTTGAGGCAAGGCTAAAGCATCTGGGAAAAATTCACGGTAACTAACTTGCCAGTCACGACCCTGACTATCTTTAAGGGTGAAACTGGTTAAACGTCCTTGCGCATCCCATTGATGGTTAAAACTTTCAGAGCTTGCCACTCCTTTGAGCCAAAGCGGCATTTCTTCAATAGGTAAACTCCAGCCGGATAAATAATCCAGCAAGGCACTGGCAGATTGAGCTTTGTGAGTTTCGCCATCCGCTTTGACCTTAGCACCACGGGCATCGGTTTCCAGTTCAAAAACACTGATGCCAACAAAGGTGGTCATATTGGCCTGAAAATAGGGCCCTTGTTGTTGCCAGTTTAAAATGCCACTGACACTTTCTTCAGGCGATTTTACATTTAAGGCTCCAGCCAGACTAAACTCCTGCAATTGCTCTAATTGCAGTTGACGTTGTTGGGCTGATAGGGGAATAACTGGTTTTAGCTGGCTGCTGTTGCTGGCACAACCTGTCAAAATCAGACTGAAAACTACAAAACAACCAGTTTTTATCGCTGCAAACACACTAATTCCTTCTCTACGCTTTTTTTAGTTTGGGCTTTTTCGTACAATTCGCCCTCTTTTGATTAATGCCGGTTTTTCGAAACGGGCCAAACAGGTGAATGATCATTTTTGCTTTAGGTATTAACCATAAAACTGCACCTGTCTCTTTACGTGAGCAGGTTGCTTTTGCGCCTGAACAAATTTTGGACGCCTTAAGGGATCTGACGACTCAGACCCAGGTGTCTGACGCTGTGATTTTGTCGACCTGTAACAGAACTGAACTGTATTTTAGCGGCAGCCCAGAGCAATCGAAACAAGTAATTGACTGGCTCAGCAAATTTCATCAGTTGGACCTGGCCGAATTGCAGCATCATTTATACCTGCATCAGGATCAGCAGGCCAGCAGTCATTTAATGCGTGTGGCCTGTGGTTTGGATTCTTTAGTGCTGGGTGAGCCACAGATTTTGGGGCAAGTGAAGCAGGCCTATAGCCATTCGCGTCAGGCCGGTACTATTAATCCTGCTTTTGAGCGGTTGTTTCAAAAGACCTTTTCAGTCGCCAAGCAGGTTCGTACTGAAACAGATATTGGCGCTAGTGCCGTATCAGTGGCTTTTGCTGCAGTCAGCCTTGCCCGCCAGATCTTTGGTCAGCTTGGCAAAGTCAAAGTGTTATTGATTGGCGCAGGGGAGACTATAGAGCTGGTCGCCAAACATTTGCTGGAGCAGGGCGCGGAAAAAATTACGGTCGCCAATCGCTCTTATGACAAAGCTGCAGCCTTGGCCAGTCAGTTTAACGGTGAAGCTGTAAGCTTAGCGCAGGTGCCACAGGCTCTGGCTAATGCCGATGTAGTGATCAGTTCCACCGCCAGTACCTTGCCTATAGTTGGTAAAGGTATGGTGGAGCAAGCGCTGAAAAAGCGTCGCCATAAACCCATGTTTTTTGTCGATTTAGCTGTGCCACGTGATATTGAAGAGCAAGTGGCAGAGCTGGAAGACGCCTATTTGTATACAGTGGATGACTTGCAGTCCATAGTGCTGCAAAACCTGCAAAACAGGCAGGAAGCAGCGGCTGAAGCCGAGCAAATGATTTTGCAGGGCGTGAATGAATTCAGTCAGTGGTTAAGTTTGCATGGTCAGTTAGACGTGGTGCGTGATTATCGCGACAAAGGCGAAGCCATACGTGACGAATTGCTGGCTAAAGCGGGCAAACAAATTGCAGCAGGACAAGACCCGGAAAAAGTATTAGCTGAACTTGCGACTAAACTCAGCAACAGGTTGATGCATGCACCAACTAAGGCGCTGAGGCAGTTACTGCAAGACGAGCAACCTCAACAACAATCTTTGATCAACACTTTGTTAGATCTGTAATCAGGTAAAAAGAAACAACATGAAAGAATCGGTGTACCGCAAACTCGAAGCTCTGGTCGAACGTTATGAAGAAGTTCAGGCGTTATTAAGTGACGCTGGTGTAATTTCTGACCAAAGTCGTTTTCGCGAGTTGTCCAAAGAGTACAGCCAACTGGAAGAACTGAGTAAAGCTTTTGGTTTATACCGTCAGGCGCAGGAAGATTTAGCCAGCGCAGAAGACATGATGAAAGACTCAGATCCGGATATGCGTGAAATGGCGCAGGAAGAATTCAAAGCCGCCAAAGAACGCATAGAGCAGTTGGATCAGGACTTACAGATTCTGTTGTTACCCAAAGATCCAAACGACAGCAATAGCTGCTTCCTTGAAATTCGTGCCGGTGCCGGTGGTGATGAAGCCGCTATTTTTGCCGGTGACGTGTTCCGTATGTACAGCCGTTTTTGTGAACGTAAACGCTGGAAAGTCGAAATTGTCAGCTGTAACGACGGTGAACACGGTGGTTATAAAGAAGTGATCGCTAGTATTCAGGGCGAAGGCGCTTACGGTATTCTGAAATTTGAATCCGGTGGCCACCGCGTACAACGTGTACCAGCCACTGAATCTCAGGGCAGGGTGCATACCTCAGCTTGTACTGTGGCCATTATGCCGGAAGTACCAGAAAGCGAAGCCATTGAAATTAACCCTGCTGACTTAAAAGTAGATACCTACCGCGCCTCTGGTGCCGGTGGTCAGCACGTCAACAGAACTGACTCTGCCATTCGTATCACTCACTTACCAACAGGTATAGTGGTGGAATGTCAGGACGAGCGTTCGCAGCATAAAAACCGTGCCCGCGCTATGAGCGTGTTGCAGTCACGTATTCAGGCTGCTGAAGATGAAAAACGCCGTTTAGTCGAAGAATCCACCCGCCGCTCTTTAGTAGGTAGTGGTGATCGTTCTGAACGTATCCGTACTTACAACTTCCCACAAGGCCGCTTAACGGATCACCGTATCAACCTGACCATCTACCGTTTATTAGATGTGATGGAAGGGGATTTAGACTTGGTGATTGGCCCATTAAGCCATGAACACCAGGCCGACTTGTTAGCTGCTTTGGCTGATGAAAATCGTTAACAATCCTTCCCTAACGCAGTGGCTACATCAAGCTACTGCGTTACTCACTCCTTTGCTTGAAACCGGCCCTGTACCTGCGGATGCAAAACAGGAAGCCCGGCGTATTCTGCTGGAAGTGCTGGATATTAATGCCACCTCTTTGATGTTGTATCCAGAGCGTGAGCTTACGCAAGCTCAGTTGTTATTAGTAGAAGCTGTGCTGGCACGCCGTCTGACCGGTGAGCCTTTGGCCCATATTCTGGGCTACTGGTATTTTTGGGATTTTAAACTCGCTGTTGCCGCTTGCACTTTAATACCAAGACCAGACACTGAACTGTTAGTCGAGCAGTCTTTAGCTTTGCCTTTGCCTGCTAACGCCAAAGTGCTGGATCTAGGCACTGGCACAGGAGCTATAGCTTTAGCTTTAGCTAAAGAGAAACCAAACTGGACCCTGACTGGGGTTGATTTGCAACCTGACGCTGTGGAACTGGCAAAGCGGAATGTCCAGCTTCTGGCGTTAACCAATTGTCAGATCAAACAAAGCAGCTGGTTTAACGCTTTAGCAGGCGAGCAGTTTGATTTAATCGTCAGCAACCCACCTTATATAGATGCACGAGACCCGCATTTAGCCTTGGGTGATGTACGCTTTGAGCCCGACTCGGCGTTAGTAGCACCGGAGCAAGGCCTGGCCGATATCCGCCATATCTGCACCCAAGCCCCGCAATTCTTAACGCCATCCGGCTGGTTATGGCTGGAACACGGCTACCAGCAAAGCGAGGCTGTACAGCAGATTTTAACCAACGCAGGTTTTACTTCTGTGCAATCGGTAAAAGACTACGGTGGTCAGTGGCGTATTAGCGGTGGGCAGTTTTCCGCTTAAGTGTTGTTTTTCCTTTCCCTGAATTACTTATCCTGAAACCTACTGTAGGGGCGCGGTTTATCCGCGCCCGCTTTTGCATTTCCTGTGACGGTTTAAAAGTTCATGTTGTAGGTCGATATAAAAATTCATTAGTAAACATTATATTTATAAGCAATTGATAAATATAATGTTTGTATTGATTTGGTATTAAATGTGTAGGATACTTGTTTTGGTTAAATAGTGACCGTTTATAAGGTTGAAACTTATGTCCCATACATTACTATTCCAGTTTCCTGACTCCTCTGTGGAGCATTACTGGTGCGATTCAATTCCTAAAGTTGAAGAATATCTAAAATTTGCCGAGGGAATTTTTTACGCCGTTAAAGCGATTATTCCACCTTCTTCAAAAGTATCAGAACCCAAGTATTTGTTGGAGCCTATACCTGATGCTATCAATTACGCTAAAGCTGAATTGATTGAACAAGAAATTGTTGTTGTGCGACGAACGAGAAGGTAATTCGGTAAATGGATGAATTAATAGGGGGGAGGTTGAGCTACTCGCCCCTAAATTCGCAAACGTGAAATGCGAATTACCTGATCTCAGGCAGGGCTGAGACGGTGTCTCACTATTGCTTTACGCGCCTTTGTGGCATGTTGTATTTTTGGATAGGAAGTAACATTGTCAGATAAAGCGCAAAACCTAATCCCAATGACTCACTGAGTGAAATAAGGACATATTTTGAAAAAATACATGGTAGTAGAAAACTTCAAACCTGGGCTAATGGCAGAAAACTACAAAGTGTATAACGCCAAAGGCCGCCAGTTTCCTGATGGTTTGTACTATTTAAACTCATGGGTAAATGCGGAGAAAAACATCTGTTTTCAGCTGATGGAGTCGAATGACGAAGCTCTGTTTTACCAGTGGTTTAAAAAGTGGGAAGAGTTTGTCGATTTTGAGCTTTATCCTCTTGATTAAGCTGGATGGCCCCTCATTCATTTGGACGCGAAATGACACCCGACATCCAGGCTAAATTCTCCAGCTATCCGTTAGCGGCACAAAAGCAGCTTGAAGAGGTGCGCCGTCTTATTTTTGCTGTTGCAGAGGAAAATGCTTTAGATACAGTGGAGGAAAGTCTGAAATGGGGGGAGGCCAGCTATCAGGTCAAAGGCGGTAGTGCGATTCGAATCGACTGGAAGCCAAAAGATCCTGATGTTATTAAGGTCTATGTTCATTGCCAGACCAGCTTGATTGAAACCTTCAGAGAGATATACCGGCAGGAATTCGACTATGAAGGTAAAAGAGCCATTGTTCTGCCATTAACTGCTGCAGTTAATGGCGGACCTCTAAAACACTGCCTGCAGCTGGCACTGAAATACCATAGCCTGAAACACCTGCCATTATTGGGTGCTTGATATGGCACTTTCTTGCTGCGCTCACTGAAGGTTAGTCACCCTACCTGTTCCAGTTACTGTACAAGTCAGGGCTTTGAACTTATACTTGTGCTGTAAGTTGTACATGTGGAGGTTTTATGAGAATTGTGTCTTTTACAGAAGCAAGAAATAGCTTAAAAGCGGTGTTAGATTCAGTGGTCAATGATGCTGATACCGCGGTAATAACTCGTCGTGATGCAGAAGATGCCGTTGTGATGTCACTCGATTATTACAATAGCCTGATGGAGACTGTGCATTTATTACGTTCTCCTGCAAATGCTGAACATTTGAATCGCTCAATTGCGCAATTCAAAGCTGGTCAAGTGACTCAACGGGATTTGATTGATGAGTAGTCGTTTACTTTCATGGACTGACGAGGCATGGAATGACTACTTGTATTGGCAAACGCAGGATAAGAAAACGCTTAAACGGATAAACAAACTCATCAGTGATGTAAAGCGTTCACCTTTTGAAGGTATTGGTAAACCTGAACCGCTCAAAGAAAACTTAGCAGGTTTTTGGTCTCGTCGTATAGATGATACAAACAGACTGGTCTTCGCTGTTGATGAGCATGCAATTACGATTATTTCGTGTCGTTATCACTATTAAATTAAATCTTTTATGTAATTAGACTCGCTGGCATTTTATCTCTGAACCAGAGCGATCCTGACGACTAAGTAAAGCTCCCTTCAACTTCAACTCCAAAATATTTATATTTTCAACGACTTTGCTTTGACCCATCCCTGTTTAGCGCATATAAATAAACACAAAGCGATAAAAACGCAACAAGCTAAAGGAGTGTGGCATGGCAAATGATTTTTTATTTGCTGAGGAACCCGAGGAAGTAGTACAAATTTCCCGTGGTAGTTGGAAAGTGCTGATAGTTGATGATGAACCTGAAGTTCATGCTGTTACCAAACTGGCGTTAAGCGACTTTTCTTTTCAGGGTAAACACCTTGAGTTTATCAGTGCTTATTCAGGCCGTGAAGCTAGAGAAATGCTGGCCAAACATCCAGACGCAGCCATAGTGTTGCTGGATGTGGTGATGGAAACCGACGATGCGGGTTTACTGGTAGCTCGTTATGTTCGCGAAGAGCTGCACAATCATTATGTACGTATTATTTTGCGTACAGGGCAGCCTGGGCAGGCACCAGAGCGTCAGGTGATCGTTAATTACGACATTAATGACTACAAATCCAAAACCGAGCTTACGGCGCAAAAACTCTTTACTGTGGTGATGTCGAGCCTGCGTTCTTATCGGGATATTCTGGCTATTGATCATAGCCGGCAAGGTCTCGAAAAGATTATTACCGCCTCAGCTGACCTGTTCTCTGCTCACTCTATGGAGCAGTTTATCGATGGTGTATTACAGCAACTGACCTCTATTTTGGGCTGTAATGACAATGCCTTGCTGGTCACTTCATCTTTAGTGGCAGGCAATATCAATGAAGACGAAGACCCTGAACGTTTAGTAGTTTTTGCTGGTCTGGGTCAGTTTGAAAAACAAGAGGGCAAACAAATCAGCGACGTACTTGAGCCTGCTTTACTGGATGCTTTTCATCAGGCCCTGAACAGTCGTAGCATTGTCTATCGTGATAATTATCTGGTGGCCTATTGCACCAGTAAATTCACTTCTGGTTCTTTGCTTTATGTATCTGGCTTACCCAATCAGATCACAGATACACAAAAACGTTTAATCGAACTCTTTTCGCAAAATGTGCAAATTGCCTATGAAAATGTGCAACTTCAGGGTGAAATCGAAGATACACAGCGTGAAATCGTCTATCGCTTAAGTGAGGCGGTGGAGCACAGGTCTATTGAAACAGGTAATCATGTCAAACGTGTGGCTTTTATTTGTTACGACCTGGCCAAAGCTTATGGATTACCTGAAGAAGAAGCGGAAAAGCTGATGTTTGCCTCGCCTTTGCATGATGTTGGCAAAGTGGGCATTCCCGACGGTATCCTGAACAAACCCATGAAGCTGCATGGTCAGGAATGGGAGGTGATGAAAACCCATGCCAGTATCGGCTATGAGATTTTAAAGAACTCGAAACGCAGCATTATTCAGGCAGGGGCTGCTATAGCTCTGGATCATCATGAAAAATGGGATGGCTCCGGTTATCCTTCAGGTAAAAAAGGCGAGGAAATTCATATTTATGGCCGTATTGCGGCCTTAGCTGATGTTTATGATGCATTGCGGCACAGACGCTGTTATAAATCGGCCTGGACTTTAGATCAGGTGCTGGAGAAAATCAGTAGTGAGGCGGGTAAACATTTTGACCCTAAACTGGTCGAAATTTTTAAAACCCGGGTCGACAAACTCGAAGCAATACTGCAAAAATACCCGGACGAAGAATGAGTTCTACTCATTGGTGAACCAGGCCACCTGCGGGTGGCTTTGTTATTCTGCAGAAGTTAAAACTTTTTAAGGACTATTGTTATGTATATGGCATTAAAACACTCTCATATGTTGTTTATCGCCCTGAGTGTCTCTTTTCTGGCTGTGCGGTTTTTGTTGAGTTTAAAAGCGCCTGAGTTGCTGCAAAAAAAGTTCTTTAAAATTGCCCCTCATATTGTAGATACCTTTTTGCTGCTGACCGCTATAGGTCTGATGTTTACTATTCAGCAATATCCTTTCCAAGCGCCATGGCTGACAGAAAAACTTTTTGGTTTATTCGCTTATATTGGTTTAGCTGTGATGGCGCTCAAAGGCCGCACTTTGCTGATGCGTTGGATTGGTTTTGTCGGAGCTTTGAGCTGGCTGGTGCTGATTGCCAAAGTGGCAATGACAAAAACTCCACTGTTTTTAGGCTAAATACTGCTTTTTGTTAAGAGTATTTTGGTTTAAAACCGCCTTGCTCTTTTTTGTGATATTGAGTGGTACATGAAATTTGAGTTAAAGCAGCAGGGTTCGGCCCTGCTTGAGTTGTTGCTGGAGATAGAACAGCAGTGGACGGATGCCGGAGAAGTGCAGCAGGCAAAAGCATGCTGGTTTGCTTTGGCACCGCTTCAGGCTGAAAAAAAGCTCAGCATGAATGCATTAGCCCGTCATATTGATAGTTTCTATCGGCATGCCTTTTTCACCCCGCCTATCAAACCTTTGCTGATTGAAGAAATGCATCAGCCTACGTTGCTTTGTTATGCCATTAACCAACGTGAAGCTGATCCTTTGGTGCTGATACTCTTGCTATTGTGCTGGTTACAGCAAGCGGGTTTTGACTGTGACATAGTGCGTTACAAAGGCGAGTATTTGGTTCAGGTGCATTTATCCCGGCTCGAGAAAGTCTGGGTCGATCCCTATACCGGTGCCTGGCAGTGTTTATTAAATCCGGAAAATGGTTTGGCCCTGAGTCTTACGCAAGAGCTGGCTACCGAAGTTGTAGATTTTGCGCAATTTTGTGCGGGGTTATGGCAACTGCAAAAGCAGCTGTTATTGGCACTGGGCCAGCGGGAACAGGCTTTAGCTGTAGTGCAGCACTTGTTAGAGCAAAAGCCTGGCGATCCTTATCTACACCGTGAACGGGGTTTATTGTCCGAGCTATTGGATCACTGGTCTTTGGCGATAAGCGATTACCAGTATTTTGTCGATCAAAAGCCGGACGACCCATCCAATGAGCATATGAAACAACAGATCCGCCAGCTTTCGTCCTACCCACAGTGGCTGCATTAGAGGTATCATATACTCTTCTTACTTGAAGCCGCAGCTTTGTTGACTGCGAGTGCTCGCCCCAGTCACATAGTACAACTATGTGACTGGGGGCTCGCTTGCATGTCGCCTCTCTGCAACTCCAATTACTTTGGGTATGAGCGCATGCAACGCTATTTTGTCTGAGGAATTTACAGTGACAAACCAACATAGTATTCAGGTTGGCGCTATTGAAGTGGCCAATAACAAACCTTTTGTGCTTTTTGGTGGCATGAATGTTTTAGAGTCGCGTGATCTAGCCATGCAAGTGGCGGAGTATTACGTCAAAGTCACAGAAAAGCTGGGCATTCCTTATGTCTTTAAAGCCTCTTTTGATAAAGCCAACCGCTCTTCAGTGCATTCTTACCGTGGCCCGGGCATGGAAGAAGGCTTAAAGATTTTTGAAGAAATTAAAAAAACCTTCAATGTGCCACTGATCACTGACGTGCATGAACCTTATCAGGCCGCTATTGTGGCTGAAGTGGTGGACGTGATTCAGTTACCGGCTTTCTTAGCCCGTCAGACTGATTTAGTGATAGCTATGGCGCAAACAGGTGCTGTGATTAATGTGAAAAAACCACAGTTTTTAGCCCCTCATGAAATGCGCCATATCATCACCAAGTTTCAGGAAGCTGGAAACGATAAAGTGATTTTATGCGAACGAGGCTCCAGTTTTGGCTACAACAATCTGGTCGTCGACATGTTAGGCATGGACGATATGAAGCAGTACGCGCCAGTGATTTTTGACGCTACTCACGCTTTACAACGTCCAGGTGGCCGTGCTGATTCAGCAGATGGTCGTCGTGCTCAGGCTGCTCAGTTAGCTCGTTCTGGCATGGCTTTGGGTTTAGCTGGTTTATTTATCGAAGCTCATCCTAATCCAAATGAAGCGAAATGTGACGGTCCTTGTGCTTTACCTTTAGCTAAACTGGAACCTTATCTGCAGCAAATGAAAGAATTGGATCAATTAGTAAAATCTTTTGCGCCTTTGGATACATCGGCTAACTGATAGAAAATGCGGGTATACCCGTCGTACTTGAAGCTGCGGCTTTGTTGACTGCACCATCTCGCCCCAGTCACATAGGTTTACTATGCTCCTGGGGTCTCACTGGTTTGTCGCCTCCCCGCAATTTCAAGTGACTTGGATATAAAACAGACAAATATTACCCGCTTTGCTCAAGTATTAAGCTAACGATTCAGGCAACTAAAAAATAAGTTGACTTGGATCGCCGAAATCCGTTTAATACCCCCCGTTGCCCAGATAGCTCAGTCGGTAGAGCAGCGGATTGAAAATCCGCGTGTCGGTGGTTCGATTCCGCCTCTGGGCACCATAAATTTTGTGATGTGGTTGCCTTGCAATCTTGTCACGCAGTTTAGGTTGCCGCTTTAGCTCAGTTGGTAGAGCAACTGACTTGTAATCAGTAGGTCATCCGTTCGACTCGGATAAGCGGCACCATCCTTTTAGCCCAGATAGCTCAGTCGGTAGAGCAGCGGATTGAAAATCCGCGTGTCGGTGGTTCGATTCCGCCTCTGGGCACCATAAAAAACAAAAAGCCCGTCCTTGTGACGGGCTTTTTGTTTTATGCCCAAAGGCTTCATCTTCGATTACAAAATACATCCCTGTATTTTGCCCTATGGGCCAGCTGAAGCTGTTCCGGTTTGCTCCTGGCAAACCTGGTACAAACTACATCCATGTATTTTGCCCTGTGGGCCAGCTGAAGCTGTTCCGTTTATTCAGTAGATCTCTGATGTTGGTTTTGGCGCAATAACACAGCACCAAACCATAGCTGCCATATCAATTGAGACAAGCCAAAGGCTTCTTTTAGATAAGGCAGATTATGAAACAAGGTCAGTACGGCACAGCTTCCTGTGAACACACCCAGCCAGTTTAGCTTTTTCTGGTCGGATGCTTGCTGTAGTCCGGCTATGCTAAACAACAGGATCCACAGGCCTCCAGCCCATTCAATACCGCCGCCCAAAGCATTGGTTATTAGCCCCATGACTTGAAACAGTGTCACTGCAAGCATCGGATCCGAATCAACCAACTGGATAGATCTATGAAGACCTGTCAGCGCTATCATGCCCGAAGCCATCATCAATACGACCCAAACTTTGCCAAACAGACTGGCAACCTGCAGCAAGGCCGAGTGAGGCTGAGGCAACAGTTGTGCTATCGCAATCACCATCACCGCTAATAAAAAGCCAAAAACCAGATATCCTATGGCATAACCTGAGGAGATCAAAAAATAATGCTGCGCTGCGTACTGAATTTTCTGTACAGAGCTCGCGTGCTCAGGTTGCGATAAAACGCCAAAAAAGATAAGTGCCATGGCCAGATAACATAAGGCCATGCCTATAGCAGCAAAGCCACCGCAACGTCGCAAAGTAAAAAAACGGCCTTGACCGGATAAAGCTGAATTGAACAACATAGTGACTCCCTGTTATAACTGAATAAATCTGATAGATAACTGACATAAAATCTTATGTAGATCTGCAGCTTATGTCGTCCGTGACTATAAGCGCGGACAGTGTTTTACACCCTCGCGGCATAGAGTGGGCTCCAGTTTTACTCTGATGCATGGTTAAGTAGGAAAGTCTGTTAATGCTTGAGTTGATTTTTGCCGCTATGGCTTTGGGTATTATTCTGCTGGTAGGGCCCTACCTTTTGCTGCAACTGAATAGCTGCAAGCACCTGCTGCCGCTGCTCTCTGTCTTACTGTCATTGGCGGTATTAGCCACTGGGCCACTCGTGTTTTTACTATGTCCCTCACTGGTTTTTCTCTATATCGCAGCTTTACCTCTGGCCTTTTTTGCCCTGAGTCCTGGCCTGTGGTTATACACTTGTGCTCTGACCGCTGAGTTGCAACCATGGCACTTCCGGCGGAGCTATGTCTGGCATTATCTGCCTATGGTGTATGCCGCGATGCTGGGCGTCCTGATACAGAGCTTGTCATTTGAACAGCAACAACTGTTGTTTTTTGCTGAAAACTCAGAGGTCACAGGTCGCACTCTGCTGGTTGCTATCGCGTTTTTAATTGCTGTACTGTTTTGGCTTGGGCAAAGCTGTTTTTATTTGTGGCTTATCATCCGCAGGGTAAGACGTTACCGGCAACAATTGCGTCAGGTCTTTGCAGAAGATCGCGGGAAAAGACTGAGATGGCTTGAAGTGCTGCTGGCCTTGGTGCTGGTTAGCTGGTTATGTGCTGTTCTGAATCTGTTGGGCGGCGAGTCTTCTGGTTCTGTATGGTGGTCTGATGTAATGGTGCTGTTTTGTGTTTTGCTACTTGTATGGCTGTTAGCCTGGGTGGGATTGACACAGCAACCTGGCTTTAGCAATACCTATAAAGTTGAGCGTTGTTCCGGTGAAATGGAAGAGGCCAAGTCTACAGATACTGAAATAGCGGATACGGCTTCAGGAAAAATAAAATACCAACGCTCTGCTTTGGGAGAACAGCAGTCTTTGCGTATTGCTGAAAAACTTCAGCACGCCATGCATTCCGATAGGTTGTATCAGGATGAAGCCCTTACCTTGTACAAACTGGCTGAATACCTTGCTGTACCTGCTCATTATTTATCGCAAACCTTAAATCAAACTTTGCAGATGTCGTTTTTTGAATTTGTGAATCAGGCACGTGTCGAAGCGGCAAAACAAAAACTCAGACAAAGCGACGAGTCCGTATTAACTATCGCCATGTCTGTTGGTTTTAACGCCAGATCGTCGTTTTATAAAGCCTTTAAAGCCAACACAGGCCAGACTCCAGCTGAATTCAGAGTGGCCTGCCAGCAAAGCAAAGATGCCTGAAAATACAGGTCGCACTCGAAGCCGCTGCTTTGTTGACTGCGGCATCTGGCAACTTCAAGTTACTTGGGGAGAACGCCCCACGCTTGGAAATGCTCTGGCTCTATTTCGCTAAAACATTTTAACCGGGTTTCGGCCTGCTCGTATTCAGTCCTGTGCCAGTGATGTTCTGCTGGCAAAGCTATAACTTTCATACCAGCCGCTTTGGCTGCAGTTAAGCCTGTGACTGAATCTTCAAACACCAGGCAATGCTCTGAAGCAACACCAAGTTTGCTGGCTGCTAAATGGTAAATCTCAGGTTTGGGTTTGCCTTGGCTGACCATTTCAATAGAACAAAGTGCCTGAAAGTAGGGACGAATTTCCAGCTTGTCCAACACAGTGTGCATCAGAGACCCGGGGGAGTTGGTCGCCAAAGCCACGGGAATTTGCCAACTTTGCAGCTGCTGCAATAGTTCCAGTACACCTTTTTTCACCACGCCACGTTCCAGTACTGCAGCAGCCACATAATCAATAACGGCCTGCTCTGTTTGTTCAATAGTTAAATCTTGCCATGGCGAATGCTTAAACCAGAGTTCGGTGACAGCTCTGGTGGTCATGCCGCTGGTTTGTGAGGTAATAGCCGGATCCAGCTTTACTCCTAACTGACGAAACACATGCTGTTCTGCTTCAGCCCAATAAGGTTCAGAATCAATCAGTACCCCATCCATATCAAAAATCACTGCCTGAACCACCCGATAGCTCCTTCTTTGCGATATCAGGCTTTATTATTCAACAGCTACAGCAGCTCTACCACTGCTTTATGGAGCTTGGACTGTGAAATTCTCTACTTAGCTGTGTTTTTGCGATGAAGTACAAAGATGCAGATTGGAGTGCGTCGCCAATTGTTCTATGGTAGAGCGTTATCATTTAGGAAAGGATACTGTAGTGCGCCTGCTTTTTGCCTTGTCTTCGTTTACTTTGTTTAGTTTCAGCCTGTTAGCGGCAGAAGCTGTGGTTCAGCCCTCTGTAAGCTATCAGCTATCTTTTGATAATGCGGCGCATCACGAAGCTGCTATTCAAGTCAGGTTTGACTCTGTCAGCTCTGCTAATTTGCTGCTGAACATCAGTAGCGCTTCACCAGGCCGCTATGCGCCTCATGCTTTTGCAAAAAATATCTACGACCTTAAAGCGATGGACAGCACAGGCAAAGCCTTGCCATTGCAGCGAATCAGCCCAAGCCAATGGTCTGTAGCGCAACACGACGGTACTGTGATTGTTCATTACCGGCTTTATGGTGATTGGGGCGATGGTACCTATAACCAGATAGACCGTACTCACGCTCACCTGAATATGCCTGCTACTTTATTGTTCTCAGATGAGTATGCAAAGCACCCTGCCACCTTAAGCTTTAAGTTGCCAGACGCGAACTGGAAAGTGGCGACCCAGCTGCAGTTGCAGGCAGATGGTAGCTACAAAGCACCGGATTTACAGTATCTGATGGATAGCCCGGTGGAATTGAGTGCTTTTAGCCACCGTAGCTGGAAAGTGGCCGATCAGCAGTCTGAGGCCACTATCCATTTAGCCTTGCATCATCAGGGCACAGAGCTTCAGCTGGATAGCTTCACCGAAAAAGCCAAAGCAGTGGTCGCTGAACAGAAGAAAATTTTTGGAGAATACCCTAAGTTTGACTATGGCCAGTATGTATTTATTGCTGACTACCTGCCTTTTGTTGATGGGGATGGTATGGAACATCGTAACTCTACTATTCTGACCGACGAGCGATCACTCAAAGCTGCGAATTACGCTCAGATAGAAACTTTATCGCACGAGTTTTTCCATGCCTGGAATGTGGAGCGGTTAAGACCAGCCGAACTGGAACCTTTTGATTTCCATCGTGCCAATATGAGCCGCAATCTTTGGTTTGCTGAAGGAGTCACCAACTATTACGGTAAACTGGTGTTAAGCCGCACAGGTCATTTTGATTTAACTACTTATCTGGATAAATTAGTTGTGCCGTTAAATAAAGTACAACAGTCACCAGGCAGACAGTTTTTCCCTGCTACCGGCATGAGCGAGATGGCTCCTTTTGTTGATGCTGCCGTCTCAGTAGACCCAACCAACTATGCCAATAGCTATATCTCTTATTACACCTACGGTGAAGTGCTTGGCTTGGCCTTGGATCTTAGTTTAAGGACTGAATTTGAAGGCTTGAGCCTGGATAGGCTGATGCGAAAACTATGGCAAGACTTTGGCAAAGTAGAGCGTCCATACACTGAGCAGGATCTGGAACAGGCCTTGGCTAGCCTGACTGGTAATGCCGGTTTTGCCAAAAATTTCTTTAGCCGTTATGTCAATGGTCGGCAGATGCCTGATTTTCAGTCTTTATTTGCTGCTATGGGCTTGAGCTTGTCAGCGGCTAAGCCAACACAAGGATTTTTAACTGCGGCTACGTTGTTGGAGCATGACAAAGAACTTAAAGTAGACAGCAATACGCTCATGGGCACCCCTTTGTACCAGGCTGGTGTGGACAAAGGTGATGTGCTGTTAAAGCTTGGGCGCTATAAGTTGAGTTCGAAGGCTCAGTGGGACAAAGCTGTTGCTCGCTACAAAGTGGGGGAGAAAGCCAAGCTTAGTTTTCGGAGCAGAGGTAAAACCTATACGACGGAAGTCACTTTTGTCGCAGACCCAAGTTGGGCTTTGACAGAAAACAAAGCAGCGAGTGCTGAGCAATTAGCAAAAAGAGCACTTTGGTTACAAGCCCAGCCTTAGCTGGGCTTGCTGGTGCACTATGATTTTGTATTGAGGGACTGAGCTAGTTTCAGCACAGCCTGAATTTGCTGACCTTTGCGATTGGCGTAATTTGCATCTGTATAACCCCACCAGTCCCAGCAGGCTTGTGGGTTCATCGGCATCAGGTTCGAAGAGCGGGTTTGAGGATACAGCACCACCATGTTATTGCTGTCGGCATAGCGGTTAAAGCCTGCTTTTTCAACGTAAGCCATACCTACCGCTTCTGCATGCTGGTTACAGCCGTGGAAACTGATATGTAAAGTGCAGCTTTGGCCTTGTTCACAGCTTTTAGGCACGTAGACATAACCCAGGTTTGCCATAGTGGCCGCCAGCTCCCCTGCTATCTTGTGCTGCTCAACAGGATAAACAGTACCGCTACTTTGTTTTGCAGGAGCCTTTAACCCAGCTTGAATAAACCTTAGTGCTTCACCTGCCGCGTCATAGTTACATTGGCCTAAAAACGGCGCTTCTGAGGTTTCACAGGCACTGCCTTCACTGATCGTTGGCATATGGTGGGCGAAGTTTTTGTCCTGCACATACTGAAGTTGGGCTGCAGGTAACCAGTCCTGGTATTGCTGATAAAGAGCATTTGCTACTTCTTTGCTGATCTTTTGATCGGCAGTGCCGTGGAATAACCAGATTTTACTTTGTTTCATTTGGGCTTCAGACGCCAGCAAACCTTGCGCAGACCAGTCTTTAAGCTGTGTATTGATATCGGCCAGCGGAATAGGGTTGCCGACTTTATTAATGCAATGATCCAGAGCTGTCATTAAATTATTCTGAGCGCAATAAACCGGGCCTGCCGCCACTATAGCTGCACCTCTGACCCAATCGGCATGCGCACGCTGAAACTGAGCTGCCATATAACCACCACTGGATAAACCTGAGACTGTGGTTTGGTCTAAATTCAGTGTTAACGGCGGCAGCGCTGCATAAGTGGTGCTAACTGAGGCACAAGTCAAAGCAGATAGAATAAAAGGCAAGGTCTTCATCGGGCAGCTCCTTGTAAAGGATAAAAGGTGATGACTGCTATTCTGGGGATTTTGGTCAGTGCAGGCTATAGCACTAAGGTACAGTAAGCCAGGTCGATAGCTAGAGTAAAAAGATCTGTCAAAGCAGTGATACAATTCTGTGCAAAAGCCGTAGTATGAAAGCTCCTTGTTTTGGGTAGAAATACATCATGTTGTCCGACTCTAATGAACTGTTAATCCTTGGCTGTGGCCATTCTGAATCTGATACTTTGTTTAATAACAATGCATTGGTCACTAATGATAGAGGCAAAGTGCTGATCGACTGCGGTTACACCATCAAACCTGCTTTACAGGCACAGGGGTTAACACTGCAGGAGATAGATGCTGTCTTTATTACTCATGTGCACGCTGACCATATGTTTGGCTTGGAGCGACTGGCGAATGAAGGTCGCTACAAATATCGCAAAAAAGCCCGGCTGATATTGCACCATGAGCTATATGACGAGTTATGGCATCAGTGTTTAAAAGGGGTGCTTGGAAAAAATGGCGAAGGGGAAAACGAGCTCTCCGATTATTTTGACCTGGTTCTGCTGCACAACGACGAGTTTGAGCTTTTTGGCAATCAGTACCAACTGCATCGAGTCAGTCATACGCCGGGTAAAGTCTGTTTTGGTGTACTGATTAATCAGTCGGTGTTTTACTCAGGTGATACAGTGGCTGTGCCGGAACTGTTGATACAGCTTAATCCAGAGCTGATTTTCCATGATGTCACTTTGACCGAATACAATCCAGTGCATGCCTCTGTGCATTCGCTGATCCGTCAGTATCCGGAAGCGCTGCGCAAAAGAACCTATTTAATGAGTTATGAGGATCATTGGCCAGATTATCAGCAGATGGTCGATCAGCATTTTGCTGGTTTTGCCAGGCAAGGGCAGCGGGTGCAATTAAGTAAAAAATCTCAGACGGATGCAGCATAAGGCTGAATCACAAGGAGTTGTATGTATTATGTGATTTCGATAGGGTCCAACATTCAGCCTGAGCATCACCTGGCTGCGGCGATCGGACTGCTGGCACAAGACTTTGGTTCCTTGTATCTGTATCAGCGTGTTTATACTCAGGCTGAGCTGGTTGAATCCACCAATGTGTTTATTAATTCAGTGCTGGTGCTGAAGTCAACTATGCCCGCCACAGCATTAAAGGCCGAACTTTGTCGTATTGAAGAGCAACTTGGGCGGGATCGAAGCGACCCTAAACGCAGTGTAAAAGACCGCAGTTGTGATTTGGATATTTTAAGTCGCCTGCAGCAGTGGTCTGAAGACTGGAAAACAGAGCTGACTGAGTCTTACCTGCAACAAGTATTTGACCCAGCCAGTAAACAAGCTCCTATCCAATTAGGGGACCAGTTATTTTCCGAGCGACCTGCCGCCATCTATTTTCAGGCTCAAGCCAGTGACAAATTTATTCTCGACCAAAAATCTGACGCCCTGATAAATTGGCTCGAAACCAGCCTCTTGCGCAATTAAGGTTTGTTGCATCACTTGCTGTTTTTCGCTGTTGCTGTGCTCTGGCAAAAACATAATAGGACCAGGCTGAATGCTGTTCACTCTGATCTGGGGCGCATAAGCTTTAGCAGCTGACTTCATTAAATTCTCCAATCCGGCTTTGGTGCTGCAATAAAGCGAGAAAGCCGGATTAGGGTTTTCACTATAAATATCAGTGATATGTATTATTAAACCGCCGCCTTCTGTGGCTGCTATTTGTGGTGCCAATTGCTGATTCAGTAGCGCAGGCAACTGCATATGCACAGCAAATAATGCTTGATAGAAACTGACCATATCTTCGGTATGTAGCTGATCTTTTTCGAATAAAGAGGCGTTATGGATCAATAGATCGATATTGCCTTGCTGCTGCAATTGATGGATAGCCTCCATCACCGAATCAGCTGACTGATAGTCGACGACGAGTTGAGTCAAATACTGCTGTTCTGGATTGGCCTTGCGAGTCAGACCAAAGACTTTGTAGCCTTCTTTTGTTAATTTCTCTGCCAGGTAAGAGCCCAAGCGTCTGCTGGTTCCGGTAATGACTGCTGTTTTCATGGTAACCCCTCATTATTTACTGGCATATACGCAGACGAGCCGATTTAGTTCAGTGCGACAAACCTGAGCAGCCTCTGGTTTTGCAGGAACTATTTTTAACAAAATTTGGCGTAAAGTCATTCTGTTATCAATACTCAGTGCAGTATTTCAACAGTCGTGGAGGCTTAGTATGAACCTGCACAGTATCAGAGTGAAAAGTAGTTTACCTATGCTTATTCTGGCTTTGACCTTGTTAATAGTGGTCTCTATGTTCAGTTATTTATCAGGATTACAAAAAAGTGCGCAGGAAGTTCAGGCTGACCACTTTTTAAAAGCCATTTCAGTTGTATTAAATGCCGATCGGGATTTATATCAGGCCAAGCTAGCGACCACTTTGCACTTGAACAAACAAGGCGATAGTGCGGCACTGGAAACTGAAGTGGAAGACAATGCTCAGCAAGTCAAACAGCGTTTTGTCGATTATTTAGAGTTTTTAAAAGGCTATCCGGACATCAAGCAGCAAGTATCTGAATTTGATCTGGATTATCAGCTTTGGTACCAAAGTGCAAAAGCCTTACTTGAAGCCAGCAAGACGGGGCAAGTGAGTGCAGATTTAATAGCTGAAGAGGGAAAACAGTTTGCAGCCTTACGTGAGGTGCTGAATAAAGCGGGTGACACGGCGCTGAATAAATCCATCAGTGAGGAAAAATTGTTAATCGCTGAAATTAGTTTTTTTCAAAATACCATCTATAGCATCACCTTGATTATTCTGTTGATTGCCGGATGGTTCAGCTACAGCGTGCCTAAATCACTTGCTACTCAGATCAATGGCCTGACGTCTCGTTTATCCGAAATAGCCTCGGGTGACGGCGACTTAACAGCGCGGCTAGAAACTAATTCCCGTGATGAGTTTGCGGCCTTAGCGGGGCAGTTTAATGGTTTTGTCGCTAACCTATGCCAGCTTATCGCCTCAGTACTGCAGCAAGCAGCACAGCTTAGTCGCTTGACCCAAGTATTGTCTGAATCTGCAGTGAAAACAAACGAGATTACCCGATCGCTGAATATTGCTTCAGACTCCATTGTTAGCGCAGTCAATGAAATGACCCTAGCAAACAGAGAGATGGCGCAGGTTGCTACAGATTCTGCACGTGAAGCAGATGATGCAAAAATGAATGCTGAACGTGGTCTGGTTGTAGTGAATAGTGTGACTCAGAGTATGGCGAACTTAACCAAAGACGTCGATCAAGCTTTGGCTTGTTCAGGGGAGCTGGAGAATAGCTCTGAAAACATAGCTTCAGTGCTGGATGTGATCCGCGGTATCGCAGAGCAAACCAATTTATTAGCGTTAAATGCGGCTATTGAGGCGGCTCGGGCTGGTGAGCAAGGTCGTGGTTTTGCTGTAGTAGCGGATGAGGTTCGAACTTTAGCCTCCAGAACCCAGCAAAGTACTAACCATATTCAGGAGATGATCCAAGCGCTGCAAAGCCGGGTAAATGAAGCCGCTACCGCGATAAGTAGTGGTAAAACCAATGCAGACTTGACCGTTACTAGCTTTTCTCAGGCTGAGCAAGTGTTCCGTCAGTTACAGCAGTCCTCAATTAAAGTGAATGATATGGCAACGCAAACCGCCTCAGCGACTGAAGAGCAGGCGCTGGTATCGGAAGAGATCACCAAAAATTTGTATGCTTTGCATGATCAAGCCGGTGCGGCTGGCGATATAGCTAAAGAAAATGATCGGTTGTCTAATGATATTCGTCAGTTGTCTGATACCTTGTTTGGCCTGGTCGGAAAATTCAAAATTAGTTAGCTCAATCTAAAAAGATAGGATTGCCAAAGGGGTTCTTTTTGCATAAGCTGCGTGCCCTTTTTAATTTTGCCACTTGTGGCTGACGTGACCTGACCTCATGATCAGATGAGATCCTCAAGGGTGATGTAATAGGTAGGTAAGTATGTCAAAGGCAGTAATTTTAGTCATGGATAGCTTTGGGATTGGCAGTGCACCCGATGCTGATAAGTTCGGTGACGTCGGCGCCAATACCTTTGCCAGCATCAGCAAAGCTTTTTTTCAGGCAAAGGGCCGTCAGTTGCAGTTGCCTCATCTGGCTAGTCTCGGATTAGTCAAAGCAGGTTTTGCCGCCAGTGGTGAAATGGCGCTGGTCGAGGACAGTTCAAGGCTGGTCGGCAGTTATGGCTATGCCCGCGAATTATCCAGTGGTAAAGATACGCCAAGTGGACATTGGGAAATTGCTGGTGTGCCTGTGCTGTTTGACTGGGGTTATTTTCACGATAAACACAACAGCTTCCCTGCAGAACTGATTGAAGAATTAGTTCGCCGTACTGGTGTGCCTGGCATTCTGGGGGATTGTCACGCCTCAGGCACCGACATTCTGGTAAAACTGGGCGATGAGCATATCAAAACCGGCAAACCTATTTGTTATACCTCGGCTGACAGTGTCTTTCAGGTCGCTGCTCATGAAGAGCATTTTGGTTTGCAGAAGCTGTTAGATTTCTGTGAAACCGCTCGTGAGCTTCTGGACAGTTACAATATTGGTCGTGTTATTGCCCGTCCTTTCCTCGGTACAGATGCAAGCAACTATGCCCGCACTGGCAATAGAAAAGATTATTCGGTATTACCGCCAGCGCCAACGGTGCTGGATACCCTGACTCAGTCGGGCGGCACTGTGGTCAGTATTGGTAAAATTGCCGATATTTATGCGCATCAGGGCATTAGTAAAGAAGTTAAAGCCACAGGATTAGCTGCTTTAGTGGATAAAACTTTGGCTGAAATGGCGATAGCGCCAGAACGCAGTCTGGTCTTTACCAATCTGGTCGACTTTGATCAGAACTATGGTCATCGTCGTGATCCTATTGGCTATGGTGAAGCCTTAGAGTACTTCGATACCCGTTTACCGGAAATTATGGCTGCACTGGACGAAGATGCCGTGTTGCTTTTAACTGCGGATCACGGCTGCGATCCAACTTGGGTAGGCACTGAGCACACCCGAGAATATGTACCTGTGCTGTTTTATGGAAAAAACCGTACAGCCAAAGATTTAGGCGAAAGAGCAAGTTTCGCTGATATGGGCCAGACTCTGGCCGACTATTTTGATTTAGCGGCCATGCCTTATGGCCAGTCCTTTTTAGCTTCATAATTTAGAGTAACTCATGGCAACTCCTCATATTAATGCGCCAGAAGGCGCTTTTGCAGAAACCGTATTAATGCCTGGCGATCCGCTGCGCGCTAAGCATATTGCTGACACCTTTTTACAGGACGTTGTCTGTGTAAACACAGTACGTAATATGTTTGGTTATACCGGTACTTATCAGGGCAAAAAGGTCAGCGTATTAGGCTCTGGCATGGGCGTACCTTCCATGTCGATTTATGCCACTGAGCTGGTCAAGTTTTATGGCGTAAAAAATATTATCCGTATCGGCTCTTGTGGTGGTTTACCGCTGGATGTCAAAGTGCGTGACGTGGTTATCGCTATGGGCGCCAGCACAGATTCGAATGTGAACCGTAACCGTTTAGGTGGTAATCTGGATTTTGCGGCTTTAGCAGATTTCGGTTTACTGGAGCGTGCCGTTGCTGCAGCACGTGCAAAAAACATTGATGTCAAAGTGGGCAACTTATTTACCTCAGATTTGTTCTACAACCCGGATCCAACCTTATTTGATCGCCTGGAAAAATACGGTGTATTGGGTGTTGAAATGGAAGCCGCTGGTTTATACGGCGTGGCCGCAGAGTTTGGCATTAAAGCGCTGGCTATTATGACGGTTAGCGATCATATTCGCACCGGCGAAGCCTTGAGTGCTGAACTGCGCCAGACCTCGTTTAACGAGATGGTCGAAATCGCTTTGGCTCTGGTGTAAAGGAAAACAACTGTTATGTCACTGACCACCAACAAAATGTTTTATGTGTCCTGGGAAGCCTTTCACAGAGCGACCAAAGAGTTAGCTAAAGCTTTATTAAATCGCGATTTTGATAGCATAGTTGCGGTCAGCCGTGGCGGTTTAGTGCCTGCAGCTATTCTGGCTCGTGAGCTGAACATTCGTGTTGTCGACAGCATTTGTGTTTCCAGTTACGACCATGATCAACAACGTGAGCTAAAAGTGTTGAAAGACGCGGCTTTAGCCGATAGCCCACGGTTGCTGATTGTCGATGATCTGGTCGATACCGGTGAAACCGCCAAGGCTTTGCGAGAACATTTCCCAACAGCTTGTTTTGTTACTGTGTATGCAAAACCTCAGGGTAAACCTTTAGTGGATCATTATGTGACTGATATAGAGCAGGACACCTGGATCCAACTGCCATGGGATATGGAGCTGGCTTACAGTGCTCCTTTGGTAGAACAGAAGTAGTAAGCCTATGTGCCGATAATAAAAAAACGGAGCTGAAGAGCTCCGTTTTTTGTTTGTTATTTTGTAAGTTTCAGTTTGACCCACACCAGACGGTGGTCAGAACTTTCAGCACGATCTGCAATCAATTCATAAAACGGCTGGCCTTTTGCTGGCCAAAATACGCCACTGGATAACACTTTAAAGCCTGATTTGGATGGCAGTACATAATCAGCTCTCATTCGCCAGCCTGCCGTATGAGTAGCAGCATAAGGGCTGTCAGGGCTATGTGCTTTACCACCAGCACTTTGTGGAGTAAAGCTGCTATCAACCCGTGAGTGCATCAATAAATTTCCAATCCCTTCTTTGTAGGCATTACCTTCAACAGGCGATGAATTTAAGTCGCCCACTATGACAAAAGCTTTGTCTTCAGCAAGGCCCCCTTTTTGACCTTTATCATCATAGATGTATGTAGCTTTATCCGGGCTCAGATAATCACTCCAGAACCGTACTTCGTCATGATTACGTTTACCGTTTCTGTCCTCTTCGCCGTCAAATACAGGCGGGGTAGGGTGGCTGATCAATACATGCACAGGTTTTTTGTTGACCAGTACCGGCACGTCCCAATGGGCTTTTGAAGATAGTGGCAATAACTGCCAGGCTTGCGGGCTATACCAGGGCGAGCCATCAGCTTTAGTGGTTTGCAAAGCGCCCGGCATATCTTTCCATTTAAAGTGTTGAAAAGTTCTGACTTTACCTGTGTTTATTGGGTACTTAGATAACAACATCATGCCGTACTGGCCAGGATATTGGCCAAAACCCCAGGCATCAGAGCCTTTATTGGTCACATGTCCGTCATTATCTAAATCAAAACCACTGGGTTGCCCTGTATTGACCGTACTGTAGTAGAAGTAGGGATAATCAATAGTTTTACCGTCAGCGTTTTGCGCTTTATTTAAGAAGTTGCGGATAAACAACTGTACTCCGGCTTTTGGATCTTCAATGTAATCAAATTCGTTCAGCAGCAAAATATCAGGTTGGGTTTGCTGCACTATGGCGGCGATATTTTTGATTTGCTGATGTTTACCCTCTGCAAGCAGGGTGCTTAATACGTGCGGACTGCCGGGTACACCTTTGTCCAGATAGTTTTCTGATTCCATACTGACATTAAAAGTGGCAATGGTCAGTGTTTGCTCTTTCGCCATAGCTAGCCCGCTGAATGAGAAAAAAGAAGTGATTAAAATAGATGAAAAAATGTGATTCATAAGTGATAAGCCAATTTGTTAGTGCCTCAAGCATATCCTGAATCATCGTCAAAACCCAGTTTCCGCGTTGATTTTGCGTTTCGATAAGTTGATCAGTGGTGGATAGAAAATGCTGTTGATTAAGCCCAGCAAATATACGATTTTTACAGTTCATATGTTACACTTGCGTGACAAATCGGACCTGACAACCAAAGTTGGTATTAGTTCAACGGTGAACAGGTGCGGTGTAAGAAAAACGTAATAAAAGTTCGATATAGTTGTCGCCCAATTTGGAAGCAGGAAGTTTTCAGCTTGGCTGAAACATAAAATTTACAACTACCAGGTGAAAAACCATATGAAAATTAAACATATTGCCTTAGCTGTCGCACTAGCGATGGGTTCCGGCGCCGTACTTGCTGACACATCTTCTGCAATTCGTGGTCGTATAACCACTCCTGAAGGTACTGCAGCAGCAGGCACAAAAATTGTTATTACTCACTTACCTTCAGGCACTACCCGTCAGGTAGTTACGAACGAGTCAGGTAGTTTCATTGCATCAGGCCTGCGTGTTGGTGGTCCTTACACTGTTGTTGTAGATTCTGATACTTATGCAGATGAAACCTTAAACAATATTTTCCTGCAGTTGGGTGAGAACTATCAGATCAATGAAGCTCTGAAATCTGAATCAGTTGAGCGAATCGCTGTTACTGGCGCAACTATTGCCGCTGTAAATACTGGCAGCAGTAGCTACTTTGGCGCCGATCAAATCGCTAAAACTCCGAGTTTTAACCGCGATATCAAAGATATAGTGCGTAACAACCCATTAGCAGTAGTGGATGGTAACAACGGCGCTATGAGTGTCGCCGGTTCTAACCCTAAATTTAACAGCATCAGTGTTGATGGTATCGAACAAAACGACGCTTTTGGCTTAAACGTAAATGGTTATCCAACCACTCGTTCGCCAATTTCTCTGGACGCCATTGATCAAATTACCATTGATACTTCTCCTTTCCACGCGAAAGACAGCGGTTTCCAGGGCGCCAAGGTTAATGCTGTAACTAAGTCTGGTACGAACAAGACTTTTGGTAGCTTATTTTACGAAACTCAAAACGACGGTATGGCTGGTACACCAAAAGATTCTGGTGTTGAGAAACCACTGAAATTTGATGAAACGACCTACGGTGCTACTTTGGGTGGCGCTTTTGTTGAAGATAAACTGTTTTATTTCATCTCTTACGATTATTACGAAGCCGATACTCCACTTGATTGGGGTCCAGCTGGTAGTGGTGCATCAAACGAAACTACCGCAACTTTAGCTGATTACCAGGCAATTCAGCGTATAGCTCGCGATATATACAACCTGGATGTTGGTAGCTGGGACGCATCTCCAGTGACTGATGATGAAAAGTTATTGCTGAAATTAGATTGGAACTTAAACGACGCTCACCGTGCTGCGTTCACGTACCAATTTACTAAAGGCAACCGTACCTCTAACATGACGAGCGGTAACGGAGAGCTGCGTTTATCTTCTCATTGGTACAACCGTGTTGAAGAATTAAACAACTATGCCTTTAAATTGTATTCTGATTGGACTCCTGAGTTTTCTACCCAATTCAGCTTGGCCTACATGGACAACCCTACCACGCAAAAATCCTTCGGCGAATTTGGCGATGTCACTATCGACCGTGCAAGCTCGTTAGGTGATATTGCTATGGGGTCTGATTTAAACCGCCATTCAAACGAATTAGAGAAAAGCACTGTATTACTGGGGTTAGATGCAGATTATCTGTACGAAGATCACAGTATCTCTTTTGGTTATCAGTTCCAGAAAAAAGATATCTACAACCTGTTCCTGCGTAATACCAAAGGTGTGTATGTATTTAGCAGCATCGCTGATTTTGAAAATCGTAAAGCGAACCGTATTGAATACACCAACGCAACTAGCTTAAACCCTGTTGATGGTGCTGCGGCCTTTGTTCGTAATGAACACGCGCTTTATGTGCATGATGAATGGGCTGTGCGCGACGACTTAACCTTGGATATGGGTGTTCGTTATGAGCGTTTAGGCTCGGACGATAGTCCAAAAGACAACCCTGCCAGTTTAGCGCGCACAGGCTACACCAACACTGAAAACCTGGATGGTATTGATATTATCCTTCCTCGTTTTGCCTTTAAATGGGATGCTACTTTAGACCTGACTATTCGCGGTGGTTTAGGTCGTTTCTCTGGTGGTCAGCCTACAGTATGGGTGTCAAACTCTTACTCAAACCCTGGTGTTGGTGTAAACACTGTAGTTGCGGATAGCCGTAACTTTGCAGCTGCTTTAAACGGTGTAAACATTGTTGATATTCCTCAACAACTTTTAACAGCAGTTCAGACAGCTACCGGCACAACTCAGGAAACAAACCTGGTTGATCCTAACTTCAATTTACCTTCAGACTGGCGTGCTCAGTTGGCCGCGGATTACACTTTCGAAATCCCAGGTTTAGGTGAAGATTATGTCTGGACTACTGAATATCTGTACAAAAAAGAACGGGATTCTGCATTCTGGGTTGACGCAAGTCTGACGGAAGCTGACATTGCAGGTACAACTGCAGATGGTGGTCGTTTAATCTATAACGACAAAGATGGCGCAAACAAAGACTATATGTTGACCAACGCGACAGATTCAGGTCGTGCTAAAGTCATCAGCACAGCGTTAAGTAAAGCTTATGATAACGGTGTTTATTTCACTGCGTCATACACTAACCAGGATATTACTGAAGCGCACTCAGCAAGCAGTACAACTGCAAGCAGCAGCTACGGTTTGAATATCAACATCAACCGTAACGAAACCTTGTTAGGCCGTTCAGTCTATGAAACAGAGCATAGATTTGTATTAAATCTGGGATATGACCATGAATTTGTTCCTGGTTACAACACCAGCTTTAATATCTTCTTCGAACGCCGCTCAGGTAAGCCTATTACCTATTACATGGATGGCGCGGACTTAGATGGCAACGTAACTGCATTAGGCGACCCGTATGGCTTGTTAAGTCCAGGTACTACCGGTGACTCTTTCTTACCATATATTCCAACAATGACAGATGCTAACGTCATCTGGGCTCCTAGCTACAACGGTACTACTGTTATAAAAACAGCAGAGCAAAACAAAGCTGAATTCTTCAGTCTGATCGAGTCTATGGGCTTGACACAGTACCAGGGTACTTATTTACCTAAAGGCGTGAGCACAACGCCTTGGGTAACGACTATGGACTTAAGTATTCGTCAGGAAATCCCAGGGTTCATGGAAGGACACAGAGGTACATTCTACGTAACAGTAGATAACTTCCTGAACTTGCTTGATAGCAGCAAAGGTAAAGTTTATGGCGATGACTTCGGTTCTATTGAGCTGGTTGACTTCACTATAGATCCTACGACTAAGAAATACATCTACGGTGGCTCTCGTACTGCAAGCTCAGATGGCACTCGTCCAGCAGGCGCTTTATGGGATGATTTCTACGGTCAGGAATCTGCTTGGCGCTTAAAAGTCGGTGTGAACTACCGCTTCTAATCCAAAGATTTAAAACCTGAAACTTAAAAATGCCGGTGTAATACCGGCATTTTTTATTTATCCAAAAGCTAAAATCCGCGATAATGCATTAAGTTAAGATTTTGAATAGAAGTGACACTGTGCCTAAAAGTACCATTATTGCTATTGCCGGCGCCTCGGCATCCGGCAAAAGTTTGTTTGCATCTACTGTCTACCAGGAACTGGTAGCCGAATTAGGTGGCGAGCGTATTGCTGTGTTGGCTGAAGATGCCTATTACCGTGATCAGGCGCACTTGTCTTTTGATCAGCGCACTCTGACCAACTACGACCATCCAGCGGCCTTTGAGCATGAATTGCTGGCGTCGCATTTACAGCAGTTAAAAGATGGCAAAGCTGTCTCTATGCCGCAGTATTGCTACAAAACTCATACCCGTAAGGCTGAAACCATTACTGTTCATCCAGCTAAAGTGGTGCTGGTGGAAGGTATTTTATTGCTGACCGACGATAAGTTACGTCAGCAGTTCAATATCACAGTTTTTATGGATACACCTTTGGATGTGTGTTTATTACGCCGTATTAAACGTGATATGGAAGACAGAGGCCGAAGCTTAAGTTCTATTACCGAGCAATACGAAAACTACGTGCGTCCGGCATTTTTTGAGTTTATTAACCCGTCCAAGCAATACGCCGATTTGGTGGTGACTCGTGGTGGTAAAAACGAGATTGCTATCGACATCATCAAAACTAAAATACGTCAGTTATTACAGGAATAAATTGCTCCTGCTTATCAGCGAAACATCAGTCAGAACCTAGCTCTGACTGATGTTTCCTAATGAGCCCCTCATGCAACATTTGCTTTGCAAGCTTTCCAATTCTGCTATAATCGCGCGGCAAAACGTCAAGTTTAGACAACCCCTGAACAGCAATTACAAGTGTTTGAAGCCAGAAACGGTGGTTAACACTCCCGCTCGGAAACTGTAACTACTTGATCTTTTGATGCTATTCTGGGATTTGGCATCACAAGAACAAAAAAATCTGCGTCTTTATCGGCCAGACCCTATATCCAAGGAATAACTATGATGAGTTTAGTCGGCATTTTTGCCCTCTTGTTGGCAGCTTATTTAGCTTCAGCACACAGAAGTCGTATTAAATGGCGCACTGTAATTGGCGCTTTTGGTATTCAAGTCGCCATTGGCGCCTTTGTTCTTTACGTTCCTTTTGGTCAGGACGTATTGCTTAGTATTTCAAGTGGCGTCGGTGCAGTCATCGGCTACGCAAACGATGGTATAAAGTTCTTGTTTGGCGATGTGGGGGCAATGAAATACGGTTTCGTGTTTGCCGTACATGTGTTGACCGTGATCATTTTCTTTTCTTCGCTAATCGCTGTGTTGTATCACATTGGTGTAATGCGTTGGGTGATCAGTATTTTAGGTGGCGGCTTACAGAAGTTATTAGGTACTAGTCGCGCTGAATCGATGAACTCAGCAGCGAATATATTCGTTGGCCAAACGGAAGCACCTTTAGTTGTAAAACCATTTATCGCTACTATGACACGCTCTGAATTATTTGCTGTGATGGTGGGGGGCTTAGCCTCTATTGCTGGTTCAGTGATGGCTGGTTATGCCGGCATGGGGATTGAACTTAAATACTTGATCGCGGCCAGTTTTATGGCGGCTCCAGGTGGACTATTAATGGCAAAGTTATTGTTGCCTGAGACTGAAACACCAAAAAATGATTTAGCTGATATCGGTGTGACTGAAACCAATACGAACGTGATTGATGCTGCCGCATCAGGCGCTGCTAGTGGTTTGCAACTAGCGTTAAACGTCGGCGCTATGTTATTAGCTTTTGTCGGTTTAATTGCCTTGGTCAACGGCCTGATTGGTTGGGTCGGTACTTTGGTTGGGTTTGAAGGCCTGACGTTGCAGTTAATCTTCGGCTATATTTTCCAACCTCTGGCCTTCATCTTAGGCGTGTCCTGGGAAGAGGCTCGTTTAGCTGGTAGCTTTATCGGCCAGAAGTTAGTGATCAATGAGTTTGTGGCTTACCTGGATTTTATCCAACACGTCAAAGCCGGACATCTGAGTGAACATACACAAATTATTGTGACTATAGCTTTATGTGGTTTTGCAAACTTCTCATCGATTGCCATTCTGTTAGGTGGCTTAGGAGTCATGGCTCCGAATCGTCGGTCTGATATTGCAGAGCTGGGTTTAAAAGCTCTACTAGCTGCTACTCTGGCTAACCTGATGAGTGCAGCAATAGCAGGCTTTTTCTTTTCGTTAAGTTAAATAGGTTATAACTATGACTCAACAACAAGTCCCTACGTTGGACATCAGACGGTTTGCCACCGACAAAGCTAGCTTTGTTGCCGAAATTGGCAAAGCCTACACTGAGTTTGGATTCTGTGGCATAAGCGGCCATGGTATCCCGGATGAAGTTGTGGACAATACCTACAAAGCAATTAAGAAATTTTTTGCTTTACCGACTGAAGTAAAACAAAAATACCATGTGCCTGGTCAGGGCGGTGCACGTGGTTACACGGGATTTGGTGTTGAAAAAGCCAAAGACAGCAATCATCCGGATTTGAAAGAGTTCTTCCACGTTGGTCGAGAATTATCTGGTCCTGCGCCACATCCAAGTTTGTATCCAAACCTGTGGCCGTCAGAAGTGGCTGAGTTTAAAGAAGCGACTTACGCTTTGTATGCTGCATTGGAAAAGTTAGGCAATACAGTTCTGGAAGCTCTGGCTCTATTCTTAAAGCAGGATCAGGCCTATTTTGCTGACAAAGTGAATTACGGCAATTCGATTTTACGCCCAATTCATTATCCGCCAATTCAGGATACCTCGACCCAGTCTATTCGTGCTGGTCAGCATGAAGATATTAACTTAATCACTTTGCTGGTTGGCTCACACGAGTCTGGCTTGGAAATTCTGCGCCGCGACGGTAGCTGGTTACCTGTGACTACGATTGAAGGCACTATAGTGGTCAATATTGGTGATATGTTGCAGCGATTGACCAATCATGTGTTGCCGTCAACCACTCACCGTGTGGTGAATCCGGCTGGGGCAGCAGCAGGTCAGCCTCGTTACTCTATTCCATTTTTTATGCATCCGAATCCGGATTATGTGATTGATACTTTGGAAAGCTGTATTTCTGTTGAACAGCCGAATCGTTACCCTGAGCCTATCAACTCAAACGACTACCTGATGCAGCGCTTAGAAGAAATTGGCTTAATCAAAAAAGCCAAATACTGATAGCCCAGGTATTCATCTTTTGAAAAGGCGAACTTCTGTTCGCCTTTTTGCTTTTTGCTAATGGAGCCGTCGGAAAAGGCAACACTTTGCTGATTATTTCAGCAGTGGTGCTTAAAACCATTGAAAATTTGCATCAGACAGTTGACGATTGCGTACTTGACGCATAACATGCACGCCGTCGACGACGCTTTGCGCCGCGGTGGTGGAATTGGTAGACACACTAGCTTCAGGTGTTAGCGCTTCACGGCGTGGGGGTTCGAGTCCCCCCCCCGGCACCAAAACTTCGTTGACAGAGACAATTTGAGTTGCCGCGGTGGTGGAATTGGTAGACACACTAGCTTCAGGTGTTAGCGCTTCACGGCGTGGGGGTTCGAGTCCCCCCCCCGGCACCAACTCTCTTTCTTGATACCTTCTTTATCACTTCCTTCTTAGTCTTCTTAAACGTCCATCTCTTAAAGTATCTAACTGAATTTTTTAACTGTTGCTATTGTTGTCCTTTCAGAACCTTGCTATTTCCTCCCTTACGCCTATTCTTTACAAAACAGAAACATACGTCTTGTAATGGGTGGTACATGTTAAAAACTCTGAGCATCAAGACCCGTCTATTCGCCATAGTTAGCGTGGCAGTTCTGGGGCAAATCCTGGTCTGTTGGTTAGTGCTCTCTGGCTTAAAGCAAAGTATCCTCGAAGAAAAACGCCTCTCTACTCTTTATCTATCTCAAGTTGCTGTAGCTTTGGTAAACAACTACCACAGTAAAGTTACCAGCGGAGAACTCGATGAAGCTAAAGCAAAGCAATTAGCATTAGCCGAACTGAAATCGATACGTTACAAAGAAAATGACTATTACTTTGTTATCGATCAGCAGGTGACTATGCTGATGCATCCGTTTAGACCTGACCTTGATGGTAAAAATGTTGCTGGCTTTAAAGACAAACAAGGCGAACCCCTGTTTCAAAATATGGCTGATGGTGTTGCAGACGATGGTTCCCACTCAGTGTTCTACAACTGGCCCAAGCCTGGTGCGACAGAAGAAGTGCCTAAGATCACCCATGTTGAGCTGTTTAAGCCTTGGGGTTGGATTGTTGGTACTGGCATTTATATAGATGACGTTGACGCCTCTTTTTATGAAGTAGTGATGCAACTTGCTGTTTTGGTGTTTCTGGTCGTTGGCTTAATGTTGGTATTAAGTTGGTATGTGACACGATCTGTCGTTAAACCTATGACTGATGTTGTTGCTGCTATGCAAGATATAGCTTCCGGTGATGGCGATCTGACAGTGAAATTAAGTTATGACGGCAAAGATGAGCTCGCAGCCTTAGCTACAGCCTTTAATCTTTTTGTCGGAAAGATTCGGCAGTTGATTACGTCTGTTGGAGCTACCTCTGTTGAAGTGAGCGAAAGTGCCCTCGACGTTGCCCGTATATCCCAGCAGATTTCTAAAGAGAGTGTGCAGCAACAGCAAGAAACCGACATGGTCGCTACAGCTATTACTGAAATGAGTTCTGCTATAGCTGAGGTCGCTCAAAGTGCTGAACAAGCGAATCATGAAACTGGTCAGGTTGAAACTTTAGTTCAGCAGGGGATGAAACTGATGAAAGCTTCGGTTGACAGTATTCACACTCAAAGCCAGACGATAGAACAAAGTTCGATAGCAGCATCCGCTTTATATAGCTCTTCACAAAATATTAGTCATGTACTTAACATCATTAATAAATTAGCTGATCAGACAAACCTGTTAGCGCTAAACGCCGCTATTGAGGCTGCCCGTGCAGGTGAACACGGTAGAGGCTTTTCAGTTGTTGCGGATGAAGTGCGTAATTTAGCGCACCAAACCCAAAAATCAACTCAGGAAATCTCAGGTATTATCGCAGAGCTACAGCAAGGCACTCAGCAAATGACTGCAGCCGTGCAAGAAAGTAAAAGTGCTGCAGAGTTGAATATCAATCTTGCATCTCAGGTGCAGCAAGCTCTGACTGATATTGCCAATTCAATTACTCAAATTTCAGATATGAATGCACACATAGCTACAGCAGCAGAGCAGCAAAGTGCTGTGGCTGGCGAAGTGGACCAAAACGTACATACTATAAGTCAATTGGTGCATCAAACCGCAGGCGCTATTAAAGGTAGTGATCAATCTACTCAACGCTTAACCCAATTGAGCAAGGATTTAAAAGATTTGGTGAGGCAATGTAAGGTGTAATAGCTCATTTTCCTCAAATCATTGTTATTACTGTTATTAAAACGGGCAAAAAAGACTCTTTTTTGCCCGTTTTGCTTCATTTCTGAGCGAACGATCGCGAATATCATCAAATTGTCATTTTAGGGGTTGTGCAAGATTAAAAACTCCCTATAATGCGCGCCATGCCAACGGGGTGATGCGAAAGCAGCTCTGGAGTGGTTTTGAAGTGAAGTGAAAAATGATGGAAAACATCGCTTGACACGGAGTTGAAAATCACTAAAATGGCCGCCTCGCAACGCGGTGGAGTCGAAAGGCTCAAAAGTGAAGCGAAGCAAGTTGAGTAGGTGAGTTTGATAAATAATTTCAAAACGCTGGCTTGACACAAATTCTGGGAAGTGTAAAATACGCCTCCCGCTGAACAAGGTCTTAACCGGTTCAGCACTGCTCTTTAACAATAAGCAATCAATCATCTGTGTGGGCACTCACGGTTTAGATTCTGCAGCGAGCAATCGCACAAAGAATATTTATCAGTGAAGTGACTTATACAGAAATCTGTTCGAAAGAGCAGACGTTTTAAGTCAGTGATACTGAGCAGCCACTTTGGTGGCAATTAAACTTTAATTGAAGAGTTTGATCATGGCTCAGATTGAAC
>Ga0247725_1000315_pt1 | contig 43396 bp, 40 predicted proteins | sample OKSTACKMCFT3sol_FD_183021 | JGI IMG/M metagenome (GOLD analysis project Ga0247725, IMG submission 183021) | Subsurface sediment microbial communities from gas well in Oklahoma, United States - OK STACK MC-FT3-sol | ecosystem: Environmental > Terrestrial > Deep subsurface > Rock core/Sediment...
AATGAGTTGCAGCACCCCGGATTATGTGTCGATGTATGTGTGTTGTTTAGTTAATTGCAGTTTTAATCTGCGTTTTGCGTTTTTAGCAGAATCTGATTTGCCAAATCGCGGCGCGCTTTATACCATAAGCACCCTTGAAACACAATGAAATGTGTATTTTTACAGCAGAGAGAGATGGCATGGCCGCGATTATTAAAACAGCAGATCAGATCGAAAAAATGCGTGTGGCAGGTAAATTAGCTGCCGAAGTATTAGAGATGATTGAGCCATACGTCAAAGCCGGTGTCACCACCGAAGAGCTCAATACCATTTGCCACAATTATATTGTCGATGTGCAGCAGGCTATCCCTGCCCCACTAAATTACCACGGCTTTCCAAAATCGATCTGTACTTCGGTCAATCAGGTGATTTGTCATGGTATTCCGTCTGATGAGAAAAAACTCAAAGAAGGCGACATCATCAATATCGACATCACTGTGATTAAAGATGGTTATCACGGCGATACCTCAAAAATGTTTGTAATAGGTAAGCCAAGCATTATGGCTGACCGGCTAATTCGTGTGACTCAGGAATGCTTGTATATGGGCATTCGTAAAGTGAAAAACGGCGCCCGTTTAGGTGATATTGGTTTTGTTATTCAGCAACACGCAGAAAAACACAGCTACTCAGTGGTACGTGAATACTGTGGTCATGGCATAGGCCAGGTGTTCCACGAAGACCCGCAAGTTCTGCATTACGGCCGCCCTGGAACTGGTGATACTTTAAAAACCGGTATGTGTTTGACCATAGAGCCTATGATCAATGCGGGTGAACGTCATAGTAAATTGTTAAAAGACGGCTGGACGGTTGTCACCAAAGATCGTAGTTTATCTGCGCAGTTCGAACACACTATTGTCGTGACAGACACTGGCTGCGAAATTTTAACTCTGAGATCAGACGACACCATAGAACGAATAGTTACGGCCGAATAAGTTCATACCGCACCAGCGGCGGCCGCTTAAGACCTGAGGTAAAGCAAATGAACATGGCGCTGGCGTTTAATAAGTCTTTACCCGGTTTATGTACTCTGGACAGTTATAAAAAACATTTTGCCGAGTTTAACGACTGGCTGAAACATGCCTTTGAGCATCAAACCGTTGGCAGTTTAGTCAAAGCCCGCGCCCGTTTTATCGACGAGGTGCTGGTGTCTTTATGGCAGCACTTCGACCTGCATAAACACAAAAAAATCAGTCTGATAGCTGTAGGTGGTTACGGCAGAGGTGAATTGCACCCCTGCTCTGACATCGACTTGTTATTGTTGACCGACAGCAAACTCGACTCTCAGCAAAAAGAGCAAATCAGCCAGTTTATTACCCTGCTGTGGGACTTACGTTTAGAAGTAGGTCACAGTGTGCGTAGCGTGAAAGAGTCTGTCACGCTCGGTAAAGAAGACATCACCATTGCCACCAACCTGATGGAAATGCGCTTGCTGACCGGCAGCAAAGAGCTGTTTGATGAGCTGCAGGTACTGGTGTGCAAAGACAACTTCTGGACTTCACAGGCATTTTTTCAGGCTAAACGTGATGAACAACAGCAACGTCATGCCCAGTATCACGGCACAGCCTACAACTTAGAACCGAATTTAAAAGCCAACCCTGGTGGTCTGCGCGATATCCAGACCATAGGCTGGGTGGCGAAAAAACACTTTAATACCAGAACCATGCGTGAACTAGTGGCTTATCAGTACCTGACAGAAGATGAGTATCAGGAGCTGATGGAGTGTGAAGCCTATTTATGGCAAATGCGTTTTGCATTGCATGTTGAATCTGGCCGTAACGAAAACCGTATTTTATTTGACTATCAACCTGCTGTCGCCAAACGTTTAGGTTTTGGTGATGATGGCAAAGCCTCTGTTGAACGCATGATGAAGAGGTTTTTCCAGACAGTACAACGTGTCGCAGAGCTGAACGATATGCTGCTGCAGCATTTTGACGGCAGTATTCTCAATAGCCAAAGTAAGCTAAAACAGCAAAAGCTGGATGACTTTTTTGAGCTGACCGGTCATTTGATCCGTGCCACAGACAATGCAGTTTTTGCCCGTCGTGAAAATATTCTGCGCTTGTTCTGGCATATAGCGAACAACTCCAATATCACTGGCATTCACTCAGATACCATAAGGTTACTGCGCTTAGTGCGGCGTCGTCTGATGGGTGATTTGCAGGATTATGAAGCCTGCCGTCAGCTGTTTATGAGTATTATCCGTCACCCTCGGGGTATGGACAGAGCTATTACCCTGATGCATCGCCACGGCATTTTGGCCTCATACTTGCCGGCCTGGCGCAATATTGTAGGCCAGATGCAGTTTGATTTATTCCATGCCTATACAGTGGATGAGCATACGCACAGAGTGCTGAAAAATTTATACCGCTACTCACAGGCAGGTTTTGAAAACGAGTTTCCACTCTGTACTGACATAGTCAAACGTATGGAAAAGCCGGAGATTTTATATCTGGCTGGTATTTTCCATGATATTGCCAAAGGCCGTGGTGGCGATCACTCTGAATTAGGGTCGCTGGATGCGCGCGAATTTGGCAAGCTACATAAGTTGAGTGACTTTGACAGCAAGTTGCTGGCATGGCTGGTCGAAAGCCATCTGTTGATGTCAGTGACAGCACAGCGCCGCGATATTCACGACCCGGCCGTTATTGCAGAATTTGCCGACAAAGTGCGCGACGAAACCCGTCTTAACTATTTGTACTGCCTGACGCTGGCTGATATTCGCGCCACCAACGACAATTTATGGAATGACTGGAAAGGCTCGTTGTTACGCGAACTTTATTTAGGCACGCAAAAAGCCTTCCGCCGAGGCCTCGAGAAGCCAATGGATTTGCGCGATTTAATTCGTGAAAACCAAGCTGAGGCGATGAAGCTGCTGCAAAAACAGGCCTTTACTGAACATGAAGTATTGCAGTTGTGGGGCAGGATCAAAGCCGATTATTTTGCCCGCTACAACCCCAAGCAAATTGTCTGGCACTGCGAACATATATTGCGCCATAAAGATCCGCATGAACCTTTAGTACTGATAGATAAAACTCCCTATCGTGGCAGTACTCAGGTTTTTGTTTATACATCAGACCAGGACAACTTATTTGCCCATTTGGTGGCTGCACTCGACAGCAAAAAGGTCAATATTTTTGACGCCCAGATCATGACCAACAAAGATGGTTATGCCATGGATACCTTTGTGATCCTTGAGCAAAACGGCGAACCTGTGACTTCGCCTTCACGCCTGCAAAGCCTGAAACGAGCACTGGAAAGCTACATTAGCGGCAAACCGGAGCTGTCACGCGGTAAACAACGTTTATCCCGCCAGATGCGTCCATTTAACATAGCGCCCAAAGTGGTGTTTATTCCTGGTGCCAATAAACACCGTACCATGGTAGAAATTACCGCTTTGGATATGCCGGGTTTATTGGCGGATATAGGCTCTGTGTTTCAGCAATGTGAAATCAGCATTCACGCCGCAAAGATCACCACCATAGGCGAAAAAGCCGAAGACTTTTTTATGATTTCCACGAGACAAGATCAGGCGCTGGATGCCGATCAACAAGCACAGCTGCGCCGCGTTCTTGTCGAACAATTAACTCATGTGACAGAGGGATAAAGTTTTGTCAGATTTAAAATCCATTATCGAAGCCGCGTTTGAAGAGCGTGCGTCCATTACTCCAGCAACAGTAACAGCTGAAGTCAAAGCTGCAGTGACTGCAGCCATTGAACTCTTGGACAGCGGCAAAGCCCGTGTTGCAGAAAAAATCGCTGGCGAATGGGTCACTCACCAATGGCTGAAAAAAGCTGTGTTATTGTCGTTCCGTATCAATGACAATCAGGTGATGGACGGCGCTGAAAACCGCTTCTTCGATAAAGTACCGATGAAATTTGCTGACTACACCCACGAGCGTTTTGTCGCTGAAGGTGTGCGTGTTGTGCCTCCTGCCGCTGTGCGTAAAGGCAGCTTTATCGATAAAAACGTAGTGCTGATGCCTTCATACGTCAATATTGGCGCTTATGTAGGTGAAGGCACTATGGTGGACACCTGGGCTACTGTAGGCTCTTGTGCTCAGATTGGTAAAAACGTGCACTTATCAGGTGGCGTAGGCATAGGTGGCGTATTAGAGCCTCTGCAAGCCAACCCAACCATTATTGAAGATAACTGCTTTATCGGTGCCCGCTCTGAAGTAGTGGAAGGCGTGATCATCGAAGAAGGCGCAGTGCTTTCTATGGGTGTTTATATTAGCCAATCGACCCGCATTTACGACCGTGAAACCGGCGAAATTACTTATGGCCGTGTTCCTGCAGGCGCTGTTGTGGTACCAGGTTCAATTCCTTCGAAAGACGGCACACACAGCCTGTACGCCGCTATTATAGTGAAAAAAGTAGACGCTCAGACCCGGGCTAAAGTGGGTATTAACGCTCTGCTGCGCAGTATCGACTAATATAGGGTCAGAGCTTAGGCTCTGACCCAAAAGTCCGAAGCAGCCTCAATATTGGGGTCAGAGCCAAGGCTCTGACCCACTAAAACTGCTGCTCTATCCAGGGTAAGGCCAAATCTTCTGCTTGCAGAGTTTCGCCTGCATCAATCTCTAAGGCCGGAGCTAAAGCTGTGCCTTGTAATTCGGCCAATAACCCGGAAAACTGTTTACCTGCGCCACAAAAAGTATCGCCATAACCACTGTCACCTAAACAAATTACAGCGTATTTTTTGCCTGTTAACAGCGGAAATCTGTCTTTTACGTCGACAAAAAATGGCAACAAATTATCTGGAATATCGCCCTGCCCTGTGGTCGAAGTGATCACCAACCAGATATCAGGTGCAAAAGCTAAGACGTCATTCAGTTTAGGTTCCAGATTCAGCTGCGTCAGGTAGCCTTTACGCTGCAAAATCTGCTCTGCTTCTTCGGCAACAAACTGAGCACCGCCGTACACTGTCCCTACGATGAGAGCTACTTTTTTCATAAAACCTCTGTGTTAAGACTTTTACATTGTATTTGGCATGTTAAAGAGCCGTCAGGCCAGTTAACTCTGCCCTATCAAAAAAATTGCTGTACCAGCTATCTTCTGTTGCCCAGCTGAAACATTTGAATAACTCTTCTACTTCACCCAGTGGCGCTTCGATCACTAAATCAACACCAGTCACCGGGTGTTTTAGCTCCAGTCTTTTGGCTATTAATAACAATCTGTGGCTAGTGAAATGCTCTGCAAACAGCCTGTTGTGCTTGCCCTCACCATGAGTAGTGTCACCCACCAGAGGATGGCGTAAATGCGACATATGGCGGCGTAACTGATGCTTGCGACCTGTTAAAGGCTGTAAGGCAACCAGTGAATAGCGTGCCACAGGATATTTGCCTATAGCTATAGGCAATTCAACCCGATCCAATGGCCACAATGCAGTGACCGCATCCTGTTTGTCTTTATCCTGATCTGCTAATTTATCGGCAATTTTATCCAGTTGCTCTTTCAGCGGATAATCTAAAATCCCGGCTTGCTTGACAAAACCGCGGCATACAGCCAGATAAAACTTGCGCCAATGCTGCTCTGTAAGTTGCTCTGTCAGTAAACGTGCGACGTCAGAGGATAAGGCAAATAACAATACGCCAGAGGTGGGTCTGTCAAGCCTGTGCACAGGAAACACATGCTGCCCCAGCTGGTTACGCAAGGTTTGCATCACAAAGACTGTTTCGTGTCTGTCTAAAAAAGAGCGATGCACCAGCATACCTGCGGGCTTATCTATGGCGACCAGATATTGATCCTGATACAAAATAGTCAGAACTGGAGCTTCTGCAAGTTCAGGCTCTGGCTGTTGATTGCTGACGTTGACCACTTAATAATTCATCCAAATCCGCAATACGGTTAATCAGCAGCAAAGTGCTGCCATCCAGAGGTTTAAAGGCTTCTTCAGCCATAGGGCAAACGGCAATTTGTTGCGGTAAAGGCAAACGGCCTTCCACTAAAGCGCGCATACGGGGTAAAAATACAAACTGCAGCCAATGTTGCAGTGGCATAGTATCGCAAAAAAAAGGCGCTGTGCTTTGCATCGCCTTTTCGTCTGGTGCAACACCAGCCCAAAGCCCCGCAGCTTTTAATTCAGCTTCAATCTGATTTAATAAATCTGTGACCTGTAGGTACATGCTGCTGCGACTCCAATTCAACCTCAGGCTGATTTTATCACAGCCGGAACTGGTGCTGCCTTGCAAAAACACCTGGGCGTCGCCATTATGCTTGTTCAAAACAAAGGAGTAGTGATGGATTTTGTCTGGTTATTATTGTTAGGTATGGCTTTTGTCTACGCATTCTTATTGCAACGCAAGCAAGATGAAACTGCCGTCAAGCTGGCTAAACATTTGTGTAAACAACAGCAATTGCAGTTTTTGGAATGTGCCAGAGGCAAACATCAGTTCTCTAAACTGGACAACAGATGGCGTTGGTTTACCAGTTATCAGGTAGACTTTAGCGGCGACGGTGAAAGCCGTTATCAAGCCGAACTGCGTTTATCAGGCCTGCGATATTTAAGCTTTCAGTTACCGCCTTACCGGATCTAACGCAGCTGTTGTAGCTTTTGTTCCAGCTGCCCGGTCAGAAAATCTTTATACATCACCCAATCCGCCGCCAGACTATAAAAAGGATATTTAAAGGTGGCGGGTTTGTTGTGTTCAAATTTAAAGTGGCCCAGCCAGGCAAAACCATAACCAGCCAGTAACATCAACCACCAATAACCCCATAAACCTGTTACAACCAAAGTGACCAAAATCACCAGCACTAAAGTTGAACCTATGAAATGCAAAAGGCGGCAGACAGGGTTTTGGTGCTCAGACAAATAATAAGGATAAAACTCGGAGAAACTACGGAAGCCGGACATCTGCTTTTACTCCACCAACGTTAAAGGACTGCTTTGTCTTGGTCTGAACATCAAACTACCTTTGACCTTACTGAAATTCAACTCAGTCACTTGCTGGTAATGATCAGCACTAAAAAATGCTTTGTTTTTGTCCAGCGTAACAAAAACCCCTATGCCTTGTGACGCGGGATTTTTCTCAACTATGGAATCAACGGCGTGCATTAAATAATGCCCTAAGCCTAAATGCTGATACTGAGGCGAAATAGCGATAAAAGCCAGCATATGATAATGCTGAACCGGCATAGCGGCATGAATTCGTTGCTCTTTGTCTAATAACTGTTTAGTAGAGACATAACCTGCAGTTAATAACATTTTTAGCCGCCAGTGCCAAAACCTGTCACCACTTAGCTTGGAGTCCGGCTCAGTGACACAGGCCACTCCTAACAATTGCTGCTCAACAAAGATACCTATTACGGGCTGCTCTTCCTGCCAGAATACACTTAACTCTTCACGTATTGCGGCTCTCAAACGTTGTTCATAATCGTTTTTTTCAGACTGGAAAATATCCATAAAGACCGGGTCGTCATAATACGATTGATATAACAGTGAGGCTGCCAATTTCAATTCATCAGGGGTTAACAACTGTGCTTTAAGCTGGTGTAGATCAAGTGTGTTTGGCATAGGACGTCCCTGTTCTGTCTTGTAGTTTGAGTATCAACATAGCAGCAGGGCAGCAGATTGCCAATGCATCATCCCTGTCAGGCAACTACACTGAATAGAATCCAAATCAACCAAGGAGTTATAAAATGGATATGACCACTCACGATATGGCCACTTTATTCGCTCAGCTGGGATTGGATAACAGTCCAACCGCCATCAATGCTTTTATCGCCAGTCATAAACTTCCAGCTGATATGACGCTGGCTCAGGCTTCATTTTGGACTAGCGCTCAGGCGAGTTTTTTAACAGAAAATTTAAAACAGGACGCTGACTGGAGCGATGTGATTGACCAATTAAATATGCTACTGAGATAGCACATCACAGAGTTGAGCTAAAAAAGGGAGCTGTTTTCTGACAGACCACAGCTCCCTACTCCAGGGATTGTTACAATTGACGGTAGGCTTTATCGCCCCAGCCAGTTAATACGCCGTTTTTAAATACCAACGGAGTGCATTCATCTTTGCTGGTTTCGCCATCGCTATTTTCATGATGAGTGCGATAAAACAACACTACAGTTTCATTGCCAGCGTCACGGAAAGATTCGCTAAAATCTGGTGCACCTAACTGGCCACGTACCGAGGTCAATTCGGCCCCCAAAGTTAACTGGCTTATAACCTGATTATTTAATCTTTGCGTTTTTTTCCAGGATGAATTGTTGCTGCTGTCGTGATCATCGTTATCACCTATAGCCACTACGCAACCAGACAATGCCATCATGGCTGTTGCTACTGTTAACACTTTTAAGTAATTCATTGTTTTTCCCTTAGATTTTCAACTGGTTGATTTTAATGTGTTGATGCGATTTGTTGATTGTTAAAAGCAAAACTGGGGCCAAATTTAAAAAACATTAAATATCAACAACTTAAAAAATCAAGCTAGTGACAAAAGCAACTTAGGTGGTAAATTTCACTAAATATTAGTGAATTCAAAGAAAAGTATGGAACAACTCAGCCAACAGGTAGCGAAAATTGCGACCCAGCTGCAACAAGAAGGCAAAGAGCCGAGCCTGGCCTTAGTAAAAGCCCGTCTAGGTACTGCGACTATGAGCCCTGCTTTACTGCAGGCTTACCAGGCATGGCGCAATGGCGCTGTAACACTGCAACCCGATACTGCACCAGCATCACAACCTCAGGCAGAAGCCGAGCAGTACTCTGATATACAGGCAGATCTAGCCCGTATTGAAGCCAAACTTGACTTGATCATAAAAAAGCTGGGGATCTGATGCTGGTTGCAGAGCTGGAATTTAAAATTATTGCTGATACCAGCTTTGCTGAAGCAGAACGAGGTATTCGTTATTATTTGGAAAAGCTGATTTTCCAGGGCCAGATCCTCGGCCGCGAATTTCCAACCTATCAGGCTCAGGATAGTTTCTTCAGCCGGGTCGTGCTGCCACAAGCTGATGCTCTGGAGAAAAAATCACACAGTACAACAGGTCTTGATGCTTTAGAGCGATTGCAGCAGGTGGGCTTAAGTTATCCCAAACTGGCCATACTGGGAGATGATTTGATGTCGAATCATACCGATCCCTGCCCTTCTCATTCAGCGCTGATTCTATTTTGTAGCTTTTCAGCGACCAACTCAGTGCTTTACTGCGCTGAACATTTCGCCCCAGTGCCTTTGTACAAAGTGGGTAGAAACAGCGGTGAAGATTTTGAGTCTTTAGTGCGTTGGCAATTGCAGTATCAGGCACTGGATGAAATTCAGATGCAGGAATCAAGAGTGCTGTTGAAGAGCGCCGAACAAAGCCTGCAGGGCTTTTACAGTGGTTTAAACCAACAAGGTTATAAACAGGCCAGAGCCTTGAGTAAAGAGCTGCAAAAGCCAGTTTATTATTATCTGTACAGTGGTAGCAGCCCAGACTGTAGTTTGGATGCCGGGAAAAAATGCCCGTGCTGTGGCTCTGACTGGAAATTAACCGAAAGCTTGCATGGCTTATTTGATTTTCGCTGTGAGCCTTGCCAATTGGTATCGAATATAGCCTTTGATTGCCAGCCCTGATGCAGCTTAAAAACTAAGCTGCTGTAAAAAAGTCGACAGGTCAGGCGCCAGTAAATCCTTCACTTCCATTCCTACTTTTTCCAGATAAACCTCACCTGTTGCCACTAAGACTGAAATCAAATAATCGTCGTGATCTGTAGCTGCAATAAATACAGTTTCGCGCTGTTTTAACCGTCTTTTCATCAGAATATGCGCGATGATATTTTGCTGCAGGCGCTCGAAATCAGCCTGATGCCAGCTCATCAACAGCTCAAGTTCACCTCTTTGATGCTGAACCTTTAAACCACCGCCAAAATAGCTGGTATAGAAGGTAACAAGCTCTGCCGGGAACTCCAGCTCCAATGCCTGCTGGGTTTTAGATAAATCCAAAACAGGTTCAGCTTTGACCGGACGCCAGTGCACCTCCCCCTCAACTACCTCGCCATACTGACAAGGTGAATCAAGTTCTGGGTCAACCCAACTGATCAGTTTTGGCTTTTTGTCGTAATAAGACTCTACAAATTGTGTAAATTGCTGATGGAATTGGCCCGGCATGCTGCTTCGCTTCTGTGCTAAAATTGCCGCCATTCTAACTTGGTTGTGGCTTTATCCCCAAGTCCCTGGCGTGACAAGATGCAATCAAATTCGCTCTAGCTTCCCGTAAGAAGGCTCTATGACAAAAATACAGACAGAGCAATTGTCTGGCTTAACACTTGGCCAGGCTACTGCTTATATTGATCACTACAGTCCTGAATTACTGCAGGCTGTACCCCGCACTTTAGGCCGCCAAGCTATAGGTTTAAGTGCAGAACTGCCTTTTGTTGGCCAGGATACCTGGCATGGTTACGAGTTGTCATGGTTGAGCCCAAAAGGTAAACCTATGGTGGCTTTAGCCACTTTTGTGGTGCCTTTTGATACCCCAAATCTGATTGAGTCCAAGTCATTTAAACTGTATTTAAACAGCTTAAATCAAAGTAAATTTGCCGATATCAGCCAGCTTTACCGCACGATGAAAACGGATTTATCAGCCTGTGCAGGTGGCCCTGTGCAAGTGACTTTGCATAATGTTAATGAACTGACCGCCTTTCAACCGACCTGGCTACCTGGCCGTTGCATCGACGATTTGGATATTGAAGTTGAGCATTACGACTACAAACCAGAGCTACTGCAGTTAAACCCAACAGGTGCTTTGGTCGACGAAAAGCTGCATTCGCATTTACTGAAATCCAACTGCTTAATCACCTCCCAACCCGACTGGGCTAGTGTTTATATTCATTACAAAGGTAAGGCGATTGATCATGCGTCTTTACTTAAATATCTGATTAGTTTCAGAAGTCACAATGAATTTCACGAGCAATGTGTAGAGCGGATTTATCTGGATTTGTGGAAGCTATGCGAACCAGAGTTTTTAATGGTCTACGCCCGCTACACCAGAAGAGGCGGCCTGGATATCAACCCGCTACGCAGCAGCGAACCTTGTGATCAACCGAATTTGCGCTTAACCCGGCAGTAATTGATAGGAGGGGGTAAGTTTTATTGCCCCCAAAGTGCCATAGTAAAATCGAACGCACTAGCCAACAGGCACAACTAAGACTGATTGCGACCTTGGGTCGCCTTTTATGAATTACATCCATGTAATTCATAAAAGGCGAAAGCTTTAAAATAAGAAATCTAGCAGTCAACAACTGTTACAACTACATCTAGTCCCACTTAGTACCTGACTGTAATTAGCAAAGGGCAGAGATAAACCCTGCCCCAACAGTTTCTAAAGCGCCACACCCAACCATGCCTGATGCATAGCTTTTTGCTGTCGGCTTGGTTTAGCCACTGGCACTACTTTACCTGTGCCTTTGGCTTGATCAGCCAATACTAGTGGTTGATGCTGCAAACGGCCCTGACGGAAGTAGCTGATTTGCACTTTGTCGCCTGCTTTGAAATCTTTTAAGCGCTCAGCCAAATCGGCTTTCAGCTGCAAACCGTTGACTGCAACTATCAAATCTTCTGAGGTAAAACCCGCTTTCCAGGCAGGACTTTCGCGCTCAACTCTTTGTACCATGGCAAAACCATTTTTGCTTTCAGCCGAGATACCAGAGAAAGTTTCGCGCTCTTTGTCTTGTTGCCACTGCAGACCAAAACTGGCCAATAGCTTTTCGATATCAAAGTTCAAAGGACGTTCTACTTGCTGTTGCCACCACGAATTTTGATCTTCACCTGTCAGCTCTGAAGCTATAGCTATCACGTCTTTTGCAGTAAAAGCTGTGGTTTTACCAAAACGCTGATAAAGCTGATTATGCAGTTCTCGGTAGCTGGCTTTATGGCCTGACTGTTTTAAAATCAGCTCATCCATCAGCCAGCTCGCGATGTAACCCTCTGAGTAGATATTCACACCAAAGTTGGTGCCATGATCGCCACCTAAGCTAATCCAGCTATCAAAACTACTTTCAGACACAGACTGCACCAAACGCCCTGGCGTGTGCATAAACTTGTCCAGCCGTTTTGCCAAATCTTTATAAAACTCCTCCTTCGTCATTAAACCTGCGCGCAGCAACAGCTGGTTCTGGAAATAGCTGGTGGAACCTTCAGAAATCCACAACAACTTACTGTAGTTTGGGTTCAGGTAGTCATATGGCACTAATTCGGCGGGCCTGTAGGCTTTGACGTTCCAGGTGTGGACCAGCTCATGAGAGGCTGTGCTCAAAAAAGCCAGATAATCGTCCCTTTTGCCGAAGGTGAATCTGTCTCTTTGGATCACTGTAGAATTTAAATGCTCTGTAGCGCCACGGGCGCCGTCAGTGGCATGTACGATAAACACATAACGCTGATAAGGGTAACCTTGCCAGATTGAATCTGTTTGCTGCACCAGTTTTTCTAAGTCTTTTTGCATTTGGGTCGCGTTGTAATTACCTTCGCCCCAAATCACTAACTCATAATCACGGCCATCGGCAGCAAAGGTTAAATGCTGGTTTATGCCTGTTTCTATTGGAGAATCAGCTAACACATCATAATTTGCAGCCACAAATTGATGCTCGTTATCGCCTTTAGCCATACCTGAGAATGAACGCCAGCCTTCCGGCACATTCAACTGCACTGACACAGCTTCAGATTTTTGTTCCTGGCTGAACATTAAAAACGCGCTGGAATTGATATAAGCATGAGTTTCATCAATATGGCGGGTACGCTCTCCCAACTCGTTGGCATAAACACTATATTGCACTACGACTTTACCTGCTGCTGTTGGCTCTAAAGTCCAGCTACTTTTTTCGGTTTTCTGCCAGTTTATAGCTTTCCCCTGAGCATCCACAGCGCTAAAGCCCGTCACGCCTTTCGCTAAATCCAGGATCTGATACTTACCACTGCGCCATGCTGGCAGCATTAAGGTCAGGGGTTTTGCCTCTGTCGCCTGCAGTTCAACACGAACTTGCGCCAGATGATGCTGTGGTTCAGTGATACTAATCTGATAGTTCACTTGAGCCCAACTGTAGGAAGAACTGATCATTATGATCAGTGCATAAAAAACTTTCAGAAATCTCACGCTGTAACCTCCAGAACCAAAAATGAAAAACAACCATAAATTCAAACAAATAGCGAACATAATCCCATAAACAGCTAAATTAAAGCGACCAACATTATGTAACCCACTTCGTACTATTACATTTTAACTTTTACTTTTAGATCAATTTCTGTTCTAATGCCTAGCGTCCTGACAGGGACACCCTATTAACTTCAGATTAAAAGTGAACAAGATGAACTATCTAACCTCTACTGAAGAACAAAGCTGGTTACCTTACTATTTAACTAAAAAGTAACCACAAAAAAATACCCTACACAATTGCTGATTTGAAGCGGACTTTTAGTCCGCTTTTTTCATTTTGTGCCAGAATCTGCTGTCGCTTTTATCATTATTACAGATATACTTAGCTCAAACAGCGCGGATTCTGTACGTGGGGAATTATTCTGGTGGCCGAGCAGCAAAGTGATGTAAAACAACAGCTGGCAAATGCAGTTAAAGCGCGCAAGCAGCTTGAAGATACTTATGAAAGTCAGTTTAAAATCCTGTCCCAATTTGTCTCCAGACTTTCCCTCGCCTGCAAAGGTATAGATATAGATCTCGACAATAAGCTGGCACGTTTGCGTCAGGAATTTAGTAAAGGTACAGATTTAGAAAAAATTCTGCCTTTGATCGAAAGTGCTGTTGACGCTTTGAAAAGTCTGGAATCGCGCCAGCTCGCCGATATGAAAAAGGCACAAAGCACCTTAACTGATGCCGGAAAAATGCTGCAAAAACAGCGAGGTTTGCCTGATCAGTTAAGACGCGACTTAAGGGACTTGTTAACTAAAGTTGAAGAGCCCTCTGCGACTGTGCAGGCATTTTTACCTCATTTAACTCATTTAACTGAGTTGTACCAGTCAGCTTTAGCCACCAAACAGCAAGGTGAACAAAGCAACAGGGCGGATGACGACAAATATCAGGCGATTTGCCGACAAATCTCCATAGAACTGACAAACCTGTTGAGTGAACTGGCCTTTGAAGGTAAGTATGGCCAGGACATAGAAAAAATCCGCTTAAGTTTATTGTCTGATGTTGGCATTGAATCCCTGCTGGAATCCTGCTTACGTACTATTGAAATTATTATTGCGTCAATCACAGACGAGCGGCAGTCTGCTCAGCATTTCCTGCTGAAATTAAATGAAGCCCTGACTGGTGTGCAGCAAGCTGTTGTTTCTTCTCTGAATAATTCAAACAGTATTAAAGAGAAAATGCTGCTGTTAAATCAGCAGATAGAACAGCAAATTACCAATTTAACAGCGGACACTAAATCAGCGACCTCGCTGGAGCAGTTACAGTCTCTTGTCAGTACTAAACTTGGCGCTATCACTAACTCGTTGCGGGAAAAAGAACAGTTAGAAAGAGATGAGCGCGAGATGATGCTCAGCACCTTACGCCATATGGAATCCCGTTTATCCGAGTTGGAGCAGGAAGCAACCCAGTTTAAAAAGCGTCTGGCTGAACAGAAATTCAGAAGTTTGCAGGATGCGTTAACTGAGCTGCCAAACAGAGCCGCTTTTGATGAACGTTTCGAATTAGAGATCCGCCGCGCTCAGCGTTATGGCAAACCTTTGGCTATAGCCTTAGCTGATGTTGATCACTTTAAGCAAATTAACGACAACTATGGCCATAGTGCGGGTGACAAAACTTTAAAAGTGATAGCTCAGGCATTAAAACAAAGCTTACGTGAAACTGATTTTATCGCCCGTTACGGTGGTGAAGAGTTTATTATTTTGTTCCCGGAAACACATTTGTCTGAACTTAAACTGCCTCTGAACAATCTTAAGGACAGGATTAAAAAAATTCCGTTTAAATTCAAAGATAAAAACGTTCCCATTTCTATCTCTTTTGGTGCGACAGAACTCAAAAGCTCAGATAACAACAGAGCGGCATTTGACCGTGCGGATGAAGCTTTATACGAAGCCAAACGTGCAGGCAGAGATTTAGTCGTACTGAAAAGCTGAACAACCTGAACTTGGGTTAAGTAGCGGCACAAGCCGGGTCATAAGGAAGTAATCTATGCATGTACAACTGAATCCTGTGGGCGCTATGGCGCTTTTATCTCAACTTGAAGTTGACCGACTTAAAAACAACACCAGTTCTGATGCTTTTAACTTATTCCGCAATTGTTGCCTTGCAGTGCTGAACGTGGGCAGCCACACCGACAGCTCCAGCGAAATTTACGACCAGTACAAAGACTTTGAAGTCAACTTATTGGCCCGCGAGCGCGGTATCAAAATTGAGTTATTTAATCCACCACAAAGTGCTTTTGTTGATGGTCAGATCATCCGTGGCATTCATGAGCATTTATTTGCAGTGCTGCGCGACATTCTTTTTTTTCACACCCAACTGACTCACGCTAACCGACTCGATTTGCAAAACAGTGACCATATCACTCATACGGTATACGACATTTTGCGTAACGCCCGTGTGATAGATACTGCAGTAGAACCCAATATGATTGTTTGTTGGGGTGGCCACTCTATTAACGAAGCTGAATACAAATACACTAAAGAAGTGGGCTATCAGTTAGGTTTACGTGGCCTGGACATCTGTACTGGTTGTGGCCCTGGCGCTATGAAAGGCCCAATGAAAGGCGCAACCATTGGTCATGCCAAGCAGCGTAATACCAAGGGCCGTTACTTGGGTTTAACAGAACCCAGCATTATTGCAGCTGAGCCACCAAACCCTATTGTCAATGAACTGGTGATTTTGCCTGATATCGAAAAACGACTGGAAGCTTTTATCCGGGTTGCTCATGGCATTATTATTTTCCCAGGTGGTGCCGGTACAGCTGAAGAATTGCTGTATTTATTAGGCATTATGCTGCACGAAAAAAACAAAGATCAGAAACTACCTGTGATACTGACAGGGCCACAGCAAAGCGCCGCTTATTTTGCTGAATTGGCCAGTTTTATAGAACAAACTTTAGGAAAAGAAGCACTGAACCTGATTGAAATCATCATAGACGATCCAGCTTTGGTCGCTAAGCGCCTGAAACAAGGCTGTGCTGAAGTCAGGCAGTATCGTAAAAGCTGTGGTGATGCCTATCACTTTAACTGGACTTTGCATATAGACCCTGACTTCCAGCATCCTTTTGCGCCAACTCACCAGAATATGGCGTCTTTGGATCTGCACCTGGAACAGGACAAAGCTAAATTAGCGGCTCACTTGCGCCGGGCTTTTTCCGGCATAGTAGCTGGTAATGTCAAAGATGAAGGTTTGAGAGCCATCAAACAACATGGCCCTTTTAAACTATCAGGCGAGCCTGCATTAATGAGTCTGATGGATAAGTTGCTACAAGCTTTTGTAGCACAAGGCCGGATGAAATTGCCTGGTTCGAAGTATGAGCCTTGTTATCAAATTCTGAACTGATATGGCGCATTTGTTATTAATCGACGGACTGAATCTGGTCCGTCGTTTATACGCTGCACAGGAAAGACCTTTCCATAATTCCCCTGCCCCATACAGCGAAGCCACAGGCCAACAATTGCTGCACAACACAGCAGAACAGTTGCAGCAAATTGTTGTCAAGCTAACCAGACAATTTCAACCCAGCCACGTCCTGGCGGTATTTGAAGTCACTCACCTGAACTGGCGTACGCAGCTTTACCCTGCCTATAAAGCAGACAGACTGCCTATGCCTGAACATTTACAAATCGCTTTGCCTGTATTAAAACAAAAACTGGCTGATACAGGAGTTCAGAGCTTTCAGATGCCCGATCAGGAAGCTGACGATGTCATAGCCAGCCTGGCCATGACGATGCGCCAACACCAGCAGCAAGTGACTATAGTCTCAACGGACAAAGGCTACTTGCCCTTATTGGCTCAAGGAGTAGCAGTCTATGATCACTTTAACCGCCAGCAACACAGCCAAGAGACTGTGATGCAGAAGTTTGGCGTGTTACCAGAGCAGTTAGTCCGATATTGGAGTCTGGTTGGAGATAAAACGAATAACATTAGTGGTCTAACAGGAATAGGGCCAAAAACGGCTACGGAACTGTTAAAACTGGGGCCTGATATTAAAACGGCTCTGGCTCATCCGGATTGTCCGGCCAAACTAAAAGAGAAGATTGTGGCGTCTCGTGCTGAACTGCAGTTATTTATGCAGATCTTAAGTCTTAAAACTGATTTGCAGTTGGGACTGAATTTACAGCAAGTACGTTTTACAGCATGCGCAGGCAGATGATGAAACTAAAAACCATAGCCTTGTTAGTGGCAGGACTGCTGCTGTATGTCGGGTTAACCAGCATCACCTTGTTGTTTTACAAAGATGATCCTGATCAGATGAACTGGCAGGACAGGGAAGCCTTTAACACCAAATATATCTACAAACTGGATTTGACCAAAGCCATTAGCAGAGATCAGGTGATAGATTATCTGGGCGGCCCTGATATCACCGAAGCAAAAAACCTGCAGCAGCAAATTTATCAGGTATTGTATTACCGCACTCACAGAACTAAAACGGACGGCATTACCACACGCGACGAATGCACGGCTATTTTATTTAAGAATCAGCAACTGATAGCTATAGGTGAAACCGCCGTAGAGCAATACAACCAACTGGATTAAGATGGCAACTTCGGGATCGTTAACTGCGCTTTATCAGAACTGCAGCGTTTTTTATTCTCAGCAGCAGCTCGGTGCTACCCAGCAACTTGAGCTGGCGCAAAAAATCTGCATGCAGACTGCACAACTCGCCACTAAAACGCCATTTTTGCTGTTATCCCAGTTATCACTAACTCCGGCTACAGGCCTGGTTGCCAGTAAAATTTTTATTAAACAGGCAGCCTTACTCACAGCTATTGCTTTGGCGGGTCGCTGGCCTGAAGAACTGCTGTTTCAATTGTTAAAATCCTGTCTGCTGCAGCCCTTATCAGTCAGCGAATTGCTGGAAAAGTCTGCAAAAGCGGAAGAATTAAGCGCTACAGAACAACAACAACTGAAATTTCCTGCGGTGCTCACAATCAAACAGCACAAAGAGCTGGTCGAAAAAACCGGAACTTTAAACCTGCTACGCCAGTGTTATGGTAAAAACCGGGGCTTAGCTACCTGGCAAAGCCCCTATTTTAGCCAATTAATCAGTTTTTGCTGGCAAGTCAGCAGGTTGATATTACCTGGTGCCGGCAAGTTAATAGCGCTAGAAAAAATAGCGCCCCAGCTACTGCCGCAGGCTTCAAGCACAGAACTGCAATTTTGGCAGGCACTATCCTGCCTGAACAGCTGCAGTTACTCCACAGGGCGTTTTGTAAGAGACTCTGATGCGAACCTGGCTTTGCTTATCAGTGAAATTCAAACTACAGAACAAATGCAACTCTTGCTGCAGCCTTATGATAAATCAACAAAAGAGTTGTTGCCTGCTCTGATATCTGAGGCGAGGGATTGGCAGCTATTAAACCCAAGACAATACAGTCATGATGATTGGCTTAATGGCTGGCAACAAGAGAATGAGTTACTGACCGGCTGGCCAGAAGCGACAAATTTACCGCCATTAAGCTGGCTACAACAATTGTGCCTTGCCTCTAAAGTGAGTCAGCAAACAGAACTGATTGAACAACATCCATGGCTGATGCAACAGTTGCAGGAAAAGGCGTCAGCACAAAGCCGCCAGCAGCAAAAAATTCAGTCTACTCAACATGCTATTGCAATGCTGGGGCAGGACCAGTTGCTACCTTTGTTAAAACAGGCTTGGCTGGAGCAACACTGCCAACAACAACATCAGCCTCACCATCTTTGGCTACTCGAATTCAGGCGGGTTTTGGCAAGAGCTCTGTATCTGCTGACTCAACCTATCAAGTTCTATCTGTTAACTTTACAGCTGGCTGAGCTGTTGGCCTGGTGTTTGTGCTGGCCTTTATGGCAACAATCTGAACTCAGGTTTTTGGCTTTGTCACACCCAAACCAAGCTGTCTGCGTGCTGAATCAATGGCTAAAGCAACAATTATGGCAAAGTGAGCACTACCAGCAGCTGACGCTAAAAACCCTGAAACACCTGCAGTTTAATCAAAGCTGGCAGGATGCCTGCCTGCATTACAGAACCTTACCCCAATCCAGTCAGGCTCACCCTATGGCTTTTGTCCTGGCTTTTGCTTTTGATTTGGCCGCTTCAGTATTCTCTGACAGCGACGATAGCAGCAGGCTGGAGCACAGTTACAGATTTGTAGAACCTCAACTTGCTGCACAACTCTGTACTGCATCAGATTGGCAGACTATGCTGGTCGAACAGACCCAACCTATTACTCAACTTATTGCCAGTTGTAGTTTTATTTCTCCATTTTCTAAAGTTATGCCGCAGGAAGTAACAGATTTATCGCAGATGTCGGCATAAACTGGAAAATAAACACCAAAACTGGTATATTTTCGCCGTTTTTCAGCACACTTTGCTGCCTCAGCTTTTAGAAGAAGATCAAATTCAGCTTTGTGTTTATTACAACCAGTCCATGCAAGATTTAAGGAACGTTATGAGTTCACAAACTATTACTGTCATCAAAGGTGATGGCATAGGTCCAAGCATAGTAGAAGCTGCTATCCAGGTTCTGGATAAAGTAGGCTGTAACTTTAACTATGAATATGTTGAAGCAGGATTAACAGCTTTAGAAACTACAGGCGAGTTACTGCCACAGAACACGCTGGACGCTATTGCCCGCAACAAAATCACTTTAAAAGGCCCGTTAACTACGCCTGTAGGTGAAGGTTTCACCTCAATTAACGTGACTTTACGTAAAAAATTCAACCTGTACTCAAACGTACGTCCGGTGATTTCGTTCAAAGGTACTAAAGCCCGTTACGAAAATATCGACATTATTACAGTACGTGAAAATACTGAAGGTATGTATTCAGGTGCCGGCCAAATCGTGAAAAACGAAGGTGAACTGGCAGAAGCTATGAGCATAGTCACCCGTGAAGGTTCTGAACGTATTGTTGAGTTCGCCTTTGAACTGGCTCGCCGCGAAAAGCGCAAAAAAGTAACTATTGTTCACAAAGCTAATATCCTGAAATCTACTTCTGGCCTGTTCTTAAAAACTGCCCGTGAAGTAGCTTTACGTTACCCGGACATTCAGGCCAGCGAAATGATCGTCGATAACGCTTGTATGCAGCTGGTGATGAACCCACAACAGTTTGATGTGATAGTGACCACCAACCTGTTTGGCGACATTTTATCTGACTTATGTGCTGGTTTAGTCGGTGGTTTAGGTATGGCACCAGGCGCTAATATCGGCACTGATTGCGCTATTTTTGAAGCAGTGCATGGCAGTGCACCAGATATCGCGGGTAAAAACCTGGCTAACCCAAGCTCAGTGATTTTAGCTTCTATCCAGATGCTGGAATATTTGGGCATGAAAGATAAAGCAGAAAAAATTCTGGCCGCTTTAACTGATGTTATTGCATCAGGTGACCGAACCACCCGCGATTTAGGTGGCAGCCACGGCACCACGGACTTTACTGCAGCCATGCTGGAACGTTTATAATAATGTGGGTCAGAGCCTTGGCTCTGACCCATTTATTCTCACGCCTCAACCACAAGTCCGCTCCCAAGATAGTTTTGCCATCATCTGCGCTTCACACTACTATGCTCCGATAGGTTTTTCTCTAAGGAGTTATATCAATGTATCAGTTGTACTATTCACCAAGCACAGCCAGCATGGCACCTCATATTCTGTTAGAAGAACTCTCTGTTCCTTACGAGCTGGTGTTAACAGATACAGCCACAGGCTCGCATAAAACAGCTGACTATCTGGCGTTGAACCCTAATGGCACTATTCCAACCTTAGTTGATCAGGGGCAAGTAATTTTTGAAACAGCGGCCATTTGTCTGCATTTAGTAGACAGCCACCCGGATAAGAAGCTATTCCCTGCGCCAGGCACTCTGCAACGTGCACAAGCCTACAAATGGCTAATTTGGTTGTCCGCCACCTTACAAAGCACTTTAGTGGTGTATTTTTATCCGGAGCGATGGGTGAGTTCAGAGCAAAGTGCAGCTGATGTAAAACGCCACGCCCAGCAAAAAGCCCAAGGCTTGCTGGAGCAAATGGATAAACATTTAGCCAGCCACTGCAGCCCATGGTTTTTAGGTGAAGAGTTTTCTCTGGTGGATATTTACGCCATGATGTTATGCCGCTGGACCCGCCACTTCGACGAGAAAAAGGCCCGCGATTACCCTTTTATCGCGCTCTGGGTACAAAAGGTACTCACCCGTCCTGCAGTACAAAAAGTGATGGATTATGATGGCTTAGTGAAGCCTTATGTTTAGATCTGTACCAGCGAGATCAGATCAAAATAACTAATAAAGCTTGTCAAATAAACTCTATTTAAAAATTAGCACTGAAATAAAATCCTAAAAAGAGGAAAGATGATAATAAATTGGAAATAAATAAAAAACATATTGAAAAAAAACACCGACATAGTACCTTAAATGAGCCCTGCATGATTACAGGACTTACACAGGGTATTATTTTAAGGAGTGTTTGATGTCTGTAAAAAAATATATTGCAGTGCTTGGTTTATTTGTCTCTTTAGGTTCATTTGCTTCGAAAAATGATTGCGTACGTGATTGCGTATCACAACAAAGAGACGGTAATATTTTGCTTATAAAATGGGTGGGCACTGATGGGAAAACGAAAAAGGTATTCACTGTCGATTTGCCAGCGGATGCCAGCGAAATAGTGCAAGTACAGCAGCAAGACAAAAGTAGCCTCTCAACATTAAATGATGAAGTTGCCCCAGATGTGGGTAATGCCAAATATCGCGTCGTCACTAAAAATAGAACTCATACGACTGACACTGAATTCGTTACTGTAGTAACCATCCTAACCTATGGTCCAGGGTCATCAAATAGTGGTGGCGAAGTTCTGACTGACGTGCAGGTTGTAGAGTCACGTGTAAAGCGGGCAGACCAGCCGGAACAACGTACTGACGACTAAACTCCAAGATGAGGACAAAAGGCTAAACCCCAGTTGTGGTTTAGCCTTTTGTCTTGCTCACTAAAACTTCCTCACATGCACTGTCACTTCCTCACGGTCGTGATACAAGTGTTTGGCCTGAAACTCTACATCAAGCCCAGCTTCGTCTAACTTTTGCTGCATCATATCGAGCACTTCAACCACTGTTTCGTAGCGCTTTTTCATTGGCAGTTTCAGGTTAAAAATACTTTCCTGACACCATTCGTTGATCAGCCAGTCACAGACTAACTGACCCACACGTTGTGGTTTTTCAATCATGTCACAGACCAGCCAGTACACGTTCTTTTTATCCGGACTGAATTTAAAACCGTCAACCTGGAAGTGTTTAACCTGGCCAGTGTCCATTAATGACTGCGCCATCATACCGTTGTCTATAGCTGTGACCATCATGCTGCGTTTCACCAGCTGATAAGTCCAGCCACCAGGACAAGCGCCTAAATCCACAGCTCTCATACCTGAAGTTAAGCGGCTATCCCATTCATCTTTTGGAATAAACTGAAGGAAAGCTTCTTCTAGTTTTAAGGTACTGCGGCTTGGCGCATCAGCAGGAAATTTTAAACGCATAATGCCGTTTTCCAGCGGGCTGTTATTTTCCGGGTAAGAAATACCCAAATAAGCACTGCTGCCAGATAACATAAATAAGTGCAGCACAGCGGCACGGGAGTTTTCTTTTTGCAGTAATACACCAGCTTTACGTAACGACTGGCGTAGTGGCACTGTCAGTTTGCGGGCTAAAGTAGATAAAGTTTTACCATCGTTGGTTTCAGGATATTCCACCCTGATCTCACCAAAAGCAGACAGTTCAGCCGCTAAAGCGGATTCAACTACAGTGGTAATACGATCAGCTGGGTTTAATTGCAGCAAATCCTCCACCAGTAAAAACCACTGACGGGCAAAGATTAAGTTCGTGAACTCGTAGTCACGGTAAAAAGTCGCTAAAGCTTCACTGTCATAAGCTTCAAAAATGACAAAAGCTGCGTCTTTGGTCAGTTTGCAAAAACCAAACACCCCTTGCTGCGACGCTTTATCCTGAATTTCGCCTGCACATTCTTTCTCAAAACCTGAACGGCAATACAGCAAAAGTTGGTTCATCTTCATCTTATTTCCTGATCCAAGGGCTGATGGCCAGAGCCAACCAGCTTAAAATTAGCAACTGACCGCCTAAAGGTGCCAGAGCTGAAAAATGTAAAGGTAGCTTAAAAACTCCAGCTACCAGAGTATAAACAAATAACCAAAGCCCAATTTGCAGAGCACAAGCGCTAATGCGGCTTAACCAGGGGCTTTGTTGCTGTAGCTTGTCAAAGGCCGATAAGGCCAATAAAGCAACCGCATGAAAAGCTAAAATAAAACCTGCGCTTAAAAGCACAGCCAGTTGTTCTGTATCTATAGTGCCACGCCATAAATGCATTAAAGCAGCGGCGGAGCCTACAGTGACTGCGCCATAAAAGGCTGCCAGACTAGTGTTAATTTTCCAGAATAGATGCATCAATAAAACTCCGGCTTAGCAAAGCGGCCTGCCTGATAAGCTGTTGTTGGGTTAAGCCTGACTTTTTTAGCGGTACAAAATCGTGATCGCCGTTTTCCAGCCAGTTTAAATTGATAAAAGACCAGCTTTTATCAGAGAGTTCATCTTTATTGCCAAAAGGATCCCGCTCACCTTGCAGCACTAAAACAGATCTTTTTAAATCGACAAAATGTTCTGTTCGCCAACTGTCCTTTTTTGGCGGATGAAAAGGATAACCAAAAACTATCACGCCTTTTACTGTCACAGATAACAGGTCTGATGCAGCAAGCAAAGTGGCAACCCGCCCGCCCATCGACTTTCCTGCAATCCACAAAGGCAGATCAGTGGCCATTTGGCTTATTTGTGCAACAAGTTCAGCCACTAACACCGGCATCTTAGGCGGCAACTGTCTGGTGCCAGCCAGCGTCTTTTGCATATAAGCAAAATTAAAGCCCCAGACTTCAATACCCAGAGCGGCAAGCTCTGCAGCAAGCTGCAGACAAAAATCTGACCGCACAGAAGCTCCGGCACCATGAGATAACAGCAATCGGGCGACAGGCTTTTCGCAAAAAACTAGTTGCTCAGGCATCTGTTAATCTGGTGTCGAATTATTAAAATGTTGCTCAGCAAAGTCCTGCTGATCCAGCTCAACCTGTTTCGCCATCCATTGCCTGAACGCGACAATTTTGCCAAGTTCAGTCTGGTTTTCACGGCATACCAGATAATGCGAGTCTTTACTCAACAACACATGGTGAAACGGCACTATTAAGCGGCCTGAGTTAATGTCTGGTCTTGCCATAACGTTATGTGCAAGCGCAACGCCCTGACCATGAATAGCAGCCTGTAACACCATAGCTGTATGTGAAAAAATTGGTCCCTGGTTCACATTAAAGTTTTTGAAACCCTGACTGACAAACCAATCTTTCCAGGCCTGACGTGAACCGTCATGCAGCAAAGTATGGTGCCTTAAATCCGCAACATCTTTTAACGGCTTAGTGCCGTTTAATAACAATGGCGAACATACCGGCAGCAAATATTCAGTGTGAAGTTTGTCAGCGTGCAAGTTACGCCAGCTGCCACGGCCGTAATAAATAGCCACATCCACATCGTCTGTTAATGAGCCTTCGTCTGAATCAACAGCTTTAATCCGCACATCTATATCAGAGTGCTCTTCGCTGAATAAACTTAAACGGGGCACCAGCCACTGAATAGCAAAACTCGGCTGTAAACTGACTGTTAAGGAGCCTTTGGCGCCTCGGGCCAATAATTTCTCTGTGGCTTCATGCAGCTGCAGGAAAATCTCTTTAATGTCTAAAAAGAAACTCTGCCCCTCTTCGGTTAATAGCAATGAGCGGTTTTTCCGCATAAACAGCTTTAAACCTAAATGGTCTTCCAGTGCTTTGATCTGGTGGCTAATAGCAGCCTGAGTGACAAACATCTCTTCTGCCGCTTTAGTAAAGCTAAGATGGCGGGCAGCAGTTTCAAACGCCTTTAACGCATTGAGTGGTGGTAAGCGCCGAGCCATAGTCTGCAACCTCAGAAAGGATGATATTGAATTAATTTTTCTAATGCGAATTATAGAGAAAGGCAGTGAACTGCACCAGCTGCAGTCCACTATATCCAGCAGATTTAATTAGCTTTAGGCACGTAACCTTCGATCTGAACTTCTTTACCTTCAAATAAAAATTGCTGCATTTGCTCTTCCAGCAACTTGCGATGCTCAAGATTCATCATATTCAGCTTTTTTTCATTGATCAGCATAATTTGTTTTGCCTGCCATAAAGCCCAGGCTTCTTTGCTAATGCTGTCGAAGATTTTTTTGCCAAGCTCACCCGGGTACAGCTGAAAATCTAAACCTGCTGCTTCTTTTTGCAAATAAACACAAAATACCTGACGGGACATTATTCACCTCAATGCTTAGCTTTTAAAAAGGCTGATATTGTAAACGACTTCAACAGCTGCCGTTAGCTTTTATTCAGCCAGTTTTTTTCAATCCAGCTGCGAATAGGCGCAGGTAAACCTATATCCATCACTTGCTCTTTGCTGTACCAGCTACTGCCTGCCGGTTCAGATACACCTGATACCGGATGCCAAACTGAAGCATCTAACTTGTAATGCGAAAACACATGTTGAAACTGACCCTGAAGTGTAGCTTGCGACAAAACTTCAGCCGTTTCATCTACCTGAGGTAAAGACCATAAATCAGCCCAGATACCGGAGTCCGGTCTTTTTTGCAGCAACAGCTTATCGCCTTGTTCTATCCATAAAAAATGCCCTGCTTTGGTTGGAGTGGTCTTTTTAGGTTTAGCAGTTGGTAGCTCTGCAACACGGCCTGTATTAAAAGCCACACACTGGGTTTGAAGCGGGCAACTTAAACAATCGGCTTGTTTGGGTTTGCAAACCGTAGCGCCTAAATCCAGCAAGGCCTGAGCAAAACGTCTGTTGTTTTGTTTTGGCGTTAATAAATCGGCCAAAGCCCACAATTTTTTATCCACTGCAGATGTGGTTGGTACACCTTCGATGCCAAATAAACGGCAGAATAAACGCCTTACATTACCATCCACTATAGGGCCGTAAGCGTCGTAAGCAAAAGAGCGGATAGCTCCAGCTGTATAACGGCCTATACCGGGAATGGTTAATAAGTCATTTAATTCAAAAGGAAACTCCCCTAAATCAAACACTATATATTTAGCGGCTTTGTGTAAGTTACGAGCTCTGGCGTAATAACCTAAGCCTTGCCATAACGCCATCACAGCGTCTGTATCGGCGGCAGCTAAGGCATGAATATCAGGTAGCTTTTGCATCCAGCGCTGAAAATAAGGGATCACTGTAGTGACCTGAGTTTGCTGCAACATCAGCTCGCTAACCATCACTCTGTATGGACTGGGGTCTTGTTGCCATGGCAAGGCATTACGACCATCGGTTTTTTGCCAGTCGACCACTGTATCGGCAAAAAGATCAGGGCAGGTTAAATACTCAGAAGTCAGCACAGCGTTAAGCACTCAAGGTTAGTTTTTCAAAACGGCGCTCAGCCTAGCATTTTTTCCTATTGTTGTTGAATCAAGATTAGCGGTTGAGCATTAGCAGCAGAACAAGGATAATGTGCGCCGCATTCGATAGCACTTCATGCAGTTGCACACTGCATCCTATTTTTTGGAGACCAAGATGACCCACCCGGAACAACCAAACAAAGAGCCACAGGACGATGAGCTTCAGGAAAACAAATACCTGCGCCGCATCCGTAGTTTTGTTTTAAGGGAAGGTCGTCTGACCAAAGGCCAGCAGCGCAGTTTAGATTTATTCTGGCCTACTATGGGCCTGGAGCATCAGGCCACGCCTTACGATATGAAGGCCGTGTTTGGCCGCGAAGCCGACTTAGTGCTCGAAATTGGTTTTGGTATGGGCAAATCTTTGGTGCAAATGGCCAAAGCCGCACCAGAAAAAGACTTTATTGGTATCGAAGTACATAAACCTGGTGTAGGTGCTTGTTTAGGTGAAGCCGAAACTGAAGGTGTAAAAAACCTGCGTGTATTTGAGCACGATGCCATCGAAATTTTAAACGACTCTATTGCCGACAACAGCTTAAGCACAGTGCAGCTGTTTTTCCCTGATCCATGGCACAAAAAACGTCACCATAAAAGACGTATTGTCCAGGCTGAATTTGCCCAATTGTTACGCCGTAAATTAAAAGTCGGTGGTGTATTTCATATGGCTACTGACTGGGAAAACTATGCTGAACATATGCTTGAAGTAATGAAAGTTGCCGAAGGCTACAGCAACCTGTCAGAAACTAATGACTATGTACCACGTCCTGAACACAGGCCCCTAACCAAATTCGAAAACCGTGGTGTGAATTTAGGCCATGGCGTTTGGGATCTGATGTTTAGGAAGGAAAGTTAAGATGTTGGACAATACCAGTCAGCTGCTGCTGCGTAATATTGATTTTTTATCAGGCAAAGTGCTGCTGGTAGAACCTATGGCCGACCGCCTGGCCGCTGAGTTAAAACAACAAGACCCGGAGCTCGAACTGTTTTGTTTAACTTCCAACTTTGCTGTTGCTAACAACTGGCAGCAGCAAAGCAAAAGCCCTTGTTATTTGGGTGATGCTTTGCCTGCAGATTTAACAGTAGACAAAGTGGTACTGTTTTATCCGAAGAGCAAAGATCAGCTGCAAAGCTCTTTGGCACAAATTAAAACAGTACTGAACGATAAAACCGAAGTTTATCTGGTGGGCGATAACAAAGGCGGTATTAAGAGCTTAGGTAATCAGGCAGAAAAACTGGGGTTAAAAGCTTTTAAACATGACAATGCCAAACACTGCTTATGGTTTGAATTGGATGGTTTATTGCAAAGCGAATTAAAAACCGCAGACTTTCATCAGTTTAATATCGAAAAAGCCGGTATTAGCTTAAAGTTGTGTTCCCTGCCTGGCGTGTTCAATCATGGCAAGTTGGATTTAGGCACTAACTTACTGCTGGAACATTTAGGCCATATCCAGCAAGGTAAAGTACTGGATTTTGCTTGTGGTGCAGGTTTTATCGGAGCCTTCTTGGTCAAAAGACATCCGGAAATCAAATTAACTGCGTCTGACATCAGCACTTTAGCTGTCAGCTCTACAGCTGCCAGTTTAAAGGCGAATAAACTGCCTGGTGAAACTATAGTGGCTGATGGTATTCCATCACGCAGCGCTGCTTATGACCATATTGTCAGTAACCCGCCTTTTCATACTGGCTTAAAAACCGACTACCATATCAGCGAGCAGTTTTTCCGCGACGCTTTTAATGAATTGAAACCTGGCGGTACTTTAACTTTAGTTGCGAACGTGCATTTACCCTATGTGGCTCAATTGACTGAAATTTTTGGTCAGGTAAAAGAGCTTGGTCGTCGTGATGGTTTTGTGGTTTATTATTGTAAAAAAGACCGCAAATAAAAGGATCTACTGATGAGACTGGTTTTAGTGCTGTTGTCTGTACTTAGTGTCTGCACTTTTAGCAGTGCCGAAGCGGCTGAATGTATTCAATCGCCAGAGCGTACTTTAGCTTGTCCTCATCAGATCTATCGACTTGGTCAATTGGAAAACATGGCAAAACCTGCCATCTTATGTATCTGCGTAGCTGATTTTAAAGAGTTTTTAACAGAACCCTCTGACAGAGACGAAGCTCATAAACAAAAGCTGAAACGGCTAAAGCTCGAATATGCTTTAGGTCAAAAAATTGAGCCTATATTGCAAGTTTTGAAAGACTAATACAGTCCTGGTTCCGCTAGCTCAATACAATCTGGCGCGGATGAAACTCGCCTAAATACTCTTCAGCTTGCTCAAGTAAAGCAGGCACTAAAAACAACTTACCTTGTTCTACCCAATAAATAGCATGTTGCTCAAACATAATGGCCAGTTTAATCGCATTGCTCTTATCACAAAGCACAGCCCAGCTTTTTTCCTGGAAACTCAAATCAGGTGAACAACCGACAATTTCGCGGTACGGCACGTTCATGCTGTCGAGTGTGTTGGCAAAGTGATTATCGAGCAATAAGTTTCTGGAAGGAGTTTGAATATGGCCACAAGGGTTTTGGGCACTGATGATTGCAAAATTGATCTGGTCACCAAGAGGTTGGTGGCACAAAAATACACTCGTTTTGTAGTTATCCCATAAGTCCATGGTTTCAGTCCTCCATCACAAGTGCCAATCACTATAAACCCGTTTTATTTTTTTGTCAGTGTGCTAACTGGTGAAAATTTGCAAATGCGTGTAACTTCAATATTATAGCTTCGATAACAGATTGACGGATGGCGGAAGGATTAATGGGTCCAGCTTTAAAAGCGAGTTCAATCAAAGGTGCTCTGATATGGGTTGTGATGCTTATCTGCAGCATTACTCTTTGCGTTTCTCTGACCATTGCCACCATTCAGGATGTAAAAGCTGAGAAGAAAAACCTGTCTGAGCAGCTGAATTCTTACGCTGCCATCATTGCTTTTAACGCTGTAGGTTCTATCCAGATGGATGATTCTGAGATCGAAGACAGACGCCTTGCTTCTTTTGCTGCCGAATCACGTTTGCACAATATTCATATTTATAAGCTGCAGGAAAACGGCGAACTGAGCTTTTTCTCCAGTTATAACAGAAGGGACGTTGGCCCCTTTCCAACTCAATTTAACAAAGTCGAACAATACCAAAGTGCCACCATAGGCGATGGTGTGATGGAACTGACTAAAAAAATTCAGTCTGACGGTAAATTAATAGGTTATGTCTATATACGTGCCAGTCTGGACGAGTTGAGTCGTTACGTGCAAAACAGAGTGTTGTTCGATATTTTGATAGCACTTTGCTCCCTGCTAGGGGCTTTTATTATTGCCAACAGATTGCAACGCCGTTTTACCCAGCCACTCTATGGCTTATTGGCTTTAGTGCAAAAAGTATCGAAGGAAAAAGACTATCAAATTCGTGTACCTGCCATGGAAATCATAGAGTTCCATAACTTAGGCCGGGCGGTGAACACTATGCTGGACAGAACTGAGCAGCAAATCACCAAGTTACGTAGTGCTGAAAGTGAAATACGTCAGTTAAACCTGGATCTGGAACAAAAAATTAATGACAGAACCCAGGCGCTGAAAACCTCGAATCAGGATTTGCTGAATACCTTATCGACCTTACACCAGTATCAGAACCAAATTGTAGAAACCGAAAAAATGGCCAGTTTAGGGCAAATGGTGGCTGGTGTGGCTCATGAGGTAAATACTCCTATAGGCCTAGGTGTCACCGCATCGACCTTAATGCAGGACAAACTGGCTGAAATTCAAAAAGCTTTTGATGATAAGAAGTTAACTTCAAACCAACTGGCTAAGTTTCTTGGCGAAAGCGCAGAAAATCTCGGCATTATTTACCGCAATCTGGAGCGGGCGGCCAATCTGATCCGTAGCTTTAAACAAGTGGCTGTCGATCAGTCAAACGACAACAGAAGATACTTCAACATGCACCAATTGCTGAATGAAGTTCTATTATCACTGCGCCCTAACCTGAAAAAAACTCAACATCAGGTCATACTGCATTGTGACGAAAATCTGGAAGTGGAGAGTAAGCCAGGTCCCATTAGTCAGATTCTGATTAACCTTATCATGAATAGCCTGATCCACGCCTTTGAGCACACTGAGCACGGCACTATGACCATAAGTGTCACGCTGGCTAACAGCCGCTGTTATTTGCATTACAAAGACAATGGTGCCGGTGTGCCTGAGAATATTAAAAAGCGTATTTTTGATCCTTTTGTCACGACCAAAAGAGGCGAAGGCGGTAGCGGACTAGGTATGCACTTGGTTTATAACTTAGTCACTCAGGCTTTAAACGGCAAAATTCAGCTGGAAAGCTCTTTAGGCCATGGCATAGATATCCAAATAGATTTCCCTGTCATACCAAAATAAGGTAAACATCTGAACAATAAGGCATTTTTATACACTCTACATTAGGCAGGTCTAATTGTTAACAAATCCACTTGTTAACAAAATCCTTGGTCTATATAATTGCTCAGACAATGACCACGAGTCACTCTCTTTCTAACAAGATATAAATCAAATACTTAATTACGTTCACATAAGGTTTAAGCATAATGCAGACCCCTGTTATTCTTATTGTTGAAGATGAAGAAGTAACACGACTTAATCTGGTCAGCCTGTTCGAAGGCGAAGGCTATGATGTAGTTGAAGCAGTGAATGGCGAAGAAATGAACCAGAAACTGGCTGAATACAAGGTCAATCTGATTGTTATGGATATCAATCTGCCAGGCAAAAACGGTCTGATACTAGCCCGTGAATTACGCCAGAAAGAAAACGTCGGTCTGATTTTTTTGACCGGACGTGACAGTGAAGTCGACCGCATTTTAGGTCTGGAAATTGGCGCTGACGATTACCTGACTAAACCTTTCAACCCTCGTGAACTGACAATACGCGCCCGCAACCTGCTAAACCGCACTGTAGTTCAACCTGTTGTGGAAGAGCATAAAAGTGTAGTGAAATTTAATGGTTGGGTCTTGGATGAAAACAGTCGTAACCTGACCTCTCCAGAGGGCGTGTCTCGCCGTTTGCCTAAAGGTGAATACCGTGCTTTACGTTTAATGCTGGATAGTCCTGGTAAGATTTTCACCCGTGAACAACTGATCCGTCATATGACAGGCCGTGAACTGAGAGCAAATGACAGAACAGTGGATGTCACTATTCGCCGTATCCGTAAACATTTTGAATCTGACGTTGATAGCCCTGAGTTGATTAGCACTATTCATGGTGAAGGTTACCGTTTTGTTGGTAAACTGGAAAAATAATCCTGTAGGGGCGGGTCTTGTACCCGCCCCTATCTAATTCCACCAGTAGGCCTGACGGCTTAAGTCCAGGCTTCGATATACTCTTCTAAAGCAGCCAGATGTCTTTCTATAGTGAGATGGAAATGAATCAACTGCTTATCCATCCCCTGTAACTCACTGGCTTGCTCCATTACCTTTGCCTGATGCTGTACCCACAATAAGCCAACAGAAGCTGCAGCTCCTTTTAGCTTGTGTGCAGCTTGATGAAACTCGTGAATTTCTTGCTGTACTGCCGCCTCCATCATTTTATTGATGTATCCTGGCAGTAACTGCACAAAGAGTTGCACACTGCGTTGCATCGTTGTTTTACCTAAAGATTGCAGGTAATCGTCCAAGGTTTGCTGATCAAGAATTTGCTGATCATGAGCTTTTTCAGCTGTGATTTCTTTAGGAGCAGGAGCACCAAATAACTGATGTAAAATCTGGTCCAGTTTATTGGTGTTGATAGGTTTAGCTAGGGCTCCGTCCACCCTGACATCTTTTAACTGCTGCTCAGCTTTGCGCACATTGGCACTTAGCACCACCACGGCTAACTTAGCCAAAGCGGGCTCAGCCCTGATAAAACGAGCAACCTGATCACCCGACATATCCGGCAATTGCATATCAAGCAGCACCAAATCTATGTCATCTTCAGTTTCGAGCAAAGCTAAAGCGTCTTCACCAGTTTCAGCTAATACCACCTGATGACCACGCTGCTCCAGCAAGTTAGTCGCTATCTCGGCATTTAACGGCACGTCTTCAACCAACAAGATAGTCAAAGCGGGATACTGGGCTTGCGGCACTGCAGCAGGAGCTGATGTTAGCTCTGCAGGCAAGGACATAATAAAAGTACTGCCCTTACCCACTGTGCTCTCGAGCTTGATAGCCCCTGACATGGCTTCAGCCAAAGCACGGGATACAGATAAACCTATACCTGAACCAACTATGCTTAAACGTCTGCCATCGCTGGATTTATAGTACATATCAAAAATACGTTGCTGCTCAGACTCAACTATACCTATACCTGTATCTGTAACGCTAAAACACAGTTCTGCAGGATCATCAGTACTTAAAGACACCCCAAGTTGCACTGAACCACGGGCAGTGAATTTGACTGCATTATTTATTAAATTCCATAACACTTGGCGCACCCGGGTCGGATCCAGACGGACATAAAGCTGATTTGGCACAGGGTCTGGTTCAATAAAGCTCAAGCCCTTTTGCTGACAAATTAAATGGGCAAAGTTACAGATATCATGCACAAAGTCACTCAACTGCACTGACTGATAAACAATATCTAAATCCTGCCGGTCGATTTTATCTAAATCGATAATATCGTTGAAAATATTACCCAAGGTCTCAGCACTGCTAAAAATGGTGTTACTCCAGCTGCGCTGCTCAGTCGACAACGGGCTTTCCAATAAACGTCTGGTTAAACCTACAATACCGTTTAATGGGGTACGCAATTCATGGCTTAAGGTGGCTATAAATTTACCTTTATCCTGATAGGCTTTTTCCAACGCCTGCTCTGCCAGTTTACGGGAGGTAATATCCCGGCCAAAACCAAGCAAACCAATATAACGCCCCTGCTTGTCAAAAAATGGCACCTTGCGCATTTCAAACCATAACATACGGCCATCTGGCGTTTGATAGTCTACGTCTAAGGTCAGTTCTACTCTGCTACTTGAGATCTCCTGATCCGTCAAAATAGCTATAGGGGTAGACTCAGCATCATAAAGTTCTGCCGGATAATGCCCTATCAGCTCTTTTGCCGACTTGCCCATTATCACTTCAAACATCTTATTGCAGCTGACAAAACGGCCTGTTTCATCCCGGTAGTAGAATAAGTCTGGTGAGCTGTCGACTATAGAGCGGATTAATAAACTTTGTTCTTCCAGTTCCTGCTGAGTTTTACGACGTTCAGTAATTTCACGACGTAATTCATCAACCGCACGGCGTTTAGCCTGAAAAGCTTTTTTCCGCTCTTCAATTTCGAAGTTCAGCTGGCGAATGGTTTCTTGCATATTCTGGTTAAGCAGTTTCTCCTGCCGAATAGAGTCCTGCAGATAAAACAGAGCTTCATCCAGATGGCGGACCAAATAAAAACTAGTCAGTAAGAAAAAAGGCGTCATGGACCCAGAATAGAGCAAAGCGCCCAGTACCATAGACCAGAGCACCATATCGTGCAGCAATAAGCTGTATAAACCTGTGATGACACCAGTTAGGGCCTGCAACAAAATAAAACTCAGGCAAAAACACTGTAACCAGCCCCATTGTTTTAAAAAACCGGCCAGACGTCTGACAAAAGGATGAACGTTTTGTTGCATTAAATGCCTGCTAAAAAAACTGTCTGCAAAAACAGTAAACTCAAGAGAGTAAGTCTGCCAGATCAGCTTGAGGCTTGTCCTGTAAATTTTCGTAAGGGTGTCGCTGAAGTTTGGTTTCGGGCAGCTTCGCAGCGCATTTTTTAACCAGACCGGTATAAACCAATACAACTTTGATTGACAGCACTAGCCTAACTGGTTAATTCTAAACATCCTTAAGAATTCATACTTAGCCTGTAATATGCTCAAAAACGCGTTATCGCTGACTACATATTACTACTCACCTTACTACCTTTCGGAGTGGTTTAACGAGTAGCCAAACCGCCAGTTAATTACTGGTTCTGGTTATTCATGCTGGCTTATGGGCTATGAACTGAAGTTGTAACTCAGCTTTTGCCTAAATCAGCGCTGTTATATCAACTCAATAGGTATATTTTCATGCAAGTGACTAATAAAAAACCGGTAAGTATGCCGGACGCTTTTGTTATCCTCTTTTTTGTCATGGTAGCCGCAGCTATAGCGTCTCATCTTATCCCGGCAGGTTATTTTCAGCTGCTGCCAGAAACAATGAATGCAGCTGGTGAAACCATCAAAGCTCGTATCGACCCAAATAGCTTTCAGTTTGCCGCTGAACAAAACAAAGCCGTGCCTTTGTTTGGTGAAGCTGGTCAGGTTGGCTTTTTAAACTATGCCTTTGAAGGTATGGTTTCAGGTGACAAAATGGGCGCCGCTATTGGTGTAATTGCCTTTATTCTGCTAACTGGCGGAGCCTTTGGCATCATTATGAAAACAGGGGCAGTCAATAACGGTATTCTGGCTTTGATCGCCAAAACCAAAGACATAGATTTTTTGTTTATTCCTCTGATGTTTCTGCTGTTCTCTTTAGGTGGCGCTGTATTTGGCATGGGTGAAGAAGCCATCGCCTTTTGTATAGTGCTACTGCCTTTAATGCTGGCCTTAGGCTACGACGCTATCACTACTGTGCTGGTGACCTATATTGCCACGCAGATTGGTTTTGCCACCTCCTGGATGAATCCCTTTAGCGTGGCTATAGCTCAGGGTATTGCTGGTTTACCTCTGATGTCTGGTGCTGAATATCGCGTGGTACTTTGGCTGCTGTTCACCTTATTCGGCATCATTTTTACCATGAGTTATGCCGCCAAAATTAAACAGAACCCAGAGCTTTCCGTCAGCTTTGCCTCAGACCAAAAATTGCGGGCACAGCAACAGGAACAGCAAAGCAGCCATTTTGGTAAACTAGACGCCGCTATTTTATTGCTTTTTGTCGCTGGCATTGTCTGGGTGATATGGGGTGTGGTGGCTCGGGGGTACTATATTCCGGAAATTGCCACTCAGTTTTTTGCTTTAGGCATAGCCACAGCAATTTTGGCTATAGCTGGCAAACGTATCACAGTGAATGAGTCAGCCGATGCTTTTAAACAAGGTGCAGCTGAGCTGTTGCCAGCCGCCATGATAGTAGGTATGGCTAAAGGCATAGTGCTGCTATTGGGTGGTGACAAGGCAACTGAACCTTCAGTCCTTAATACAGTACTGCATTATGCAGGCAGCAGCTTTGATGGTTTTTCTTCTTATGCTTCAGCCTGGTTTATGTTGATTTTCCAGTCGGTGTTTAACTTCTTTGTGACCTCAGGTTCAGGTCAGGCGGCTTTGACTATGCCTTTAATAGCGCCTTTGTCCGATTTGGTTGGAGTGTCCAGACAAATTGCAGTTTTGGCTTTTCAGTTAGGTGATGGCTTAACCAACTGCATAGTTCCTACTTCAGCTTCATTAATAGGATGTTTAGGCGTAGTGCGGGTGGACTGGATGTTATGGGCTAAGTTTGCCTGGCGTTTACAGCTTTGGCTTTTTGCTTTAGCCAGCCTTGCCGTGTTAATAGCTGTCGCTATTGGCTACCAATAAAAACTACAACTAAGGATCAGCAATGAGCGCTATTAAACTATTTAAAAATGCCCATGTTTTAAGCCCTGATGATTCAGGAGTGATGGATATACTGGTAGCTGGTGGTCAAATCGCCGCATTAGGACATAACTTAGAGGCAGGAAACTCAAACTTACCTATTGAAGTTTTTGATGCCAGCCACTGCTACTTAGTACCGGGTTTTGTTGATTCTCTGGTGCATTTTATTGGAGGCGGTGGCGAAGGTGGATTTGCCAGCAGAACACCTGAAATGCAATTAACAGACGCAACCTTAGGTGGAGTAACCACAGCTATTGGTGTGCTTGGCACTGATGCAACGACCAGAACCTTAACCAACTTGCTGGCTAAAGCTCATGCGCTAGAAACTGAGGGCATCACAACCTACTGCCATACAGGCTCTTACGAAATCCCCTGCAGAACTTTGATGGGATCTATTACAGATGACCTGATCCTGATCGACAAGTTTATTGGGGTTGGAGAAATTGCGATCAGTGATTTTCGCTCCTCTCAGCCTACTATTGATGAAATACGTAAAATGGCGGCTGCAGCTAAAGTGGGCGGCATTTTGTCTGGTAAAGCAGGACTGGTGAGTGTGCATGTTGGCAGTGGCGAATCATTATTGCAGCCGCTTTGGCAAGCTGTAGCGGGCACAGAGCTGAAACTATCCCAGTTCTACCCTACTCATATCAACCGCAACGAGCAGCTGTTTCAGGCCGGTATTGAGTTTGCTAGAGCTGGCGGTGTTATTGATTTCACTACCAGCACCACGGCTTATGATCTACAACATGGTGAAGTTGCAGCAGCAGAAGCTTTAGCCCGCGCTTTGCGGGCAGGTGTACCTGCGATAAACTTAACCTTAAGTTCGGATGGCAATGCCAGCTTGCCTCAGTACAACGACAAAGGAGAGCTGATTGGGCTTGAGGTTGGCAAAGTACAAAGCCTGTATCAGGTAGCTCGCCAGGCTGTGCTTGAATATCAGGTACCTTTATCTGACGCCATCACTGCTATTACCGCAGCTCCGGCCACTGTGTTAGGTCTGAAACACAAAGGTCGCATTGCAGCAGGTTTGGATGCAGATTTAGTGCTGTTAAACAAAACTGATTTAACTATCAGTGATGTATTTGCTAAAGGCCGTCAACTGGTGAAAGCGGGCAAGGCCATAGTGAAAGGTACATTCGAGCCTTAATGTCCCCTTCGTACTTGAAACCGCAGCTTTGTTGACTGCAAGCTCTCTTTGCAATTCCAATTACTTTGGGTATAGCTATTGATAAGAGTTGAATTTCTGTTCCACCATCCCAATCTAGCGAATATCCGACAGATTTAGTCGGGTATTCGCTTTTTTCGTTTAAGCTATTCGAAAAAAATCAGCTTACAGTGCACAGATTTTATACCGGCCCCAGCGGCAAAATATGGTATAAAGTGCGCCAAATTTTCAGCAGGTCATGTTGCACATGATCTATGCACTTGATGGACATTGGAGTATTCATGCCGACCACTATGCCAGATATAGCTAACCATTCATCCGCCACCACCGAAGGGGTGTTGGAATGGGTTGGCATGAGCCATATCGAACTGCCATTGATGTTTAGTGTCGCAGGCGAAGCACCACGCCAGGTCAGCGCCAAAGTTGAAGCTTTTGTAAACTTAAAAGATCCAAAAGCCAAAGGCATTCATATGTCGCGGCTTTACCTGTTGCTGGATCAGCTGTCGACGGAATCCACCTTAAGCTTTGCGACTTTAAGTCAGTTACTGCACGAATTTATTAGCAGCCATGAAGAATTAAGCACCCATGCTTTTGTGAAGTTTGATTTCGAACTGCATTTACGCCGTAAAGCCCTGATCACTGAAAAACAAGGCTGGAAAGCTTATCCTGTGACTATTACAGGCCAGTTGAAAGACGGCAAGCTAGGCGTAGAGATGAAGGTCAACGTACCTTACTCATCAACTTGTCCTTGTTCAGCCGCCTTAGCACGTCAGCTTATTCAAGAAGCTTTTGTCGCTAAATTTTCAGGCCACGAGCAAGTGAATGCTGAACAGGTTAAAGACTGGTTGGGCACTACTCAGGGTATAGTAGCGACGCCTCATAGCCAGCGCTCCATTGCGGAAATCAAAGTACAGCTGAATTCGAAAGTGACAGACTTCCCGGTGATTGCGTTGATTGACGCTATTGAAGATGCGCTGCAAACTCCGGTACAAGCCGCAGTTAAACGCGCAGATGAACAAGAGTTTGCCCGCTTGAATGGTCAGAACCTAATGTTCTGTGAAGATGCTGCCCGTCGTTTAAAACACGCCCTGAACCAGTTGTCTGAATTTGATGATTTCTGGCTACGAGTGAACCACTACGAGTCGCTGCATGCGCACGATGCAGTAGCTGTGACAGTCAAAGGTGTTTCAAACGGTTACCACGCATAAGTTCCGCATAAAAATATCTGTTAAATTACAAAAAAAGGCCACAAAAGTGGCCTTTTTTTTCGACTACATCCACTAAAAGCCACAAAAAAGCCTTATTTCTGTAATTAAATTACAGAACAACCTCTCAACAGCCTTCGATAAAATAGTCAGTTAAATGCGTCAGACTGGTCTTGCAATTTCCATCCAATCTGGGTATATCTAATCGTCTATTTATGGATAGACGTCTAAACGCCATAAAAACAACTATGCGGACCACCTAACTGACTGAAACCAGAGATGTTGTTTTCTTTCAGGGATAAAAACGCCAAATAAAAGAATAATAATTCATAAATTTAACATTTTTACCCAGATGCAATTGATAGTGCAGTGCGGCAATAAGTGATCAAACTTTATCTACACAGCAGTGCTGTGCGATAGAGCCACTCAAGGCTGGTTAACCAAGCTGCAGTTTTAGAGCTGAGGGTTATATTTATTTTACAGGACAGGTTGGAGGAAGAGTCATGGCGTTGTATCACCACAGTCAGGCAAGAGAGAACTGTGGCTTTGGTCTGATCGCTCATTTAGAAGGCGTCGCCAGCCACCGTATTGTGCGCACTGCAATCAGCGGTTTAGACCGTATGCAGCACAGAGGTGGAATTTCAGCGGATGGGAAAACAGGTGATGGTTGTGGCCTGTTAATGCAAAAACCTGACAGTTTTTTCCGTGCTATTGCAGAGGAAAAAGGCTGGGTTTTGGGCAAAAAGTATGGGGTGGGCATCTTCTTCTTAAGTCAGGATCCGGTCAAAGCCGAACTGGCTCGCGCTATTATTGAACAGGAAATTACCCGTGAGACACTGACTCTGGTCGGCTGGCGTGATATGCCAACAGACTCGTCAGTGCTGGGTGATTTAGCCTTGGCTTCTATGCCCCAGATTAAGCAGGCCTTTGTCAGTGCACAGCCTGGCTGGAGCGAACATGATTTAGAGCGTCGCCTTTATATGGTCAGACGCCGTATCGAAAAACAGCTGACAGAGGATGCGGATTTTTATATCCCAAGCTTTTCTTGTCTGGTGACCGTATTTAAAGGCCTGATGATGCCGGCAGACTTGCCGCGCTTTTACCTGGACTTAGCAGACGTTCGGATGGAAACCGCTATTTGTGTGTTCCACCAGCGCTTCTCTACCAACACTATGCCACGTTGGGCTTTGGCTCAGCCATTCCGCTTTTTAGCCCATAACGGCGAAATTAATACCATTACCGGCAACAGACAATGGGCCCGAGCCCGTCAATATAAGTTTTCGTCGCCTTTGTTGCCTGACTTGCCAACTGCTGCACCTTTTGTCAGCCAGTCGGGGTCAGATTCCAGCTCTTTAGACAATATGCTGGAATTGCTGTTAGCTGGTGGTATGGATTTATTCCGTGCTATGCGTTTGCTGGTGCCGCCAGCATGGCAAGGCAACAAAGTGATGGACGACAACTTAAAGGCCTTCTACGAGTTTAACTCCATGCATATGGAGCCTTGGGATGGTCCTGCCGGTATTGTTATGACCAACGGTCAGCATGTGGCTTGTAACTTAGATCGCAACGGCTTGCGTCCTGCCCGCTTTGTTATTACCAAAGATAAATTAATCACGCTGGCTTCTGAAGTTGGCATCTGGGATTACACACCTGATGAAGTGCAGGAAAAAGGCCGCGTTGGCCCGGGCGAAATGCTGGCTGTGGATACGCAGACAGGAAAAATCTGGCGCTCAGAAGAAATTGACCAGGATTTAATGGTTCGCCATCCCTATCGCAAGTGGTTGTCCACTAATGTGCAGCGTTTAGTACCTTACGAGCAGTTTGAAACTGACTTAATAGGCAAACGGGTTTTTACTGACGATCAGATGATGGTGTTCCATAAGCTGTTTAACTACAGCTATGAAGAAATTGAACAGGTGGTGACTGTACTGGCCAAAGATGGTCAGGAAGCTGTAGGTTCTATGGGTGACGATACGCCAATGGCGGTGTTGTCACAAAAAACCCGGACTTTCTACGACTACTTCCGGCAGTTGTTTGCGCAGGTCACCAACCCGCCTATTGATCCATTACGTGAAGCTCATGTGATGTCACTGGCGACCAGCATAGGACGTGAACACAATGTGTTCAGTGAAACTGCAGGTTATGCCCGCCGTATTCAGTTTGAATCTCCTGTGATGATGTACAGCGATTTAAAACAGTTAAAAGCGGCTGACGAGAAATACTACAAACACCATACGATTTCCCTGAACTTCGATCCTAATGACGAAGATATGGAAACCGCAGTGCGTCGCGTTTGTGCTGAAGCTGTGCGTGTGGTGCGTGAAGAGAAAGTGGTGCTGGTGATCTTAACAGACCGCCGTATTGAGCAAGGCCTGATCCCTATCCCAGCCGCTATGGCTGTAGGCGCTGTGCATCATGCTTTGGTCGATAACCAGCTGCGCTGCGACTCGAACATTATTATCGAAACTGCAACCACTCGTGACCCACATCACTTTGCTGTGCTGGTCGGCTTGGGAGCCACAGGTATTTATCCATTCCTGGCTTATGAAACTATCGAGCAGTTAGTAGAAAAAGGCAGTCTGAATATGACAGCCCGTCAGGCCGTGCTGAATTACCGTAAAGGTATTAACAAAGGCCTATACAAAATTATGTCAAAAATGGGTATTTCGACTGTAGCGAGTTATCGCTGTTCGAACCTGTTTGAGGCTGTAGGTATTAACCAGAACGTAATGAAGCTGTGTTTCCCTGATTTACCTTCGCGTATTCAGGGGGCCGACTTTGCAGACTTCCAGCAAGACGTGCAACAGCGCGCCAACAGCGCCTGGTTAAAACGTAAACCACTGAATCACGGTGGTCAGCTGAAGTATGTGCATGACGGCGAATACCATGCTTATAACCCTGATGTAGTACAAAGCCTGCAAAAAGCTGTACGCAGTGGCAAATATGCCGATTACAAAGTCTATTCCGACTTCGTCAATCAGCGCCCTGTAGCGCATTTACGTGACTTGTTCAGTCTAAACAAAGCCAATGCCACTCCGGTCGATTTGGAGCAAGTACAGGCGGCTGAGCAGTTGTATCCGCGTTTTGACAGCGCGGCTATGTCTATTGGTGCTTTAAGCCCTGAAGCTCATGAAGCTTTGGCTATAGCGATGAACCGTTTAGGTGGCCGTTCTAACTCAGGTGAAGGTGGTGAAGATCCACGCCGTTTTGGTACTGAGAAAAACAGCAAAATTAAACAGGTGGCCTCAGGTCGTTTTGGTGTTACACCACATTATCTGGTAAACGCTGAAGTTATTCAGATCAAAGTAGCCCAAGGCGCTAAGCCGGGTGAAGGTGGTCAGTTGCCCGGTGAAAAAGTCACAGCTGAAATTGCGCGTCTGCGTTATTCAGTGCCAGGTGTGACTCTGATTTCACCTCCGCCGCATCACGATATTTATTCCATTGAAGATTTGGCTCAGCTGATTTTTGACTTAAAACAAGTTAACCCTGAAGCGCTGATCTCAGTGAAATTAGTATCAGAACCAGGCGTCGGAACTATTGCAACTGGCGTGGCTAAAGCCTATGCCGATTTAATTACCGTATCAGGTTATGACGGTGGCACAGGCGCAAGCCCGCTGACTTCAGTTAAATACGCAGGTTCGCCGTGGGAGCTGGGTTTAGCTGAAGTGCATCAGGCATTAGTTGAAAACGGTTTACGTGACCGGGTTCGCCTGCAGGTGGACGGTGGCTTAAAAACCGGTTTAGACGTGGTTAAAGCCGCTATTTTAGGTGCCGAAAGCTTTGGTTTTGGTACTGGCCCTATGGTGGCTTTAGGCTGCAAATTCTTACGGATTTGCCACCTGAATAACTGTGCTACAGGTGTAGCCACTCAGGATGCGACTTTACGCCGCGATCACTTTAACGGCTTACCAGAAATGGTAATGAACTACTTTAAGTTCTTATCGCATGAAGTGCGTGAACTGATGGCTGAACTGGGTGTCACCTCACTGGAACAGTTAATAGGCCGCACGGATTTACTCTCTGTGCGTCAAGCTGAAACGCAAAAACAACTGAAGTTAGACCTGAGTCCGATTTTATTGGCCTCTGGCGTTAAATCAGATAAGCCGTTGTTCTGCGTACAAAACAACGATCCGTTCGACAATGGAGATTTAAACCAGGAACTGGTGAAACGCTGCAAAGACATGGTATTACACAAAACCGGTGGCCGCTTAACTGTGCCTATCCGCAATACCGACCGTTCAGTGGGCGCGGCCTTATCCGGTTTTATTGCTCGTCATCATGGCAATCAGGGCATGGCAACAGACCCTATAGTGGTCAACTGCGTAGGTACTGCAGGCCAGAGCTTTGGCGTCTGGAACGCTGGTGGTTTGCATTTATCCCTGCAAGGTGATGCCAACGACTATGTAGGTAAAGGCATGACAGGTGGCCAAATTGCTATATTCCCACCTAAGGGAGTCAGCTACGCCAAAGACGACGCCACTATTGCAGGTAACACCTGTTTATATGGTGCAACTGGCGGTCGTTTCTACGCTGCAGGCCGCGCTGGTGAACGTTTTGCCGTACGTAACTCAGGCGCCATTGTGGTTGTAGAAGGCACAGGCGATAACTGCTGTGAATATATGACTGGTGGTGTAGTACTGGTATTAGGTCAGACCGGCGTTAACTTTGGTGCTGGTATGACAGGCGGTTTTGCCTATTTATTAGATGAACAGGATGACTTATGCCTGCGGGTGAACCCTGAACTGGTGGAAGCGCTGGATGTCAGCACACCAATTCTGCAGGAACACTTACGTAGCTTGTTGCATCAACACGTTGAGGCTA
>Ga0247725_1000317_pt1 | contig 43172 bp, 39 predicted proteins | sample OKSTACKMCFT3sol_FD_183021 | JGI IMG/M metagenome (GOLD analysis project Ga0247725, IMG submission 183021) | Subsurface sediment microbial communities from gas well in Oklahoma, United States - OK STACK MC-FT3-sol | ecosystem: Environmental > Terrestrial > Deep subsurface > Rock core/Sediment...
GCAGCACCCGGCGCAGCAGCTTGATGTCGCTATCGATCCACTGCCGACTGCCGTGCACGCGCAGGTCGATACCCTGTTCGGCAGCCAGCACGCCAAACTCGGCGGCGAGGGTATCGAACAGGCTGGAGAGGGCGAAGGCGTGACGATCCGGGGTGATTCGGCCGTTTTCCAGACGTGAGATGTCCAGCAGGTCGGTGATCAGGTCCTCTGCCGAACGCAACGAACTGTCCAGATGCCGGACCAGCTCCTGGGCTTCATTGGGCAGGGCGTCATCCTGGTGGGCCAGCGCCGCGGAGAACAGCCGGGCTGCATTGAGCGGTTGCATCAGGTCATGGCTGACCGCGGCGAGGAAGCGCGTTTTCGACTGGTTGGCGGCTTCGGCGTGGGCCTTGGCTTCGGTCAGTGCCTGGTTCAGCTTCGACAGCTCATGGGTGCGTTCGGCAACCCGTCGCTCGAGGCTTTCGTTGGCGTCCTTGAGGGCGCGCTCGGCTTCGCGGAACTCGGTGATGTCGGTGAAACTCATGACGAAACCACCACCGGGCATGGGGTTGCCGATCAGCTCGATCACCCGGCCGTTGGGGAATACCCGCTCATAGCTGTGCGCGGTGCCCTGGCGCATCCAGTACAGGCGCTTGGCGACGTTCTCTTCGAGGTCGCCGCTGCCTAGCATGCCGCGCTCGGCATTGAAGCGGATGATCTCGGCAATCGGCCGACCGACATAGATCAAGCCTTCGGGGTACTCGAACAATTCCAGGTAACGGTGGTTCCAGGCCACCAGGCGCAGGTTCTGGTCGACCACGCTGATGCCCTGGGTAATGTTCTCGATCGCGCCCTGCAGCAGGGCACGGTTGAACTGCAGCACCTCGCTGGCTTCGTCGACGATGCGTACCACATCCTCGACCTGCATCTCGCGGCCTTCGATGGCGGCCTTGACCACCGCACGGGTCGAGGAGGCGCCAAGAACACCGGCGAGCAGGCGTTCGGTGTGGGCGATCCACTCGCTGTTGGCCGGCTGGTTGGGGTCGAAGTCCTTGCCTTTGCCCTGGCGCAGGGCGAAGCGGGTAAAACTCTGCTGCGCGCGTTCTTCGCCGACGAAACGGCTGGACAGCATCAGCAGGTCGGCCACCTGCACCGCCAGCAGACTGCGGCTGCTGGGTTTGGTGCCCAAGTCATGGCCGATGAAGCGCCCGGCTTGCCAGTGTTCGGAAACCCGTGTGCGCGAGAACCAGGAAACCCAGGCAAACAACAGCATGTTGCCAGCCAGCGACAGCACCACGCCGCGCGTCAGCGGGTCGACCTGCAGGCCAATGGGGGCGTAGAGCAGGGTGGTGAGCCCGGGGAAGCTGTCCAGTGACCAGCCCATGCCGCGTGCCGCCAGCGGCAGCACCAGGGTGTAGAACCAGAGCATGGCGCCGAAGATCAGGCCGGCGAACACGCCGCGGCGATTGGCCTGTTTCCACACCAGTGCGCCGAACATGGCCGGTGCCAGCTGGCCAATGGCAGCGAACGAGACCTGGCCGATGGTGGCCAGGCTGGTGCCCTCGCCGAGCAGGCGATAGCAGACGTAGGCCAGCAGCAGAATCAGCACGATGCTGACCCGGCGTGCGGTGAGCATCCAGTGACGGAAAGCCTCGAACGGCCGCTCGGTGCTCTGCCGACGCAGCAGCCAGGGCAACAGCATGTCGTTGGAGATCATGGTCGACAGCGCCACCGAGGCGACGATCACCATGCCGGTGGCGGCCGAGGCGCCGCCGATGAAGGCCAGTACCGCCAGTCCTGGATGGGCTTCGGCCAGCGGCAGGCTGATGACGAATGAGTCCGGTGTCACGCCGGCCGGCAGCAGCATCTGCCCAGCGAGAGCGATGGGCACCACGAACAGTACGGCCAGCACCAGATAGGCCGGGAATACCCAGCGTGCCAGGCGCAGGTCCTTGGGCTCGATGTTTTCCACCACGGTGACATGGAACTGCCGCGGCAGGCAGACGATGGCGATCATTGCCATGCCGGTCTGCACCAGCATCGCCGGCCAGTTCACCGCCTCGTTCCAGAAATCGTCCAGCTCGGCGGTGTTGTGCGCCTGCTGCAGCAGGTCATTGAAACCGTTGTACAGGCCGAAGGTGACGAAGGCGCCCACGGCGAGGAAGGCCAGTAGCTTGACCAGCGATTCGAAGGCAATCGCCAGCACCATACCGCGGTGGTGCTCGGTGACGTCGAGGTTGCGCGTGCCGAACAGAATGGTGAACAGCGCCAGGGCCAGCGACACGATCAGCGCCGTGTCCTGGGCGCTGGTGCCGGTGTCCAGGGCGTGTTCGCCGATCAGCAGGTTGACCCCGAGCACGATGCCCTTGAGCTGCAGGGCGATGTAGGGCAATACGCCGACCAGGCAGATCAGCGCCACGACGATGGCCAGCGACTGCGACTTGCCGTAGCGCGCTGCGATGAAGTCGGCGATGGAGGTGATGTTCTCCTGCTTGCTGATCATCACCATCTTCTGCAGCACCCAGGGCATGGTCAGCAGCAGGATGATCGGGCCCAGGTAGATTGGCAGGAACGACCACAGTTGTTCGGCGGCCTGGCCGACGGCGCCGAAGAAGGTCCAGCTGGTGCAATAGACCGCCAAGGACAGCGAATACACCCAGGCACGGATCTTAGGCGGCATCGGTGCGCTGCGGCGGTCGCCATAGAAGGCGATGGCGAAAAGAATGGCCATGTAGATCAGGGCGACCGCGGCGATCAACCCGGGGGACAGCGACATGCAGACTCCGAAACACGCATTGGAACGAAATGAGGAGAGACGATGCTGATCAGTGTTGCACAAAGCCAGGCTCTGTCGGCTGCTACCAAGGTCGCAGCCAAGCAGGCGTGCTTTGCGACGGGCCCCGATTGTGCTGCAACGCAGGGGCTGATAGCTTGGCCGGTTTGCAAGTATGCCCAAGGAAGGACCCTGAGGAAGCACCCTATGTTCAAGCCGCAACTGGTGACGTTGCAACGTGGCGCTCTGCGCCTGGAACCGCTCTCTGATGCGGATATTCCCGCTCTTGTTGCGTTGGCCGAGGTCAATCGTGAGGAGCTGCTGTACATGAGCGGCACCCTGCGGCTGGACTGGTACCGCAGCGCACTGGCCGATCTGCGCGAGCAGCGTGCACTGCCGTTCGTGATTCGCCTTGGCGATGAGCTGGTGGGAACCACCCGTTTCGCCGACTTCATGAATACCCTGCCAGCCTGTGAAATCGGCTGGACCTGGCTCGATCGCAATCAGTATGGCAGCGGGCTGAATACCACCATCAAGTACCTGATGCTCAGGCATGCCTTCGACAACTGGGGCATGGTTCGCGTGCAACTGAAAACTGCCGCCAGCAACCTGCGTTCGCAACGTGCCATCGAGAAACTTGGCGCCGTTCGTGAAGGGTTGCTGCGCAACCATCGTCGCCTGGCCGATGGCCGGCTCGATGACACCGTGCTGTACAGCGTCACCGACCTGGAATGGCCGGCGCTGCGTGAGGTGCTGGAGGCAGGCTTCGGTGCCTGAATAGCATGCACGTCCGCGAACAGACCCGCTTCTGGCAAGCTTCTGCATTGAGTGGGGTCGAGCTGTTGCAGGCCCGCTACCTCGAACAGCGCTTCGCGCCTCATGTGCATGAGGGCTTCGTCTTCACTGTGCTCGAACATGGGGCCCAGCGCTTTCGTCATCGGGGCTGTGATCATCTTGCTCCTCAAGGCAGCATGGTGCTGATCAACCCGGACGAAGTGCATACGGGCTCCAAGGCGCATGAGGATGGTTGGCGCTATCGCGGCTTCTATCCAGCTAATGATCAAGTGTTGGGTGCTCTGCAGGAGTTGGGTCTGGCCAAGGCCGGCATGCCGTCGTTTTCCTGTAGCGTGCTGCATGATCCGCAGTTGCACAGCGCCTTCCTGCAACTGCATCGCCTGCTCGAGGACGGTGCCGAAGCGTTGCAGCAGCAACTGGCCTGGCGTGAGGCGATTCTGCTGCTGTTCCAGCGTCATGCCCGCGTTGCCGAAGCTCCGGCACCGGGCCGCGAGCCCTGGGCAGTGGCTTGCGCCAAACAGATGCTGGCCGAACGCCTGATCGAGCCACCCTCGCTGGAGGAGCTGGCGGTTGCGGTCAACCTCTCACCCTTTCATTTCGCTCGAGTGTTTCGCCGCGCGACCGGTTTGCCGCCGCATGCCTGGCTCAAGCAGCGGCGTCTGGAACAGGCGCGGGCGTTGCTCAAAACGGGCTGCACAGCGGTCAGCGTGGCCATGCAGTTGGGCTTTGCCGATCAGAGCCATCTGTCGCGACAGTTCAAGCAGGTTTATGGCGTGAGCCCCGGCGAATATCGCAGCGCTGTAGCCCGGCGTTAGCACCGAAGCGAAAAGCACAAGACATAAAAAAACCGGCGCTCCTTACGGAGGCGCCGGCTCTTTCAGTCCACTGCGTCGATCAGAACTCGTGATCGGCGGTGTCCGGGTTCAGGTCGCTGATGCCCAGCTTGCCGGCAGCCTGCTCGATGGCACCGGTCTGCTTGACCAGGGCGGCGATGGCGTCGCGCACCAGTTGCTGACCTTCGGCGTTGCCTTCCGCGATCAACTGGTCGAAGTGCACGTTGTTCTTCTCGGCGCTATCGACCAGGGCCTGCAGCTTGGCTTCGGTTTCCTGCAGGTCGGCCTTGAGCGTGGCATCGGCCTGGGCGTCGGCCTTGGCAACCAGTTCGGACAGGCTCGGGCCGGTCAGGGTGCTACCGTCGACCTTCTTGTACTCGCCCAGGTAGACGTTACGAATGCCTTTGCCATTGTAGAAGTGCGAGTTGTGGGTGTTGTCGCTGAAGCAGTCATGCTCGTCTTCGGTGGAGTTGGCCTCCAGTGCGACCTTCATGCGCTCGCCCGCCAGTTCGCCGAGCGACAGGCTGCCCATGCCGAACAGCATCTTGCGCAGACCGTTGTCGGCCGAATCGGCGACCAGCTCGCTGCGGTAATTGCCTTGCACGCCGTCTTTCCACTGTTCGACCATTTCATCCAGATCGCTGACCAGCAGGTCGGTGGCTGCTTTCAGGTAAGTGCGACGACGCTCGTTGTGGCCACCGGTGGCGCCTTCGCCGACCAGGTAGTCGGTGTAGGGGCGCTCGCCGGCGCCAGGGTTGGTGCCGTTCAGGTCCTGGCCCCAGAGGAGGAATTCGATGGCGTGGTAGCCAGTGGCAACGTTGGCTTCGGAACCGCCCAGCTCGTTCAGGCTGGCCAGCAGCTCGCCGGTGATTTCGCTGACATCGATCTTGTCTTCACCCACCTGGATCTCGGTGTTGGCGATGATGTTGGCTTGCGCGCCCGGGTTACCCAGGGCGTGCTGGTAGTCCTCGGCCACGTAGTCGATCAGGCCTTCGTCCAGCGGCCAGGCGTTGAGCTGACCTTCCCACTCGTCGACCACCGGGTTACCGAAACGGAACACTTCGGTCTGCATGTACGGCACGCGGGCGGCCAGCCAGGCTTCACGGGCGGCTTTCAGGGTCGCTTCGCTCGGATCGGCGAGCAGCGCATCGACTGCAGCCTGCAGTGCCTTGCCGGTGCTCGCGGCGTCGCTGAACACGGCCAGAGCCAGATCGGCGTAATGATTGACCACGGCCTTCGCCGCTGCCTCGTCGACCTTAGCCGCGGTGGCTGGAGCCGCGCTCTCGGTGGCGGCGGCAGGCGCTGCAGCCTGGGTGGCAGGGGCTTTGTCTTCGCCGCAGCCAGCGAGAGAAATGGCGATGGCCAGCAGGCTGGCGGAGGCCAGGGGCATACGAATCATGGCGGGGTCCTTTGCATGTACGAATGTGGACGGTACGCAGGGGTACCTGAAAAACTGCAACATAATGCAAATGTTTCGCATTATGTGTAAAGGCCATTATTCATCCTTGTGCAGGATATCGCTGCCCAAGGCCATCGCTGCCGCTAGAATGCCAGCACCTGATACGCAGTTCTGCATGGAGAAAGCTGCATGAGCCTGACCGCCGTGATCGTTATCGTCGTCCTCGTCCTGCTCGGCGCCTACGCGGTGTCCCTCTACAACGGCCTGGTGCGCCTCAAGCATGGAGTGAGCAAGGCCTGGTCGAACATCGACGTGCTGCTCAAGCAGCGTCATGACGAATTGCCCAAGCTGGTGGAAACCTGCAAGCAGTACATGCAGTACGAAGGCTCGACTCTGGAGCGGGTCATCGCCGCACGTAGCGCCGTGGCCAGCGCCCGCGAGCAGCAGGATGTCAGTGCCCTGGGTAAGGCCGAGAGTGGCCTGCGTGCCGGCCTCGGCCAGCTGTTCGCACTGGCCGAGAACTACCCTGAGCTGAAAGCCAACGACAGCTTCCAGCACCTGCAGCAGCGCATCAGCGGGCTGGAAAATGGCATCGCCGACCGCCGCGAGCTGTACAACGAGGCGGTCAACCTCAACAACGTGCGCATCGAGCAGTTCCCCGACGTGATCGTCGCCCGCCTGTTCAACTTCCAGGCTGCCGAGTTGCTGGTGTTCAGCGATGCAGAAAAGGCTGATGTGGATCTGAAGTCGCTGTTCAGCTGAGACTTGCCGATGATGCAGGCCGATCCCCTGGGTTTCTTCTTTACCCTGAGCTTCACCCTCGGTGCCTGCCTGGGCGGCGCCTGGTGGTGTTTGCGGCGCTGGTCGCAGGCGCGCCACCTGCTCGATACGCCAACCTCGAAGATACGCTCGGCGGCGCAGGGGTATGTCGAACTCTACGGCGTGCTCGAAGCGCTACCGGATATGCAGCCGCGTGGGCCGCTGACGGGGAAACCTTGCCTGTGGTGGCGCTTTCGTATCGAGGAATATCGCTCCAGTGGCAAGAAGCGCAGCTGGCGGGTGATCGAAAGTGGCACCAGTGATGCCTGGCTGCGCCTGGTCGATGGTACCGGTGAATGCCTGATCGATCCGCGTGGTGCCGAGATCCGTACGGCCGTGCGTGACGTCTGGCAGGGTCACCTGCGCCACCCGCTGGGGCCGGCCAAGACGGGATTGCTCGGCTTTCTCAGCAGTGGCACGCGCTATCGCTACACCGAAGAGCGCTTCCATGTCGGGCAACCCTTGTATGCCATTGGCGACTTTCGTACCCGTGGCGCGGCGCAGCAGGGGTTCGACAGGCATGCCGCTCAGGGTGAAGTGATCCGTGAATGGAAGGGCGATTACCTCGGCCTGTTGCGCCGTTTTGACAGCGACGGCAACGGTGAACTCGATGAGCAGGAATGGAATCGCGTGCGACTGGCTGCGCAACTGGAGGCTGAAGACCGGCATCGGCAAAAGGCATTGGAGCCGGCGCAGCATCAGATGGCCAAGCCTGGCGAGCGGCAGCCGTTCATTCTCTCCAACAGCGGAGAAGACGAGCTGGCGCGCAGCTTCTACTGGCAGGCTGCGGGTGGTGCCGTACTGTGCCTGGTCGGCACATTGGCCACGGCCTGGCTGCTGGGTGTGCAGCACTGGTGAGTTGGGTTTGGGGCTCGAACGAAAACGCCGCGACTGATCGCGGCGTTTTTTGTGGGGGACGTTCAGAGCGTCGCGGCTGAGCTCAGGCGTCGCGACTGCTTGAGGAACAGCGTCAACTCGCGCGCTGGCAGCGGTTTGCTGTAGAGGTAGCCCTGACCCTCATGGCAGCCCTGGGCGATGATGTAGGCCTCCTGCTCGGCGGTTTCCACGCCTTCGGCGATCACTTGCATGCCCAGGCTCTTGCCCAGCTGGATGATGGCGCGAACGATGGTGGCATCGTCTTCATCTTCGAGCAGATCCTGGACGAAACTCTTGTCGATCTTGATCTTGTCCAGTGGCAGGCTCTTGAGGTAGCTCAGTGAGGAATAGCCGGTACCGAAGTCATCGATGGCGATCAGTGCACCGGAGCGGCGCAGGCTGAGCAGATGCTGGGCGGCGGTACTGATGTCTTCCATCAGGCCGGTTTCGGTGACCTCCAGCTCCAGGCTTTTCGGCGGCAGGCGGTAGACCTGCATCAGATTGTTGACCACGCGCGGCAGCTCGGCGTGGTGCAACTGTACGGTAGACAGGTTGATGGCCATGCGCAGGTTGCTGAAGCCCTGATCGTGCCATTCCCTTAGCTGGCGGCAGCTCTGGTCGAGAATCCACTCGCCGATGGGAATGATGGTGCCGTTCTGCTCGGCCAGCGGGATGAACAGATCCGGCGCCACGAAACCATGCTGTGGATGTTGCCAGCGCAGCAGTGCCTCGACGCCGACCACGCGGTGGTCGCGGTAGTCTATCTGGGGCTGGTAGACCAGGTGCAACTGGTTCTGCGCCAGAGCATCGCGCAGATCCTTTTCCAGCTCACGGCGGCGGCGCATCTCGCTGTCGACGCTGGCGATGTAGAACTGGTAGCGATTGCGCGAACGACTCTTGGCCAGGGTCATGGTCTGTTCGGCTTTCTGCAGCAGCTTTTCGGTACTGTCACCATCTTCCGGGAACAGGGTGATGCCGATGGTGGCGCGCAGGCGCACTTCGTGCTGATCGAGCAGGAAAGGCAGCTCCAGGTCGTCGAGTACGCTCTGCGCCAGTTCGGCGGCTTCGTAGGGTTGTTCGATGTCGGCTTGAACCAGGGCGAACTGGTCACCACCCAGACGGGCCAGTGCGCCCAGGCGGCCGCTATGGCTGCGCAGGCGGTCGGACAGTGCGAGCAGCAACTGGTCGCCGCTCTGGTAGCTGAATTGTTCGTTGATGCCCTTGAAGTCATCCAGGCCGACGCAGAGCACGGCGACGCGGCGTTGCAGGCGGCCGGCGTCTTCGAGAATCTGGTCGAGCTGCTGTTGCAGTTGCTGGCGGTTGGGCAGGCCGGTGAGGAAGTCGTACTGAGCCATGCGCAGCAGGCTGTTCTCGGCCTCCCGGCGCAGGTGGGTGTTGCGCTCGATGGAGGCCAGCAACTGGTTGGCGGTGTTGATCCACAAACCCAGCTCGTTCTTCTCGTTGCCCTTGAGCATGGGCAGCTTGTGTTCGCTGGGGCGATCCGGGTTGATGTTGGTGAGGTGCTCGATGATCTTCGACAGCGGTTTGGTCAGCAGCCAGTGATAGACCAGATAGAGCACCAGGCCCATGGCCATGGCGCGCAACACGCCGGAGATGAAAATGATCACCGAGTTGGTGACGAAGCTCTCGCCGTAATGGGCCGTGTCGAGCGTGATGTTGAGGTCGCCGTAGTATTCGCTGTAGGGGCCTCGGCCGACCAGTTTGGTAGAGAACTGTTGCTCCTGACCAAGAATCGGGTCGGTCAGCCAGCGTGTCGGCATCTGTGCCAGGTCGCGGGATTTTTCCGCCAGCATGGGCTCGTTGGGGTGGCCGATGGAGGCGTGACGCACCGATTCGTGCTGGAACAACCCCTCGATAACCTGCATGCCCATCTCGCGGTCCAGGCTGTATACCGCCTGGGTCGAAGGGTCGCGGAACATGCCGAGGATGCGATGGGCATCGTTGACCACCGCCTGACGTGTCTTGTAGGCGTCGAAGACAATTTGCGCACAACTCAATACCACCCCGACTACGAGTGCTGACAACAGCACCACGCGGAGCAACTTGAGTGACAAGCTGTTTTTCAATTCCAGCTTCAAAGGCAATTCCTTATGTCGATGCTTACAGCGTCAGTCAGACGAGAGTATTGGCAATCTAGGCCTGGCCGTCAAAGGGCCATCATGCCGGGTGGCACTATTTATCCCACAAGGAACGCTCCTGGTGCGAATCGCTGTTTGGAGGCCGACTCACTGCTCTGTGTCGGTGCGATTGCGCCGTACTTGAATACCTTTGGTCATATTGACCGTCCGTCGTTGTTACGCCTTTGACGCGTCACCTGCCGTCTGCTTGGCCGCTGGCACAAGAGTTGCGAAGGCCGGGCATCGACCGGGAGGGGATTCGTGATGAAAACGCTCGTGCTGTTGCTCGTCGCTGTCAGCTTTGCCCCACAGGCCCATGCTGCCAGCGAAGAGGCCGCCAATACGGCCTGGCTGGTGTTGGCCAGCGTGCTGGTGTTCTTCATGCAGGCGGGTTTCGCCCTGTTGGAGAGCGGTATGTCGCGGGCCAAGAACGCGGTCAACGTGATGATGAAGAACTACATGGACTGCTGCTTTGGCGGCATCGTGTTTTGGCTGTTCGGCTTCGGCCTGATGTTCGGTGCCAATGTCACTGGCTGGTTCGGCATGAGTCACTTCGCGCTGAATGACGGCGAGCCCTGGGATTACACCTTCCTGCTGTTCCAGATGATGTTCGCCGCCACCGCTGCGACCATCGCCAGTGGTGCCATGGCCGAACGCACGCGGTATGGCGCCTATCTGATTGGCGCAGTACTGATCAGCGGCGTGATCTATCCGATATTCGGCAGCTGGGTGTGGGGTGGTCTGTATGGCGGTCAGGGGTGGTTGGCCAAGCTGGGCTTCATCGATTTCGCCGGCTCGACCGTGGTGCATAGCATCGGTGCCTGGTGCGCGCTGGCAGGGATTCTGGTGCTGGGCCCGCGTCTCGGGCGTTTCGCTCCTGATGGCAAGGCACGCTTGATCCCTGGGCACAATCTTGGCCTGGTGGCATTGGGCGGTTTCATCCTCTGGGTCGGTTGGTTCGGCTTCAACGCTGGCAGCAACCTGGAAGTCAGCAGCAGTCTCGGCTTGATCGCCTTGAACACGCACCTGGCTGCGGTCGCTGGTGCGCTCGGCGCTCTGCTGGCACAACGCAGCACGGCCAGCCCGGTATTGCTGACCACCACGGTGAACGGCTCGATTGGCGGGCTGGTCGGCATCACCGCCGGTTGCGCCAGCATGGCGCCGGGTTTCGCTTTGCTCAGTGGTCTGATCGCCGGGTTTGTCGTGGTCTACGGCATGCGTTTGCTCGATCGCCTGCAGCTCGACGATGTGGTCGGTGCGATTCCAGTCCACGGATTCGCCGGTATCTGGGGCACCCTGGCTGCAGGTCTGTTCTATCAGGGCGACCTGTTCAACTGGGAGCGTGTCGCGGTGCAGGCATTGGGGGCTGCGGCAGCCTTTCTCTGGGCCTTTCCGGTTGCCCTGGTGTTCTACTTCCTGTTGGCCAAGACCATGGGATTGCGGGTTTCGACCCAGCATGAGCAGCGTGGGCTGGATTTTGCCGAGCATGCCGAGGTCGGTTATCCGGAGTTCAATCTGACGCAGACCTTCGACAGCGAGCAATGGTCGAGGAGGGGCTAAGCATGAGATTGAGCCTGCGCCGTCGCGCGATCTACACCGGCCTGGCCGGACACTTTTCGGATGAAGAGGTCTGGCCACTGCTGGCCCTGTGGGAGAACAAATACGCCGAGCAACCGCCGTTCGCTCTCAATGAATTTCTCGCCGAGGTGGTGCTGCGTACCGAGCGCAAGCTCGAACGCGCACGCCTGTACCGCGAGTTGGTTGGCGCCCTGACGGGACCACCCTCGCAGCTGTTGCCTGACCCGGAGGAGCAACTGGCCGCCTGGCGCCAGGGACGCAATGAGGCCGTAAGGCAAGTGGCGACTCCGGATAGCGCCGCACAAACGACCTTTCTGGCTCTGAACCAGACCTTGCTGGAGCAACTCGATGGCGCGCAGCAGGCGGCGCTGAGGCGCTTTGCCGCCGGCAACCTGTCCGGTATGGGGGTGAGTTCCGAGCTGTCGACGCGTTTGCGTATCTGGTTGGAGCAGGGCGGGAGCGACGGTATCGCCAACCTGGGGCTGGAGCAGCTGCGCAAACTGTTGAACCTGCTCTATATCGGGCTCTGCGAGTTTCTCGGGCCGGTACGTGCCGACCGTGTACTGAGCCAGGCGGTCAACCGTGTGGAGGAGCAGGGGGTGGAGTTTTCACCGCGCAGATTGCTCTAGCTGCGCAGCCGTGATGCAGAAACGAAAAACCCGGCCTGAAGGCCGGGTTTTCGCATTACGGGGCTGAGATTCAGGCCGCGTAGTTCTGGGCGACGAAGTCCCAGTTGACCAGGTTCCAGAACGCCTCGACATACTTCGGACGCAGGTTGCGGTAGTCGATGTAGTAGGCGTGTTCCCACACGTCGCAGGTCAGCAGCGGAGTATCGCCGCTGGTCAGCGGGCAGCCGGCGCCGATGGTGCTGGCCAGGGCCAGGGAACCGTCAGCTTTCTTCACCAGCCAGCCCCAGCCGGAACCGAAGGTACCGATGGAAACCTTGCTGAACTCTTCCTTGAACTTGTCGAAGGAACCGAAGGCCGCGTTGATGGCGTCAGCCAGGGCGCCGGTCGGCTGGCCACCGCCGTTCGGCGACAGGCAGTTCCAGTAGAAGGTGTGGTTCCACACCTGAGCGGCGTTGTTGAAGATGCCACCCGAGGAAGTCTTGACGATTTCTTCCAGGCTCTTGCCTTCGAACTCGGTGCCCGGCACCAGGTTGTTCAGGTTCACGACGTAGGTGTTGTGGTGCTTGTCGTGGTGGAATTCGAGGGTCTCGGCGGAAATGTGCGGCTCGAGGGCATTCTTTTCGTAAGGCAGCGGCGGCAATTCAAAAGCCATGGTCTATCTCCTACTCAGGTCGTGTGCGGTATGCGCAAGGCCGATCACGGGCGGCCTATAGGCGGCGTCGAGTTTGTACTCTTTGCGCCGCAGACTCGGGATCATAGCACCCGGCCACGGCCATAACCACGCAACATCTGTGTGGGAAAGCCGGTGCCAGGGCCTCTGCAGCATTGGGTTCGACAAGCACAGACGCCAGCAGTTGCCTCTTTCGGCGCGGCCGTGCCGAAACGCCAACAGACTTTAAAGCGCGCCGGCCTTCTTCCAGGCCAGATAACTGCTCACCAGTTCCGGGCCCAGTTCGCCAGGGCGGGCGTCGAGCACCGGTACGTCGTGGGCGGCCAGACGTTCGTGCAGGTCGGCGCGGGCATTGAGGTAGTCCAGTGTGCCGCAGTAGGCCAGGGCCTGATCGAATTGCTCCACGGGCGTCTGGCGCAGGCGATCCAGCGCTTCCTCGCGCAGGCTGGCGATCAGCACGCGATGCTGGCGCGACAGGCGACGCACGGCCGCGAGCAGGTCCTGATCGTCCTCATCGCGCAGGTTGGTCACCAGCACCACCAGCGAGCGGCGCCGCTGACGCGCCAGCAGCAAGTCGGCAGCGGCGCTGAAGTCGGCCGGTTGCTGGCTGGTGTCGAGGTCGTAAACGGCATTGAGCAGCACGTTCAACTGCGCAGGGCCTTTGACCGGCGCCAGATAACGCGACTGGTTGCCAGCGAAGGTCGCCAGCCCCACCGCATCGCCCTGGCGCAGCGCGACGTAGCTGAGCAGCAGGCAGGCGTTGAGCGCGTGATCGAAGTGCGACAGCTCGTCGTCCTGGCTGCGCATGCGCCGGCCGCAGTCGAGCAGGAAGACGATCTGCTGGTCGCGTTCGTCCTGGTATTCGCGGGCGATGGGTGTGCGCTTGCGGGCAGTGGCCTTCCAGTCGATCTGGCGCAGGGTGTCGCCATCACGAAATTCGCGTAGCTGGTGAAATTCCAGGCCCAGGCCGCGACGCGGGCGCTGGCGCACGCCCAGCTGGCTCAGCCAGTCATCCACGGCCTTGAGCTGTGCGCCATAGAGGCGCGCGAAATCCGGATAGACGCGGCTTTCGCCGGCGAGCGGCAGCAGGCGCTTGGCCTGCCACAGGCGCAGCGGGCTGGGCAGCTTCAGCTCGCACAGGGCGAAATGGAAATGCCCGCGGACCAGCGGCTTCAGGCGATAGCTGACCCGTGTCTGCTGGCCGGGGTGCAGGGTGATGCGTTGCGGCAGGAAATCGAACTCCATGCCTTCAGGCACATGGTCGAAGACTTCGATTTCCTGGGTTTGAGTGAAGTCGTGATGAGCGATCAGTTGCACCTCGCTCCAGCGCCCGAGCGGCAGGTTGCCGGGCAACACGCGCTCCAGGCGCGGCGAGTGCTGGCGGCGCAGCCACAAGGCATCGACGGCGGCGATCAGCGCCAACGCCAGCAACAGCCCCCAGGCCAGTGGCATCAGGCTGTCTGCCAGGCGCATGCCGAGCAGGGGCAGGGCGCCGAGCAGCACGGCAGCGGCGAACAGGCCGCCGAGCAGCCCGAGGAGCAGGCGCGAAGGTTTCATAGGCGTGGCGCCGGTACCTGATCGAGCAACTGTTGCAGAACCTGATCCACCGACAGGCCTTCGATATCCAGCTCCGGCGCCAGACGCACGCGGTGACGCAGCACGGCCAGCGCGCAGCTCTTGATGTCATCCGGCAGAACGAAATCACCGCCGCGCAGCAGTGCGCGAGCACGGGCGCCACGCACCAGGGCGATCGACGCTCGCGGCCCGGCGCCCATGGCCAGGCCCGGCCAGCTGCGCGTGGCGCGGGCCAGGCGTACGGCGTAATCGAGCACCTGGTCGTCCAGCGGCAGGTCGCTGGCGATCTTCTGCAGCGCCAACACGTCCTTGGCCTGCAGCAGGGTGCGCAGCGGGCTGACTTCGAGCATGTCGGCCCTGGCCGAGCGGGTCACCTGGCGCACCATGTTCAGCTCTTCGTCCTGCTGCGGATAATCCATGCGCAGTTTGAGCATGAAACGATCCAGCTCGGCTTCCGGCAGCGGGTAGGTGCCTTCCTGCTCGATCGGGTTCATGGTCGCCAGCACCATGAACGGCAATTGCACCGGCAGGGCGCGGCCTTCCAGGGTCACCTGGCGTTCCTGCATCACTTCCAGCAGGGCGGCCTGGGTCTTGGCCGGTGCGCGGTTGATTTCATCGGCCAGCAGCAGGTTGGTGAACACCGGCCCTTTGCGCAGCTTGAACTGCTCGCTCTGCATGTCGTACACGGCATGGCCGGTAACATCGCTGGGCATTAGGTCCGGGGTGAACTGGATGCGTGCGAACTCGCCACCGAAGCAGCGCGCCAGGGCGCGCACCAGCAGGGTCTTGCCCAGCCCCGGCACACCTTCGACCAGCACGTGTCCACCGGCGATCAGCGCGGTGAGCACGTCGTCGATCACCGCGTTCTGGCCAATCACAGCCTTGCGCAGTTCGGCGCGCAGGGCCTGGGCCAGTTGGCTGGCGCGTTGGCGCTGTTGTGCTTGCGGGTTGCTCGGCATGGCAGCCGGGGCTTCCTGCTGCGGCAGGTTGTCGTTCTCGGGGATTTCGCTCATAGGGCATTCCTGAGGGTTTGCAGGTGGGCGACCTGGCGGGTGAAGTCACTGGCGGACAGGCGTTGCGGCGGCAATGGGCGCATGGCCTGGCTGATGTCCTTGGCGGGCAGGCGGGTCAGGCGACCGAGCACCTGCCACTGTTCGGCGACGGCGAGCTTCTCGAAACCGGGGTGGCGGCGCCGCGCACGGCGATTGATGTCCTGTTGCAGGCCTCTGAGCAGGCTGTGCTGGCCACTGCGGCGGAGCAGGAAGTCGGCACTGCCACGCAGGTGTTCCTCGAGCTGGCGACGGGCTCGGCTGGCCGGTGCCTGCAGCGGGCCATGACGCATGCCGACGTGCCACAAGGTGGCGATGATCAGCAGGGCCAGCACCAGCAAGGCCAGCGGGAAATGGCGCAGCAGCAGGCGCGCCAGACCATCGCTGTCGGCGTGGTAAAGCAGGGTCACGGCGCTGTCCTGGCTCAGGTACCAGAGCAGCCAGGCATGGTCGTACTCGTTGATATTGCGGTTCTGCCAGATCCACGGGTCGCTCAGTACGGTGATCAGTCCGTCGCCGTGATACAGCTGCAGCAGGTGCGTGGCAGAGTCGCTATTGGCCCAGGCGTGCGCGCGGTTCTGCGCATCGTACAGGTGAAAATCGGTGTCGAAGGCGATGTAGGCCGGGGCCTGTTCGTTCTCCAAGTAGAGTTTGGTGAGTTGCGGGTAGGCTTCGTGCTCTTCGTTCTGCTCGTTTTCCGCTTCTGCCTCACTGGCTTCTTCGTCGTCCAACTCGTCACTCATGTATTGCTGGACGCCGAGTAAATCGAGCAGCAGGTCGCCGCTCTTGCCTTCCTCTTCGTCCCACAGGCGTTCGGCGATGAACAGCAGGTGACCGCCGCCCGCCGTCCATTGCAGCACGCGTTCGACCTGACGTGACGTCATGTTGCCGCGGTCGGCCAGCAGCATCAGGGTCTGGCCTTCGCTGGGCAGGCCATCGAGCACATCCAGGCCTTCGGCGCGGCGGGCGGCAATGCCCTGTTTGCGCAGAAAATGCTCGGCAGCCAGATAAGGGCTGCTGGCAACCTCGGGGGCTGGGCCGTGCTCGATCACGTCTTCATAGGGTTCGAGCTTGCCCAACACGTAGCTGGCGAGCAGCCCCAGTACCAGCAGCAGGGCCATGGCGAGGATGAAACCGGCGCGCCGACTCATGCCGCACGCTCCTGACCGAACAGGCGGCGCCAGCCCTGACACAGGCCCTGACGCAGCGATTCGGCAGGCAGGCGGTGACCATAGGCCAGGGCCTGCCAATGCAGGGTGAGCTGACGACTGTAGTCCTCCAGGTTCTGCTGCCCGAGGCTGGCGACCAGGTGCAGCACTTCGCCTTCGGTGTGCGACTGCTTCAGGAGCAGGCGGTGTTCGTGTAGCAGGCGGCTGAGCAGGGCGCGGTAAAGCAGACCGAGGGCTGCGCGCGGTTGTTCGGCCCAGAGCCGCTCAGCTTCGCTGGCGACATCGTCGGGCAGTGTCTCCGGCGCCAGTTCGAGCCCGAACAGCTGCTGTGGTGCGGCCTGCCGGCGCCGCGTCGGCAGACCGATGCGTTCGCCAAAGGCCTGCAGCCACTCGCGGTAGCGCCACAAGACGAAGGCCAGCAGCGCGGCCAGCGCCGCCCACAGCAGTACTTCAAAGACTTGCGCGACGACATCCAGGCTCTTCCACCATTCGCCCAGCTTGAGCAGGTTCTTGAGCATGTCGAGGAAGGCTTCGATGTCCTCCGGTTTGGTTTCCTCCGCGGGCTTATCTTCGCCCAGGCGCCAGCGCGTGACGGTTTCGCGGTGCTGGAAGGGCGGTTCGTCGAGCAGCGCTTCGATGCTCGCGCGCGCAGCCTGGCTGGTCAGCGGCTGTTTGAGCAGGCGTGGCGCGTCGGGGCCTTGTGGGTCAGCCGGTTCGGTTGCTTCGCTGGCTGCCACAGGCGTATCGGCCAGGGCATTGTCAGGTAGCTGCGTCAGCAGCAGGGCACAACCGAGCAGCAGGGCGTAGGCGCTGCCGGTCAGGCGCTGGCGCAGGCGGCGGAAGGTCAGTTCGATATCCCAGGCTTCCAGGGCGGTGCGGCGGTTGAGGTAGAGGGTGAAGCCGCAGGCGACATAGACCGGCTCCCAGATGATCAGCAGTAGCACGTAAAGCAGGTTGGACAGGTGCTCCAGCCACAGCCACTGGCCGCTGCTGGCGGCGATCAGGCTTTCCCAGGTCCAGTTCAGTTCCACCTGGTGTGGCAGCATCAGATAAAACAGGGCGACCAGGCCCATCCACAGGGCAATTTCCAGATGCATGCCGACCAGCGTCAGCCAGGTGGCAGCGGCGCTGTCGCGCTGACCGAGTACCACCAGGCGCTGGCTGCGTGCCTGACCGGCCAGGCCCTCCAATTGCAGTACAGGCAGATCGAAGCTGCGCGTCGGGCTCAGGCGGCGCCAGGTCAGGCTGGCCAGCAATTGTGGCCATAGCAGTTTCGGTAGGGCGCGCAGGGCCTGCCTCAGCGAGGGTGTGTTGCCGAACAGCGCTTGCGACAGGATGTAGAGCGGCAGTCGCTCATAGGCCGGCTTGAGCCACCAGAAGACGAAGATGGCCCAGCCCGGATACTGCCAGAGCAAGGCGCAGAGCAGGGCGAACAGCGGCATCGTGACCAGCGCCCAACTGGCCATCAGCAGGCCGGCGTGACGACGGGCCAGCAGCACGCCGAGGTCGATGGCTTCCCAGGCGCTGCGCGGGCGGATGGCAACGCTGGCTTCAGTCAGGCGCATGCTGCCTCCGACCGGCCAGCAGCAGATAACCCAGCACCAGCGTCCAGAGCCCGGCACCGACGGCGTACTTGATGTTCGGGGTGGCGAAGGTGGTGGATGACCAGAAGGCCTCGATGAAGGCCGCCAGTAGCAGGAACAGGATCACCCCGGCCACCAGCTGTATCGCCTTGCCAGCGGCCAGGCGCAAGGCTTCGCCACGGGGCAGGCGGCCCGGGGCGAGCAGCGCCCAGCCGAGCTTGAAACCGGCTGCACCCGCCAGGGCGATGGCGGTCAGCTCGAAGGCGCCATGGCCGATGACGAAGGACCAGAAGGGCTCGCCATAGCCGATGCGCGTCAGGTGGCCGGCCACTGCGCCGATCATCAGGCCATTGAACAGCAGGAAGAACAGGCTGCCGAGACCGAGCAGCAGGCCGCTGGCGAAGGTCTGAAAGGCGATGCCGATGTTGTTCATGATGTAGAAGCCGAACATCACCCAGTCGTCGCCCGAACCGCGGTCACTGAAGCGGCCAAGGCGGCGCGCGTCGGGATCGTACATGCGCTCCATTTCGCTGACCTGGTCGGGGCTGACCAGGCTGAAAATCAGCTCGGGATAGAGATAGGTCAGCAGTCCCATCACTGCCAGGCTGCCGAAGAACAGCAGGCTGGCGACGCATACGCTGCGCCATTCGCTGCGTACCAGACGCGGGAAGCCGCCGAACAGGAAGCGGATCGTCTGTGCGCCGAGGTGGCTGCGATGGCGATAGAACTGCTGGTGGCCGCGCATGGCCAATTGCTGCAGTTGATCGATCAGGTGGCTGCTGTAGCCGCGTGCCTGAGCCAGCGCCAGATGCTGGCACAGCTGCCGGTAGCTGGCGGCGAAGCCGTGGTAACTCTGTGCTTTGGGCTTGCCGCGCTCAAGGGCTTCGAGCTGGCTGTTGAAAGCATCCCAGTCCTGCTGATGGCGACTTTCGAACAGGCTCTGTTTCACGGTGCGCTCCCCAGCAGACCGCGGGCGATGCCGTTGAGGCGCGGTTCCGCCTGCTCGACAGGTACTTGCAGTGGCTCGGCCAGCAGCGCCGCCAGCTCCGCTCTGCGGGCGGCAGACAGCTGGCTGCCACGCTCGGCAAAGCCGAGAATGGCGCGTTGTTCGTCAAGACTGAGCGGGAAGGGCGCTGGCAACGGTTCGGCGTCGGCGAGCAGCGGTTTGCTCAACGGCGCATCGCGATAGACCACCAGGGTGCCGGCGGCGATATCGCCGAGGCGTTTGAACGCCGGGTGGTTCAGGCAACTGATGATGCCCAGGGTATAGCCGAACGGCAGGATATCGACGAAACGCAGCAGGTTGCGCGTCAGTGAAGCGGCCCAGCCGATTGGCGTACCGTCATCGTGCACCACGCGCAGGCCGAGCATCTGCTTGCCGGGAGAGCGGCCCTGGTTGAACACCTCGAACAGCACCATGTACCACCAGGTCACGAGAAACAGCAGGATAGTGCCCAGGCCCATGCCGAACTGACCGAGCAGGCCGAGAACGATGAACATCACCATCAGGATCAGGCCACGAATGGCCAGGTCGATGGCGAACGCCAGGGCGCGCGGCACCAGCCCGGCCGGTCGCAGATGCAGATCGATACCTTCCGGCGTTTCGACCTGGTAGCGAGTATCCAGGGGAGGCTGGTTGAGCGGAAGGCTTGCGCTTGAGCGTGAGTACATCGGCGGACTGCATCAAGGAAAGCCCGATGCTAGCGAGCAGCGGGCCACGAACGCAACCGGGCCAGTGAACTGGCCCGGGTCACGTCAACTTATTGGCTGGCCTTATTGGGCTGCAGGCAGCACGCCAAAGACGGTGCGATAGAGCACGCCCATGGCCACGACCATCAACGGAATGCTCCACACCAGACCTATACCCAGTGGGATGGCACTGACGATGACGATCAGGCCGAGCAGCAGGAACAGGCCGAAGACCTTGAACCAGTGCTGGGTGATGGCCTTGCGCGAGGCTTCCAGTGCCTGCCAGGGCGACAGACCACGCTCGACCACCAGCGGAATGGCCAATAGATAGGCCACGGCCAGGTAGATACCGGGGATCAGCAGCAGGATCATGCCGAGGTAGATCAGCAGCATCATCACCACGGCGGTGATGATCAGCGGTACGGTGCGCCCGAAGTGGCTGAAGATCTCGTTGAAGCTCAGCGGCTGGTCGGCTGCACGGCGAATGCCGACCATGTTGATGCCGGCCATGAAGGGGTAGGCCAGGGCCGAGGCCAGCAGCGAAATCAAGATCTCGCCGACGAATACCAGAAACAGGTTTTCGCTCAGGGCGCCGAAGATGCCGACGACGCCGCCGAGGATGAAGGTGGCGGCCAGCAGCACCACGTAGAACACCAGGAAACCACCGATGATGATGCCTTTGGTGCCCTTGACCTTGCTCCAGGATTCGCTCAGCAGCTCGCCGATGCTGAAGTCATAACCGCGTGCCAGGGCTTCTTCGATGCTCGGTGTCTGGTTAGACGGCGTCTGTTGCAGGTCGCTGGTGGGAGCGGCATAGGGATTGGGGGTGATCGCGTCACTCATGGTTGCATCCTTGTAAGTAGAGTGGGGAGACTGGGCAATGCTAGTGGTTACGGCTCTCGCCCGACAAGTGCAGCGAGCCTGGCGCTGCAACGGCTGTGCGCTGGTTCATGCTTTGGCCGGCGGCGGCGAGCCTGGAGGTGAATGATAGACTGCCGGCAACTTTACGTCCGGTACGGAGCCGCCAATGACTTCCAGCATCTTCTGGTACGACTACGAAACCACCGGTATCAATCCGCGGTGTGACCGTCCGCTGCAGGTGGCGGGTATCCGTACCGATGAGGCGCTGAACGAGATCGGCGAGGTGCTGAACATCTACTGCCGCCCCAGCGACGACATCCTGCCGCACCCTGCAGCCTGCCTGGTAACCGGCATCGATCCGCAGCGCCTGCAGCAGTTGGGGCTCGACGAGGGCGAGTTCATGACCCGTGTGCATGCCGCGCTCTCGGCGCCCGGCACCTGTGGCGCCGGCTACAACAGCTTGCGCTTCGATGATGAGGTGACGCGCTACAGCCTCTATCGCAACTTCTTCGATCCTTACGCGCGTGAGTGGCAGGGCGGCAACAGTCGCTGGGACCTGATCGATCTGGTGCGCACCGCTTATGCGCTGCGTCCCGAGGGCATCGAGTGGCCTGAGGAAGAGGGGCGGGTGTCGCTCAAACTGGAGCGCCTGACCCAGGCCAATGGTATCGACCATGGCCAGGCTCACGATGCGCTGTCCGACGTGCGCGCCACCATTGGCCTGGCACGGCTGCTGCGCGACCGACAGCCAAAGCTTTACGACTTTCTCTACCAACTGCGCAGCAAGCAGCGAGTGCTGGATCAGATTCGCCTGCTGCAGCCGCTGTTGCACATTTCCGGACGTTTCTCTGCTGCACGTCACTATCTGGCACCCGTGCTGCCGCTGGCCTGGCATCCGCGCAATCGCAATGCGCTGATCGTCTGTGACCTGCAGGCCGATCCGTCGCCCTTGCTGAATCTGGATGCCGATACGCTGCGTAGTCGTCTCTACACGCGCCGCGAGGACCTTGCCGAGGGCGAGTTGCCGGTGCCGCTGAAGCTGCTGCATATCAATCGCTGCCCGGTAGTGGCGCCGCTTTCGGTGCTGCGCGAGGCGGATCGGCAGCGCCTGCAACTGGACTGGTCGATTTGTGAGCGCAATGTCGAGGCGCTGAAGAATGAACAACCGCTTTGGCAGGACAAACTAGCGGTCATTTACCGTGAAGAGGCCTTTGCAGGCAGTAACGACCCTGAGCAACAGCTTTACGATGGGTTTATCGGGGATCGTGACCGTCGTTTGTGTGAACAGGTGCGTGGTGCTCAACCCGACGCATTGGCCAACGACAAAAAATGGCCGTTCGATGATGCACGACTGCCAGAGTTATTGTTTCGTTATCGGGCGCGTAATTTCCCTGCCAGCCTGTCAGCCGCTGAATCTCAACGCTGGGAAGAGTTCTGTCGGCAGCGTTTGAGTGATCCAGAGTTTGGTGCGCCCAATACCCTGACGCAATTTCACGCGGCGTTGGAGCAGTTGCGCACGGAATGCAGCCCCGACCAGTTGCAACTTCTGCAGCAGTGGCAGACCTATGCGCAAGCGCTGCAGGCGCGTTTTGCCGTGAATCCTGCTGGCGTTTAAAGCGGGCAACAGACAGTCAGAGCGATGCGCAGAGGCGATGGTCGCGTCTGTGCGTTGTAAGAAAAATGCAGGGGACGGGAACTTTTCGCTCGTTCAGCGTTATTGCTGATGCAGGCATTTGCCCAAAACTGTTGCGCCTGAAAAAATATCGGCAATAAAAAACGCCAGCGTGGCTGGCGTTTTGGGTATCGCTCAGGAATTAGCCCAGCAGAGTGGCCCAACCTTCGACGACGTCGGCGCCCCACTTGGCTTTCCACTCTTTCAGAGTCTTGTGGTTGCCGCCTTTGGTTTCGATCACTTCGCCGCTGTGCGGGTTCTTGTACTGCTTCACCTTGCGCGCACGCTTGGCAGTCACAGGCTTGCTGGCACGTACGCCTTTGCCGGTTTTGGCTTCAGGATCGAGCAGGGCGATGATGTCGCGCAGCGACTTCTGATATTCGCCCATCAGGGTGCGCAGCTTGCCTTCGAATTCCAGCTCTTTCTTCAGCTTGTCGTCTTGCGACATGTTCTTCAGACGCTCTTGGAGCTCTTTGATGCTTTCTTCGATGTTGCGGTATTCGTTGATCAGCGACATGGGCATTACCTTGGCGTGAATAAATCTGTGGTAGTCAACAGTGGTCTAATAATAATCACGCACTTATAGCAAGTAAACAGCAGGCCACAAAATAACCGCAGTGTAATGCAACCCTATGTGTCGCTCAGGCTTAAATTAAATCGGCTACTGCAACTAGCCATGAAGTTTTCGCTGCGCGCAAATAGGACCCTTTCCGGGCGCTCAGTCGCGGGCTTGTGCAGGCGCATGGCTGCTGCAGTTTTGCGCGCATGCCGTTAGAATGCCCGGCTTTATGCGTCGCCCTTGGGGTTTTAATTATGCGCACGTTCAGATTGGTCATCTCTTGCCCTGACCGCGTCGGCATCGTTGCCAAAGTCAGTAATTTTCTCGCCACCTACAACGGTTGGATTACCGAAGCCAGTCACCATTCCGACACGCAGAGTGGCTGGTTTTTCATGCGTCACGAAATCCGTGCCGACTCACTGCCGTTCGATCTCGATGGCTTCAAGCAGGCCTTCGCGCCGATTGCCCGCGAATTCTCGATGGAGTGGCGCATTACCGATTCGGCGCAGAAGAAGCGCGTGGTGCTGATGGCCAGCCGCGAGTCGCACTGCCTGGCCGATCTGCTGCACCGTTGGCACAGCAACGAGCTCGATTGCGAGATCCCCTGCGTGATCGCCAACCATGACGATCTGCGCAGCATGGTCGAGTGGCACGGCATTCCTTACTTCCATGTTCCGGTCGATCCCAAGGACAAGGCGCCGGCCTTCGCCGAGGTGGAACGCCTGGTCAAGGAACATCGGGCCGATGTCATCGTCCTGGCGCGCTACATGCAGATTCTGCCACCGACGCTGTGCGCCGAATTCGCCCAACGCGTGATCAACATCCATCACAGCTTCCTGCCGTCGTTCGTCGGCGCCAAACCCTACCACCAGGCTTCGTTGCGCGGCGTGAAGCTGATCGGCGCCACTTCGCATTACGTTACCGAGGAGCTGGATGCCGGTCCGATCATCGAGCAGGACGTGGTTCGGGTGACCCATCGCGACGATATCGAGGAAATGGTGCGTCTGGGCAAGGATGTGGAGAAGATGGTGCTGGCGCGTGGGCTACGCTATCACTTGGAAGACCGAGTGCTGGTACACGACAACAAGACAGTGGTGTTCGACTGATCTTGCTGCGTGGGCCGGCCCGATGTACGTCAGAGGAGAACGCCCATGCTCAAGTCCATCAAGGTGCGCGACTACATGACTCGCCATCTGGTGACCTTCAGGTCGGATACCGATCTGTTCACCGCCATCAATCGATTGCTGGAGCATCGGATTTCCGGTGCGCCGGTGGTCGATTCCCAGGGCCACCTGATAGGCCTGCTGTCGGAGGGTGACTGCTTGCGTGGCATTCTCTCCGGTGCCTACTACGAAGCCGTCGGCGGCACCGTCAGCACCTACATGACCACCGACGTCGAGACGGTGAGCCCGGAGGCGGACATCATCGAGTTGTCCGAGCGCTTTCTGCGGGGGCGGCGGCGGCGATTGCCGGTGATCGAGCACGGTCGTCTGGTGGGGCAGATCAGTCGTTGCGACGTGCTGCGCGCCGTCAAGGAGTTCGCCCAGCACGAGCAGGGCTCCCTGGAAGTCAGCTGATGGAGGCTCGATCGGCATGACCGATCCACTGCAAAAGGCCACCTCAAAAGCGCCGCCGACCCTGGGCGAAGGCTGTGTACGGCGATACGACCCTGATGCCCTGAGCGAAGAGGATGGGGCCGAGTTCGCCGATGCCGCCGAACTGTGGCGACAGCTGCAGGAGCAGGCCGAAGACAAACCTGAGCGATAATCGAGAAGGGCGCTGCGGCGCCCTTCGTGTTACTGGCTGTTTCAGATACGGAAGCTGTCGACCATCTGCTTGAGGCGTGCGGCCTGCTGCTCCAGATCGCCGCAGGCGCGCAGGGTGGACTGCAGGTTTTCCACGCCCTCCTGGTTGAGGGTGTTGATCTCGATGATGTCCATGTTCAGTGACTCGATTACCGAGGTCTGTTCTTCGGTGGCGGTGGCCACCGACTGGTTCATCCCATCTATCTCGCCGATACGGGCGGTCACCGTGCCTAGGCGTTCGCCGGCCTGGTTGGCGATGTCCACGCTTTCTTCGCTGTAGCGCTGGCTCTCGGTCATGGTGGTGACCGATTCTCGCGAACCGACCTGCAGTTCCTCGATCATTTTCTCGATTTCCTGCGCCGACTCCTGGGTGCGGTGCGCCAGGTTGCGCACCTCGTCGGCGACCACGGCGAAACCGCGTCCTGCCTCGCCGGCACGGGCTGCTTCAATGGCGGCGTTGAGTGCCAGCAGGTTGGTCTGCTGGGAGATGCTTTTGATCACTTCGAGAATCTGACCAATATCCACGGTCTTGCTGTTGAGCATCTCGATCTTGGCGCAGGCGTCGCTGATCTTGTCGGAGAGTTCGCTCATCGAGCGGATCGCCTGCTGCACCACCTTGCCGCCGTCCTCGGCCTGATGCCGTGCATCCGAGGCCCGGCTCGAGGCGTCAGCGGCGTTGCGGGCGATTTCCTGTGCAGCCGCGCCGAGTTGGTTGATTGCCGCAGCCACGCTGTTGGTGCGGCTGGACTGTTCGTCGGAGTTGGCCATCGATGAGTTGGAGGCATTGACCACCAGTTTCGCGACTTCGTTGACCTGGACGGTGGCCGATGACACTTCACGGATCGAGCTGTGGATACGTTCGACGAACTGATTGAAAGAGCGCGCCAGGGCGCCGAATTCGTCGTTGGACTGGATCGCCAGACGCTTGGTCAGGTCGCCTTCGCCCTTGGCAATATCCTCCATGGCCTTGCCCATGGCGGTCAGCGGCTGCATCAGCACACGGATCAGCAAGCCGAGCAGGGCAATGATCAGTACCACGGCAATCACCGTGGCGACGATGGCCGAGGCACGGAACTCGCTGAGCATCGCGTAGGCCTTGGCCTTGTCGATGGACAGGCCTACGTGCCAGTTGACCGAGGGCAGCCCCTGAACCGGGGTGAAGGTAAGGATACGGGGGGCACCGTTCAGTGTGGATTCGCTGAATGCCTTGCTGATGCTCGGGGTGTCCTGTGGATAGATCTCCTTGAGGTTCTTCATGACCAGGTCTTTGTCCGGGTGCACCAGAACCTTACCGTCGGCACTGACCAGGAAGGCATGGCCGATGCCGTCGAAATCCAGGGCATTGATGATATCGACCAGGGTTTGCAGGTTCAGATCGCCGCCGACCACGCCAGCGGGCCTGGCCGGGGTGGCAACGGTGATGATCAGCTCGCTGGTTGCTGCATCCATGTAAGGTTCGGTCAGGGTCGTGTTGCCGGCAGCCATGGCGTCCTTGTACCAGGGGCGGCTGCGCGGGTCGTAGTCGGCGGGCATCTGCTCATCCGGGCGCATGGTGAAGCCGCCGCTCTCGGTGCCCAGGTAGGTAAAGGCGAAGGAAGAGGTTAGCGCCTTCTGTTCCAGCAGTTTGATCACGCGCTCCTGCTCGCTGTCATTGCTGATCGACTGGGCGGCGCTTTCCACCAGCAGGATGCGCCCGGACAACCAGTTTTGAATATTGCTGGCCGTTACATTGCCCATTTCATGCAGGTAGTTCTCCAGGTCTTCGCGGATGGCATTGCGTTGCAGGTAATCGTTGTAGAGAGTGAACAGGGAAAAGGCGACGATGACCACAAGGGATGCGGCGAGCAAAATCTTGTGGCTGAACTGCAGGTTTTTGTTCATGTTGTCTTGTATCCGGATGGCTCTGGAACCAGTCTTGTGTTCCACCATGGCGTTCTTGGGGCACTGTGGTGGGCTGTTGCAGCAGGCAGGGTGACGTTTCGTTCTATTTGTATGTCGGCATACCTGCAGTAAAGCTTTAACCCAGAGGATGGCAAGATGCCTTTGATTTCGCAGTTTGTATTGGGTGCTGGCAGTGATGGGCAGGCGGTGGCGCAACCGTTGCGCCTGGCCAATCGTCACGGGCTGATCGCGGGCGCAACCGGTACCGGTAAAACGGTGACCCTGCAGCGCCTGATCGAGACTTTCAGCGATGCCGGTGTGGCGGTATTCGCGGCTGACGTCAAAGGGGATCTGTGTGGTCTGGGCGCGGCCGGTGCGCCGCAGGGCAAGGTCGCCGAGCGTATCGCCAGCATGCCCTGGCTGAATCACCAGCCACAGGCCTACCCGGTGACGTTGTGGGATGTGCATGGACTGAGCGGCCACCCTTTGCGCACCACGCTCAGCGAGATGGGGCCCCTGTTGCTTGGTGCGCTGCTGGAGTTGACCGACAGTCAGCAGGCAGCACTCTATGCTGCCTTCAAGGTGGCGGATCGCGAAGGATTGCTGCTGCTCGACCTGAAGGATCTGAAAGCGCTGCTTGGCCATCTCAAGGACAACCCGCAGGTGCTCGGGGAAGACGCTGCGTTGTTTACCAGCACCTCGGCGCAGGCATTGTTACGCCGTTTGGCCAGTCTGGAGCAGCAGGGTGCCGAAGCCCTGTTCGGTGAGCCGGCGTTGCAGCTCGAAGACCTGTTGCACCCAGATCGTGATGGCCGAGGCCGCGTGCATCTGCTCGATGCCTCGCGCCTGGTGCATGAGGCGCCCAAGGTCTACGCAACCTTTCTGTTATGGCTGCTGGCCGAGTTGTTTGAGCAGTTGCCGGAGCGTGGCGATGCCGACAAGCCGCTGCTGGCGCTGTTCTTCGATGAGGCGCATCTACTCTTTCAGGGTACGCCCAAGGCGCTGCAGGAACGTCTGGAGCAAGTGGTGCGGCTGATTCGCTCCAAAGGGGTCGGCGTGTATTTCGTCACCCAGTCGCCGGGTGATTTACCTGATGATGTGCTGGCCCAGCTCGGCCTGCGCATTCAGCATGGTCTGCGTGCCTTCACGGCCAAGGAGCAGAAGGCTCTGCGCGCCGTGGCTGATGGCTTTCGCCCGAACCCGGCGTTCAACACGCTCAGCGTACTCACCGAGTTGGGTATCGGCGAAGCGCTGGTTGGCACGCTGGAGGAAAAGGGCACGCCGGCCATGGTCCAGCGTGTGGCCATCGCGCCGCCGCAGTCGCGTATCGGCCCGCTGAGCGATGCCGAACGTGCCGCGCTGGTGCGCCAGTCATCGCTGGCGGGGCGCTATGACAAGCCTGTCGACCGCGAGTCGGCCTACGAGCTGCTCAACGCTCGTGCCGAACAGGCTCGTGATGCTGCGCCAGCCAAGGCAGCAGGAAAACAGCAGGTAGAGCCAGGGCTGGGCGATATGGCCAGCGATCTACTGGGCAGCGCCATGAAAAGTGCCTTGCGTCAGGCGGCCAACCAGCTAGGCCGGCAACTGGTGCGCGGACTGATGGGGTCGTTGATGGGGGGCAAGAAGCGCTAGAAACGGTCGTCACCCCGCGAAGGCGAGCATCCAGTGCTGTGTGGTCAGGTTCGCGGGTGTGATGCTAAATGTCGTTGTCAGCGCGTCCACTGTGGCCGGGCTGATGAACCCGGTACGGCAGGCTGTTACTGGCCGGCAGCTTCGCCAGCGGCTTCCTGCTTGTCCTGGCGCTCTTTCTCGATCTTCTCGATTTCCTTCTCGAAGGCCTGATCGAGCAGGCTGGGTTTCTTGCGCCAGGGTTTACGGTCAGGATCCGGTTGAGCGGCGTAGGTAATGACTTCTCCGCCGTAAACATCCTTGTAACGCTGCGCCTGGCGCTCAAGTTCGGCGCGCAGTTCGTCTTTCGTCACGTGTTTTACCTGTCTGTTATGAGCGATCCACACGACACGTGAAGCACCAGGCTTCACTGCAGCGGTCAGGAATCGATCAGGGGCTTTGCCTTGAGTGGCAAGGAGATGATCGTGCAAAGCGTGCGCAATCTTCTCCGTGTTCTTCGCTACTTGACTGTTTGTAACTTTATTACGAGAAAAGTTGCATGCAGTAACTGTCGCGTATTATCACTAACGCCTGGCCAATGTCCAGCAATCAGCCTCTTAGCGCCTGGTAATGCAAGCGCAAGTGCAGTTGGCAACTTTGTCTGTGAGCCAGTAACTGCAAGCCCGGGCGCGTTGGCAGGTGATGCGCATTGACCGGATGAGTGGCGGGCTCGAAGCAGAAGAAGTTCTGCGCCTGCGGACAGAACAACAGAAATACATCGCTGCCTTCGGCCTCGCAGACCAGTTGATAATCGGCATCCGCTTGAATGATGAGCGCCATGCCCGGCCATTGGGTAAAGGCATTGTCGACGAGTTGCTGCGGCAGCAGGGTCGGCTCTTCGAAGTTTCATGCCGGCGGCAACTCGACCCACTGACTGGACAGTTTGTCTTCAGCGCATAACCACACCCCGGCAGCTAGCGCCTGCTCGTCGCTGTGTCGCAGCAGCGCTCGGCCATCGCTCAGGCGAGTCCAGTTGACCAGGCTGGCGCCCAGTTCCGGGGCGAGGGTCAGTCGTGTCAGGCTATCGCGCAGGGTCAGCAGGGTCGTTGGCATGTGGCGCTCCTGGGGCTATAAATGTCGGGAATTCATAGCGTCATCGTACAACCGCTGGGCTATCATGGCGGCAAAGCCACGCGTCTAAATTCGAGAATTCGTCCACCATGGATACGCAAAACGCTCAACCTCGTGCTCGTCGCAAACACCGCAGCCTGGCTCAGGAATTGGTAGCCGATCTGTCGCAGCGCATTCGCGATGGGCTGATCAAGCGCGGTGAGAAGCTGCCGACGGAGTCGGCGATCATGGAAGAGCAGGGCGTCAGCCGTACCGTGGTGCGCGAGGCTCTGTCGCGTTTGCAGGCAGCCGGTCTGGTCGAGACCCGTCATGGCATCGGTACTTTCGTGCTGGATACGCCCAGTGTCAGTGGTTTTCGCATCGACCCGGCGACCATCGTCACCTTGCGCGACGTGCTGGCCATTCTTGAGCTGCGTATCAGTCTCGAGGTGGAGTCTGCCGGGATGGCGGCTCAGCGTCGTAATGACGCGCAGCTGAAGGCCATTCGCGAGGCATTGGATGCCATCAACGAGAGCGCGATGCATGCCAGCGATGCGGTGTCCTCGGACTTTCATTTTCATCTGCGTATTGCCGAGGCCACCGGCAACCGTTACTTCACCGATATTCTCAGTCATCTGGGTACTAGCATCATCCCGCGGACCCGGGTCAATTCCGCCAGCCTGGCGCGTGAGCACGAGCAGATCTTCGAAGCCATCGCGCGCCAGGATGCCGAGGCGGCGCGGGCTGCGATGCGTCTGCACCTGACCAACAGCCGCGAGCGCCTGCGTCAGGCGCACGAAGCGGCCGAGGCCGAAGCGCTGCACGGCTGAGCAGCCGCTAGCGGCGGTAAGCCAGCAAGACAATCCCGCCCACCACGATCAGCCCGCCGAGCACCTGCAGCGGGCCGAGCAACTGGCCGAGCACCAGCCAACCCAGCAGCATGCCGGCTACTGGTTCCATGTTCATCACCGGCGCGTTGCGGGCAATGTCCAGGCGCGGCATCAGGATGAACAGCATCGAGAACGCCGTGCCATAGAGCAGTACCAGGCAGGCCAGGGCGATCCAGCCGGCCGCCGCGTTGGGCAGACCCAGGCCGCCGGGCAGTGCACCGCTGGCACCGGCCAGGGCCGAGGCACTGAAGACCACCGCCATGGTCAGCATGCTGCGCACCCGTCCGGGCATGGCTGACAGTCGATGTTCGGTAATCCACAGCGCAACGGCGAAGACCCCCGCAGCAGTCAGGCTGAACAGTACCCCTTCGACCCAGCGCGCGTCGAGCTGAGCCTCACCGGACAGGCGTGCCGGCACATCCAGCACCAGCACCAGACCGAACAGGATCAGGCCCATGATCATCGCGGCGCGGCCGGTTGGCGCCGCGCCACCGAGTGCCCAGGTGAGCAGAGCCAGCAGAATCGGCGAGAGGTTCACCACCAGCAATGCCAGGCCTACCGGGATGCGTACCACTGCCGAGTAGATGCAAAAGCTTTGCACCGCGATCAGCAGCCCCAGCAGCAACTGCCAGCCCCATGTGGTGCGGCTCAGGCGCAGCGAGTCACGTTGCCACAGCACCAGCGCCGCGAGTACCAGCAGGGTGCCCCCGGAGCGGAAGAGCATGGCCATCAGCAGACCGGTGTCGTGGTCGAAGGCGATGCGCGCGGCGATGTGGTTGCCAGCGAAGGAGCAGGCCAGGGTGGCGAGGATCAGCGCGGCGATATGCCGGGGGAACGGGGTTGCTGACATGGCAGGGCGTACGTCCTTATAAAGCGAGAGCCGTCAGGCAGCGGCTCGGGGTGAATGAAGCGGCCCTGCACGTGGGGCGGTGAATCAGAAGGTGCGATCTCGCGAGCTAGAGCCCTACAAGGCAAAAACAGGCGAGGAAGCGGAGTGTACTTTTGTACATGAGCATTCCAAGCCTGTTTTTAGGCAGTAGGGCCGACACGCAGCAGATCGTAAATCAGAGCACGACGCTCGGCAGCCACAGCGAGATGGCTGGAATGTAGGTCACGGCCATCAGCACCATGAACAGCGCGGCGTAGAAGGGCAGCAGTGCCTTCACGGTGTTCTCGATGGTGACCTTGCCGATTGCAGCGCCAACGAAGAGTACCGCACCTACCGGTGGCGTGATCAGTCCAATACCGAGGTTGACCAGCATGATCATGCCGAAGTGTACCGGGTCTACACCGAAGGAGGTCACCACCGGCAACAGGATCGGCGTGAGGATCAGGATCAGCGGCGCCATGTCCATCAGCGTGCCCAGGGCCAGCAGCATGAAGTTGACGCACATCAGGATCACGTAGCGGTTGTCCGAGAAGGTCAGGAACGCGGTGGTGATCTTCGATGGGATCTGCATCAGGGTCATGATGTAGCCGAACGCGGCAGCGAAGGCGATGAGGATCATCACGATCGACAGCGTGCGCACCGTGCGGTGCAGCATCTTCGGCAGTTCACTCCACTTGTAGTCGCGGTAGATGAACATGGTCACGAAGAAGGCCCAGATCACCGCGACGGCAGCCGACTCGGTGGCAGTGAACACGCCTGAGAGAATGCCGCCGAGGATGATGACCATGGTCATCAGGCCCCACAGTGCTTCCACGCAGATCTTCAGCGCCTGGCGCAGCGGAATCACTTCGCCCTTGGGGTAGTTGCGCTTCTTGGCGAACCACAGGCAGGCGCTGCAGGGCCATGTGAGAGCTCCCGTGGCAGCGCAGATCCTGCCTGCACCGGCGACCTTGTCGGTCGGCCGCGAAGGTCTTGCGCGTCTGCTGTAGGAAGATGTGGCCGGCGAAGTGGTGGTCTGCAGTTCAGATACGGTAGCGCAAGGCGTGTTGGCCGAGGCGCTCAGCCGTGGCCTGCGCATTCCACAAGATCTTGCCGTGATGGGGTTCGGCGACCTGCCCAGCGCGGCGCACACTTACCCGCCGCTTTCCACCGTGCGGGTGGATGGGCCGCGTATCGGCTGCGCCATCGTCGATGCTCTGCTGGCGCGCTTCGCCGAGCCTGCAGCGGCGCGCCAGCCGCTGCGCCTGGACGTGGGGTTCGAACTGATCGAGCGCGGCAGCGCCTGAGCCTTTCAGGCCAGGCGCAGGTGGTTGTCCCACAAGCCGGCCGGTAGCTGCAGGGCGTTGGTGACGATGCGCTCGCCGCGGCAATCGTACAGGCGGCAACGGCCCTGACCCGAGGTCACGACGAAACCGTCGGCAACCGCGCCAACGCCTGCACAGTCCGGCAATGGCACATCCAGGCGCACCTGGGCGCTGTCCAGATCCCAGATGAAGAAGCGGTTGCCGCGTGGTGCGGTCAACGCCAGCAGGCGCAGTTCGTCGTGAATGGCCACGCTGGCGGTGTACTGGTTCATGGCCACGCGTTGCGTCTCGCCCAGAGGAAAAGGCTGGAACGGCTGGCCGGGGCGCTTGATCGCCAGTAGCGGCACCTGATCATGCAGATCGCCCATGTATTGCTGGCCGCTGACCACCGTGCCGTCACGCGCGACAGCCAGGTGGCGGATGCTGTTCTGCTGGTCGGCCAGATACTCCTGGCTGACCAGGCTGCCGTCGCGCCTGATCAGCACCAGGCTGGCCTGCATGGCGTCGAGGTTCATCTCCACGCGGCTTTCCGCTTCGGTGCGGATGCCGCCGTTGGCCACCACCAGGGTTTCGCCATCGGGCATCCACAGCAGTTGGTGCGGGCCGACGCCGTGGCTGCTGTGTTCTCCGTCGCGAAGCAGTTGCTCACCCTGCAGGCGATAAACGCCAATGACGCCCCGGCCCGGCTCGGTGGTGTCGTTTTCGGTGGTGTACAGCCACACACCGCCCTTGTGAAACACCGCGTGGCCGTTGAAGTGGCGTCCGGCCGGCGAGTTCAGTGTTTGCAGCAGGCGACCGTCGCGGGTGTCGATCAGGTAGCTCTCGGTGCTCGGCCGGCGACCGACAAACAGGGCCATCGGCAGGGCGGGGTGCGGCACCACGTCATGGCAGCGTTCGTTCACCGGAGTGGCGAAGGCGCGCTGACCATCGAGGCGATAGCCGACGGCGTAGTGGTTGCCGTCGCCGTCGTCACGGGCCGACAAGAGCAGCGGCTGGCCGGATGGGCCCAATAGCGTCCAGCCTCCGAAGGCGCCCGCCGCCGCCAGGCTGGCAGCCGCGGCGCTGAGGCCGAGGAAGGTCCTGCGTTGCATGCTCAGTCCCCGTCGTGGGCGTTGAAGCCGATCTGCACGTTGAGCGCCTTGGCCAGTTCGCCTTCCTGCAGGCGGTGCAGGCGATTGAGGCTGTCGTACAGCTCGTTCAGGGCAGTGCGACCGGCTTCATCTTCCAGCAACTCACCCAGTGGGCTGTCGAGTGCAGCCAGGCGCTGGCGGGTGTCCTGGTAAGCGTCGTCGATGCGTTTAGCCAGGTCGGCCTGATCCTCGCCCAGTAGCGATTGAATACCATCACGGTTGCTGCCGTGCCACAGCAGTTCGGCACTGGCCAGTGCGGCGCCCTGGTTGGCCAGGCTGGCGGCACTGCGCCAAGCTTCGGCCTGATAGGGCTGGGCGATGCCCTTGCTCTGCCGGCCCATCGGCGCACCGAGTTTCTTCTTCAGGCCGTCCAGGGCGCTGACCTGCACCCGCAGCAGTTCGGCGATGGCCTCGTTGGCGTCGGCGTAGCGCTCGTTGGGAAACTGCTTCAGCTGTTCGGCCATGCCAGATTTGGCCTGCCATTCGCCGACGATCTCTGCGGCCAGTGCCTGCTGGTGTTTGCCGATGGCTTGCAGCAGTGGGCAATAGCGCGCTTTCTGTTCAGGCTGGGCGAGGTCCAGATTGGGGTCGAAAAGAATGTATTCGTAGGCGGTCAGGCCCTGAACCACCACGCTGGCATTGGACAGGTCATCCGCACTCAGCTGCGGCTTGTTCTTCAGCAATGCTTCGACCTGGCGCTGCACCAGGTTCTTCTTGTCCGGCCAGAACTGGATTTGCCAGGCGCGGTTGCCTTCGGCCAGCGGCCCGACCAGCAATGGCTGCAGGCCGGCCCAGGCGCTTTGTGCGCCGAGAAAGGCCTGGCGAGCGGCGCTCAGATCGGTGCTGCCTGCGCAGAAGGCTTCGGCAGTGGCCGCCAACTGGCGGTCAACTTCCTGCCAACTGCTGTAAGCCGGCAACAGCACGCCATCGGTCAGCGCAGCGCTGACCTTGGCTTGTGGGTCCTGCTGACCACAGCCGACCAGGGCCAGGCCGAGCAGGGAGGCGATCAGGGTTTTGTGCAGCATCGCAGGCTCCTCAAAGGGAATTCAGGAAGGCGAGCAGCGCTGCTCGCTCGTCGGCATCGAATTTCAGCACATGCAGTTTGGCCGCTTCGGCCTCGCCACCGTGCCAGAGAATGGCTTCCAGCAGGTTGCGTGCACGGCCGTCATGCAGGAACTGAGTGTGACCATTGACCGCTTGCGTCAGGCCAATGCCCCACAACGGCGCCGTGCGCCATTCGCGACCGCTGGCGAGAAACTCCTCGCGGCCATCGGCCAACCCGTCGCCCATGTCATGCAGCAGCATGTCTGTATAAGGACGGATCAACTGGTTGGCCAGTTCCGGCTCGGCGGCAGCGGCCGACGTAGTGAAGCTGGGCGTGTGGCATTGCTGGCAGCCGGCCTGATGGAACAGGCTCTTGCCCTTGAGCACCTCGGGCGCATCGACGTCACGCCGGGCCGGCACGCCCAGGTTGCGACTGTAGAACAGTACGCTGGCCAGGATGTTGTCGCTGACCTCCGGTTCGCCACCATGGGGCGCGGCCAGGCAATCGGCTTGCGCCGGGGTGCAGTTGTCATGGGGGATCAGCGAACTGGTAAGGCCCATGTCATTGGCGAAGGCTTCGGCATTTTGCTGATTGAGGTTGGGTTGGCCAGCCTTCCAGCCGAAGCGGCCGAGCACCGTGCGTTGCTGTTGGCGATCCCAGACCCGGTTGGGACGCCCGGAAATGCCGTCACCATCGGCATCGTCCGGGTCGGCGCCTGCCAGGATATCCGCCTCGGCAATGGCTTCGAGCAGGCCGAGGCCGATCATTGGCGGGGCGATCCGCGTGGAGAAAAGGGTGTCCGGATGCATGGCGCCATAGCCCAGCTGGCTGATCTGCAGCTCGGGCTTGCGCAGCTCCACCAGGGTGCCATCGGCGAAGCGCACCGGCACGCTGCTGTAGGTGACGCGGACCTTGCCTTCGGGCGCTACGCCAGGATTGGCCATGTCCTGCAACTGAGTGCCGTAGGTGGGCTCGGCCACCACGCCCTGGCGCTGTAGCAACTCGGCATGCTCGGGGCCGGCCGGCAGTGACAGACGCACCAGCATCGAGGCGGCGCTGACCGCATCTGGCCCCGGCGGATGGCCGCGACCGTCCTTGATATGGCAGTTCTGGCAGGCATTGGTATTGAACAGCGGGCCCAGGCCATCGCGCGCTGTGGTGGTGGCTGGCGCCGTGACCCAGGGATTGCGGAAGAAGCTGTTGCCCACGGCGAAATCTAGGCGACGGCTGGGTGCGAGGTTCGCCGAAGGCAGGGAGAAGGCGTTTTGATCGAACTTGCGTACCGTCGCCGCACCGGCAGAAAGGGCCTCGCCGGGTTCTGCTGCGGTGAAGTGCGGTTGCTGTTCGCAAGCGATCAAAGACAGTGCCAGAAAGGGCAGCAGGCAGCGCTGGAGCGGCGACATCGAGGAACAATCCGAACTGGCAGGGAAGCGGGGCGCCAAGATTAGCAGGCTAACGGAATTTAAATAAGATGGATTAGCGTTATCTAGACGCGGCCAGAGGTCGCGGGGCGGTTGTGTACGAGACAGCTGCCGGCCCTGTAACTGGCGGAATCGAGGATATGCCTCTCGCCTGCTGCCGCTGCCGTGACGACGCTGGCCGGCAGGCACTTGACGTATTGGCTGTAGTGCCGCCGCGATGCGTCTTCGGCTTCTTATGGAGTAGCGCTACGGTTTACCGACGTTCCTGGGCGCCCAGTTCGAGGGAAATAGCGTCCGCACATTGCTGCAGACTTTCTCTGTAGCGTTCACGCGCCACGGGGCTATCCATCACCGCTTCCGGGCCGGACAGGTTGATCGCCGCCACCACGTCGCCACGGTGGTCACGCACGGCGCAGGCGATGGCGGTGGAGTAGTCGGAGCGGTGCATCACCCAGCCGCGCTCGCGGTCGCGTTCGAGCAGTTGTTGCAGCTCGGGCAGGGTCTTCGGTGCGGGCGGCGGGTAGTCGTCCAGGCGTACGTGCTGGTAGAGCTTGTCCAGGTCCATGGGCGTCAGGCCGCTGAGCAGCATGCGGCCCATGGCCGTGCAGTGGCAGGGAATGCGCGTGCCGATGGGGATGTTCACCGACAGGCGCTGGGCGGCGAAGGCGCGGCCGATGTAGAGACTCTCGGTCTGCTCGCGAATGGACAGGTGGCACGACAGCGAGGTGCGGTCGCGCAGGGCATTGAGGTGCGGCATGGCGATGTCCACCAGGTCGCGGCTGGCCAGGTAGGCGAAGCCGTCGCAGAGCACCTGCGGGCCCAGTTCGTAGCTGTTCTTGCCGAGCTTGCGCAGGTAGCCCATGTCAGTGAGCGTGATCAGGATGCGGTAGATGGCCGAGACACTGACGCCGAGGCGCTCGGCGATGGTGTTGCTGCTCAGGCTGCGCTCGCTGGCGTTGAACATCTGCAGGATGCTCAGGCCGCGTTGCAGGGCGGGGACGCGGTAGTCAAGTTCGTCTTCGTGGATGCCCATGGCTGTCCTCCAGATTTGGTGGTGCGCAGGGCGCACCCTACGTTTGGCGCCATGGCCGTAGGGTGCGCTATGCGCACCATGGGGCTCAGGGCAGTGCGTCGATCCCCACGGGCTGTCCACCGAATTCCTGCATGGCGTCCAGCAGCGCGCGCCAGAAGTAATGCACCGAGGCGCGGTCGCAGAGGATGTGCAGGCACGGCACTTCGCCCAGCGGCAGGTTGGCGACGATGACGTTGATCCGCGCTGCCGAGGTCTGCGCCACCTGGCCGACGGCGAAGGCCGACGGGCTGAGGTCGACGCCGCAGAGCTTGGCCATCACCTCGGCCTGGCAGGTGCCGGTCAGCACCAGCCAGGCGTGGCTGTCCTGGCGTGGCAGCAGGTACTGGCCGGCGCTGGCCTGCCACTGGCTTTCCTCGCGCTGCGCTTTGCTGCCGGCATCGTGCAGGCTGCCGAGCAGCAGGTACTCGGTCTGCGACAGGCGCAGCACATGGCTGCCATCGGCCTGGCTCAGCGCCTGGTTGGGCGCCTGCGGCAACTGGTAGCCCAGTGCGCCGAGATAATCAGCAGCGGCCGGTCCGCGCAGGCCGTAGCGCGCCAGGCTGGTCAGGTCGATGAGCGCGCAGTGGCCCAGTAGGGCGCTTTCGTCGCCCTGGCCGTAGGTGGTGACGATGCAGCTCTCGCCGAACTGAGCGAGAGTGGCGCCGGCCTGCAGGCGGTAGAGCGGGCTGCGTGCTGCGAATTGATTGGCGTGGAGGGTCATCTCACAGCTCCTGGCGTTGGCTTTCAGGGTCATAGAAGGGCAGTAGCACCACGGTGGCCTGCACCATCTCGCCGCCTTCGACGCGGATCGGCAGGCGCTGGCCCGGCGTGGCCTGGTCAGGCGCGCAGTAGGCCAGGCCGATGATCTGGCCGAGGGTCTGCGAGTATTCGCAGGAGGTGACGTTGCCGCTGATGTCCGGGCCTTTGAGCACCAGATGGCCTTCCAGCGGCTGGCTGCTGCCTTTGGGCAGGGTGAAGCCGACCAGCTTGCGGATCGGCGGCTGCGCCTCGAGGATTTCCACCGAGCGCTTGCCGACGAAGAACGGCTTGCTGCGGGCGATGGCCCAGCCCATGTCGATCTCGGCTGGGCTGGTCATGCCGTCGGTGTCCTGGCTGATGATCACGTGGCCCTTTTCCAGGCGCAGCAGGCGCTGCGTTTCGACGCCGAAGGGGCGAATGTCGAACTCCCGACCGGCTTCCATCAGTGCATCCCACAGGGCTTCGCCGTAGCGCGCCGGGACGTGGATCTCGTAGCCCAGTTCACCGACGAAACCGACCCGCAGCAAGCGTGCCGGAATACCCGCGACCGTGCCCAGGCGCACCGCCAGGTAGGGGAAGCCTTCGGCCGACAGGTCGACATCGCCGCACAGCTTGGCCAGCACCTTGCGCGAGTCCGGCCCGGCCAGGTTGACCGCGGCCAGCGCGGCGGTGACGTTGGTGATGTCGACGTTCAGGCGCCACTGCGCGTTCCACTTGAGCATCTGTTGGTAGACGCGGTCGACGCCGCTGGTGGTGGCGCTGACGTAGAAGTGCTCGTCGGCAAAGCGCGCGCAGACGCCATCGTCGATCACCACGCCGTGCTCGTTGGTCATCAGCGCATAGCGCGAACGGCCGACCGGCTGCTTGGCGAAGGCGAAGGTGTAGAGGCGGTTGAGCAGCTCGGCGGCGTCCGGGCCGCGCACGTCGAGGCCGCCCAGGGTGGAGACGTCGATCAGGCCGACCTTCTCGCGCACCTGGCGCGCTTCGGCCTGCATGCAGGCTTCGCGTTCTTCCGGCTTGCCATAGTAGGCCGGGCGCTGCCAGATGCCAGCAGGCATCATCTTCGCCCCCAGCTCCAGATGGCGCGCGTGCATGGCGGTTTGCCGATACGGATCGAAGCCACGGCCAGCGACCTGCGCCAGGGTTTCCGGGCAGAACGGCGGGCGCGCGGTGGTCACCCCGGTTTCGCTGACGCTGCGCCCCGTGGCCTGAGCGACCAGACGCGCGGTGGGCAGTGCCGAGTGACGGCCCTGCGAGGGGCCCATGCCGACGGTGGAGAAGCGCTTGACCAGTTGCACGTCGCGGTAGCCGTGGCGGGTGGCGTTGACGATGTCACGCACTTGTAGGTCTTCGTCGAAGTCGACGAAATCCTTGCCTTTGGGATGGGGGAAGATCGGCCAGGGGAAGTTGACTCGCGGCTCGGCTGGCAGCTCGCGCGGGCTCGAACCCACCTCCAGACCCAGCGCAGCCAGTGCACGCATGGCGCCATTGGCGGCATCGGTGAGCAGCGCGTCGAGGGCGTTGCGACCATTGACCGAGCCGACCACCTGCAGCCCGCTCGGCAGGCCGGACAGGCTGAAGCAGGCGCTGGCGTCGTCGTAGGCCAGCTTGCCGCCGGCCTGGCACAGCAACTGGTAAACCGGCATGTAGCCGGCGGACATGCACAGCAGGTCGCAGTCGATGCGCAGGCTGCTGTCGGCGACCTTACCCTGGCCTGTGATGCGGCGCACGTCCACGGCGTTCAGGTGCTTGTCGCCCAGCGCTTCGTAGACCGTGCTGCCGGCATGACAGGCGACGCCACGGGTTTGCAGGGCCGTGGCCAGGCTGCCGTCATCGGCGCGTTCGCGCATGTCCACCAGGGCGGCGACCTCGACACCGGCATCGAGCAGGTCGAGAGCAGCCAGGTAGCCGTCGTCGTTGCCGGTCAGTACCACGGCGCGCTGGCCCGGCTTGACCGCGTAGAGCTTGATCAGGCGCTGCGCGGCGCTGGTCAGCAGCACGCCGGGCAGGTCGTTGTTGCGAAACACCACCGGCTGGTCGAAGGCGCCCGCCGCGACGATGCACTGGCGGGCGCGCACCTTGTACATGCGATTGCCCTGGATCACCGGCAGATAGTGGTCGGTGAACCAGGCGTTGCAGGTGGCCTCCTTGAGGATGCGGATATTGGCGTGGCCTTCGACGGCGGCCAACAGCTCGGCGTGCAGCTCGGCGGCACGCTTGCCTTCGACGTCGAAACGCGCCCAGGCCAGCGCGCCGCCCAGATAGTTCTGCTGTTCGATCAGCAGCACCTTGGCCCCGGCGTTGGCAGCGCTCAGCGCCGCGCACAGGCCGGCCGGGCCGGCGCCGATCACCGCCAGGTCGGTGAACAGGAAGGCCTTGTCGTGGTATTGCGGCTGCAGCTTGAGGTTGAGCACGCCGAGGCCGGCTTTCTTGCGGATCAAGGGTTCCCATACCTTCCACATGCCCTTGGGCTTGTAGAACGAGCGGTAGTAGAAGCCCACCGGCATGAACTTGGAGAAGTGCCCGAGCAGGGCATCACGATCCTTGTCCAGGCTGCCGTTGTAGTTCTGCGCGCTGACTTGCAGGCCGCCAGACAGCGGCTGCATATCGGCCAGCACGTTGGGCTCGTCCGGCAGTTGCACCAGGGTGTTGGCGTCCTGCCCGGCCATCGACAGCGGGCCGCGCGGGCGGTGGTACTTGAACGAGCGCGACAGCAGCCAGCGCTGGTTGGCCAGCAGGGCACTGGCGATGCTGTCGCCGGCCAGGCCCTGGTAGGTGGTGCCCTCGAAGTCGAAACTGACAGGGCGGTTGCGGTCGATCAGCAGGCCCAGTGGGGCCGGCAGGCGGATGTCGGCGCTCATGCGCTCACCTCCTGGGGTTTGGCAGGCGCGGCGAAATCGACGCGGCGGTCGAACAGTTCCTTCGGGTCGAAGGTGCGCAGAATTTCATCGCTGACGGTGTGGCGTTCGGCCAGGAACCAGTAGCTGGAGGCGTTGTGCATCCACCACTCGGTGACGACGCCGGCGATGTTTTCGCTGTTGAACACGTAGTCGGCCCATTCGGCGTCCGAGCAGGTGTTCGGATCGGGCATGCGCTTGAGTTCGCCGCCGTAGGTGAATTCGTTGATGTTGCGAGGCCCGTTGAGCGGGCAGGGCATGATCTTCATGGGTTCAACTCCTTGACGAGCAAGGCCGGGGTAATGGGATCGTAGGAGCGAGCTCTGCTCGCGAATCCAACTGAGACGAAAGCTTCGCGAGCAGAGCTCGCTCCTACAAAGGAATGCATCAGTGGCTCGCCGCCGTGGCGCCCATCTCGTTGACCTGGCGGAAGGTCGAGAAGCGCTCGAGGGCGAAGGGTTTGATCAGCGCCGGGGTCTTGCCGGTGGCGACCAGCTCGGCCATGGTCCAGCCGCAGATCGGCGTGGCCTTGAACCCCCAGGTGCCCCAGCCGGCGTCGAGGTAGTAGTTGTCCAGCGGCGAGCGCCCCATGATCGGGCTGTAGTCCGGGGTCATGTCGGTGCTGCCGGCCCACTGACGCATCAGCTTGGCGCCGGCCATGAACGGGAACATCTCGATGGCGTGGGCCAGCAGGCTTTCCTTCAGGTCGAGAGTCGAGCGCGTGTTGTACAGCGGGTAGGGGTCGGAGCCGCCACCGAAGACGATCTCGCCACGGCTGGTCTGTTGCACGTAGCAGTGCAGCGCCGAAGAGCTCACCAGCGGATCGAGGAACGGCTTGAACGGCTGGGTGACCATGGCCTGCAGCGGGTAGGTATGGATCGGCGCCTTGATGTTCAGCTTATTCATCAGCAACGAGCTGGCGCCGGCCACCGCCTGCACCACGCAGCCGCAGCGCACGTCACCGCGGTTGGTGCGCACGGTGGTGACGCGACCGTTCTCGACGATGAAGTCCTGCACCTCGGTGAGCTGGTGGATTTCCACGCCGCGCTTGGCCGCCTGTTTGGCGTAGCCCCAGGCCACGGCGTCGTGGCGCGCGGTGGCGCCGTCGATGTGCCAGAGGCCGGCGAGCACCGGGATATGACCGGGGTCCAGATTGAGTGTTGGCACCAGTTCGCGGATCTGCTGGCGGTCGATCATCTCGGTGCGGCCACCGAAGTGCTTGTTCACCTCGGCGCGCTGGCGGAAGGCACGCACGGTGGCGTCGGTGTGCGCCAGGGTGAGCTGGCCGCGCTCGGAATACATGATGTTGAAGTCGAACTCGTTGGACAGCTCCTTGAACATCCGCACCGACTCGGCATAGAAGCGCACGCCTTCGCTGGTGAGGTAGTTGGAGCGGATCACCGCCGTGTTGCGCGCGGTGTTGCCACCGCCGAGGTAGGACTTCTCCAGCACCGCGACATTAGTCACGCCGTGATATTTGGCCAGGTAATAGGCGGTGGCCAGGCCATGGCCGCCACCACCGATGATGACCACGTCGTACGCCGGTTTGAGTTCCTTCGGCGCAGGCAGATCGACCTCCACGGGGTATTCCGAGGACAGGCCGTACTTGAGCAGGGCAAGGGGCATTGCGTTTACTCCTGGCCCGTCAGGCCATGTTGCTGGCGGGCGGCGGTGACAGTGTTTTGCATCAGCAGGGCGATGGTCATCGGGCCGACGCCACCGGGTACCGGGGTGATGGCCGAGGCCACCGGCAGCACGGCGTCGAAGTCGACATCACCGACCAGGCGAGAACGGCCGTCCTCGTCGATGCGGTTGATACCGACGTCGATCACCACCGCGCCGGGTTTGATCCAATCGGCGCCGATCATCCGTGGGTGACCGACGGCGGCGACGACGATGTCGGCCTGGCCGCAGAGCTTCTCCGGCTTGACGCTGCGCGAATGCAGCACGGTGACGCTGCAGTTGGCGGCCAGCAGCAGCGCCGCCATCGGCTTGCCGACGATGTTCGAGCGGCCGACCACCACGGCGTGTTTGCCGGACAGGTCGCCGAGGGTGTCGCGTAGCAGGCGCATGCAGCCGGCCGGGGTGCAGGGTGTGAGCACCGGGCGGCCCTGGCTGAGGCCGCCGACGTTCTCGCTGTGGAAACCGTCGACGTCCTTGGCCGGGTCGATGGCCTGCAGCACGCGGGTTTCATCGATATGCGCCGGCAGTGGCAGTTGCACCAGGATGCCGTTGACCGATGCGTCGGCATTGAGCCCGGCCACCACTTCCAGTACGGCCTCGGCGCTGGCGTCGGCGCCCAGGCGATATTCCAGCGAGCGGATGCCCACCTCGTTCGCACGCAGCACCTTGTTGCGCACGTAGACGTGGCTGGCCGGGTCATCGCCGACCAGCACCACAGCCAGCGCCGGCTCGATGCCCTGGGCCTTGAGCATGGCCACGTCGGCGGCGACTTCGGCGAGCACGCGGGCAGAGGCGGCCTTGCCGTCGATCAGCTTGCTGCTCATCGGAAGATCACCGTCTTGTCGTGATTGAGGAATACGCGGTGTTCGAGGTGGTACTTGACCGCCTTGGACAGGGCCACGGTTTCGGTGTCGCGACCCACCGCCACCAGGGCGTCGGGGGTGTAGTTGTGATCCACGCGCTGCACTTCCTGCTCGATGATCGGGCCTTCGTCGAGATCCGAGGTGACGTAGTGGGCGGTGGCGCCGATCA
>Ga0247725_1000318_pt1 | contig 43067 bp, 37 predicted proteins | sample OKSTACKMCFT3sol_FD_183021 | JGI IMG/M metagenome (GOLD analysis project Ga0247725, IMG submission 183021) | Subsurface sediment microbial communities from gas well in Oklahoma, United States - OK STACK MC-FT3-sol | ecosystem: Environmental > Terrestrial > Deep subsurface > Rock core/Sediment...
TCCTAGGCCTCTAGACGAAAGGGACACTGGAACAAAATCTTTGGTGGAGCTAAGCGGGATCGAACCGCTGACCTCTTGCATGCCATGCAAGCGCTCTCCCAGCTGAGCTATAGCCCCACACCAATTGTAGAGTTTGCTATGCAATCCCCTACAAGACGAGGCGAATTCTAGGGGCCGAGACCAAAGGTGTCAACAGTTTTTTAGAAAGCCTTGATCGTTCGCGTATTTTTTAAACTAAGTGACGATACAAGCAGCAAATTGCAGCAAAATAAATGACATAGACTGCCCTGTCTGCAGACATTTAAAGACTGGACCTGGTTGAGTATTATTGTTGGACGCTATACGGATTCGTATCAGCTGTATTGAACATACAGCGATAAAAAAACCCTGCCGAAGCAGGGTTTTTTAAATTAAAGACTCACGTTGTTTTTACTGGCGCGTTCTTTAATGTAGCTCTCCCAACTGGCTGCCTGGCGGCCAAACTTAGGATCACCTTTAACTTTTTGAACAGCCTGATAAGCGTCCTTGAACTTGTTTTGATAGAAATATGCTTCTACCAACGCAAGGTACACAGGACCTTTGGCTTTAACACCAGCTTCCAGAGCTTTATTCAGTGCTACAACTGCAGCAGAGTATTTCTCAGCAAGGATCAGTGAAGAACCCTGACGACGATACGCATCACCATCATTGTCCAACGCAGCTGACTCGCCATAGTACTGAGCAGCTTTATCCATTTCACGCGCAGCCTGGAACGAACTGGCCATACTGTTCAGCATAGTTTTATCTTTTTTGATTAAACCAGACTTAATATGTTTTTCCAGTGTGATACCAGCTTTGTATGGAACGTTAGCGTTAGAGTATAACTGCGACAGCAATTTGTACTCGTTTGCAGAGTCCAGCATGCCTTGCATATTTGCTACTTCCAACGTCACTAAAGCTTTTTCGTACTGTTCTTCAATACTGTAAAACTGTGCCAGATAAGTCCACCAACGTTTCTCAGAAGGGAAAACCTGCACCGTAGTTTCCAATACTTCGATCGCTTTTTTGTTGTTTTTCATCTCATAGTAAGCTGAAAACTTCAACGTATAAGGACCAGCATTAGGTTTAGCTTTATCTTGAAGAGCAATCGCCATATCAGCAGGTTCAATAACCTTTTGATACTGTTTGTTCTCCATATAAGCACTACCGATACGCAGATAAACGTTAGCGTCCTTCTCACCAGTGAAATCAAGCCACTGATAATAAGTTTTGATAGCTTCGGCATACTGCTTTTCGCTTAACAGCAAATCTGCTAATAAACGATAAGAAGCGGCCTGGTCAGTGAAGCTCAACAGATCAGGTTTTACTGCCTGACGTAAATAGTTGATTGCCTTCTTCTCGTCTTTAGCGGCCCACATGTTGCCTAAAAAACGATTGACAAAAGCTTTATCGAAATCATTGCTGGCATCAATTTCTGATAAAACAGCAATGGCCTCGTTTATCTTTTCTGCACTGTATAACTCGTATGCTTTGGCAATTACTTTACCAACCCGCTCGCCTACTACAGTAGTTTTGCGGTTTTTACGTGCGTCGATCTTTTGTTGATCAGGCGCTGCAACAGCATAAGAGCTAAGAGTGGTAGCACCAAAGCTTGCAAGGATGATCAACGCTGAAGTAATAGTACTCATTTTCTTCATGGTGTTAACCTCCAGCCTGATCTAATGAGAAGTCCAACTGAACCATAATACCTGGTTGCTGAACTGCTTTACCATCGACCACTTTTGGCGAATATTTCCAACGTTTCAGTGCGCGAATCGCTTCACGATCAAATACACGTTTAGGCTCAGCTTCAACAACTGTGACGTCGCCAACGCTGCCATCTTCCAGAATAGTAAAACGCATTTTAACCCAGCCCTGTAAGCCATCACGAGCAGCTTGCACAGGATATTTTGGTTCAATACGCACTATCGGAGTAGCATCGCCATCACGCATCATAGCTGAAGATGGGTCACCCAATCCTGTACTTGCACCACCTACGTCCACAGACGGCAGGTTAAAACCAATAGAACCACCAGTGTCCGTTGACTCAGGTTCTGCTACCGGAGCTTTTGGAGGCTCTGGCGGCGGTGGTGGTGGTGGTGGCGGTACCCGAACACGAGTCTGAGCTTTTGACTCAGGCGGTGTCGAGTTAATTTCAATAACGATTTGATCCTTTTTAGCATTGGTGAACGTATCATCCCCACCTATAAGGAATGCCATCAACACATACAGGAAAAACGTTATTACCGCACCAACTACCAGTGATAGTAATAACCTTACCATATTACTTGTTCTCCGCAGCGATCGAAATCTTATCGATACCAGCCAGCTTGATTTGGTCCATTACTGAAACCACTACACCATGCTTAGCTTCTTTATCTGCTTGAATGATCACTGTATCAGTTGGCGATTCAGCTAACAGTTTCTCAACAGTAGCACCAACACGCTCAACGTCAACAGCACGTTTATCCATCCAAATTTCACCGTTTGCACGGATTGCAATAAAGATAGTGGCTGACGGCTTAGATTGAGCTTTTGCCGCTTTAGGACGGTTTACGTCAATACCAGCTTCTTTAACGAACGACGTCGTTACGATAAAGAAGATCAGCATGATAAATACAACGTCCAACATAGGCGTTAAATCTACTGCTGCCTCTTCGGCTTCACGTCTAATTTTACGTGCCATAAATTACTCTCTATCAATGATGAGGCATGTTGTCAGCTAAATCATGAACAGCTGACTTTACCTTACCTTCCAGTTTGGACGTTACAAAAACACCTGATAAACATGCAACCATACCAGCCATAGTTGGAATTGTTGCCATTGAAATACCAGCTGCCATCAGTCTTGGGTTACCAGTACCTTGTACCGCCATAATTTCGAAAACAGCGATCATACCGGTCACAGTACCTAACAAACCAACCATTGGGCAGATTGCAACCAAAGTTTTGATTACACCGATCCGCTCACGCAGTTTGGTAGATGCCTCAGACACCCACGCATCACGAATTTTATGCGCATACCATGAGGTTGTATCAGCCCGGGCGTTCCAGTCTGCGATGATTCTATTACGCATCACTGGAAATTCCCGATTGATAAACCAGAAGCGCTCTATGATCAATACCCACATGATGAAGAGCACTATGGCGACGATATACAGAACATCACCGCCGGTTGCGATAAAATCCCTGACAGATTCCCAAAGCTCTATCAGGCTATGCATTACGCTTTCTCCTTCTCCGCATGAGCAGCGATGATACCAGCACTTTGCTCATCCAGAACATGCAGGACTGAGTTTGACTTACTTTGTAACATAGAGTGGATAAACAGTAATGGCAGCGCACATAACAGACCTTGAACAGTTGTTACTAACGCCATTGAAATCTGGCCAGCCATGATTTTCGGGTCACCAGTACCGTGTAAGGTAATTACCTGGAACGCACCGATCATACCGATAACTGTACCTAACAGACCTAATAAAGGACCTACAGCAGCGATCAGCTTGATAATACCGATACCTTTTTCGATATCCGGAGTTTCACGCATAATGGCTTCATCCAGTTTCAGTTCTAAAGTTTCAACGTCAACAGATTTGTTGTCGTGGTAAACTTTCAGGATACGGCCTAATGCGTTTTTCTCTGATGGATTGTTCAGGTTTTTCAGCTGAGCTTTCACACCAGCAGAAGCTGCTGACAGAGAAACGAAACGAACTGCACCGATCAGTAAACCGATCAGTAACAATACTGTGATTACATAACCTGGAGTACCACCCTGGTGGAACTGCTCTTCCAATGTAGCTTCCTGAGTTTTCAGACGCAGTAAGTTACCGCCCGTTGGGTCGATATAAACTGGTTTGATTTCACCAGGTGCTGCATTTTTGAATGCCTCAGCATCAGCAACAATGTAAGACTCAGGTTGTTTAACCAGAGGCTGCATTTCCTGAGTGTCAGCATTAAATACTAAGTAGCCGCCATCAGAAATCAGGTTGAATGCGCCAACACGAGTAACAGAAGCCTGAGCTGAGTTACCGTCCAGAGACACAACGTTACCTTCAAACTTAGATACTTTGGCAGACTCAGTCATTTCAGTTTGCAGAGCAATCCACAGTTCTTCCAGTTCATTGATAGTTGGAAGTTCTTTAGCTTCTGCCAGTTTTTTCAGCAGTTCATCACGGCCTTTAAACTGAGCACTGATGTTAGAAGTTGCGATACCACCGATGGTTTCAGTTGCAGCACCACGAACGATACCGAACATTTCACCTAAAGTACCCTGAGCAGCTTGTAATTCAGCTTCTTTAGCAGCCAATTTGCCTTCGTTATCAGCAAACTGTTGAGTTAAAGATTTGCCACGAGATTCTTCAGCAGCAAACTCAGCTTTAGCTCTGTTTAACAGGGCTTGTTTGTCAGCGCGGTCAGATAAAAATTCCTGTTCGCGTTGCTGGTTGATTTTACCTTCAGCAGTGCGTGATTTTTTAACTTGCTCTAATAATTGATCCAGTTTGGCTGTATCAGCGGCAGCAGTTAAGCAAACGCCTGCAGACATAGTTACCACAGCTGCAACTACTAAACCTTTAAAAACTTTCTTCATTTATTCTTACTCCGCTGCTAACACTGGAAGTTTCAACAATTCTGGGGCAGCTTGTTTACCCGCAACACGAATCGCGAACTTGGTAGATTCCAGGTACTCTTGACCCAGAGCTTCCCATTGACCTGTAGTTTTGTTAAACATCCAGGCTTGTTTTTCATCCAGAGATTGAGCCAGTAAAGCAACGCGACCTACGTAAACGTAGTTCACAGTAATTTCGCTGCCATCAACAGCCAGTTTGTCTGTGTAAGTAACCAGAGCTGTGCCTAAATCTTTTTCGATTTGGTAAGCTTCGATCACCAGACGGTACATTTCAGAAGTGTTAACAGCTGAGTTACCTAAAACAGCGCGTAAACGATCGATACGAGCTAAGCGGTTTGCCAGATCTATTGGCATATCGGCTTTGATAAAGGCTTCTAAGGTATCAACCATACGATACATCAGAGGAACGATACCTTGTTTAGTACCTTCGATAGTACCAATTTGCTTGTCAAACGAAGCAAGAGATGCGTTTTGATCGGCAACTAATTTAGCAACGTGGTCGTTGTATACTTTTAAGTTTTCAGTTTGTTCAACTAATTGGCGGTACTCGGCCAATAATTCCTGACTTTGGTCAAAAATGTTGTTGATTTTTTCCTGAGACTGAACTGCAGCGCGGATATTTTGCTGACCCGCTTTATGCAACTCTGCCAGTGGATCTGCTGCTACTGAGGTGCTGGCCAATGCGAATGCTCCAAACAGAGCAGAAGCAACCAGACTCTTACGAATGTTATTGTTAGACATAGTTCCCAACCAATAATTGCTGATTAACGTAACCTGTTTTTGAAAGGCTATTTTTTGTAACAAAAGATAACCCGGTTAAAGGGTAAACCGCCCGCATCATTGCAGCAAAATCGCGGATTGTCAATATAACTAAGACAGTCAGCGATGACAGTTTTGTTGCAATTTAAAGGCGATTTATACCCATTTTTTCTTTAGCAAAACCGGGAGCCTTCCCGTATTAATATTCCATTAATTTTTTTGCTTATTTAATGTTCGGTGTTAGTTTTCCCGACTCATACAGCTTCACCATTTGTTCAAGAGAAATGGCTTTTATTTTTGACGCGTTACCAGCAGTACCAAAAGCCTGATAACGGTCTTTACAAATTTCAGTCATAGCTTTGACTGATTCCTGCAAATACTTACGCGGATCAAATTCAGCCGGATTTTTCGCCATGTAACGACGGATAGCACCTGTCGAGGCTAAACGTAAGTCTGTATCTATATTGATCTTACGTACACCAAATTTGATCCCTTCCTGAATTTGTTCTACCGGTACACCATAAGTTTCAGGTATGGCACCACCATATTCATTGATGATAGCCAACCACTCTTGCGGCACCGAAGAAGAACCATGCATCACCAAATGCGTATCGGGGATACGGGCATGGATCTGTTTAATCCGATCTATCGCCAAAATGTCGCCTGTCGGCGGACGACTGAATTTATAGGCACCATGTGAAGTACCGCAGGCAATTGCCAGCGCATCGACACCAGTTGCTTTGACAAACTGAGCAGCTTCTTCAGGATCAGTCAGCATCTGGTCGTGACTTAAGATACAGTCAGCACCAATGCCGTCTTCTTCACCTGCAGCTCCTGTTTCGAGGGAGCCTAAACAACCTAATTCGCCCTCTACTGAAACACCACAAGCATGCGCCATATCAACAACACGACGCGTTATATCGGCATTATAGTCATAATCCATAGGCGTTTTGCCGTCGGTGCCTAAAGAGCCGTCCATCATGACAGACGAAAAGCCCAACTGGATTGCCTGCTGACATACAGCTGCAGAAGTACCATGGTCCTGATGCATTACGACGGGAATATGTGGAAACTCTTCAATAGCCGCCAAAATTAAATGGCGTAAAAAAGGCGCTCCGGCATATTTACGAGCCCCGGCAGAAGCCTGAACTATCACAGGACTGTCTGTCGCATCCGCAGCCAACATTATGGCACGCATCTGTTCTAAGTTGTTAACGTTAAAGGCTGGTACTGCGTAACCAAACTCAGCAGCATGGTCCAGCATTTGACGCATTGAAATAAGAGCCATGAGATCCTCTCTCTTTGTGTAGGGTAAGGGTTGTGTTTAAGACCTTTGGCTCTGTTGTCACCTGTGGTGATCTATAATGTACAAAGCCAAGGGCCGTATTTTTTAGTATTTTTGTATTTATTTGTAATTTAACAGTTTTTGGCTCACGCTTTTGCGCGTTGTTCCAGAATTTCCACTGCTGGTAAAGTTTTGCCTTCCAAAAACTCCAGGAACGCGCCACCACCAGTCGAAATATAGGAAATTTTGTCGGCCAAATCATATTTATCAATGGCAGCTAAGGTATCTCCTCCCCCAGCGATAGAAAAAGCTTTGCTGTCTGCGATTGCCAGAGCTAACGCCTTGGTGCCTTGTTCAAAAGAGGAAAACTCAAACACACCCACAGGGCCATTCCAAACAATAGTGCCAGCATTTTTCAGTATATCCACTAAAGCAGCACTGCTATCAGGGCCAATATCAAATACCATATCGTCGTCACTAATTTCGGCGACAGACTTAGTAGTTGCTGGTGTATCTTCTGCAAAAGCTTTACCTGTCACCACGTCTGTAGGTACCGGAATTGAACCGCCGTTGGCTTTCGCCTGAGCCATTAAGCGTTTGGCTTCAGGAATAAGATCGGTCTCAACCAGAGATTTGCCCACGGCATATCCCTGAGCAGCAATAAAGGTATTGGCAATACCACCACCAACAATCAACTGGTCCACTATTCCGGATAAGGATTCCAGTACTGTCAGTTTGGTCGACACTTTAGAACCGCCAACAATGGCTACTAAAGGTCGTTTTGGATTTTTCAGTGCAGCGGCTAAGGCATCTAACTCAGCAGCCAGTAAAGGACCAGCACAGGCAACAGGCGCAAACTGAGCGACACCATGGGTCGTAGCCTGGGCACGGTGGGCAGTACCAAAGGCATCCATTACAAAGACATCACATAAAGCAGCCAATTGTTTGGATAAGGTTTCGTCGTTTTTGCCTTCGCCTTTGTTAAAACGAACGTTTTCAAATACAACGACTTCACCGGTTTGAACTTCAACGCCGCCCAAATAATCTTTGACTAAACGCACAGGGACAGACAAAGCCTTGTTTAAATATTCTACGACCGGAGCCATTGAGAATTCTTCGGCATAGACGCCTTCTTCCGGGCGTCCAAGATGTGAACACACCATGACTTTGCCACCTTTTTTCAGGGCTAACTCAATGGTAGGAATGGCGGCTTTTAGACGAGCATCTGAGGTCACCTTGCCGTTTTTAACCGGTACGTTTAAATCTTCACGGATCAGTACCCGCTTCCCAGTTAAATCGACATCCGCCATTTTAATTACTGACATACCAGACTCCTGTGATTTTATAAGTTTTATCCCCATCGTACTTGAAGCTGCAGCTTTGTTGACTGCGCAATTTAGCCCCAGTCACATAGGTTTACTATGCTCCTGGGGTCTCACCGGCTTGTCGCCGCCCTGCAACTCCAAGCTACTTGGGTATAAGTTTTTATTAAATTAAAATTCAGACAAAACGCATCATAGCGCGGGTTGTGTCGAGCATTCTGTTTGCAAAGCCCCACTCGTTGTCACACCAAACTAAACATTTCACTAAACGTTTATGGCTGACTCTGGTTTGCGAGCCATCGACAATGCATGAATGCGCATCATGGTTAAAATCAACGGACACCAGCGGTTCTTCAGTGTAATCCAGAATACCAGCGAGCTCCCCTGCCCTTGCGCGGGCTAATACCTGATTAACCTTTGTTAAATCTACGTCCTGATGCAAAGTGACGCTTAAATCCATAGCGGTCACATTCACTGTCGGCACACGTACGGCTATGGCCTCAAAACGCCCGGCTAAATGCGGCAAAATACGTTCAATACCGCGAGCTAACTTGGTATCGACTGGAATAATAGACTGACTGGCCGCTCGGGTGCGGCGTAAATCAGTATGATAAGCATCAATGACCTGTTGATCATTCATCGAAGCGTGGATAGTGGTAATAGTGCCACTCTCCACTCCAAAGTGCTGGTCCAGTACCTGGATCACCGGCACTATGCAATTGGTAGTGCAAGAGCCAGCGGAAACCACTGTCATATCATCTCTTAATAAATGCTGGTTGATACCGTAAATCACTGTGGCATCAATATCTGCATCAGCTGGATGGGAAAACAAGACTTTTTTTGCACCTGCATCTAAATGCAGCTGCGCATCGGCGCGGCTATGAAACACACCTGTGCATTCAAGTACTACATCGACTTGCAGTTGATCCCAAGGCAGCTGAGCCGGATCGGCCTGACAAAATAATGCGATAGCATCACCATCGACCAATAAGCCTTGTTCGGTCAGCTCAACAGAAAAGCCAAAGCGGCCATGCGAGGTATCGTATTTTAATAAATGGGCTATGCCTTTGGCATCTGCCAGTTCATTAATAGCGATCACCTGAACCTGCTCCGTTAAACCGCACTCGTAGACGGCGCGCAGAATATTCCGACCTATACGGCCAAAGCCGTTAATTGCCACTTTAATGGTCATTGCTACTCAATCTTCACACATTTCCGGATCAAAAAGAGGGGCCACAAGGCCCCTTTTCATTTTTACGCGAATAACTCATTGGCAGCTGCAACTACAGCGGCCGTGGTAATACCAAAGTGTTCAAACAATTGTTCAGCCGGAGCCGATTCACCAAAGCTGTCCATACCAATGATTTTACCTGTCAGGCCTACATATTTGTACCAGCTATCTTTGATGCCAGCCTCCACAGCCACACGTTTAGTCACAGCGGCTGGTAATACAGCCTCACGATACGCTGCACTTTGTGCTTCAAACACATCAGTAGACGGGACTGATACTACACGAACTTTGCGACCAGCTGCTGTCAACTGATGATAAGCCTGGACCGCAAGCTCAACTTCAGAACCAGTAGCAATCAGAATCAATTCCGGAGTGCCAGCGGAATCCAGCAACACATAACCGCCTTTACGAACATCAGCCAATTGCTGCGCTGTACGGGGTTGTTGCACCAGATTCTGACGGGTGAAAATTAAAGTCGTTGGACCTTCAGTACGCTCAATAGCGGCCTGCCATGCCACAGCGGATTCCACTGCATCACAAGGACGCCAGTTCATCAGGTTTGGCGTCACACGTAGCGAAGCGAGTTGTTCAACTGGCTGGTGAGTCGGACCATCTTCGCCTAAACCAATAGAGTCGTGGGTGTAGACAAAAATAACCCGCTGCTTCATCAGCGCCGCCATACGTACAGCGTTACGGGCATATTCCATAAACATCAGGAAAGTTGCACCGTAAGGGATAAAACCACCGTGCAGCGCTATACCATTCATCATGGCAGACATGCCAAACTCACGCACACCATAATACAGATAGTTACCGCTGGCATCTTCTGCAGTCACACCTTTTGAGCCAGACCAAATGGTCAGGTTAGAGCCAGCTAAATCAGCTGAACCACCTAATAACTCAGGTAATAAAGGACCAAAAGCATTTAAGCTGTTCTGAGAAGCTTTACGGGTCGCGATAGCTTGCGGGTTGTCTTGCAGTTGCTGAATATAAGCAGCAGACTTTTCAGCCCAATCTGCTGGTAAATCACCTGCCATACGACGTTTAAATTCAGCGGCTAGTTCTGGGTAAGCTGTGGCATAAGCAGCGAAGCTGTCGTTCCAGCTTTGCTGGGCAGTCGAACCTTTGGTTTTGCCGTCCCACTCTTGATAGATGTCTTGTGGAATAACAAAAGGAGCATGCTCCCAGCCTAAATATTCGCGCACCGCCGCAATTTCTGCGTCACCTAAAGGTGCACCGTGGCAGTCATGTGAACCGGATTTATTTGGAGAACCATAACCTATAATAGTTTTGCAACAAATTAAGCTTGGTTTTTCTGTAACAGATCGGGCTTGTTCGATAGCAGCTTTAATAGCTTCGGCATCGTGACCGTCCACACCAGCTATTACATGCCAGCCGTAGGCTTCAAAACGTGCAGGTGTATTGTCAGTAAACCAACCTTCAACATGACCGTCGATAGAAATACCGTTGTCATCCCAAAACGCTATTAACTTACCTAAACCCAAAGTACCGGCCAATGAACAGGCTTCGTGCGATACACCTTCCATTAAACAGCCGTCGCCTAAAAAGGCGTAGGTATGGTGGTCAACAATGGCATGACCTGGTTTATTAAACTGAGCCGCTAAAGCTTTTTCAGCTATAGCCATACCTACGGCATTGGTAATACCCTGACCTAAAGGACCTGTGGTGGTTTCAACACCGGGAGCATAACCATATTCCGGGTGGCCTGGAGTTCTTGAATGCAATTGGCGGAATTGTTTTAAATCATCAATGCCTAAATCGTAGCCAGAGAGATGTAACAGAGAATACAACAACATAGAGCCGTGGCCATTGGACAACACAAAGCGGTCGCGGTTGGCCCAGCTTGGGTCTTGTGGATTGTGAATCAAATAATCGCGCCACAATACTTCAGCAATATCTGCCATGCCCATAGGGGCGCCCGGGTGACCTGATTTCGCTTTTTGCACTGCATCCATACTTAAAGCACGAATGGCGTTAGCGAGTTGTTTACGAGATGGCATCTTCTCTCCTGCTTGATTAACTTTATATAACTTTGATCCAAGGGGTGGGGTTACCCGTATCGTTGCGCTGCTCTTTTTGTGTTTATTCGATTTGGCGGCTCATAGGGTGAACACTGTTTTTACATGGATACGGCAAAGCTGGGGTTATTTTCACAGAGCATTGGGTAAATCGCAAATTTTAATCCAGGCAATGCAAAGTTTTACCGCCCCCTGCCGATACATTTTCAATGTTTTAGCATTAAAGACGTCCGGGCGGCAGAAAGTTCTGGCAATGCCCTAAGGCTTTCACTAAAATAGCCGCCCCAAATTACAGCGCCCAGGCGCGATAACAACCAACATGTGGAATACGTAAATGGCACAACACATTTTTACCTCTGAATCTGTTTCTGAAGGACATCCGGATAAAATCGCTGATCAGATCTCTGACGCGGTATTGGATGCCATTTTAGAACAAGATCCAAAAGCCCGTGTTGCTTGCGAAACCTTCGTAAAAACAGGCATGGTGTTAGTAGGTGGTGAAATCACTACCTCAGCCTGGGTCGATATCGAAGAGTTAACTCGCAGCACTATCCGCGATATAGGTTATGTGCATTCAGATATGGGCTTTGACGCCAACTCATGCGCAGTGTTAAGCGCTATCGGCAAACAATCTCCAGATATCAATCAGGGCGTAGATAAAAAAGACCCAAGCGAACAAGGCGCAGGCGACCAGGGCTTAATGTTTGGTTATGCCAGTAATGAAACTGATGTATTAATGCCGGCTCCTATTACCTACTCTCACCGTTTAGTGCAGCAACAAGCCAAAGTACGTAAAGACGGCACTCTGCCATGGTTACGCCCAGATGCTAAGTCTCAACTGAGCTTTGTCTATGAAAACGGCAAACCAGTGGGTATTGACGCAGTGGTATTATCAACCCAGCACTGTGACACTATCTCTACTGCCGATCTGCGTGAAGCGGTAATGGAACACATCATTAAACCAGTGTTGCCAACAGAATGGCTGAGCAGCAAAACCAAATACTTCATTAACCCAACTGGCCGTTTTGTTATTGGTGGTCCTATGGGTGACTGTGGTTTAACTGGTCGTAAAATCATAGTAGACAGCTACGGTGGTATGGCTCGTCACGGTGGTGGTGCTTTCTCTGGTAAAGACCCGTCCAAAGTTGACCGCTCTGCAGCTTATGCTGCTCGTTATGTGGCAAAAAATATTGTGGCCGCAGGTTTAGCTGAACGTTGCGAAATTCAGGTGTCCTACGCTATTGGCGTGGCCGAACCGACCTCTATCAGTGTAGAAACTTTTGGTACCAGCAAGTTAAGCGAAGATCAACTGATTGCTTTAATCCGTCGTCACTTCGATTTACGCCCTTATGGCCTGATCCAGATGTTGCAGTTAGAGCGCCCTATTTACCGCGCTACTGCAGCTTACGGTCACTTCGGCCGCAATGAATTCCCATGGGAAAATACTGACAAAGCCGAAATTCTGCGCTCTGAAGCAAAAATCTAAGCTTTTGTTTTCATAGTTAGAAAAATAACAAAAGGAGAGCATAGCTCTCCTTTTGGCTATTTACGGTTTTGTTAAAGCAAGATAAGGTAAAACGGATAAAAAACAGTCACAGCAGATGAACTGCAACTACAACACGGAGTATCCATGACGTCCAGTGCCGTAAAAACTTCCTGGCTCAATCGCAGCCTCAATGCCATAGAACGCATTGGCAATAAATTGCCAGACCCAGCTATCTTATTTGCCTTACTGATGTTTTTTGTCTGGGGTTTGTCCTGGGCATTATCAGGGGTCAGTTTTGCTGACATAGATCCCCGCACAGGTCAGCCTTTTCAGGTAAAGAACTTGCTGGATGGCGCGGCTTTTACTGATTTTATGGCCAAAATGGTCAGCACTTTTGTCAGTTTCCCGCCTCTGGGCGTAGTGCTGGTGGCTATGCTAGGTTTAGGTGTTGCCGAATACACAGGTTTTATCAATGCGGGCCTGCGTGGCATCCTGGCAGTAACCTCAAGGAAGCTACTGACTCCGGTATTAATCGCCGTAGGGATTTTAAGCCATGTCGCGGTGGATGCGGGCTATGTGCTGGTGATCCCGTTAGGAGCCGTTATTTTTTATGCTGCAGGCCGTCATCCGCTTGCAGGTATAGCGGCAGCTTTTGCCGGCGTATCCGGAGGTTTTGCAGCAACTTTGTTTGTACCTTCAAGCCTCGACCCCCTGCTTGCGGGTCTGACTCAGGCATCAGCCCGTTTATCAGCTGACCCTGCTGCCGCTAGCCTGGTGATTAATCCGCTGAATAACTACTACTTTACAACAGCCTCAGTGCTACTCATTGTGATAGTCGGTTGGGTACTAACTGACAAGTTTGTAGAACCACGCCTGCAGCAAACACAAATAGACGGCGATCCTGAGCAGTTGCCTTCGATGGATCCTTTGAATGACAAGGAACGCAAAGGCTTACGTTACGCCATGTTGTCCATGCTCATCGCAGCCGCAGTTTTAGTGGCGGCAGTATGGCCAGAGAACTCGGCCTGGCGTGCCAGTACAGGTGAACTCACAGCGGCATCAGCTCCTCTGATGCAATCTATCGTAGGTCTGATATTTGTATTTTTTCTGATCCCTGGCATAGTTTATGGCTATGTTTCAGGCAAAGTTAAAACCCATAAAGACGTAGTACAAGGCATGACCAAAGCCATGAGTGGCATGGGGTACTATATAGTGATGGCGTTTTTCTGCGCTCAGTTTATTTTTGCCTTTGGTCAATCTAATCTGGGGGCTTTGCTGGCGATCAAAGGAGCAAACTTTCTGCAACAAATGGCCTTTCCTATGGCGGTCAATCTGGTGGGGCTGGTGTTGCTGACCGCAGTGGTCAATCTGGTGATAGGATCAGCTTCCGCCAAGTGGGCTCTTATCGGGGCAGTTTTAGTCCCTATGCTGATGCAACTGGGAGTTTCACCTGATTTAACTCAGGCAGCTTACAGAGTCGGTGACTCGTCAACAAACATCATAACGCCGCTGATGCCCTATTTCCCATTGATCGTGGTGTTTTGCCAAAAATATGTAAAATCAACGGGCATAGGTACTCTGGTGGCATTGATGTTGCCCTACTCGATCACCTTATTAATTTGCTGGACCAGCTTTTTGATTTTGTTCTGGATGCTGGGATTACCTTTAGGCATAGGTGCCAGTTACGTCTACCCGGCCCCCTAACTCTTAGCTGCACTTAAAACCCGGGCTTGTGATGCAGAAGTTGTATCACAAGCCATACCCAGCCCAGCTTTTGCCTGTTACCATAGACACTTTAAACTGTGCTTAAGAAAATAGTGTTATGCGTATTCCCAGAATTTATCAGCCTGGTGTTATTCCACTGCAACAGGATTTTGCCTTAGCCGAAGACGGTGCTAATCATATAGGCCGTGTGTTGCGGATGCAGGCTGGAGACGAGCTTTGTTTATTTAACGGCGACGGCCAGAATTATCAGGCGCTGATTACCGCAGTTGAAAAAAAACAGTTGTTGGTAAAAGCCATTGCTGTCTCGGCTAACCCGGTGGAATCACCGCTAAAACTGCATTTAGGTCAGGGCATTTCGCGTGGGGACCGGATGGATTTTGTCATTCAAAAAGCAGTGGAATTGGGTGTAACAGAAATCACGCCACTCTTTACCGAGCGTTGTGGTGTCAAACTTGATGCTGAGCGTCTGACTAAACGCACAGAGCAGTGGCAAAAAATTGCAATCGCAGCTTGCGAGCAATCTGGTCGCAGTGTGGTACCACTGGTACATACAGCTTTGCAGCTCAACAAATGGTTGGCACAAGAGACAAAAGATTTAAAGTTAACCTTGGATCCCTGGACTTCAGACTCCATTAAGACAATAGCAGGCAGTCAGACTATTCGTTTAGTGATTGGTCCTGAAGGTGGTTTTACCGATGCAGAAGTTGCGCAAACCAAAGATGCAGGTTTTATGGCGGTTCGCTTAGGACCCAGGGTACTACGCACAGAAACAGCAGCTTTAACTGCCATTAGCGCATTACAGTTACAATTTGGTGATCTGGCCTGAAGCAGATCCAAACAGGAGTGAAGATGATTAAATTAGGCATAGTGATGGACCCTATAGCGGACATCAATATCAAAAAAGACTCCAGTTTTGCCATGTTATTGCAAGCTCAATCCCGCGGTTATCAGCTGCATTACATGGAAATGAACGACCTGTATTTAATAGAAGGACAGGCCCGAGCCCGCAGCCGTTTATTGTCAGTACAGCAAAACGGTGAGCACTGGTACGACTTTGGCGGCACCCAGGATATTGCCTTATCCGATTTAGATGTGATCTTAATGCGCAAAGATCCGCCTTTTGACACTGAATTTATTTACGCCACCTACATTTTAGAACGGGCAGAAGACCAGGGTACCTTGATCGTCAACAAACCGCAGAGCCTGCGCGATGCCAATGAAAAGCTCTACACCAGCTGGTTCGCTGAACATACGCCTAAAACTCTGGTTACCCGTGATGCTGCGCGCTTAAAAGCATTTTATCAGCAAGAGCAGGATGTGATCTTAAAGCCTCTGGACGGCATGGGTGGTGCTTCGATTTTCCGCCTAAAACCGGACGACGCTAACGTCAGTGTCATTATCGAAACTCTGACTGAACATGGCAGCCGTTATGCAATGGCACAGAAGTTTATTCCGGAAATTAAAGATGGCGACAAAAGAGTGCTGGTTGTTAACGGCGAGCCAGTGCCTTATTGCTTAGCCCGTATACCAGCCAGCGGCGAAACACGCGGGAACTTAGCGGCAGGTGGCCGTGGTGAAGCCCGGCCTTTAACTGAAAGTGACTGGGCTATAGCCCGTGCCGTAGGCCCTGCCCTCAAAGCCAAAGGCCTGATTTTTGTTGGCCTGGATATTATTGGTGACAGACTGACGGAAATAAACGTGACAAGCCCAACCTGTATTCGCGAAATAGAAGCGGCCTTCCCTGTCAGCATTACCGGCATGCTATTTGATCAAATTGAACTACTGTTAAAGCAGAATCAAACCGGAGCAGTGGGAGCCTAGATGGATAATTTCCAGAATCATTTATTGATAGCCATGCCAGGTCTTGAAGATCCTATGTTTAAGCGCAGCGTGACCTATATCTGCGAACACAATGCCGAAGGAGCCATGGGTATAGTCATTAATCACCCTATGCCGGTAAAGGTGACTGAACTATTAAGCCAACTGCAAATAGAGCATGATACCCAAAGCAAAGCGGCGAATGCACAGGTCTGTGCCGGGGGTCCTGTGCAAAGTGACAGAGGTTTTGTGCTGCATACGCCCAAAGAAGGCTATACCAGCAGTATGAGATTGAATAATGACCTGATGGTGACTACTTCTCGGGATATCCTGGAGAAACTCACCACAGAAGATGCACCGGATAAGTTTATTTTGGCGCTGGGTTATGCTGGCTGGAGTGCCGGGCAACTGGAAAAAGAAATGGCAGAAAACAGCTGGCTGATGATACCAGCCGACAATAACATTATTTTTGAAATGAGCCATGCCGAAAAATGGCAAGGTGCCGCTCATGCTATGGGCATTGAAGTCTGGCAACTAAGCCCTGAAGCAGGTCACGCCTGATGAGCAGTGTAACGGTATTAGCTTTTGATTATGGTTTAAAAAGTATAGGCGTAGCCGTAGGTCAAAGCATGACAGGCACGGCTACAATGCTCAAAGCTCTCAAAGCCCAGGATGGTACTCCAAACTGGGATCAAATCGAAGCTTTGATCAAAGAGTGGCAGCCAAAGCTACTGGTGGTGGGTTTGCCATTAAATATGGATGGTACTGAACAACCTTTTACCGCCCGGGTAAATAAGTTTGTCAATCGTTTGCATGGTCGTTACGGCCTGCAAGTGAAAACTCAGGATGAGCGTTTGACCACAGTCGACGCCAGGTCACAACTATTTGCTGAGGGCGGATTTAAAAAACTCAGTAAAGATCTGGTCGACAGCTTGTCAGCCAAACTGATTCTGGAAAGCTGGTTTGAAAATGGCGGCGCTTATGGCGATTAAAACGGGGTATTACCGTCATTACAAAGGCCCTATGTATCAGGTATTGGCTCTGGTGCGGCATAGCGAAACCGATGAAGAATTGGTGTTATACCGAGCTTTGTATGGCGATTTCGGCTTATGGGTAAGGCCGCTGGAAATGTTTATTAGCAATGTCGAAGTGGCTGGTGAATTAGTACCCCGCTTCAGTTTTGTTTCTCAGCAACCACCTGCAGAACTGGCCGACCTGTTAGTCCCACCTTTACATTTTGATCAGTCAGACCCTCGACAAATTTAGCCCCGTCTATTGTAAATAAAGTCAGTCATAACAGACTTGCCCCTGCCCGGGGCTTTTTGTTTTTATATATCGCCTTGAAAAAACAAGTACTTGTGTCTAAGTTCAGAACATAGCATTTAAGGCGAAACGACATGGAATCAAGTTCTGAACTCAAAGCTCTGGCGCTGGAAGCGCTCAGCCACATCTTGCCAACCGGCATTGCAGTGCTGGATAAGTCTTTTAAATACGTCAGCATTAACACTGTACTGGCTGAGTTTAATGGCGTGCCTATAGGTCAGCATTTAGGTCGCAGCGTATCAGAGGTTTTACCAGAGCTGGCAAGCACCATAATGCCACTTCTGGAACAAGTGCGGGATACAGGTAGAGCCATCCTGAATTTCAGTGTAATTGGTGACAACACAGATAGCCAAATGCAGCCTAACTGGTCAGGTTCTTATATCCCACTTTTTGATGCCCAACAGCAATTTTGTGGTGTCGCTGTGGTGGCACTCAACAGAACAATGGACTGGTTTGTACAACAAACGAGAAAAAACGATTTAGATCGCCTGCGAAAAATACTCGATAACATGTTTACTTTTGTCGGCATTTTATCACCTGACGGCACCTTGATTGATGCCAACAAAGCTCCTTTGGAGCTGGCTGGTATTACGCTGGAGCAAGTCCGGCATAAAAAGTTCTGGGACTGCTTTTGGTGGCAACATGATACAGCTGTAGCCAGCCGGATCATGAAAGCAGTGCAGGATGCCAGAAACGGTATCGTCAGCCGCTTTGACACTACAGCTCAGATGAAAGACGACATCATCATCATAGATTTTATGCTGGCCCCTGTGTATGACGAAAACCAGCAGCTCAGCTTTCTGGTGCCTTCGGGTATTGAAATAACCAACAGAAAACGTAGTGAACAAGAATTACAGGATAGCGAAACCAGGTTTCGCAGAGTCTTCGATAGTACAGCGGATGGTCTGGTTTCTATTGATTCTCAAGGCTTGATTACACTTGCGAACACCAGAGCGCTACAAATGTTTGGATATGAGGCGGGCCAGTTAACAGGGAAACCCATCGAAGTATTATTACCTGCCAGGTATCAACAGCATCATCCTGCGTTGCGTCAGAGCTTTATGCGTGCTCCCACCACCAGACCCATGGGGCAACACAGAGAACTCTATGCAAAACGCAAAGACGACACCGAATTTCCGGTTGAAATTGGTTTGACTTACCTCGAAGGTGATAAAAAAACCGCTGTACTGGCTACTATCACAGATGTGTCGGCCGCTAAAGCAGCTCAACACAACTTGCAGGCAATCATTGATGAAAAAACATCGCTACTGGCTGAACGCACATTGTTACTGAATGAAGTGCACCACAGAGTAAAAAACAATCTGCAAATAGTATCCAGTCTGCTCAGTTTACGCTCAAGGGGAGCTGCACCTGAGCTGAAACAAGTGCTGCTTGAAAGTCAGCTGCGTGTTCGAACCATGGCGCTAACCCACCAGTTGCTTTATGAAAAACGTGATTTCGCCTCTGTTCCACTGGCAAACTATTTGCGACAACTCTGCCAATTAGTCAGGCAAACCCTAAGCAACTCTGATTTTATCAGTTTTGATTTTAAACAGATGGATGACGAAATAGTCCTGGCACTTGAACAGGCTATACCGTGCGGCTTGTTAGCCACAGAAATACTGACGAACAGCATCAAGCATGCTTTTCCAGGTCAACAAAAAGGTCAGGTCATACTGATGCTGATGCAAAGCAATAATGGAATAACCCTGACCATAGGTGACAATGGTATAGGATTACCAGCTACTGTTGAATTGGGACAGGGCAACTCGCTGGGTATGCAATTAATCCCTGCTTTTATTTCGCAGTTAGGCGCTCGAATAGATCTTAGTCGTCAGCAGGGTACCCTTTACTCCATTCATTTTTCATCGACCAGGGATTAAGGTTATGCAGAGTAATATTCTGATAGTAGAAGACGAATACGTCGTTTCTTTGGACCTGAGAAGCACATTGGAAGATCTGGGACACAAAGTGACCGCTACGGTAGCCCGCGGTGAAGATGTTGTCGCCAAGGCATTGGAGAATCCACCCGATTTGGTGCTGATGGATATTCAACTGGCAGATAAGATGCGAGGCACTGAGGCGGCCGAACATTTAAAAAGGCAAATGGATGTGCCCGTTATTTTCCTGACCGCTTATTGCGATGAAAATGTATTGGAGCAAGCAGAAAAGTCCTCTCCTCATGGTTATCTAATCAAACCTTTTGACCGCCGAGAGCTGGAGGCTAGTATTCGTATGGCCTTGGTAAGGCATAAAGCGGAACTCAAGGTAAAATGCTCAGAGCAGCGTCTGCAACTGGCACTTGGCGCTGCCAAAATGAGCTATTGGCAATTGAATTTAACCACAGACCAACTGGAGATAGACAACGACCTTTATGATGTTTCATCCTCAACGTCTGCCGGAGGACTTTCGCAGTTCAAGGCAATATTGGCTAACGATGAACATCCACGTTTATCAAAACTTTTTGCCCGTAAGCGGGATTTTAATGCCGTATTTATGTCCGGACAAAGCAAAGCACCGCGTTATCTGGAGTTGTTTGGTCATTTTCAGATGTCAGAAAAGCAAAAAATAATCAGTGGCTTGCTGCGTGATGTGACTCTCAAGCAAAAGGAAGAACTGCAGCTGCGCCAGGCTAACACAGTGTTCAAAACGACCTCTGAAGCTATTTTAGTACTGGACAATCTTGGACAGGTTTTAACGGTAAACCCCGCCTTTACTCTGGTTACAGGCTACACCGAAGCTGAAATAAAGGGCCTGAAGCCTGATGATTTTTTGTATCCGAAGCAACAAACCTCTCCGGTATCAGTACGCTTGCAGGAACTAAGTTCCAGTCATTGGAGTGGAGAAGTGGAATGTAAACGCAAAGATGGGGCACTTTTTCCGACATGGCAGCACCTCTGCAAAGTCCGGGCACCTATGACTAAAGGCGCTATTAGTCATTATGTAGTGATGTTCTCGGACATATCAGCACTCAGACGAGCAGAAGAGAATCTTGCCATGCTGGCGTTTAATGATCACTTAACTGGTCTTGGGAACAGAGTAAAACTGGAGAAAATGCTGAAAACTGAACTAGTCCGGGCAAGCAGAAACCGCAGCATGTTAGGTATTTTGTATCTGGATCTGGATGGTTTTAAATTGGTAAATGACACCTTAGGCCACCATGCTGGTGATTTGCTATTGCAAGAAGTTGCGGCCAGGATCTGCAAGCTAACCCGTGCCGGAGATGTCGCCACTCGTGTCGGCGGAGACGAGTTTGTCCTGGTGGTGCCGGACATACATCATCCATCCGATTGTCTCCACATCGCCGAAAAAATACTTCAGGTTATAGCTCAGGATATTTTATTGCAGGACAACATAGTCAACGTTTCAGCCAGCATAGGGATCGCCTGTTATCCGGACGATGCCACCAGCTATGAAGAACTGCTCAAATGTGCAGATTTAGCTATGTTTGCCGCCAAAGATGACGGCAGAAGCAGGTTCACTTTCTTTAATCCACTTATGGCAGAAAAAACCAGGCAAAGAGTACAGATAGAAAAAGATCTGAAAGCCGCCTTGCACAATTCTGACGAACTGTTGATGTACTACCAACCTATTATAAGGCTTAACGACGAGCAACTCAGAGGCTTCGAAGCACTGATCCGCTGGAAGCACCCCACTATGGGTTTTATTCCGCCCGACCGTTTTATTAAAGTGGCGGAGCAAAGTAGCCTGATTAACGAAGTCGGAGATTGGGTACTGCAGCAGGTATTTAAAGACATTGCAGATCTGACAGGCCGCTATGGCACAGAGATTACGGTCTCTATTAATTTGTCAGTACGACAACTGGAAGACCAGCTGTTAGCAGAGAAAATAAGGTCGCTGGCAGCAAAATTTGAGTTGTCTATGTCAGTGATTTATTTTGAAATCACAGAGACAGCGCTGAGCCAAAGTCAAAATATGCTCAGCACGCTGGAGCAGTTACGCAGTCTTGGAGCCCGCATATCGGTTGATGATTTTGGCACAGGTTATTCATCGCTCAGCCGGCTAAGAGAACTGCCAATTGATTGTTTAAAAATAGACAGAGCCTTTATTGTTAGTCTGGAGAAAGATAAAAACAGTGCCGAAATAGTCCGGGCTATCTGCGCTTTGGGCAAAGCTTTGCACCTGAACATTATTGCTGAGGGTGTCGAAACCTCTGGCCAATATCAGATGCTTAAAGACATTGGCTGCGACAAAGCTCAGGGCTATCTGTTTGGCAGACCAGGACCACTCACCTGATGGTCCTGAGTATTGAGTCCCCTCTTGCGCAAACAGGCTATATCCCAGCACCAAAAACTGTTTAGCGGACCGTGCCCTCTCGTCTTAATTTCAAAAACTAACTTTGTGTTGAGGAACTAACTGGGTACCCGCAGTACAGCTACTTTAATCAGCCTGCAGATCCCCTCCTCTTCTATGGTTTGCAATTTCAGGCGTTAATCATTATCCGTTAAACCAGCCACAGTCACGCCCGACAATAAACCTGATCCTGTTGTTCCCTCTTGCAGTTTCATCATCAGACGTAAGTCGTTGGGTGAGTCAGCATAATGCAACGCATCGGCATGGCTAATCTGACCTGCTTTGTATAAATCGTAGAGCGCCTGATCAAAAGTTTGCATGCCCAGTTCACGAGACTTGCTCATCACCGCTTTAATTTCACCTATCTCACCCCGTTTAATTAAATCGGCAATCAGCGGAGAATTCAGCAAAACTTCAATAGCAGCTACCCGTTTTTTGCCATCCACAGTGGGCACCAGTTGTTGAGCTACTATGGCACGTAAATTCAGAGATAAATCAAACAACAGCTTGCCGTGTTTTTCTTTGGGTACGAGATGCATAATGCGATCTATGCCTTGGTTGGCGTTATTGGCGTGTAAAGTGGCTATACATAAGTGACCGGTTTCAGCAAAGGACAGCGCATATTCCATGGTATCCTGACTGCGGATTTCACCTATGAGTATCACATCGGGAGCCTGGCGTAATGAGCTTTTTAATGCAGCTTCAAAGGACTCGGTATCTATCCCCACTTCACGTTGGGTCACCAGACTTTTTTGATGATCGTGCACAAATTCAATTGGATCTTCGATAGTTAAAATATGGCCTCTGGCATTTTGATTCCGATAACCCAACAAAGCTGCCAGCGAAGTCGATTTGCCGGCGCCAGTGCCGCCGACAAAGAGCACCAGACCACGCTTGGACATGATTATTTCTTTTAATACAGGCGGCAGGCCCAAATCATCGGCTTTTGGAATAGTGGTGACAATACGGCGCACCACCATACCGGCCTGGTCCCGCTGCCAAAAGGCGGACACCCGAAAACGCCCGGCGTCATTGGCTATCGCAAAGTTACATTCCTTCTCCTGCTGAAACTGGGCTTGTTGTTTTGGCGTCATAGCAGACAACACCAAAGCCAGCGATTGCTCGGGGCTCAGCACCTGATCGGCTATTGGCTGCATTTCGCCATTAATTTTGGCGGATGCGGCAAGGCCAGCCGTGATAAACAAATCTGAAGCGCCGGCCTCAACCATTTTGTGTAAATAGTCTACTAAAGTCATAACAGTTACCCCATTCGCCCCATACTGCCCATGCTATTAAAGGAGTTTTTATCCTGGGCTTTAGCCAGCGCGTCTTTTTGGTTAATTACACCCCGGTTAACCAGATTGATCAGGCATTGATCCATGGTTTGCATTCCATGAGCTGCACCTGTCTGGATCACTGAATACATCTGAGCAATTTTATCTTCACGGATCAGGTTTCGGATCGCAGGCACACCCAACATAATTTCATGCGCAGCCACCCTGCCACCGCCGTTTTTCTTCAGCAGCGTTTGGGAAATAACGGCTCTTAAGGATTCAGACAACATAGAGCGCACCATAGCTTTTTCCTCACCAGGGAAGACGTCAATAATCCTGTCTATGGTTTTAGGTGCTGAGGTGGTGTGCAAAGTACCAAATACCAAATGGCCTGTTTCAGCAGCAGTCATGGCCAGGCGAATGGTTTCCAAATCACGCAGCTCGCCGACCAGAATCACATCCGGGTCTTCACGTAAGGCTGAGCGCAGCGCATTACTGAAACTATGGGTATCGCGGTGCACTTCACGCTGGTTGATTAAACTGAGCTTATTCTGATGCACAAATTCAATAGGGTCTTCGATGGTCAGAATATGGTGATTTTTGCTGGTATTAATGTAGTCAATCATAGCGGCCAAAGTGGTGGATTTGCCTGAACCAGTAGGACCAGTCACCAGCACCAGCCCACGGGGATTGTCAGAAATAGAACGAAATACATCAGGGGCATTTAAATCTTCCAGACTTAACACATCGCTTGGAATAGTGCGGAATACCGCCGCAGCGCCCCGATTTTGCACAAAAGCGTTGACACGGAAACGGGCCAGGCCTGGTACTTCAAAAGAAAAATCGGATTCGAGCTTTTCTTCGTATTCTTTACGTTGACGGTCATTCATAATGTCGTACACCAAAGAGTGCACAGCTTTATGGTCTAACGCAGGTATATTTAAACGTCGCACATCACCATCCACACGGATCAAAGGTGGTACGCCAGCTGACAAATGCAAGTCTGAGGCTTTATGCTGCACACTAAAGGCGAGTAATTCGGTAATATCCATGATGAAAAGCACTCCAAAGCAAGGGCTAAGAACAGAATTGATATGACAAACAACATAGCAGAAGCGTTGAAATCAGCCTACAACGCCATTACAGAATTTCAGACAAAACAGCAATTAACCCAACAAAGCCGGCTGATCGCCGTCAGTAAAACCAAACCGGCTGCTGCAGTTGAACAGGCTTTCCACGCAGGACAACGCGCCTTCGGCGAAAACTATGTGCAGGAACTGGTCAGTAAAGCTACTGAACTACAGCAACTGACTGGCATTGAATGGCATTTCATTGGGCCTATTCAGTCGAATAAAACTAAAGACATAGCGCTTTATGCCGACTGGGTACACAGCATTGACAGACTAAAAATTGCGGAACGTTTGTCAGCACAACGCCCCATGAATAAAGCCCCGCTGCAGGTGCTGCTACAGGTCAATATCAGCGGCGAAGAGTCAAAATCAGGCATAGAACCCGACGAGTTGTTGCAACTGGCTGACGCTGTCGCCAAATTACCGCAACTTAGGCTCAAAGGTTTAATGGCTATTCCACAGCCGGGAAAAGGTGCAGAAGCCTTTGAACAGATGCAAAAGCTGTCACTGCAATTGCAACAGCAACATCCTGATGCAAAAGAACTTTCAATGGGCATGTCAGATGACTGGCAACAGGCTCTGCGCTTTGGTTCTACTATGATAAGATTAGGCACGGCCATTTTTGGAGCCAGAGGGATCCCTTCGAATGATTGACAATACAGTGGCATTTATAGGTGCCGGCAATATGGCGCAATGCATTATCGGCGGCATGATAAAGCAAGGCTATCCAGCGGAAAATATTATTGCAGCCAACCGCAATGCGGAAAAATTACACAACTTAAAAAGCCAATACAACATTGCTATCACCACAGACAATATTGAAGCTGTTACTAAAGCCGATGTGATAGTGCTGGCGGTGAAACCTCAGATGATGGCAGAGGTCTGCCAGCAAATCATAGAACAGGCGCCAGAATCTCAGGAAAAGCTATTTATCTCTGTCGCAGCTGGCATTTCTATCGAGCGTTTTGAGCAGTTGCTGGGACAAGTGCGGATTATCCGCGCTATGCCTAATACACCGGCTTTGGTGGGTTTAGGTGTCACAGGTTTATTCCCAAGCCGCTGTTCTGTGTATGAGCAATCTTTTGCTGAAAAGTTGTTTGCAGGCACAGGCAAAACTGTCTGGCTGGAAAAAGAACAGGACATTAACGCTATTATTGCCGTAACCGGCAGCGCACCAGCCTACTTTTTCTATTTTATGCAGGCCATGCAACAAGTAGCGCAGGAATTGGGTTTTGATGAAGCAGAGGCCAAAGCTATGGTGGCGCAAACCGCTTTAGGTGCAGCCACTATGGCGAATAACTCTGAACTATCCTTTGAAGCGCTGCGTGCTCAGGTGACCTCTAAAGGCGGTACCACTCACGAAGCCATAGAAACTTTTAAACACCACAAGCTTGAAAGCATGGTCAAAGACGCCATGTATGCAGCTATACGCCGTGCTGAAGAAATGGCAAAAACTCTTTAAGGACTTATGATGACCGAAGCATTCTTTTTTCTGTTAAGCAGCCTGATCAAACTCTACTTGATGGTGGTGCTGCTGCGTATTTGGTTACAAAGTGCCAGAGCTGATTTTTATAATCCGTTCAGTCAGTTTGTAGTGAAAGCCACTAATCCGGTGATTATACCACTGCGGCGTTTTTTACCGAGCCTGGGGCCGATAGATACGGCCAGTTTGATCTTTGCTTTTGCTATTTGTGTACTGCATGTCGCCATAGTGCAACTGCTGCAGCTAGGTCAGGTACTGTATATCTATTTACCTTTAAGTGCTTTGGTCTTGCTGATCACTGAAGCTTTGCAACTGGCTTTCTGGATTTTAGTGATTAGAGCGTTACTAAGCTGGTTTAGTCAGGGCCGTAACCCTATGGAACTGGTAATGCATCAGCTAACCGAGCCTCTGTTGCGTCCGGTTCGCCGTGTAGTTCCGGTTATGGGCGGTCTGGATTTATCTTTACTGGTCGTGCTTTTGGGCATTCAGTTTATCCAGATTTTATTAAGCAATATGTTACGTGGTTTCTAAATGTTAACCCGACTGGCCAATGGCGATATTTTGTTGCAACTGCATGTGCAGCCAGGCGCCAGTCGTGATAAGTTTTTAGGCCTGCATGGCGATGCCATTAAAGTGGCTATTAAAGCTCCTCCTGTGGATGGCAAAGCCAACGCGCATTTACAACAATTTCTGGCGCAATGTTTTGACGTGGCGAAACGTCAGGTGCTGCTGGAAAAAGGTGAACTGAGCCGGCAGAAAAAATGGCGTATTGTCGCGCCCTGTACTGTGCCTGAAGCCTTACAACCTTATCTGGAGTCCTGATGAAAATTTATCTGCTTGCTGCAAGTCTGGTTCTGGGCATGTTTTTAAGTCCGGTTCAAGCCGAACAAAAGAAAGTACTGGGGCCTTGGGATGTGCATTACATTGCCTTTGACAGCACTATGATTGATGCCAAAATCGCCCAAAGTTACCAGTTGCAACGCAGTAAATATCAGGCTGTGCTGAATATCTCTGTACTCAATAGCTCTGACCAAAAAGCCCAACAAGTGCGCATTTCAGGCACAGCAACAGATTTAACGCAAAAGCAGATTGAACTGAGCTTTCGGGAAGTAAAAGAAGGGGATGCGATTTATTATCTGGCGCAAGTGCCGGTGCACGACCAAAAACATCTGAACTTTAAACTGGATATCTGGCAAGGCACAGAGAATCAGAAGTTGGAGTTTTCTCAGGTCTTCTACATAGATTAATCCTCTTGTTACGGCTCAGTATCCCTGAGCCTTTTTCGTTTCAAAGGTTTCCTTATGCAAAAACTTGTTTTAGCCACTGGCAATAAAGGCAAATTAGCCGAGTTATCTGCCCTGCTCGCTCCTTTTGACTGGCAGGTGCTGCCACAGTCCGATTTTCAGGTGCCGGATGCTATTGAAGATGGCTTAAGTTTTATTGAAAACGCGCTGATTAAAGCCCGTCACGCCAGCCGTTTAACTGGCTTGCCTGCTATTGCCGATGATTCAGGTTTAGCTGTAGATGCCTTAGGCGGTGCACCAGGTATTTATTCAGCCCGCTATGCCGGTGAGCACGGCAATGATTTAAAAAATCTGCAGCAATTGCTGGTCGATTTAAAAAATGTGCCACAAGGTGAACGTGCCGCTCAGTTTCACTGTGTGCTGGCTTTTGTCCGCCATGCGGACGACCCGGTTCCTGTCATAGCTCATGGCATCTGGCATGGCCAGATTGCGTTTGGAGCCGCAGGTTCAGGTGGTTTTGGTTATGACCCAATTTTCTTGCCCGATGATTCGAATGGCAGTGCAGCTGAATTAACAGCTGAGCAGAAAAAGCAGCTCAGCCATAGAGGCAAAGCTTTGCGTTTATTAGTGGCCCTATTAAAAGGTGAACAATTAAAAGGTGAACAAGGCTGATGAACCTTGCATCGACTATACAGCTGCAACTGCCGCCACTGGCGCTTTATATCCATATTCCCTGGTGTATTCAAAAATGCCCTTATTGCGACTTTAACTCGCATGCAGTAAAACAAGGCATCCCAGAGCAGGAATATGTTAGCCATTTGCTAGCCGATTTACGTCAGGATTTAGCTTATGTGCAGGGCCGCAAAATCAGCTCGATTTTTATTGGTGGTGGCACGCCCAGTACCTTTAGCGGTGAAGCTATTCAGGCTATTTTAGATGGCGTGCGTGCAGAGCTTCAACTGACAAGCGACTGTGAAATCACTATGGAAGCTAACCCAGGCACAGTGGAAGCAGCCCGTTTTGCCGCTTATGTGGCAGCAGGTGTCACCCGTTTTTCTATTGGTGTACAAAGTTTCCAGACCGAACAACTCAAAGCCCTTGGCCGTATTCATGATTGTGATGAAGCAATCAAAGCCGCACAGCTTGCAGCTACTTTGCCACTACAAAGCTTTAATCTGGATTTAATGCATGGTCTGCCCAATCAGGATGTTGCAGGAGCTTTGGCAGATTTACAGCAAGCCATAGATTTAAAACCGCCGCATTTATCCTGGTACCAGCTGACTATTGAACCTAATACCGCTTTTGCCTCGCGCCCTCCTGTGTTGCCGGAGGATGAAGCCTTATGGGATATTCAGGAGCAAGGCCATCAGCTGTTACAAAAGCATGGCTACACTCAATACGAAATCTCGGCTTATAGTCAGCCAGGCCTGCAATGCCGGCATAACCTGAACTACTGGCGTTATGGCGACTACCTGGGTATTGGCTGCGGTGCTCATGGCAAAATCACTGTGCCAGCAACAGGCCAAATTATCCGGCCAGTTAAAATTAAGCACCCCAAAGGTTATATGGATATCAGCAAAGGTTATCTGGATGAGTGCAATGAAGTGCAACCAGAAGACCGTGCCTTTGAGTTTTTTATGAACCGCTTTCGCTTACTCGAAGCTTGCCGTAAACAGGATTTCAGCGCTTATACCGGCCTACCTATCACATCTGTAACGGATGCACTTGCCAAAGCAGAACAACTGGGGTTAATTAACAGTACAGAATTACACTGGCAAATCAGCCCCAAAGGCGCGCGTTATCTGAATGATTTGTTATCACTATTTATTTAAACCAATTAACTACAAAAAATAATGAAGGTTCACTTATGTATATACGTTACTCAGCTCTGGCACTGGCAGTAAGCCTTGCCACAGTCGCAGGTTGCAAACCGGCCCCTACTCCCATAGATCAAAGCAAAGTCATTGAAGCTACAGTGGTTTTAACTGAAAACCAAAAAGCCGATGCACTGTTTGAACAAATTTTCCAACAGTCAGTGGATAATAGTCCGGAAACTCAAACTGGTCTGGGGTTAAAAACCAATTACGATCAGTGGGACGATTTATCTCAGGCCCATCGTGATAAAGAGCTGGAGCAAACTAAACAACAGCTGGCTCAAGTACAGGCTTTAAATATGCAAAGCCTCGACAGCGGCCGTCAGTTGAGTGTGAAATTACTCACAGCAGCCTTGCAGGAAGAGCTAGACGACGCGAAGTGGGATTTATACAGCTACCCGGTCAACCAAATGTATGGCACTCACTCCAACGTGCCGTCACTCTTGATCAACCAGCACAGCATCAGTGATGAAAGCGACGCCAAAGCTTATATTGGCCGCTTAAAAAATGTCACCACCTACTTTAAACAGTTAGAACAGCAATTACAGGTGCGGGCTGATGCTGGCATTCTGCCGCCTAAATTTGTCTTTGCTCATGTGATAGGTGCCAGCCGCAACATTATCAGCGGTGCGCCTTTTGACGGTGGTAATGACAGCACTTTACTGGCGGATTTCCGTGGCAAAGTGCAGGAATTAAAGCTGGAACAAGCAGAAAAAGATCTGCTGATTAAAGAAGCGGAGTTGGCCTTAATTGGCAGCGTAAAACCCGCCTATGAAAACCTGATCACTTTACTGACCACTTTGGAAGAAAAAGCTGGTACTGAAGATGGCGTCTGGCGCTTTAAAGATGGCGATAAGTTCTACGCCACCCGTTTAGCCCGTATCACCACCACAGATTACAGCGCTGAAAAAATTCACAATCTGGGTTTATCTGAAGTAGCCCGTATTCATGATGAAATGAAAGCCATTATGAAAAAGGTCGGCTTCAAGGGCGATTTACAGCAGTTTTTTGCTTTTATGCGCGACGACCCGCAGTTTTATTACCCGGATACAGCAGAAGGTAAAGCGGCCTATTTGGCTGAAGCCACCCGTATTATCGACACCATGAAATCGCGTCTGGACGAGCTGTTTATCGTCAAGCCTAAAGCCGATATGGTGGTCAAAGCGGTCGAGCCTTTCCGTGAGCAATCTGCCGGTAAAGCTTTTTACGAACAACCTTCGATGGACGGCAGCCGCCCTGGTATTTATTACGCCAACCTGTATCGCATGAGTGGTATGCCGAAGTATCAGATGGAAGCTTTGGCTTATCATGAAGGTATTCCGGGCCACCATATGCAAATTGCCATAGCGCAGGAGCTGGAAAACGTACCTAAGTTCCGCAAGTTTGGTGGCTACACCGCTTATATCGAAGGTTGGGGTTTATACACTGAGTTCCTGCCAAAAGAGATTGGCATGTATCAGGACCCCTATTCCGACTTTGGCCGTTTGGCGATGGAATTGTGGCGCGCTTGTCGTTTAGTGGTGGACACAGGTTTACACGATAAAAAATGGAGCCGCGAACAAGCGATTCAGTATTTGGTCGACAATACGCCAAACTCCAAAGGCGAAGCAGTCAACGCCATTGAACGTTACATTGTGATGCCGGGTCAAGCCACGGCTTACACTGTAGGTATGCTGAAAATGCTGGAACTGCGTGAAAAAGCCAAAACTGAGTTAGGTGACAAGTTCGACATTCGCCAATTCCACGACGTGGTGCTGAAAAACGGCGCTGTGCCATTGGATGTGCTGGAGCAGTTAGTGGATCAATATATTCAGTCGGCTAAGGCTGCAGCTTAGTCCCTTCCCGCCCAATTTATACTCCAGGGGCGCCTATTGTAGGCGCCCTTTTTTATGCCGCAGCACTCCAGCTGAAATCCCTCAGCAACACCAAAACCGGCTAGTTTTTAAACCCAGCTATTGATCAAATAAGGTAAAGCTATTAAAGGGATTCGTAACAGCTTAGCCGTTCCGTTATGCCGAAATTTTCTACACACTGTGCCTTATTCCATCATTGCGGCTTAAGGATACGCTTTAATGTTTACCGTTAAAATTGTCAGTACGACCAAAAAACCTATGGCAAAGTTATGCCTGGCTTTATCAGTTTCAATGTCATTTATCTGCAGTGCAGCGCTGTCAGAGACCACAGGAAATCCAGAGACAGCCCCCTCTAGTTTCGATAATCCTATTATTAAATACGATACCCAGGACCCAACCCGACAGGTGGGAGATTTGATCTACACCGCAGATCCGGCCGCTTTGGTGTTGGGTGACACTTTATATATTTACAGCACCCATGATGAGGCGCTGCCGGATGGCAAAGACTACCGGATGTACGACTACCGGCTTTGGACCAGCAAAGACTTAGTCAATTGGCAAAACAAAGGCGCTGTATTTCGTTACTCAGATTTTGCCTGGGCCAGAGGCGATCAGAAAACCGGTAACGCTTACGCCCATCACGTGATCCAGCATAAAGATGCTTCAGGCAAAACCAAATACTACTTTTATGCCGCAGTAGAAGGTGGTCAAACCGACGATAAATTTGGTTTTTCCATTGGCGTGGCCGTATCGGACAGCCCTGAAGGCCCCTTTAAAGACGCCCGTGGTATGCCGATGATTTTGCTGGAAGATACAGCAAAAGATAAAGATCACACCTGGCGCAATATAGACCCGGCGGTTTTTATTGATGACGACGGCAAAGCCTACCTGTATTGGGGTAATCAGCAGTTATGGTGGGTGGAACTGGAAGCCGATTTAGTTCATCTGAAAGGCGAAAGCTACAGCCTGGATGCAGAAGGAAAAATGCAAAACCGCGATACCAGCAAGGTAAAAATCCATGCTGTCGATACCTTGCCGAATTTCGAAGAAGGCCCTTATCTGTCAAAACATAACGGTATTTATTATCTGGTCTATGCGGCAGGTTTTCCGGAAAGCCTGGCCTATGCCACCAGCTCATCGGCTACAGGCCCCTGGAAATATCAGGGCATCATTATGCAGCCACTGCCCAACACCACCACTATCCACCCGGCTATGTTTGATTTTAATGGCCAGACCTATCTCGCGTACCACAGCGCTGACCTGCCGGGAGGAGGCAATTACCGCCGTTCAGTCAGCCTCGACAGAGTGTATTTCAATAAAGACGGCACTATTAAACCCATAGTGAGAACCTCTAAGAAATAGCCAAAACCATCTGTTTATTCAAAAGACACAACAAGGAAAGGAATAAGATGAAAACCAACTTTACAAATCGCAGCTCCTCACACTTTGGCCTGTTCCGGCAAAGCCTGCTGCTGGCCGCTTGTTTGTTCACAGCACAAACTGTGGCGCAGGCCAACGATGTAATGACGCCAATTACAGCCCCCGACCAGAGCAATGCCATAGAACTTGGTACAGGCCCGCTGCCGGATGCAAAAGCGCAGGAGTCCTGGCATTCGCAATATGGCAGCAGATTTGCCCGTAATGTCACAGTGGCCACCCTGACTCCATTTCTGCCCGATGCCAGCAATGCCAGCGGTGCTGCTGTGATAGTAGCGCCAGGTGGTGGTTTTCGCACCTTGTCGATGGATAACGAAGGTTGGGATGTCGCCAAAGCTTTGGCGAAACAAGGCATTGCAGCTTTTGTACTGAAGTATCGCTTAAACCAAACTCCAGCCGATATGACGGCTTTTCAGCAAGAAATGGCGCAGATGTTTTCCGGCACAGCCCGCAGGCCGCCCCGCCCTGATCCAGCCGAAATGGCGACTCGTCTGGCGCCACAGCTGGAAGACTCAAATGCTGCCTTTGCGCTTATTCGTAAACGCGCTGGCGAGTGGAAAGTCGATCCGGACCGTATTGGCATGATAGGTTTCTCAGCCGGAGCCATGCTGACTATGGCAACCACTCTTGTGGGTAAAGACGCCAAACCTGCTTTTATCGCCAATATCTATGGCCCTTTGGCTGAAGTAGCAGTGCCTGCCGACGCGCCGCCGTTATTTGTAGCTCTTGCTGCAGACGACCCATTTTTCGCCAATGGCGACTTTGGCCTGGTAAAAAACTGGCAACTGGCGAAAAAGTCAGTCGAGTTTCACTTTTACGAGCAAGGTGGCCATGGCTTTGGCATGTATCCAAAAGAAACCACCAGTACAGGCTGGTTTAATGCATTCAGCAGCTGGCTGAAGATGCACGGCATGATGCAGCCGAAAAAGTAAGGCCTGCTCAAATGATCTGTAGGGCGTCTCTTGTAGGCGCCCCAATAAATCCATGCCTACCACAACATAATCCGCGTCATTTAGGGCCGAAGTAAACCATTCAAGAGAGATATAAAATGAAAACTATAAAAACCACTCTATTAGGCGGACTGTTACTCTTCACACCGCTTTGTCAGGCCGATTTTGTCGACGACTTTAATAAATCGGTAGCAGGCTGGCAAACCTTAACCGGCGATGGCGAGGCGCAGTTGAAGTTTGTTGCTATGGATGGTTTTGCCCGTATGCAGGTCGATGCCAGCAAAGATCAACACAATATCTATTGGACCATTATCAAACGTGATGTTGCTAAGTATCTGGATATGGAAAAGCTGAAAAGCCCGGATTACGAATTGCGCGTTGAAGCCAGAGTGCGCCCCAGCCACGCACCGCGCCGGGTGAACTTTATGATCAACACCCAGCGCACCACAGATTACCATGAGCATTTACGGGAATATGATCTGGACCAGACAACAGACTGGCAAGTGATCAGTATGACCACCCGCAACCTGGACGCTGTACCTGGCGATCAGCTGAATGTGCAACTTAGCGTCACCGACTGGGGGCCAGGTGAATATTATTTAGATGTGGATTATTACCGAGCTGAAGTGGTTCCGGTCAAAAATGCCAAAGCAGATGTAGGCGAACCTTTGGTGTATCACCCGCCTATTCCTGCACTTAAAAGCTTCGCACAGCATCTGAAGGTACAACAGGACACCAGCATTAATTCCGCCTTCCCTTTAGTGAATTTCAATAACTGGACATCCAACAATGCCCGGGTTATCACTGTAAGTGCAGGCCAATACGCTGTGCTGCGCTGGGACTTGCAAAGCTTTCAGGGGCAAAAAGCTACTGCTGCCGGAGTACTGGAACTCACCACAGAGTCGGTGCAAAAAGGTGGAAATTACATAGCAGCTTTGGGTGAAGACTTTGGTATCGAATTCGATAAAGTACGGGTATTTGAAATCTTAGGCGGTGATAAAAACTGGCAACAAGGTACTGTAACTTATGCAAGTTTTACCCAAGGCAAGGATCTACAATCGACCATCAACGGCCAGATGATTTTTGATACTGAAGTTGCGCAGGCAAATGGTAAAACCCTGGTCACTATCCCCCGCCCTGTATTGCAACGCCTGCTGGATGGCACCACACATGGACTTTTGCTGCAGCCGCTGGGTGCGCTTGAAGTGTCGTTCTACGATTCGGAGCATGGTGATGGCGGCCAAGCTGCCACCTTGCATTTCAGCACTAGCGCGCATTAAACAGCTGAGGCAGCCCATGACCCGATTTTTTAAACTGCTAACCATACTGAAATTGCTGGCGCTATCTGCTGCACTAACACTGCTGGCTTGCAAGGCGCCGACAACAGAGCACAGAGCACAACCTCAGATCCATACCTGGGAAATGCAGGAGATAGTGCTCTTTGCAGAAAAATCGTACTCAAACTATTACACAGACGTCGATATCTGGGTGCAGCTAAAAGGACCGGGCTTTGATAAACGTGTCTACGGTTTTTGGGATGGCGACAAACGTTTTGTAGTGCGGGTGGTGGCCACTAAGCCTGGTCAGTGGACCTGGCACAGTGCGTCTAACCAGGCTGATGATGCAGGTTTACATGGCCACTCAGGCTCTTTCACTGCTGTTGAATGGACTGCTGCTGAAAAAAAACAGAACCCGAACCGCCAGGGTTTTGTCCGTGTCTCGCAAAACGGCCACGCCCTTGAATATGCCGATGGTACGCCATTTTTTATGCTCGGTGACACCTGGCTTGCAGGTACAACCTGGCGCTTGCCCTTTCGTGGTGCCGCTACCTCCACAGATTACCAACCAGGCCCGGGCATTGGGTTTGAAGATGCAGTCACGTATCGCAAAAATCAGGGCTTTAATTCCGTCAGTATGATTGCCGCTTTTCCCAATTGGGATGCGGATTTAAACCCCAGCACTTATGCCGATAAAAATGGCATTTACCTGCGAAATGCCTGGGAAAAATTCGGTTATGACGTGGCGGCAGAACAAGGCACAGATGCATCGGGTGGTATCAGTTATTGGGGCTCCTTCACCGCCAAAAGTATGCGCGATGAATATGGCCATTTGCCCTTTGCGATGTCAGCAGAGCACAAAGGAGTGTCCGATTTTAACCGAATTAACCCAGCCTATTTCCAAAGCCTGGACCGCAAAATGCAGTATTTGTCGCAACAAGGTTTTGTGCCACTGCTGGAAACCGTGCGACGCGACGTGGGCCCGTCATGGCAGGCCTATTTTGATTTTAATGAAAGCTTTGCCCGGTACTCCCAATATTTAATTGCACGTTATGGCGCCAATAATATGGTGTTTAGCGGTATTCATTTAGATTGGATCCCCAAAGACTTCAGCCTGAGCGCCGCCCAATTTAATGAAGCGCTCAGCTATCACTTAAAAAAATATGGCCCACCCCCTTTTGAACAACCCGTGACTGTGCTGATTGACCGCTCTACCTATGATGCCTTTGGCCATGCGGAGCAAGTGCCCTGGCTGACCATGCACAGCGTGGGCAACAAACCACGCGATCATCGGGTGAGTGAAGCATTAGAAACTCAATTTAAACTGACACCGGCTTACCCCACTATTAATTTCGAGCCCTATTACACCGGCTGGCTGCACGAAATAAACAAACCAGCAGGTGAAGAGCCGCCTGCCAATTCGGCACGGGATAATTATTTTGCCCGCGCCCAAATGTATGGCTCTGTGCTGTCGGGTGGCTTGTCAGGCCATGTGCATGGCACTGCGGCTTATGACCTGACCACTACAGGTGAACCCGCAGGCGCCAGGCCGCAATTTTGGGATGCATTAAAGTACCAATCCGCCAGTTATATGCAGCATCTGCAAGCCTTTATGCTGTCAGAAGGCCAGCGCTATCAGGATTTAGTATTAGCCTCTGGCGATATTTCACCGCGTAAAGCCCCAGGCAGCCCGGAGGATGGGCTGGATGGTTGGTCTTATATGATGCGCACCGCAGAAAAAGACTTGGCGCTGCTGTATTTTGAAAACAAGGCTGTACTGCCAGGCTTACAAGGTTTTAATCCAGGTAAAACTTACAGCTTAAGTTGGTTTGATCCTATGACTGGTCAATGGCAAAAGCCGGTTTCGATAACAGCAAATAGTGAAGGCACCTTAGCTTTGCCGGGCTTTCCGCAAAACGAGCAGATCGCCAGCCGTGATTGGGCGGCAAAAATTTTGTTTGATCAATAAGGGACTGTTGATATCTAAGAAGTCGCGTCAACTTTGCTGACGTTGCTTTTATATGCGTTTATAGTCGCTTTGCGCCAGAAGCTATATTAGCCTGCCAATAGTACCAGTCGAGATTCGACTCAAACGGAGCGATCAACTACAACGCAGACCCGCCGTGGATAGATCCGTGTAGCCAGCGAAGTTTGTTGTTTGGTTTCCAGCCCTTTGCAGAGCAAAGGGCATTCTTGCGGCGATAAGCCAATAATTTGGCTTATCGAAATCCCGCAATTACCCTCACAGAGTCTGCTAACGCAGTTGCCCGTCCGTTTCCCAGACGCATCTGCATGCGTCACTTTGTGCCAAAAGCGGACATTCGTTGTACATCTGGACGAATATACAGCATTATTTGCGTTCACTATAAAACAGGCACGCTTTCAGCAAATCAACAGGCACATTTATTTGTTGCTAAAAAAGAACAAACACTCTAATTTAGATACTTAGCGTGGACCAGACTAAAAATAACAGGCCAGACAAAAGTAATAATGTGCCAGCACGCTTTTGGTCGCCGTTAGTAGCGATTGATTGTAATTAACCGCTTTTTATCAATACGTTAAAGCTGATGTGTTATCTAGTACAATCAGAGAAAGCGTGCCAGCACAATATACAAATGTTAGGCAGGAATCCCAAGGGCATAGTGTTAATAATCATAGTCATTCTGGTGGCCCTTCCCCCGAAATTTCTTGAATCGAACTTCGTCAATGTTGGAAAAGCTCGGAATTCGATGAGTCTTTAAGTTGCTAAAAATTGGGCACTGATATGAATAGAAAAATAATGAATTGGAATCCAAAAGTTCATGGTTGATGTCGCCGACTTATTTGAAGACTATCAAAAGCCCGAAGGTGCTATTGAAGTAAGGACTCATGTTCTTAGTGAGGGCAATGAGGCAATTCTAGAGGACTTTCTGGTTGAAAATCTGCCTTGGTGTTATTTTCGACGCGAAAGGCTACCTAGCCAAATAGAGCGTAGCGGGCAAACTGCGTCAGCAATAATCGGGAGCAAGTTCCCTAATCCAGGCGCAGTAATGTCTGGTGATTTTGGTGAAATTCTATCTTTATTCTATTTGTCCAGTGAGCGGCAAGAGCAGCTTATTGAAGTAATGAAATGGCAACTAAAGCAAGATCGGAATAAAGCTGCGCCGCATTCGGACATCATATTACTGTTTCGAGAAAACGAAGGTGTCCCTTCTGAAAACGACTTCGTCATATGCGCCGAAGCAAAAGCAATGGCCACGCCTAGTAATAGAACTTTACCAATAGAAAAATCGATTGAAGGCTACGTATCCGATAGCACTGGGCGGTTGTCGAGAACACTTACTTGGCTAAAAGAGCGAGCAGTAGCCGAAGACACCGCTGAAGCCATAGCGTTATACACAAGGTTTTCTGATGAAGCAGTCTCTACAACATTTCAGAAATATCATCGATCATTTGCCATCATTGACAGGAACTTGCTGGATGGGGAGCTGCAAAGAGAACTAGATTTGCCAGAACAAAGCGAAGCGTTTGAAGTCGTGGTTCTTGGAGTTCCTGGGCTCAGGGATGTTTATCAAAGGTGCTTTCGGCGCGCTATAGATGAGGTGCCTGATGAATAATGCTCTCGGAAATATGATAGCGCAGCTTGAATCTTGGGAAAGCGCAGCTGAATTCAATATACCTGAAGAGGAATGGGCAGGTTATGCAGTTAGAAACAGAACAGACGATCTATATATCAGCGCCTTTTCCGCGATCTTCGAGAGCTTAAGGAAAGAGGATGCTAATGCTTTAAAATCTGATTTGCGTGAGCTGGCGAAGACCTTGCTTATCTATTCGAAGAGTGCAGCTGCTCGCTACATTAAAGGGGTAGACCCCGCACTTAACTTGATCTATGCGGCTGCGTGTTTCTATATCTCTGATTATCCAGCTACAGCAACCTTAATCCTAAAGGATGTATCTAATTCTGATTCGTTGTTAGATGAAGAAAAATTCCTTTACACATTTCTACTAAGGTCTATTTCATCTTCCAATAGCTATGAAGAGTTATTTTCTGATGTTGCTCTATTGCCGACAGGAGAAATATGGGATGAGTTAACTGACAATATTAGAGATTCAATGGCCTTGGGGTTGAAAGAAGATCCAAGACTATATATTGCATCAAAACTACTGCTTAAGTGCCTTGAAAGATATTGTGAATATAGCGTTGGAACAAATCTTTCAAATTTCGCTCATGAGTTCTTACCTGAGGTTTGGGAGCCGTTTCTTTTTAATGAAGAAACGTTTTCAATTTGGGAGCTTTTTCCTTCTCAGAAGATTGCACTTCAAAATGGAATTTTAAGTAACCAAGACGAAGTGTATAGCCTTCAAATGCCTACTTCCTCAGGAAAAACATCTTTATGCGAGATTGTGATTTTTAACGAAGTAAGAGTCAGGCAGAAAAAAGTACTCTTCATAGTACCGTTTAGGGCATTAGCCGCAGAAATCAAGGCAGGGATTTCGACACGTCTCCAGTTAGCGGGCATCAAAGTATTAGCAGCATATGGAGGCAATATACCCACTAGAAGCGAAGGTCAGAATATAGAGACTACGGATGTCTTGATCGTGACCCCCGAAAAACTAGTGGCTATTAGCCAAATGAATTCTGAGTTGCTCACAGAGTTTAAAACCGTCATTTGCGATGAAGGTCATCTTATCGACGATAGAAGTCGAGGGTTTCAATATGAAATCTTGCTTACAAGGTTAAAGTCTAATGAGGATATTAGAAGAAAGATCGTATTTATTTCTGCAATTCTACCCAATATCGATGAAATACATGCTTGGCTTGGAGGGGGTGAAGAGGCTTTATCAGTTTCTGAATATAAGCCGGTTGAGATTGATTACGCTATTTTAAGAAGACAACAAAAGGATTTCTGGCAGCTTTCGTTCAATACAATTCATAGACAGCCGAAAAGTTACTTTCTTAGAAATTTCATCGTTAAGGATGATTTTAGATTTATTAATCGGGATACAGGAAATAGAAACTTACTACCCCAGCGTGATTCTCCAGCGATGCTGGCAAGCATAAGTGCGCTCAAATCTAGAAAACACGGTGCTGTAGCGATATTTACAACTCAGAAGGGGTCTAATGGCGTTAGTGGGTTAACAAATGCGATGCTAAGGCTGTTCGAGAATGATGCATTCTCTTGCAATGACGATTTTCAACAGTCTGAAGCATTGGAGCAACTGAGAGATTATATTGGATTCCAATTTGGAACGACTCACAAATTGAGGGCTCTGTTGTCACATGGGATTGGGTTTCATCACGGCGACCTTCCTCAAGAAATTAGAAGGGAGATGGAAGAAGGGATTCAGGGCAATGTATTTAATATTCTAATCTGCACCACCACTCTTGCTGAAGGAGTCAATTTACCTATCCGCACATTAGTCATGCATACGATTAGAAGATTTAATGGTCAAATCATGGAGCCTATTAAGCTTCGAAATATAAAGAATATCGTAGGGCGTGTAGGCCGAGCTGGAAAAGAATCAAGAGGCAGAGTGATTTTTGTAAATTCAGATGAGCAGGATATTGCAGAGTCTGTTTTTAGAGATGAGCGAATGGAGCCTGCAAAAGGAGCACTTTATAATCTTATTAGAAATATCGATCAGAGTATTAGAGAGCTCAATATTCAGTTAAGTAACGATTTGTTTGAGCGTCAAAATCCTGAGTTCCTTAGCATTCTTGATCGGATTGATATGGCTCTAATTGATTTAGTTCCTAGAGATATGGAGTTAAATGATTTTGAGGATCATTTGGGGGATATACTTGAGTCTACTTTAGCTTTTCGTTACTGCGATACTGATGAATTGAGAGCAAGGATGGAAGAAGTATTTCGACTCAGGTCACAGCATATCCAAGAAAGTATTGATGTAGAACGTTGGCCAGCACTCAAATCCAGTGGCGCATCTCCGAGGTATTTCAATTACCTCGAAGGTTTAGAAGTAGTGGAGTTGGACTTGTGGACAGAGCTGGAAGATGTTTTAGACGAGCATTGGTTAGAAGAAGTCGTCCTAGAGGTAAAAGAATATCCCCTTCTCGATTTAGAGGATATTGAAGATGATTTGCTTCTGCAGGTCATTCGACTTTGGCTGAGTGGTCGTACATATTTTGAGATTTCGACAGATTTAGATATTGAATTTGATGATGCACTAGAAGTGGTTTGTAGTTCTATTGGCTACAAGCTTCAAGAATCAATGTCTAAAGTTATTCAATTGGCCATTAATTCACACGGTGAAAATATCTCAGAACTCGCACTTAATTGGTCTTCACTTCTCCAGTACGGATTGGGCACACTGCAACAGCTAGATCTATTCGAACGAGGAGCAACAGATAGGTTGGCAGTATGGGGAATTCAACGGTATTTGGAAGCCAACAACGTACAGTATCGTAGAAATCGGTTGCTGCGTTTCTTAAGAAATAATAGCGAGGCTGTTAGATTGCATTTAGAACAGGACGCCAGAGTTCCAATGCTCAGCTTCAATAGAATATGCGAAGAGCTGAGTTTGAGCTAATTGCACCGTGAAATGCCCAAAATTGTATCAATGAAATAGGAGCTTCAAGCTCTCTCGCGTTACAGTTGGTGAAGGTTCTAAAATTGCCTAACAAACGCCTGCAAGGTGACACGGCTTCGCCGCGCACTTGAGGACGGGCGTTATTTCCGCAATTCGCTCAAAGCCGCCCTTAAAACCAATCAAAATATAAGTCGCAACGTCAGTCCAGACTCCATATGGATTGTCACTGCGACAGAATATAACCCCGTCAGCTATAGGCTGTTTTTATCCTGTCTATGATGCTCAAAAATCTCTATTGCCGCTTTTAAAAAGCCGAACATGCCAAGCGCCATGACTATGGTGCCGACTGATAAGTCGTTCAGAATACCAGGGCTGCTATAGAAATAGCCGACTAAACCCAGCAGTAAAAACAGCAGGATCATCAGACACATCAGGCCTATCATCAGTTTGCCTTTGGCCGGGTTTTGCCAGACATTTTGCGATAACTTATTCTGCATTTTGCTGGTGTCTTGCAAGGATGAAAAGCTGATACCAAGGCCCATAAAAATCAGCGCTGTATTGAGACTGGTAAAAATCAGCGATGGGTTGGCTTTTAGTGCGGCAAAACCTGCCAGGTAAGGGCTAAAGGCAAAGTAGAGTGCAACCAACATAAGTGGATACTGCAGGTAGCTCAGGTAATGAAAGGCCAGCTTAAAGTTCATTTAGTATTCCCTGTTGATGAAATACCCATGCTCGCCGATTTTGTCTCTGTTGTCAGCTGTAATTTTATTGTTAGTTTTAGGTTACTCAAAGAAGGAGTTACAAAACGCAGGCCCCTACCCCAATAGCCTCTGTCTGAGCGCTTTGGCATAAGTGCGGCTTACTTTTAGCGACTTGCCATTAAGTAAAATAGCTTTGTATTCCGAATTGCTAAGCGGTTGCAGGCTTTCGATATAAGTCAGGTTCACTACGGTCGATTTATGAATACGGACAAATACATCAGGCAGGCGCTCGTCAATCAGGCTTTTTAAACGGGCCCGCATCACATGAGTTTCGGCTTGAGTGTGCACGCACATATAATCACCGGCAGCGTCTATCCAGATAATATCCTGATACGGGATCAACTGAATCGGGTTGCGACCGTCCTGGATCACCAGCTTTTGGCTTTCTATGCAGTATTGCGGCTCTGCAGCTGTAGTTTTGTCAGCTGCACTGCCGCTACTGGGATTTTGCTCCTCTGTACTGAGTTCGGCCACAGCGGCAAGCAGCTGGGCTTTACCAGCGCGAATGGCTGTCACTTCGCTGACTCTGGCTATAGCTTCAGCTAAACGCTCACGTTTGACCGGTTTTAATAAGTAATCGAGGGCTCGCACTTCAAAAGCTTTCACCGCGTGTTGGTGAAAGGCGGTGACAAAAACTATAGCGGGGCACTGTTCGGGTTGCAGCTGGCGTATAAGGTCAAAACCACTTTGTTCAGGCATTTCAATATCGAGAAAAATCAGATCCGGCATTTGCGTATTGATTGCACGGATAGCTTCAGCCACGCTATTAGCCTCGGCTATTACCTGAATTTGTGGGAAGGCTTCCAGCCTCAATCGCAAGCCTTCTATAGCCGCTGGTTCGTCGTCAACAATCAGCGTGTTTAATGGTCTTACACTAGTCACGGTTTTGGCCCGCCTGCAACTTCTTTAGGTATGCTGATCTGGATCCAGGCGCCCTCCTCTGCTCTGTTACCAAAACTAAAGGCACTTTGGTTTGGGTAAATCAGCGCTAACCGCTCTTCACAGTTTTGCAGGCCTATGCCAGTAGCGGCCGCATCAGGTTGCTCTGTAAAACCGCTGCCGTTGTCCAGCATACGGATCAGCAACTGGCCGTTTTGCTGACTAAAGCTGACGGAAATAGCGTAGCTTTGTTGCGACATTTTCATACCATGTTTTAGTGCATTTTCTGCCAGAGGTTGCAGCAACAACGACGGCACCAGACAGTTTTTTACCTCGTCATCCGCCACTATAGACAGATCCAGTTTGTTTCTGAACCGGCACTGCTCCACGTCGAAGTAGGTTTGTAAAATTTGTATTTCTTCTGCCACTG
>Ga0247725_1000319_pt1 | contig 42798 bp, 34 predicted proteins | sample OKSTACKMCFT3sol_FD_183021 | JGI IMG/M metagenome (GOLD analysis project Ga0247725, IMG submission 183021) | Subsurface sediment microbial communities from gas well in Oklahoma, United States - OK STACK MC-FT3-sol | ecosystem: Environmental > Terrestrial > Deep subsurface > Rock core/Sediment...
GGTTTTGGTCTCATCTTCGTTCCTTCGTCACTTCGACGAGACCAAAACCCTCCTCTAAACGGAACCCTCAATCTGTCTCAAAGGCGCTGACGGCGGACACTGCTAGGGGATTCTGCCGATAGGCTCTATGAGCGGCGGATGTTGAACCAATCGACGACCTCGAACGAGCCTGAGATGCCCGTAGAGACCAAATAGACTTTGTTGCAGCTTCGGCCCAAGCAGCGAGTTTCTGGCGGGCGTGCTCGAAGTTGGAGAACAGGGTCTCATTGAGCAGTCTGTCGCGCGTCCGGCCGTCGAGGTGAGCTCCATGCCGTTGTCGTTGATGTACATCTTTGGCCGCCCACGACCGCTTCGTGCAGCCGCCCTTGCGCCAGAAAGTCCACCGCCCGGGATATCCGAGCGGTGCTAGGCCGAGGAACTAGAACGACTTGCGCAGCGTCACGCCATAGGTGCGCGGCGCGCTGGGATAACCGCTGTAGCTGCCATCCTGGGCGACTGTCGGGAAGGTGCTGATCAGGCTCTCGTCCTTGGTCAGATTGCGAACCCACAGCATGGCTTCCATCTGGTGCGTCTCGTTGAGGAGCCCCAGGCTCGCATTAACGTTTTTCTGACCCCAGGTCGACAGCTCGGGCGGGGTGGTTTCGGTCAGGTGCGTGTCGCTGGTGTAGTCGTACTCGACCCGCAGATAGCCGGCATAGCCATTGCCGAAATTGTGATTGGCGGTGGCCGAGGTTGACAGGCTCCACTTGGGAATGCCCGTGGGCTTGTCGCCGGTCAGATCCCGGAAGTTCGGCCTCAGGCCCGTCGCCGGATTTACTGGGCAGCGGACGGTGTCATAGTTCACGCAGGCTGCGCCGGTGAAGCTGTCGTACGTCGGATCCAGATAGGTGACCGCGCCGGTCAGGGCCAGCCACGGCAGCGGACGATAGGCGCTGTCGACCTCAAAACCGCGCACCGACTCCTTGCCGGCGTTCACCAGGCTATAGCCCAGACCCGTGAAGGCGTTGGACTGGAAGCCCTCGATCGCCTGGTCGAAGACGGCCACGTTGAAATAGCCGCCCGGGAAATTGGCCTTCAGGCCGGCTTCCAGGACGCTGACATCCTCGGGCGCCGCCGTGCGACCCACGCCGTTGGCGTTCGGCGGACGGCTGTCGGACGACAGGTTGAACGCCCCAGCCTTCCAGCCGGTAGAGTATCGTTCCGTGCGAGCCGAAGCTAGTCGTGCAGATGCTGTTGGGCATGCTGATCTGGCTCGCCAAGTGGGTGCCATCGATCAAGGACGTGACCCCAGAGCGTCTCATGGCCGCCATGGGCATGCTGAGCCTCGAAGGGCTCAGGCCGAGATAACTTGTCACAGGCGAAGACGGTCTCAGCTGAATAACGCCTGAACCCAATCCTTGCCGAGACCACTTGTGGGTTCTAACTGAAGCGCGAGGGAGAGCCCCGTAGGATGAAGTGGAAGGGACCGCTTGTCATTAAGTCTCGTCCTGGCCGAGTGCCCGCTGCCGCGCTATTCGTTAAGCCGTCGGACCGCTATACGGAGGCCTGCGGCGCCCGCAATAATCATTACAGCGCCCACGCAGCCAACAATAAAGCTGATCATATCCTCCACTCCTTCTCGCGTGGCTAGATAACGCCGTCCAGAATGATCGGTTCATGAGCTCGCTGGCCTTGCGTAGCGGAAACGATGCGGGCATGCAGATCCGATGCCGCCCCTGACACTCTCGCAGAACGACTTTCGCCGCCTTGCTACGGTGCTCCGTACGTTGGCCCCTTCTGCCGCCCGGCCCGGTCTCAGAAAGCTAGGGCTGTTACGCGGAGGGGTTACCGACGACACGAGCGACGCGACATATGAGGGCTTTGTTACGGCGCTTGAGGCGCTCGGGCCCACATTTGTTAAGCTTGGGCAGATCATGGCGACCCGCTCGGATCTGCTCCCCCCCGAGTTGACCGAAAGGCTCGGCAGGCTGCACGATAGCGTCGCTCCGGTTCCCTTCGAACAGATACGTGAACAGCTGGCAATCGATCTTGGCGGAACGCCCGAAGATATCTTCGCTGAATTTTTCCCCACCCCAATCGCCGCCGCTTCAATAGCGCAGGTCTACGCCGCGCGGCTCACGACTGGTGAAGAAGTCGTCTTGAAAGTTCGCAGACCCGGTATCGGGGCTATCATGCGCGCGGACCTGCGGCTGCTCGCGGCCGCAGCGCGTGTCGTCGAGCGGCGCGCGCCGGCGCTTCGTCGCCATCAGCCCGTACGTGTCGTCTCCGAACTGAGTGAAGCTCTCCTGGAGGAGATCGATTTTCGAATCGAGGCGCGTAATCAGTCTGAGGTGCGCAAACGAGCGACGGTCTTCCATGTGCCCATAGTCCATGAGCGGTTTACCACTGAAAGGACCATGGTCAGCACCCGCATCCGCGGTCGCAGCCCTAACGCAATGTTTCGCAACGAGGAGCCTGCGTTGGCGCGTGCGTTGGCGCCCGAAGCGGCCCGGGGCCTACTGGGCATGATCCTGTTGGACGGGGTGTTCCACGCTGACCCTCATCCCGGAAATGTTCTGGTGACGCCAGACGGTCGTCTGGCGCTATTGGATTTCGGCTCGGTCGGACGCCTCTCGGTCAAGCGGCGAGAGCAGGTGCTAGTGGTCCTCGGCTCCCTGGTGGATGCCGATGTCGCCGCAGTGTCCGATGTATTAATGGAATGGGCTGGCCGCTCCGGACCGCCTCCGACCGGCCTTGAGCAAGGTATTGAGCGCTTCTTTCTGCGCTATGCAGCCGACTCCGGGCGGCCGATCCGGCTTGCGGAGGCTATTGGCGAATTCCTCTCCATCGCCCGCGACAACGCGCTGACCTTGCCGCCTGACCTGTTACTCCTGTTGCGGGCTCTCGGCATCGCGGAGGGACTGGCGAGGACGCTCGACCCCGAGCTGGATGTTGTCGACGCGATTGCGCCGGTGGTGGTCAAGGCCTTCGCGTCAAGGTTTGCGCCCAAAGCCCTAGCCACCCGCGCCTTCCGTGCATTCAAGGAACTCGATCAGATTTTGGCGACCGGGCCAGAAGCGATAAGACGCGGCATCGGCCGCCTCAGCCGAGACGGCCTCGTCATACGCGTCTCAAGTTCAGAATTAGCGGACTTGCCTCGCGCCGTGAAGCGGGCCGGCGAAAGCCTTTCTCTCGCGGTAGTCGTCGCGGCGCTCGTGGTCGCCGCCGCCATCGTAACGGTCGCGAACGGCGGCCAAGTCGCCGCGCCCGGACGAACCGCGATCCTTGTCGTTTCAGGGGTGGGTTTGGTGGCTTTCGTGGTCCGCTTGCTTAGGCGTGACTGACGCCTCACGCACGGGGACGCGCTTTGCTTCGCCATGCACCCAGGCGATCTTGACCAAGCTGACAGTTAGAATGCCGTCCTCAAGCGTCGCTTTCACCTTGTCCGGGTCGACCGGCTCTGGAAGATCGAAAGATGAGTCAATGGGACCCCCGATACCCCCGGACCGTCCCTGACGGCCCCCGGCCCGCAAGCGCAAACGCCTTGGGGTAACATCCAAGCGCAAATCCTGGAGGGCATGCCCAGGGACGTCAACCTCGACGGTTACGTCCTCAATCGTCTCCGCGACCGTAAAAGTCGGAGCCTTCTCAGTCTTAGCCTCGGCCGATGGAAAACCGCGCTTGGCCTCTAGCCTGCGTCCAACGCTGCGAAGGCCGCGGCCAATCAGGCTGTCGTATTCCAGCCGCGCGGAAAATGTCCTTCTGCCCAATTTTAACGAGACGTCGCCTATCATAATAAACTCCTCAAACTACTTCAGCCGGAGATTGCGCGCCGGATGGCGGCAAATTCATGGCGCTTAGAGAACGGTTGCGGGCGGGGGCGGATCCAAGCCGTCATCGCCTGCATCGAGAAGGGTGTCCCGCCGTGGCCCCAAACCAGTCATGGCAGCGCCGGATCCCAGGATGCCCTTACGGGCCAACGGCGAGCCCTTCAGTGCCCGCAACGCCTCTCTCCCCGCCTTAACAAACGCGTGCGCGGATAACGTCCTGCAGCATCTCCTTGTCGAGCGACAGGTCCGTCACGATCCGCTTGAGACGGGCGTTCTCGTCCTTAAGCTGGCGTATTTCTTGCGCCAGACGTAGAACGTCGCCTCGGAAATCCCGCCTTGCGGCAGACCTCGCCAACCGTGGCGCCCTCATCGACCTGACGCAGGATGAACGCCACCTGCGCCTCACTGAACTTCGACCTCTTCATGGTCGCTCCTCGCTCCGTGGCCCGAGCCGCAAAACGAGAAAATTCTAGCTCAAACCGGTCCAGTTTTTCAGGAGCAGGTCAACCAACGGCGAGAAGGCCTCTCCGGCGCTCGTCTACTGGAACCGGGTGCCGGGCGAGCCGTCCGATGGGCCATATGGGGGGGAGCGGCAACGGTCCCAGCGACGCGTGCGTCATGCGCAATCTGACGACTTTAACGCCGACGCAGGACCATTAAATTCGGATGGAGGCGATAGTGGGTGAGATTGTCATGGATCGAAAATCAGTCTGGCAAGGTCCCCGGCGACATCTTGCATGATCGAGAATGGCGCGTGTCGCTTCAACGCAACAGACCTTTTCGATCTTTTTACGTGTAAGGGTTTTTTCTTGCCCTGCCCACCAGAGGCCCTTAGTCGTGGGATGTCATTTCGAACAGTCGTTCGAATGCATCTAAAAAGTAGCTGGGGGCGATCAACCGCTCGCGGCATAACAAACGAGGTGGGAAATGCGCTTTACCCAGGTGCTTTGCGGCACGGCGTCTGCCGCCGTGCTCGCCGGTCTGTTCACCGCTGGCGCGGTCCAGGCCCAGCAAGCCGAAACGATGACCGTCGACAGCATCGTCGTCACCGCCCAGAAACGCGAGCAGAACCTGCAGGACGTGCCGGTCGTGGTCACCGCCGTCGGCGCCAAGCTGCTGCAAGACACCGGCGTCAAGGACATCAAGGATCTGACGATCCTGACCCCCGGCCTGACCGTCACCTCGACCACGTCGGAAGCCTCGACCACCGCCCGCGTGCGCGGCGTCGGCACCGTCGGCGACAACCCCGGTCTGGAAAGCTCGGTCGGTGTCGTGATCGACGGCGTCTATCGTCCCCGCAACGGCGTCTCGTTCGGCGACCTGGGCGAAATGGACCGCATCGAAGTCCTGAAGGGTCCGCAAGGCACTCTGTTTGGCAAGAACACCTCGGCCGGCGTCATCAACATCGTGACCAAGGAGCCCGAGTTCGGCTTCGGCGCCGCCGCTGAAGCCACCCTCGGCAACTTCAACGCCCACGGCCTGTCGGCCTCGGTGACCGGTCCGCTGTTTGGCACCGAGACCCTGGCCGGCCGCCTCTATGTTGCCGCCCGAGAGCGCGACGGCTACAATGATGTTCTGACCGGCAAGGGTCCCAGCAAGCGCGACCAGGACCAGGACCAGGGCTTCTACACGATCCGTGGCCAGCTCCTGTTCGTGCCCAATGATGAAGCCACCTTCAAGCTTATCGGCGACTACACCAAGCGCGACGAGAACTGCTGCGGCGCCGTGCAGATCCGCACCGGCCCGACCGCGCCGATCCTGAACGCCCTGGCCGGCGGCGTCGCCTTGGCCCCGACCGCCAAGCCCTATGATCGCGTCGCCTATTCCAACCGTGGCGCGCCCTCGTCCATCGAGGACAAGGGCATCTCGCTGGAAGGCAATATCGAACTGCCGATCGGCGAACTGACCTCGATCACCGCCATCCGCAACTGGCGCACCGACAACGGTCAGGACAGCGATTTCTCGACGGCTGACCTTGCCTATCGCAACAAGGACGGCACCAACTACAGTGAGTTCACGACCTACACCCAGGAACTGCGCCTGGCTGGCAAGACCGGCAATCTGGATTGGCTGGTCGGCACGTTCCTGGCGGACGAGCGACTGGATAACAAGGCCAACTTCCTCTATGGCAATGACTACGAGCAGTATCTGGGCCGCCTGCTGTCGCGCTCGGCGGCCAACCCTGCCGGCATCGGTAACTTCATCTCGCTGCTGACCGGTCGCGCGCCGAACACCACCTTCACGCCAGGCCAGGGCCTGTACGACAAGTACAATCAGCGCGCCAAGACCATCGCGCTGTTCACCAGCAACACCTACCAGTTCACCGACGCCTTCAGCATCACCGCCGGTCTGCGCTACAGCATCGACAAGAAGGACTTGGACACCTACCAGACCACGTCCGATGGCGGCGTCGGCTGCGGCATCGGCCTGTCCACCGCTGGTCAGGCCCGCATCGCCGGCATCGTGGGCGCAGCGGCCACCCCGACCGTGGTCGGCAACCTCTGCCTTCCCTGGGCCAACCCGCTGTTCAACGGTCGCGGCACCCACCAGAAGCGCACCGACAAGGAATGGTCGGGCACCATCAAGGCGGCCTATCGCTTCTCGCCGGAAGTGTTCAGCTACGCCTCTTATGCGCGCGGCTATAAGGGTGGCGGTTTCAACCTGGACCGCACCCAGTCGTCGAACGGCCTGCAAAGCGGCGGTCAGGGCGTCGTGCCGATCTACGACACCTCGTTCGAGGGCGAGTTTGTCGACAGCTACGAAATCGGCCTGAAGAACACCCTCTTCAACCGCACTGTCCTGCTGAATGCCTCGATCTTCTACCAGAAGTTCACCGACTTCCAGCTGAACACCTTCCTGGGCACCTCGTTCGCCGTGGCTTCGATCCCGGAAGTAACCTCGCAGGGCGTCGACGCCGACTTCCTGTGGTTCACCCCGGTGCGCGGCCTGACCGTCCAGAGCGGCTTCACCTACGCCAAGACCGAATACGGCAACCAGAAGATCCCCAACGATTCGACCAACGCCCTGGCCCTGCTGCCTGGTCAACGTCTGTCGCTGGCGCCGGAATATTCGGCCTCGGGTTCGCTGACCTATGAGCGTCCGGTGGGCGACAACCTGAAGGCCCGCTTCAACATCGGTGCCAAGTACTCGTCGGAATACAATAGCGGTTCCGACCTGTTCCCGCCGAAGTTGCAAGAGTCCTACACGGTCGTGAACGCCCGCATCGGCGTCGGCACTGCGGATGACGCCTGGACCGTCGAACTCTGGGGCCAAAACCTGTTCGACGAGGAATATACCCAGGTGGGCTTCAACGCCTTCCTGCAAGGCTCGTCGGGGCTCAGTGCCGCCCAGGCAACTTATGTGCCGGCCAATGACACGATTACCTATGACGCCTTCCTCGGCGCGCCGCGCACCTACGGCGTGACGCTGCGGGCGAAGTTCTAACCGGGGGGGATCCAGGGACCCGCTCTCCAAAGCGACCAGGGTCCTTGGCTTTCGGATGAGGAAAGGGCGATCCGGGCAACCGGGTCGCCCTTTTTGTTTGTGCGCCCAGCATGGGCGCTTTCTTGTAGGTGCAACTCCCATCGTCAGTTGATCATAGGAGCGAAGTGAAGCGCAACTGCGGAAGGGCGACCGACCGTGGGGAGGAAGCGGGGAGCGAAGCTGCTGACCAGGGCGAGCGGGCAAGCACTCCCTCAGAGGTTGATTAGCGAATGCCCCGGCCTAGTCTCGCTGGCGGATAAGGCTCTGCATATCGGATAGGATCAAGCTAGAGCCGTCTTGCTGGCGGCGCCCACGCCGCCGACGTTGGAAATGACCCGCGACTGTCGCCAGCGCTATCACTGTCTCACAGGGCGCTGCCTGGACATCTATCCAAGGTGAGGTGGCGCCGTAGCCTCGCTCGGCCCAATCCCGCGCAAGATCCTGACTTGGCCAGACACCCCATGACACGCATCACGCCGACACGCGCAGACCATTCGTCCCGGCGTCAACAGCAGTCGCCGCAGGTCCTGTGCGCGCCAGGGCAAAGGCGTAGCCTGGCCATCGCCAGCAACGCTGCAACTCCCCGCTCAAGACCCTCCGGTGCCCCCTCCCGCGCCTCAGATGATCCTGCAACGCAAGCGCGGGCGACCACCCAAAACCGATAGGCGGGCCAGGTTCCTGCGCTACGAACACCATCGAGCCCAAAATCCCCGTAACGCCAGCGTCCTGCGCACGGGCAGGCTCGATTGCTCGACCAGGCGGACTATCTCGATCTTTTCGCGAGCGGGATATCTCATTCCCCGCCGCCCCCATCGGGGATCATGCTTTTTTGAGCAGGCGGATCTCAAGCGCCTGTTCGGCAACTACCTCTTTCCCGCCGCAGGTCCCTGACCTCGTCCGTGGTTGCTGTCCGGGCCGTATCGCCCGCCAGGCGGCGCTTGCCCGCCTCCATGAACTCTTTGGACCACACGTAGTACAGGCTCTGGGCGATGCCCTCCTTGCGGCAAAGCGATGCGATGCTGTCCTCCCCGCGCAGTCCGTCCAGTACGATCCTGGGTCTTCTGGCCCTGAGCCTTTCCGCAGTGCCCGCCCTGGCCGATGCCGGTTGCGAAGGCGCCGACAGCGCCACCACCCTGACCGTGCAGGTCAGCGGCATGACCTCCGCACGCGGCGAGATTGCCATCACCGTCTATGGATCCGATTCCAAGAAATTCCTCGCGCCCAAGGGCAAGCTGCTACGCGTGCGCCCCAAGACCGTCGCCCCGACGACCCACGCCTGCTTCAACCTGCCGGGCCCCGGGACCTACGCGGTGGCGGTCTATCATGACGCCAACGCTAATGAGGATTTCGACCGCAGCGTGCTGGGCATGCCCGCCGAGGGTTTTGGCTTCTCCAACGACGCCCCGACCCGGTTCGGCCTCCCGGCGTTCGAGGCGGTGCGTTTTTCAGTCGAGACGGGCCTCAACCTGATCCCTATCAAGCTGCGCTACCTCAAATAGATCATTGGCTGTAGCGTGCCACAGCGCCGCCGGATGCCGGCGCTCGCCCCGCGCCGGGGCGGACAAATGCCCAGGACTTGAATCGACGCGCGGTGCGGGCCGGGAACCGCGCCGGCCGAGCTCGCGCCGCCCTCGCGCGTCAGCAAGGCGCGAAACGGGCGTGGTCGGCGACGCCTACGGGCGCGTCGAGATTGCCGGAGCTGACCGTGAACCGCGCGGCGCGCCACCTCGACGAGCGCGGCGATATTGGTCAGATCGCCGGTGATGGCGATGTGTCCGGTCGCCCGTCGCGTGCACATTGGCGATCTGGGCCGATAGCATCGTCGGATCGTGCTTATGGTGTTTGCCGGGCCAGGCGATGCGGCTAAGCGTCCTCGCTATAAGATATCGAGCCATCCACACGCGCCGTCGGGTATCGGCAGGTGGGGATCTGACAGGCGCGGCAGGCGAAGGTAAGGCAGAGAGAGCGGTTTCCCATTCTGGTCAGAAGAGGTCGAAACCGTGTATCAATGGGCGCGGCGTTCAAGGGGATAGTCGCATATTGACCCGCCAAAACGTGATCCATGACCATGCAGGCCCGACCGGCGCGATCGCCGGCGACGAGTCGGTGCGTCTCTGGGGCATGACCTCGGTGCAGCGGCTAGAGCGTATCTTCGCCCGCGTCGGGTTGAGAACCGGCACGTTCGGGCGGTCCGTAGTGATCGTCAACGCCGGCTGGGTATTCGACCAATCGTTGATCGGCGCCCTGGCGGGGAAACTCAACACCTTGCTGGTCGATGACGGCGGAAGAAGCGTCGCCCTGCACGTGCCCGTTGTCCGGGCGGCGGCGGCCATCGAGGCGTTCGATGCCGTTCGGCCGCCGGCCTTGACCGCACTGACTGTCCTCAACGCCCAGGAGCTGGGAGGCAACTGGGACCGCGCCGGGCGCAGGCGCGACCCGCCGGTGCTGGAGCGACTTAACGCCGCCCACGTCGGCGCCATTGAAAAGCGCCTGTTCGAGGGCAGTTACAAAGGTGTCACTGATCTGGTCACCAAGTACGACTGGCCCACGCCGGCCCGCGTTGTGACGCGCTGGTGCGCCCCGGCGAAGATCACGCCCAACCAGGTAATCTTTCGCCGGGCTGCTGCTGACCCTCGCCGCCTTGTGGCTGTTCTGGCGCGGCCAGTTCGGGCTGGGGCTCGTGTCGGCCTGGATGATGACCTTCCTCGACACCGTCGACGGCAAGCTGGCGCGCGTCACCCTGACGTCGTCGCCGATCGGCATCGCGTTCGACCACGGCATCGACCTGATCCACCCGCCGTTCCGGTGGTGGGCGTGGCTGGTCGGCGTCGGGGCGCTGGGCCTCGCGGTGTCGCATGCCGGTCTGCTGCTGGCCGTTATCGGCGGCGGCTATGTGCTGCAACGGGTCGAGGAGGGCATCTTCCTGGGCCTTTTCAAGGTCGAGGTGCACGCCTGGCGGTCATTCGACAGCTTCTTCCGGCTGATCACCGCCCGCCGCAATCCCAACCTAATCCTACTCACCCTGAGCGCCCTGGCCGGCCGCCCCTCCGGCGAGCATCCCGACGTGCGGTGGAACGAAACCGACAGCATGGAGGACCTCAGCCGCCACCTAGCCGCGTTCGCGGACGCCGGGGTCCACCTGCTGATCGTCGACGGCGGCGACGGCACGGTGCGTGACGTGATCAGCCGGAAGAAGCTGTTCGGAAGGCCGCGCTACGGGCTGCGCTTCCTCGACATCGACGCGCTGCCGCGCCGGTTGCTGCGCGCCTTAACTGTGCTGTTGAACGGCCGCCACACCAAGCGCCTGCGTGCGGTCGGCTATCGGCGCGGCGACGCGGCCAGCCTGCGCATCGAGACGCAGGAGCCGTTTGTCCTCGATGGCGAGGTATTCCGCACGGGCGGCGCGGTGACGCTGCGCGCCGGCGCGCAGCTGGGGTTCGGATGACCACCGTGCTCGACCTAGTCGGGGCGGAACTGGACGCGCCGGTGCCGCCGGCCGCGACAGCCTTCGCGCACGTGCTGACGCAGCGGTTCGAGGCCCCGGCTGCGGTGCTGTTCTACGGCTCGATCCTGCGCACCGGCGATCTGGACGGCGTGCTGGATTTCTACGTGCTGACGCACAAACCGCCGCGCGGAGCCCGCGGCGTGGCCAGCCGGCTCTTGTGGCCCGACGTCGGCTATTACGAGATCGAGCACGAGGGTCGCACTCTGCGCGCCAAGGTCGCGGCCATGACGCTGGCGCAGTTTTCCCGCGCCGTGACCGGCGCCGGCGCCGACACCACGATCTGGACCCGGTTCGTGCAGCCCAGCGCCCTGCTCTGGAGCGACAGCCCCGCCACGACGCAGACGGTGCGTCAAGCCATCGCCACGGCGTCGGTCACCGCCGCGCGATTCGCGGCCGCGCTAGGGCCTGCGCAGGGGGCGTCGGCCGACTACTGGACCGCCCTGTTCCGGCAGACCTATGCGGCGGAGTTTCGGGTCGAGAAGGGTGGGCGCGAGCAGTCGATCCTGGCCGTCGATCCCGCGCGCTGGGATGCGCTGCTGGCCACGGCCTGGCGTGAGGCGGGCCTTGGCGACGTCTCGGCCAATGGAACCGCCGCGCCCGCACTGGATGCGCGCGAACAACGGCGCGTCAACGCCGCCTGGACGCGCCGGCGGCGTCTGGGCAAGCCGTTGAACATCGCGCGTCTGCTCAAGGCGACCTTCACGTTCGAAGGCGCGGCGCGTTACGGGGCGTGGAAGATCGAGCGCCATACAGGCGTGGCCGTGCCGCTTACTCCATGGCGCGAGCGGCATCCGATCCTGGCGGCGCCGGGGGTACTGTGGCGGCTGCGGAAAGCCCGCAGGCAGAGCTAGCCGCAGGCCGAGGCTCGTTGCTTGGGCGCTTCGATGACGTCGAGCTGGGCACCGACCTGGGCGAAGGCTTCCAGCACGCGGTCGATCTGCGCTTCGCTATGCGCGGCGCTGACGCTGGTGCGCAGCAGCGGCCGGCTGTCCGGCGTGGCGGGCGGCAGGGCGAGGTTCAGATAGACGCCGTTGGCCAGCAGCATGTTCCACATGGCGATGGCGCGTTCCTGGTCCGGCATGACCACGGCCACGATCGGGCTGGCGGCCGGTCCCGTCACGAAGCCGAGTGCGCTGAGGCCCTCGTACAGGCGGCGGGCGTTGGCCATAAGCTTATGGCGCAGCTGCGGTTGCTCTTCCAGGCGGCGCAGGGCCGTCACGGTCGAGCTGACCACGGCCGGCGGCAGGGAGGCGGTGAACATGTAGGGCCGGCAGATGACGCGCATGACGTCGAAGTCATCCATGTCGGAGACACAGAAGCCGCCGATGGCCCCCAGGCTCTTGGAGAAGGTGCCGACGATGAAGTCCACATCGGCCTCGACGCCCTCGAGCTCGGCCAGGCCGCGCCCGGTCTCGCCCAGCACGCCCATGGAATGGGCCTCGTCGACGAGCAGATAGCCGCCCATCTCGCGCTTGATAGCGGCGATTTCCTTGAGCGGCGCGGTGTCGCCCATCATCGAATAAATGCCTTCGACGACGATCAGGCGCTCGCCCGGGACGTCTTTCAGACGGCGCAGGCGCTTGTAGAGGTCTTCGGGATCGTTGTGGCGGAAGCGGATGACCTCGGCGTGGCCGAGGCGCGCGCCGTCATAGATCGAGGCATGGCTGTCGGCATCGAGGATCAGGTGGTCGCCGCGGCCGACGAGGGTCGACAGCACGCCCAGATTGGCCTGGTAACCGGTGGTGAACACCATGGTGCTCTTGCGGCCGTAGAACTTGGCCAGGGATTCCTCGAGCTCGACATGCGCCTCGAAGCTGCCGTTTGCGATGCGCGAGCCGGTGGTGCCGGTGCCGCGCTCCTGCACCGACTTGACCGAGGAGGCGATGGCCTCTGGGTCGAAGGTTAGGCCCAGATAGTTGTTCGTGCCCAGCAGAATGACCGAAAGCCCGTCGATCGTGCCTTCCGTCGGCGAAACGACCGAGTCGAACCGCACGTTGAACGGGTCAGCACCCGCCTGCCGAATAGCTTGATAAGCCTCGCGATAGGCGAGGTGTTTATCGAACAGTCCCATAGTCACGCCCTGTTCCGAAGATCGGTGACCAGGTTCGACAGGTCCCCGCCGGTCTCAACCGAAGCGAGACGGTCCAGCGGGATCGAGATGTCGAAGTGGCCTTCCAGTTCCAACATGATGTTCATCAAGGCCAGCGAGTCCACGGCTAAGTCACGACCGATATGGGTGTCGTCCGTCACTTCGACAGCGCGTCCCAACACCCGGCTGGCGGCCAGGCCTATTTCGTGCAAGGTCAGATCAGTCACGACGTCCATGCCCAACGCGGCCCCCAAAGCCGTACACAGTCGAAATTTAACAAGAATGCCGTGCGTTTGTCGTCACACCGGCACCTGTAGATCGTTTGCTCATTAACCAACCATTGCCGCGAATGCCACTCGATGTTCGCCGTAAAGAGTAGAGATATGACGTGATGGTGTGGACGATCTCACCCCTACAGGGTTTTCTGGTGTGATCGTCACTTGGGACGTCATGTGTGGACGACCTCAAGAACGCAAGGTGTTTTAGACGTTCGGCGCTCGGTCGAGTGCAGTCATGTGTTCGGCCTGTTGATGCAACTGGCCCTGCTGGCCCTGATGAAGTCCGCGGCTCAGCTCCCTAATCACGTCAACGCGCTCGAAGCGCTCTGACCCCCTGGGTTTTGCCGGTCCCCGGCTGCGGCCGGTTCGTCATCACGTCTCACCACTCTCGCGTCCACGAAGGCGATCCTACTTTGACCGCCGCCGATCTCTTATGCCGGCGCGGGCACATAACTCTCCTGCCGAGCCATCCGTATGACGGCGGTAGCGCCCACGACGAGTAAGCGCCTGAGATAGCCATCGCCCATCTTGCTGATGCCGCCCAAGCGCTCTTTGCCGCCGCTGCTGTTGGCGCGCGGGGTCAGGCCGAGCCAAGCGGCGAACTGGCGCCCAGAGCGGAACAGCGTGTGATCGGGGGCGCTGAGGGCGTATTTGATTGGCTCCTCGTCGATGACGTCGGGATCATAGTCATCCAGCCATTCGGCGGCTTGGGCATGGTTTGGGTGATCCGGGTCGCCTCGGGCTTCGAGCATTTCATAGAAGCCGGGGACGCCGCCGCAGTCCTCGGGCGGTCCACTCCCTTCGCCGCCGATATAGCGCGGGTAGGCGGTTTGGGGGTCGCCGACGCGAACATCGGTGACGGTGATCCGATGCTCCCAGTTGTCGCCGAAGTCGTTGACGTAGTCGATGACGGTGGTCTTGGGTTCGAGGACGTCGCGCAGTCGGACCTTGGCGGCCTCCTTGCGCGGGGTGGTCCCCCAGTCCTCATCCATGGGCAGGCCGTATCTTCGCTTGCCGATGGTGAACTCCCACAGGTGATAGTCGAACCAGCCGATGGTCTGCTGGATGATGTCGTGCAGGACCTTGAGCGTGATGGAGGTCGGTGCCTCGACCTGGCGCCAGATCACCGGGTCGGGGGACTGTCAGGAATTTTGTGTGAGGGGCGGGCGATTGAACATGTTTAGGCAGCGGCTCGATTGAAGCGCTGCCCGAAGAGGACGGCGAACTGAGCCTTGGCCATGTGCCACTCACGAGCTGGCATGGTCCATTCTTTCTCGGATCGGTTCAAGACCAGGAACAGCAGCTTGAGAGCGGCCTCGTCGGTCGGGAAGTGGCCCCTGGCCCGGACGGCGCGGCGAAGCTTTGAGTTGAGGGCCTCGATGGCGTTGGTGGTGTAGATCAGGCGCCGAACGTCATGCGGGAAGGCGAAGAACGGAATGACCTCGTTCCAGGCCCGCCGCCAGGACAGGCCGATGGCGGGATATTTCCGCCCCCAATCGCCGGCCTCGAAGGCGTCCAGCGCCGCCTGGGCCGCGACCGCGTCCACGGCCCGGTAGATTCCCGGTGTCCTTCAGTTCGATACGCAGGGTGGCGATCTCACCCAGGCTGTCGGCGGCGGGCGTGGTCTTGGCGGGGCTCATGCCGCCAGTCTGCCAGCCTGGGCTCGCCAGTTCCAGGGCAACAGATCGTCAAGCCGCTGGGCGGGATGGGCGGCGATGCGGGCGATGTCGGCGAGCTCCTACCCTGGAACTGGAAGACCCTGCGCCAGGAGGCCCTGGCCGCAGAGGCGGCATGACGACGCAACGCAACAAGGTCTACGCCGTAACCGTCATCACCGCCGTCGCCCAGCAACTCGGGCTCGGCGAGGACAGCATCAAGGCGTTCACCGACGAAGGCGTCGAGGAGCTCCAAGCCCTGCTCGAAGCCTACAGGCAGGATCCGAACCTGTTCCGCTGAACCGCCACTGCCTGCGGCCTACGCTGGATGGTTACGATCCGCTGGACCATGCGCAGGGCGATCGGCGAGATCACCATCGGCGTCGCGCCGCGCGCCTTGCGGCGCGCATTCTGCTCCAGGTCGGCCAACACGAAGAACGGCCGGCGCGCATGGGCCCAACAGGCCGCGTCAAGGAGGGGCCCCGGTGTTCGCCCCGGCTCATAGAGCTTGCCATAGCCGCCATAGGCGTCGGCCTGGAACAGGCCGGCATAGCCAGACAGATGTTTCCGCGGATGCTCGCCGCTGCGATCGCGCGAGTAGTAGAAGACCGCGCCCGGCGGCGCCGATCCCGATCAAGCAGGGCGAAAGTCCAGCGAAGAAGGGCAGCACCTGGCCGCGACGAAGCTGTTTGCGGACGACAAAACTTCCATTGGCCGCGACGCCGTGAACTTGAAATAGTGTCTTCGCCAGATCTAATCCGACGACTGCAATCCCTTCCATGATCCGCTCCTAGACGTGACGTCCCAAGTGACGATCACACCAGAAGACCCTGTAGGGGTGAGGTCATCCACGTCATCACGTCATCACGTCAGCACCCAAGCGCAATCGTAAGGTCCAGCGCATCATCGACGGCCACATCTACGCCCTGCGCAATCTGGTCGAACGGTGCTTCTCAAAGCTCTAGCACAGTCGCAGACTGGCCACCCGATACGACAAGATCGCCGACAGCTACATCGGCTTCATCCTCGTCGCATCTGCCAGACTTTGGTTCCGGCACTTCGTCAACAGAACCTAGAGCGCGGATGGTGAAAGATCGGCAGGTTTAATGTAAAATTCCAATCCTCTCCGATTCCATTAGCGCCTGAATTCTATTCTTGACTTTCAATTTAGCGAATAGATTGCGGATGTGCCATTTTACGGTGTCCTCACTTATGCGATGCTTGATCGCGATATCACGATTTGAGAGCCCTTCTCTTATCCGTTGAAGCATTGCCAGTTCTTTTCTCGTGAGCACAACGGAAGTCTCGCTTCTCAGCGATCGGATGAGATGGTCAACGGGCGCGGGGCGACGCCCCAATTCTTCCTCACTCGGAATGAGGTTCAGCAGCGGCGTCGAGATGGATCCAAGCGCTTCCAGATGCCACCGTTCATCGAGGAGTGTGCGATAACACCCAAATCGCGAAGCAATATCGATCGCGTCGGCTACACGTTGTTCAGAGAGGGCCAATTTTCCTGTCCCCGCAAAAGCAACGGCGTTGCAGAGTAACGCCGCAACCTCCAAACTGCCAAGTCCTAGTCGGCGCGCATGGTCTAGAGCGACGTTTGCAAAGCGGTTGGAAAGGTGAAATTTCCCTTGTCGCGCCGCAATACGCGCTTCGGTCAGCGATTGACGTGCGCGGAGATAAGGCCCGTGAGTCGTGAAAAAGATAGAGTGGCTGCGGCTCGGCAAAATGGAGGTCGCCTGCTCAACGCTCTCTGCAATGAACATGTCCGCGAGCGTCAATCGCGCAAGGACCTCAAGCCGGAAGAGGCCAGATTCTCCCGCTATGACGCGCAGTTCTTGAAGAAGCTCGGCAGCACGCAATGGATTGCCACTGCGGCGGGCAATTGCTGCAGCAGTGCGATAGGCCGAAAATGTAAGATCGACGACGCCATGCTGCCGCACAAAATCAAGACTTTCATCGACGCGTGACTCTATGTCGTCAAGTTGATTGGCCTCATATTGAATTTCAAGTGCCAGCGTGTTTAAAAGATTCACGGAAAATGGGGTCAGTTTGATTTGAGCATTATTGTCGTCTCGAGCTTTTTGGATTAATGCGGTGCCTGCACGCATATCTCCCCTTGAGAGCTCGGCGAGAACCATAGCGCTGTGAAGCCAGCCCAGCGCGTAGCGGTGAGCGGCGATGTTGTTTACCGATGACGCTACCAAGAACAACGCCCTTAGGTCATCAAATCGGTGCTCGCTGGACGCAATGAAGCAAAGACATGTGAGCACAGCGCCTTTACTGACGAGATCCGCCTCGTCATAGATTTTCATCCAGGCTTCGCACTGACGCCGACTTTCCGACAGATTGTCGCGGGTAGCTTCGCCGATAGCTGCTATAAGGTCGCACCAACACTCTATTTTTCGGCGTATTTGTTGATCAAGACCGCCAAGGTCAGCGGCGCGCAAGTCTACCAACAATCCCTCCGCCCGCCGGTGGTCGTGACTAAAAATCTGGGCCCAGGCCAGGCCAAGGGCGATTGTTGGAGAGCCCGAAATGACGGCAGCGGAAAAGCTGCCTTGCCAAAATTGGATTTGATCTATCTCGCCTTCCCGTAGGGCAATATCCATCATGTTTTCAGATGCGACATCAGCGGCCGATCCGTGCTCACCCGCGCGTAAGGAAAGATTGATGCTTTCGCGACTGTTGTTGTTTTGTCTTTGCCATTGGGCAGCGCGGGCGAGCAGGTTCGGCTTCAAGCCGCCATACTCCACCGAGAATCTATGCTCCAGAAATTCGCGAAGCAACGGGTGGAACTCATAAGCTGTCTGTGATCGGTCGCGTGGCTGGAAAAGCATCCGCTCGGTGGAGAGCTTGTCAATAAAGTAGGCCCCATCGTTCCGAAGGAACACATGGTTGAAATATTCTGCCGATACCGATCCAAGAATTGATGCGCAGACACAAAAGCTCAAAGTGTCGTCAGGCAGTGAGTGTAGTATTGTGCTACGGAAATATTTATCCAAATCAATGTCGACGCCCGTGATGTGGTCGGCTATAAGGCGGTCGGTTGAGCGCCTTTCCGATGCTGCTTGCATTAAAAGGCAGAAGATTTCTGGCCAGCCTTCGGTGCGCTTCCAAAGCGAATGAATTTCAGCTTCTGAGACTGCTTGCCTTTCCCCCGCGAGCGTGACTGCTTTTGCTTCGTCTAAAGTGAAGGCGAGCGCACCATGCCTCAGCTCATGGGTGTCTCGTCGAGCTTTCATGCGCGCAAAGCCGATGTCTGCCGAGCTTGCCGCGATGAATTCCACTTCGGCGGGCGTCGCGAGCATAAAGGCTTCGATCTGGTGTATCGAATGCAGATCAAATTCGAGATCATCGATACAGATAAGAACCTTCGATCCGAGCCGATCCCTGGTCTCCCAGAGCCAAGCGGCGAGGTCGTGGAGGTTGCGAAGGCTTTCTGTCGGCGGAGGTGACCTGTCTTGGCCGCTGGCCTCGTGGGTAGCAGAAATCTGCGCGCAGATACGGTCCGCGAGGAGCTGCAGGTCGCGGCGGCATTCCTTTACGGAAACCCATGCCGTCGCAGCAAAGGCTTGGCGATGCTCTGCCCAATACTGTGCCATCGCAACAGTTTTTCCGTAGCCCTGAGGGGCGCGAAGGAGATGGCAGCGTATCGATTTATCCACAGCGAAAAGGCGAGGGCGCGAAAGACACCTGGAGGCTAACGACGCCACTCGCTCATTGGTGGAGCCTGTGGGCGGCTGTGCGCTTTGTCGGGGGCTAGTGTCGGTCACACGAGGCCGCCTTTCAAACTCGCGCGGATGCCTTGACGCTGGCTCATCGAATGCCTCTCACTTTCGTAGATGCTTTATCTGTTTTACATGCGCCATGTGGGCGAACTTAGCGGCGAACCGATGACGTGCAAACTAGTGGATTGAATCCAACACTTGGTGCCCGCGAGCGGCGGCCGAGGTGGGCGTGAAATGGAATGTCCATCGCGGATGGCGGCCCAGCCAGGCGATCACCTTGGGGTGCTTGTGGGTGGCATAGTTGTCGAGGATGGCGTGGACGGTCTTGCCGGCCGGGACCTCGCGCTCGACGGCGTTGAGAAAGCGGATGAACTCCTGATGCCGGTGGCGCTGCATGCAGCGGCCGATGACCTTGCCTTCCAGAACGTCGAAGGCGGCGAAGAGGGTGGTCGTACCGTGGCGCTTGTAATCATGGGTCATGGTCCCGGCTCGCCGCTTCTTCAGCGGCAGGCCGGGCTGGGTGCGGTCAAGCGCCTGGATCTGCGATTTCTCATCGACGCTGAGCACCACGGCGTGGGCCGGCGGATCGACATAGAGGCCGACGATGTCGCGGACCTTGGCGGCGAACTTGGGATCATTGGACAGCTTGAAGGTGCGAATACCGTGCGGCGCCGGGCCGTGGGCCCGCCAGATGCGCAGGACCGAGGTCAGGCTGACGCCGGCGACCTGGGCCATGACCCGGCCGGTCCAGTGGGTGGTCTCGCCGGGCGGCTCGCCCAGGGTCAGGGCGACGATCCGATCGGCCACCTCGTCGGCCAGCTTGGGTATCCGCGGCGGCCGTGTCTTGTCGCGCAGCAGGCCCTCGACGCCCTCAGCCATGAAGCGGTCCTGCCAGCGCCAGACGGCCGGCTTGCTGACGCCGGCCGTGCGCATGATCTCCACCGTGCCCAGGCCATCGGCTGTGGCCAGCACGATCTGGGCGCGCCAGACATGCTTCTGCGAGTTGGTGCGGTCATCGACGATCGCCCGCAGGCGCTTGCGATCGGTTGGGCTCAGGTGGACGGTGACGCCATTACTCATCCCCCAGACTCGCAGGGCCGAAAAGCCATGGGAATCCCAACAAGCACTCTTACGTCAGCATCAATCCACTAGGACCACTCTCTATTGTGAGCTTTGAGCCGGTTGGACTTGTCGACCGCGGGCCCTCACTCGCCGCTCGTCGGCGTTCGAGGACAGCGTCCGTGATCAGCAGCGTTTAGTCTCCGGCTACCAGTTAGGCTGCGATCTCCACGATCTCCTTCAGGGGGATGGCCGAGTTGCCGAGCTTGCCGAGGTCGACCGACTTGCGACTTGCGATCAATTGTTTGCCGAAGATGAAATCCTGCGGCGAGTTGAGCGCCTCGACGCATTGGACCTGATCGCCCTTCAAATGGAAGACGGCAAACCTGGCGCTAGCGCGTTCCCCGCGCAGAATGACGCGGTCGACGTCGAAGGCGTAGCCGGCAATCTGCAGCTTCAGATCATACTGGTCTGACCACTGCCACGGCACCTCACTTGGCGGTGGCGCGCGACCGACGATGGCGCTGGCGGCCTGCTTGGCCTGCTCAAGCGCATTGGGTACGCTCTCCATGCGAAACACGCGGTCGAAAATGGGCATCGGCCGGAGAGCCACGTCGCCGATGGCGAAGATGGCCGGATCCCCGGTACGGGCTTCCAAATCGACGATGACGCCGCGAGCCGTGTCCAGCCCGGCGTCCCGCGCGATCTCGTCATTTGGGGTTGCGCCGATACCGATCAGGGCGGCGGCGCAGGCGATCGTGCGGCCGTCGTCGAGCTTGACGCCGCTCACGCGCCCATCCTGTCCCTCGAACCCAGACACTGTCGTTCCCAGTTCGAAGCTAACGCCCCGCTCCCGATGATAGTCGAGGAAGAAGGCAGATAGATCCTGGCCGGCGACGCGGGCGAGCAGCCGCGTCTCGCGCTCGATCACCACCACCTCAGCGCCGAGCGCGCGCGCGGACGCGGCGACTTCCAAACCGATGTAACCGCCGCCGATGACAGCCAGCCGCTGACCTGACTGTATGACTGCTCTCAGCCGTTCGGCGTGGTCGGCCGTGCGCAACTCCAGCACCCCAGCTAGATCCGATCCCGGAACGGGCAGTTTGATCGGGCGGGCGCCGGTGGCGATGATCAGGAAGTCATAGGTCAGGACTTCGCCTGTCGAGAAATGAACCGCCTTGGTTTGACGCGTCAGCTTTTCCGCACGGACACCAAGTCGGATGTCAATTCCGTGTCCGGCGTAGAACTCCACCGGCTTCAAAGCGAGCGATGCGGCGCTGTGATCGCTTCGCAGCCCAGCTTTGGACAGGGGAGGGCGGTGGTATGGCGCCATGAGTTCCTCGCCAACCAGCGTTACGCTCCCCTCAAATCCATATTGGCGAAGCAGGGCGGCAGCCGTTCCACCGGCATGGCCCGCGCCAAGGATCAACACATGCTCGTCCGATCGGTTCATAGAAGCCCCCTCTCCAAAACCGAGCGCCTCGTGTGGAACTCAGACACCAGCCATGGCTGCGATTCCGCTCCAGATAGGGGGCTCAAAGGAGATTGAAAACCACACTTTAGTGGGGTTGTTCCGCAGCCTCAGTGATACCTACTTGCTGGGACCGGTCAGTTAGAACCGATTTTAGAACACAGTGAATGTGTCTTCATTAGGATGAGGAGAACCCGGGATGAGCAGCATCGCACGAAATCCGTCCGCCAATACCGCGCCAGATCGCTATGTGGACAGGAAACGCTATCTATGGATGTTGTCGGTCGTCTGGCCGGCAGCGCCGTTGATCGGCCTCTACCTCGTGAGCATGACGGGTCTGGGCGTGTTTTACGCCTTTACGCTAGTCGTTTGGTATGTTGCGATTCCCGCTTTGGACATTTTGTTTGGGAATGATCCGAACAATCCTCCTGAGGCAGCTGTCGCGCGCCTTGAGGCGGATCGATATTATCGAGTTCTCACCTATCTTACCGTCCCCGTGCATTATGCCTCGCTCATCGTCTCGGCGTGGTGGGTAGCGACCCAGCCGATGGCCTGGTGGGAAGTTGTCGCGCTTGCCTTGTCCCTGGGCATCGTCAACGGCTTGGCGCTGAACACCGGCCATGAGTTGGGACACAAGAAGGAAGCCTTCGACCGCTGGATGGCCAAGATCGTTCTGGCCGTGGTCGGCTATGGCCACTTCTTCATCGAGCACAACAAAGGCCACCATCGCGACGTTGCGACCCCCGAAGATCCCGCTACGTCCAAGATGGGGGAGAGTATCTATAAATTTTCGCTGCGCGAGATTCCGGGTGCCTTCAAGCGGGCTTGGAGTCTGGAGAGGGTGCGGCTGGAGCGCCTAGGCAAGGGGGTCTGGCGCCTGGACAACGAAATCATCCCGCCGCTGCTGATCACCGTAGTTCTCTACACATCCCTTTTGCTGGCGTTCGGCCCCAACCCCAAGTTGTTAGTGTTCTTGCCCATCCAGATCGCCTTCGGATGGTGGCAGCTGACCAGCGCCAATTATATCGAGCACTATGGGTTGCTTCGCGAGAAAATGGCGGACGGGCGTTATGAGCGCGCCCAGCCCCGGCATTCCTGGAACAGCAATCACATCGCCTCGAATCTGATCCTGTTCCATCTTCAAAGGCATTCCGATCACCATGCCCACCCGACCCGCAGCTATCAGTCGCTCCGTGACTTTAAAGACCTGCCGGAGTTGCCGAGCGGTTACCCCGGCATGTTCTTCATGGCGATGATTCCGCCCGTGTTCCGGTCGGTGATGGACCGCCGGGTCGTGGAATGGGCGGGCGGCGATCTTGGCAAGATTCAGATCGACGGTGCGCGCAGGAAGCAGATCGAACGGAAGTTCGGTGCGGCTTCGCGCCAGCAGGCGCGGGCGGCGGCCGAGTAGACGCCACTGCTAGCCGAGGAGGCTCGTTCCGAGCTCTCGGCTAGCAGTGGGGCGGGCCGGGATAGCGTCCGAAAAGAGGATGCCGGGTGATCGTATCCTCGCGAGGGCTTCGCCTAGAAATTTTCAAAGACTCAAGTCGACAAAGGAACACCATGGCACGGTATCAGTGTCCTGATTGCAGCTACGTCTATGATGAAGTTAGGGGGGAGGCCCACGAGGGGTTCCCGCCCAATACGTCGTGGGCGCAAATTCCCGAGGATTGGGCCTGCCCCGATTGTGCGGTGCGCGACAAACTTGATTTCATTCCTCTGGGCTCGGGCGAGGTCGGAGAAAAGGCCGGGCCCCTATCTAGCCCCGGAGCCGAACGATGATCGGGGGCGGCCAGGGGGCGGAACCGTCGGGGGCTGCCGTGGAAACCGAGCCATTCGCGAAATGGCACTGCGTGACCTGCGGCCACATCTACGATGAGGCCCTCGGTGATCCCGATGCCGGCGTCGAGCCCGGCACCCGTTGGGCGGACGTCCCCGCCGACTGGTACTGCCCGGACTGCGGCGCGACCAAGGAAGATTACGAACCTTATGGGTGATCCATTCGAGGGGACAACCGTCTTCCGCCTCGGCAATCTTGCGAAATTTCTGGAGGAGGGCGGAATGAACTTTTATGCAATCACTGCGACCACTGAAGCACCGGTTCATCCCTGCGGCGAGGGGGCGATCCGATCCCTGTTCGCGTCGCAGCGCCGATCAGCCTTGGAGAACAGGACGAAATTCACGCTGAAGGCGCGACTGGCTATGTTGTCGCGACTAAAGGCGACGATGAAGAGCCGGGAAGACGAGATTATCCGAGCTCTCTGCACGGATTTCAGGAAGCCTGAATCCGAGGTGCGCCTGACCGAACTGTTCCCGGTCTATCAGGAGATATCGCATGCCCGGCGCCACCTCCGATCCTGGCTGAGACCGCACCGGGTTCACGACTCTTTGGGGATGTTCGGAATCGCTGCGGAGGTCCGCTATCAGGCCAAGGGCGTCTGCCTGATAATTTCCCCGTGGAACTATCCGGTCAATCTCAGTTTCGGGCCACTGGTGTCCGCGCTGGCAGCCGGAAACACCGTCATCATCAAGCCTTCCGAACTGACGCCGGCGACGTCCGCCCTGGTCAGGGACATCGTCGAGCAGACCTTCCCCCGGGATCTCGTCGCCGTCTGCGAAGGCGACGCCGAGGTTTCGCAGGCCCTGCTGGATCTACCCTTCGACCACATCTTCTTCACGGGCAGTCCCCAGGTCGGCAAGATCGTGATGGCGGCCGCAGCGAAACATTTAACATCCGTGACGCTTGAACTCGGGGGCAAGTCCCCGACCATCGTCGATTCGACCGCGAATATCGAGCAAGCCGCCTGCAAGATCGTCTGGGGCAAGTTCGCCAATAACGGCCAGACCTGCATTGCTCCGGATCATGTCTATGTTGCTCGCGACCAGGCCTCGGCGCTGGTCGATGCGCTGCGGCATGAGATCAGGCGGGTCTACGGGCAGACGGACGGCGAGCAGAAAGCCGGGCCGGACTATTGCCGGATCGTGAACCGGCGGCATTTCGATCGTCTGACCGCCCTGGCCGACGACGCCACATCGCGCGGTGCGACCCTCCTGGAAGGTGGGGCGCGAGATTCAGACCAGAACTATTTCGCGCCGACCATACTCGGCGGAACGACGCCGCAGATGGCGATTTCCCAGGAAGAAATATTCGGTCCGCTTCTTCCGATCATCGAATATGACGACATCAGCGTCGTCATCGACGCGATCAACGCGGGCCCAAAGCCGCTTGCCATGTATGTCTTCAGCAACGACGCCGCCGCCCGCGAGGATATCATCCTTAGGACGAGTTCCGGTGGTGTCTGCGTCAACAACAATGTCGTCCAATTCTTGCATCCAAACCTGCCGTTTGGCGGAGTCAACAACAGCGGCATTGGCGCTGCACACGGTTTCTATGGCTTTAAAGCCTTCTCCCATGAACGTGCGATTCTAAGAGACAAATTCTCCGTCCTGCGTCTTCTTTTCCCGCCGTACACCCCGACCGTAAAGAAACTCATCAATCTAATCGTCCGTCTTTTGGGTTGATCATAGAAACAAGAGAGCGGCGTCGCTAGCTGCCGTCCGGAGACTAAAATGTTTGACTATATTATTGTTGGAGCGGGGTCTGCCGGATGCTTGTTGGCGGAGCGCTTGTCAGCCAATCCCAGGACGCGGGTCTGTCTGCTTGAGGCGGGCCCGCCCGACCGCAGCCCGCTGATCCACATGCCCATTGGGATAGCGCTTCTGTCAAAGAGCAAAATTCTCAATTGGGCATTCGAGACGCAGCCACAGGCCAATCTCGATGGTCGACGGCTGTTTTGGCCGCGCGGCAAAACCCTTGGCGGATCGAGTTCGATCAATGCGATGGTCTATATCCGCGGGCACCGGGATGACTATGACTCCTGGGGCGAGGCAGCCGATCCGATCTGGTCCTATGACAATGTGCTCCCGCTGTTCAAGGCGATGGAGTCCAACGAGAGATTTGGAACCGACGCGTTTCATGGCGGCGATGGTGAGCTTCACGTCAGCGACCTGCGAACCCGCAACCCCTTGAGCGATGCCTTCGTCGAGGCCGGACAACAGGCCCAGTTTCCGCATGCCGTCGATTTCAATGGGAAGATGCAGGACGGCGTCGGCCTGTACCAGGTCACCCAGCACAAAGGCCGGCGCTGGAGTTCCGCGCGCGCCTTTCTTTCCAAGGCCAAGGGCCGGCCCAATCTACGGATAGTCACGGGCGCGCGGGCTACCCGGATCATTCTGGAGGGCCGCAAAGCGGTCGGCGTGACCTATGCCGCAGGCGGCAAGCTGGTCGATGTGCGAACCAGGGGCGGCGAGGTCATTCTTTCGGGCGGCGCCGTCAATTCCCCGCAACTGCTGCTGCTTTCCGGCATCGGCGGCGCGGCCGAGCTGAACGCACTCGGCATTCCGGTGGTCGTCGACCTTCCGGCAGTTGGAAAAAATCTGCAGGATCACCTCGATATCACAATCATGCATGAGGCGAACGATCGTACACCGATCGGCATCGCACCGTCATTCATCCCGCGGGCGCTGTCCGGAGCGCTATCCTACGCCTTCCTTCGAAAGGGTTTCTTGACGAGCAACGTCGCCGAGGCGGGCGGCTTCGTCAAAAGCACACCTTCGCGGAGTCGGCCGAATCTACAGTTTCATTTCCTCCCCACGCTTTTGAAGGACCATGGGCGCGAAATGGCGTTCGGGTATGGCTATACATTGCATGTCTGCGATCTTCTGCCCAAGAGCCGAGGCCGCATCGGGCTCACAAGCCCCGACCCGCTCGACGATCCGCTGATCGATCCAAACTATCTCTCGGCCCCCGAAGACATTGAGACCATGGTCGCGGCGGTGAAGATCGGCCGGCAAATTCTGTCGGCGCCGTCAATGGCGGCCTTCTCGAAAACCGAACTGGTCCCTGGGCCATCGGTCCAGAGCAAGGCGGATATCATGGCGGATATCCGTCGGCGAGCGGAGACGATCTATCATCCGGTGGGAACATGCCGGATGGGACGAGACCCTCAGTCGGTTGTCGATCCGTCACTCCGAGTGCGTGGCGTGCAAGGCCTTCGCGTCGTCGACGCCTCGGTCATGCCGACGCTGGTCGCCGGAAACACCAACGCCCCGACGATGATGATTGCGGAAAGAGCTGCCGAGCTCATTCTTGGGAAGACGAAACTCGCACTCAGCGCCAACATTGAGGCATTCCGCTAACTCGTCGCAGAAATAAGACGAGGCTTATAGCCGTACAGACCATAAAAAGCCGATCCAAGAATATTGGCGGCGCATAGGGAGGATCATTTCATGAGAAAAAATGGAGCATATATGTATGCAAGGCTTGCGCAATACGCCACCGCGCTCGCCGTCTTGAGCGTCTTCCCCCAGGCTGCATTGGCCCAGAATTCGGAAGGATTCAAGCTGTGGGCCGTAAGTCTGAATGCAACTAGGGTCTTCGTGGATGAGGATGCGCCCGACATCACCTTGGCTGGAGGGCCTGTTCCGGGCTCGAATGTGAGGATCGGGGATGCCACGTCGGCGACCATTGATATCGGATATTTCTTCACGCCCAATGTTGCTGGTAATTTGTTTCTCGGCGTGCCGGCGACCGCGCAAATTGACGGCGCTGGGTCACTTGAGCCGCTCGGAACTCTAGCCAAGGTCAACTATGGACCCATCATCTTGTCGGCCCAGTACCATTTCAACAATCTTGGCAAGGTTCATCCCTATCTGGGAGTGGGCGTCGGGCGGATCGTCTTTCTGAATGAGCGTGACAGAGCTTTGCTTAATTTCAGTATCGACGACAGTTGGGCGCCTGCGGCTCAGGTGGGTGTTCGGTACGAGCTTGGCGCAGAATGGATGCTGAACGCTGACGTTCGATACGTTCCCTTCTCCACGCACGCTACCGGTTCACTGGGTGGAGCGCCTGTCCGGACACGTTTGGACATCGACCCGATCCTGACGAGCGCCGGAGTGACTTACCGGTTTTAGGTTCAATCGGGCGCTTCTGAACGGACGATATAAATATCAAGGAGGAATGCGAGTGTTGGGTTTGATGATGGACCGGCCGTTGATGATATCGCAGCTTATCGAGCATGCGGCTGAATATCATGGCGACAACGAGATCGTGTCTAGGTCGGTCGAGGGCCCGATCCATCGTCATACCTATGCCGACGCGGCCCGGCGCTCACGCCAGCTCGCTAAAGCGCTTGAGGCGCTGGGCGTCGCGCCGGGTGACCCGATAGGAACCCTGGCGTGGAACGGCTATCGGCATTTCGAGATTTACTTTGCGGTATCCGGGATCGGCGCCATCTGCCATACGATTAACCCGCGCCTCTTCCCAGAGCAGATCGCTTATATCATCAACCATGCAAATGATCGGTTCATCTTCGCCGACCTGAACGTACTTGCCATCCTTGAAGGGCTCGAGAAGAGTTTGGCAGGCGTGCGGGGAGTCATTGTGATGACTGATCGCGCTCACATGCCGGCCAGCAGCGCCCTACCCAATATGCTGTGTTACGAGGATCTTGTCGCCGCTCAAGACGAGGCGTTTGACTGGCCCGAGTTCGATGAGAATAGCGCTGCGTCGCTCTGCTACACCTCCGGCACCACGGGCAACCCGAAGGGCGTTCTTTACAGTCATCGTTCGACCATCCTCCATGCTTATGCCATCAACAGCGCGAATGCTCTGGGCCTTACGGTCGATGACGCGATACTCCCGGTCGTGCCGATGTTCCACGCCAATGCCTGGGGCATCCCTTACGCGGCTCCGATGGTCGGCGCCAAGCTTGTGTTACCGGGCTTCAAGATGGATGGCGCCAGTCTGTTCGAATTATTCGATAGCGAGGATGTCACCGTAGCGGCCGGCGTGCCTACGGTGTGGCAGGAACTGTTGCGCTTTTGCGAAGCCGGCGGCCGATCCTTAGGCAAACTGCAGCGTACGCTGATCGGCGGCTCGGCGCCGCCGCGCGCCATGATCGAACGTTTTGACAGGGAGCATGGGGTGCGGGTCATGCAGGGCTGGGGCATGACAGAGATGAGCCCACTGGGCACGATCACCTCGATGCGGCGCGGCGAGCGCGATCTACCGGCTGAGACGCAATACGACCTCATCGCCAAGCAGGGTCGACCTATCTTCGGTGTCAGTTTGAAGATCGTCGATGACGCCGGTCGCGAGTTGCCCAAGGACGGGGTTGCGTTCGGAAACCTGCTGGTCCGAGGTCCTTGGGTCGCAAGGTCTTACCTTCATGGCGAGGACCCTTCAGCGTTCACCGACGATGGCTGGTTTCATACTGGCGACGTCTGCACGATCGATCCGCACGGGTATATGACGATCACCGACCGCTCCAAGGACGTTATTAAATCAGGCGGCGAGTGGATCAGTTCGATCGACCTGGAGAATGTCGCGATGGATCATTCCGGGGTCCAAGAGGCTGCAGTGATTGGCATCGTCCATCCCCAGTGGGACGAGCGACCGCTGCTCGTTGTTGTGAGACGATCTGAATCGAAGGTAACGCGCGAGGAATTGCTGAACTCGTTCGAGGGGAAGGTCGCAAAGTGGTGGATTCCGGATGATGTCGTCTTTGTCGATAGTTTGCCTCACACCGCGACGGGAAAGTTGCTTAAGGCAAAGCTGCGGGAAGATTTTCGTGGATACAAAGCGCCCTCGACTGCTGGCTGAGAACGTATGGCTCGCCTGTCCGCCAACCCTTTTGACAGCAGCACCCCAGATGGCCGAGATGGTCATGGCTGAGAGCGCGGCCTTCACGTGCCGCGTCTCCAGAAGCACGACCTCGAAGCCCTCTGCGACCAGCCCGCGATGTAGCCACTGGGGCAACGGCCCGGCCTCGAGTCCGACCCTTCCAATCGTCAAGCCGGACCGACGGAGACAGGCGCTCAAAGGCTCAGGCTCGCTGCTGACCTTGATCTCCAGAACGATCTTGCCTGTTGGGCGCTGACGGCGGACACTCCCGCGTTATCAAGGGAGGGTGACATCTCTATCTGGCACGGGGGTGACATTACTATCCGGCGGTGTGGGCTCTAACTGAAGTGCGACGGAGAGCCTGGGCAGGATGACGGGGGAGGGGACCTCCTGTCACGTCAGGGTTAGGGCATTGGCAGTCGGGCGACGGGCGGGCGCGGAGCCATCACGTAGCGCAGAGCCCGTTCGTCGCCCGTGTCCCAGCCGTAGCCGCTATCTGCTCACCCAGCACATCCTCCGGCGTGCGATATCCAAGACACTTGCGCGGGATCCGATTGAGCCGCGTGGTCAGCTCCAGCAGCTTCTCTGGCGGGATCAACGCGATGTCCGTGTCGCTGGGTAGGAAGCGTCGCAGGCGGCCATTGGTGTTCTCGACAGTACCCTTTTGCCAAGGCGCCTGTGGCTTGCAGAAGTAGCTCTCGATCTCCAGCGAGCGCTTCAAGGTCGCAAAGAAAGCAAACTCAGTGCCGCGATCAAAGGTAATGGATTGCCGCATCGGCGGAGGAAGCGGCTCCAGACGCTCGGCCAAGCCGGCCATGATGCCCGTCGAGCTGCGGCTCGGGTTTTTGATCATGATCAGATACCGGCTTCGACGCTCGACCAACGTCGTGATGTTGTGACGCCCGTATTCCTGCCGGAAAGCGATCAGATCGCACTCCCAATGGCCGTAACCCTGGCGTTCGCCGATGTGGGCGGGGCGCTGTGCAATGGTGTTCTGTAGCGGAATATGCAGGCCGCCGCGCGGCCTTCGAGCATAGCGCGCGCGCCGGCGCCGACGCATCCTGGGGAGCAGCTTGTAGAGCTCCGCGGCCCGGCCATCTGGGCCGTAAACGTAGCGGTAGATGGTCTCGTGGCAGGCATAGGCTTGGAGCTGCCGGGTCGCTTTGAGATGACCGGCGATCTGTTCTGGCGACCAGGTCTCTCGCAAGCGCTGTGTGACGAAGTGGGCCAGTTCAGGATCGCGATGCAGCTTGCCAACACGCCTGCGTCGCGACGAGGCGCGCTGGTCGGCGGCGATGGCGAAGTAGCCGCGCAGCCAGGGCCCATCGTCAAACCAATTGCGTCGGATCTCGCGATGGACAGTCGATGGATGGCGGCCGAGGCGCTCGGAGATGACCCGCACAGGCACCTTGGCGTCACGCCAACGACAGATCAGGTGGCGTTCTTCAAGCGTGATATGATCGTAGCGCGATCCCATGTGAAAATCTCCGTGGACGTAAGTCCATAAAAACCCTCACAAATCGCATTTCAAAATAGAATCCGCCAAAGACTGAACATGTCTACGCCGCTTAGAGATGTCGCGGAGTCTGCCAGTTAGAAATGTCACCTGGCGCTGTGTTTGGGGGCGGGCGGCGGGCGGGCGCGGAGCTCTTACACCGCGCAGAGCCCGGCCGGCGACCGTGGCAAGGGCAGGGCGGCTTCGTCGTGTCTGATCTCACCGAGCGCGCCGCAGGCGGGCGAGGCTCTGACGGGTTTGCGCGCCGCGTGCGGACGTTCAAAACTTCTCAGGGAGGCGGTAAGCGAGCATAAATCCTTTCGATCTACGTTTAGTAAATGGGCCTTGGCGCTGAAACGATCAATGCTCTAATTCATAGCCTCCCAGGTATGCTGGGGCTTTGGGCAATATTGTTTCTGCTAACTTGCCTCTGGCTTTGGACGACGCCCAAGGTCGCATATAAATCTGCTCTGCTCAGCTTTATCTTTTCCTTAGCCTGCTGGATATCTTGGGCTGTCCAGGGCTTTGACAAGCCAGGGCAATGGACTAGGTGGAGCCTGCTTGTTCTCTATGTCGTTTTAGTCCGACTGATTGTTGGTAGTCGGCAGCAGATAGCTGATCGGCGCCGAGCAAATTCCATCAGTCGTCGCCGCTAGAGCATTTTCCGATCAGTCTGCATCATACCCCGCAGCGGCGAAGTAGTTGGCGCATTCGTTGGGTGTGAAGGCGTCGATAGCATGGGCGATGGCCTTCCAAAGCTGTTCGACGGTTCGGGCGGCGGCCTTGCGCAGCAGGGCCTTGAGCTTTGAGAAGGCGTTCTCGATCGGATTGAGGTCTGGACTGTAAGGCGGCAGGAACAGCAACCGAGCGCCGGCTGTCTCGATGGCGGTTCGGGCGGCGGCGCTTTTGTGGGCGGCCAGATTGTCGAGGATCACGATGTCGCCGGGCGCCAGCGTCGGGACCAGGACTTGCTCGACATAGGCCAGGAACCAGCCGCCCGTCATCGGGCCGTCCAGGACCATGGGCGCGGTCATTCCCGACAGGCGCAAGCCGCCGATGAAGGTGGTGGTTTTCCAGTGACCGTGCGGCACGCTGCAGCGCAGGCGCTCGCCGCGAGGCGCGCGGCCGTGCCGACGAGCCATCTTGGTGGTGGCTCCGGTCTCGTCCAGGAACACCAGTCGGGCGGGATCCAGATCCAGTTGCCCCTCGAACCAGGCCCGTCGGCGCTTCAGGATATCGGGACGGTTCTGTTCGTCCGCGTGCGCCGACTTTTTTTGAGCGTGATCCGCCGTCGGTTGAAGAACCGCCAGATCGACGAGCCGCTGACCGCCACGCCGCGCTCGGCCAGACCGGCCTGGAGTTCGGCCAGAGTGATATCCGGCTTGGCCTCAACCATCGCCAGGATCACGTCGGCATTCTGCTCGATGAGACCGGAGCGACGATCGCCGCCAAGAGCGCCCGGGCGCGCATCGCCCTGGCTCAAGGTCAGTTGCCGCCATCGGATCGCGCTGGCCGCGCTGACCCCAAACCGCGCCGCCGCCGCCCGGCACGACAGCCCACCATCAATCGCGGCGATCACCCGCTCCCGAAGATCCAAAGACAGCGCCTTGCTCATTCGTGCCAGCCTCCGATCCAGCACAGAGCTTGAATCAGATACCGGGCCGCATGGGAATCCCCAACGATTCAATCAGGTCGTAGAATGCTCTAGGCGATGAGTAGTCAGGTCATGTGGAAATACGACACGACCGCACCATCGATGATCCGAAGGCCCCTGCTCATGAATACGCACGGCTTCTTCGGGTCGATGATCCTGAAGCCTTCTCCCATCCAGCCAAAGTTTACAGGCCGCCCCGTTCGTTCGAACGACTGAAGATATCGCAATGCGGCGACGTGCTGTTCCTTGGTCGGCGCACCGGATCGGCCGAACGGCAATTTTTTGCCCTCCAGACGGCTCAATGTCCCATGCACTTCGAAGCGGCGGCATCCCCCTAGGTAGGAGTCATTGTTAGGATCGGGCTCGACGACCAGCGTGTAAGCGGTCTCATTGGTGCGCAAAATCTTCAGAACCCGAACAGGCTCCCATGAACCGCCTGCTATGGCTGGTGTCACCAGTAGGCCGATAGGCAGGAGAAGGACGACGAGAAGCGCACGACCCGTGAAGCGTCTGTCCACACTGTGTAGCGTCAGGCTCATCAAGCGATGCTAACTCAACCCTTGGGCGTCTACTATGGTCGAAATCAGAATCTAAACCGACAGCGAAGACGGGCAGGGGACTCAGCCGACGCCGAACATATGGTTGGTCTGATCGCGGCGCCTGGGACCTTTACGGGTGCGTGCCCCAGCCGGCCCGGCCTCCTGGCTCTGTTTGATCAAGGCGAGCAGGCCGCCCAGCCGCTTGTTCTCGATCACGGCCGTCTCTGTGACGCGCCGAACCTTGTCGAAGGTCCGGTAGGGCATGCTGAGACCCTTGTGGCGGATCTCCAGGCGGCCATCGGGGAAGTCGACGACCTCGACGCGCTGGCCGATCGCTCCTTGCGCGAACTCGGACGGTTCGATCATGAAGAGGATGTTGTCGTACTGGAGCGTCAGCGCCTGTGAGAGGGTCCGCTCAGCGCGCCAGGTGAACGCCTCGTCCAACCGGTCTCGCGGCGCCATGGGCCGGTGCAGGTCCTTGTCGTTGAACGGCGCCTTGGCGAAGCGCGCGTTGTAGTCGGCGATGAAGCTCGGCAGAAAGGCGTTGCCGTCGTCCATCGAGCTGACGCCGGCGAGCCGGAGCTCCTTCACCAGCCGGTCCTGGAGGGTCTTGTTGGCTCGCTCGACACGGCCCTTGGCCTGGCTGGAGTTGGCGCAGATGATCTCGATGCTCAGGGCTTTGAGAGCGCGGCCGAACTGGGTCATGCCGTCACCATGAAGACCGCCAGCCTTGTTCACACGAAAGACCGCATGCTTGTCGGTGTAGAAGGCGATCGGCTTGCCGTGGGCCTCAAGGTAGCGCTGGGTGGCGTTGAAGTAGGCGAAGGTCGACTCCGACTGAACGAACTGCAGGTGCATGAGCCGGCTGGTGGCGTCGTCGATGAAGACCAGCAGCGTGCAGCTGTCGGCGCGGTCCTCGAACCAGAAGTGATCGGACCCGTCGACCTGGATGAGCTCACCGACGCATTCTCGCCGATAGCGCGGTTGGTAGACCCGGCCACGCCGCTTCTGGCGATCGGCCCAGAGCCCGGCTTCCAGCATCCAAATCCGCAGCGTCTCACGCCCGATATACACACCGTGGAGCTCACGCAGCTTCTCGGCCGCCAGCGTCGGACCAAATCCCGAGTACCGCTCACGGATCAGCTCCAGCGCCTGCGTCTTGACGATCGACGGCGTGCGCCGGTTGCTCGGCTGACCGCGCTTCTTGGAGATCAGCGCCGTGGCGCCTTGCTCCTGATAGGCCTTGGCCAATCGCTGAACCTGGCGTCGCTCCAGGCCCAGCAGCTGCGCCGCCGCCGGCGTCGTGAGCCGGCCGCTAGCGAGATCGCGTAGGATCTCCAGCCGCGAGAGCTCCTTGTCGCTCATGAAATGCAACGCCATCCTGGAGGCCTCCATCGCGGTTGCGGCGGAGGGTGACATGTCTAAATGGCACGGTGCGACATTACTAAATGGCGGCTACATCATGTTATCGTCTAAGATATATTATCGGCAATAATTGCCTTCACGCGAGAGCCAAGGCTTGACGCCAAGCCAGCGAGCTACAAAACAGCATTTGACGGGCCGATCGACGTTTCGCGCCAGCCGTCGCACGATTTTGGGAGACGAGCGAGATTGGCGAAGAATTCTGGAGCCATTCGCGGTCCCACCATCATCGACGTCGCGGCCCAAGCCGGCGTGTCGCCCATGACGGTGTCGCGCGTGATCAACGATCGCCCAGGCGTTGGTCCCGAGACGCGCCAAGCGGTCAACGAGGCCATCCGCGCGCTGGGCTATACGCCGAACGTCGCCGCGCGCAGCCTCGTGACCTCGGCCGAGCTGCGGATCGGCGTTGTCTATTCCAACCCCAGCGCCGCCTTCATGAGCGACTTCCTGACCGGCGTGTTCGAGGAAGCGTCCATTCGGGGCGCTCGTCTCATTCTTCTCAAAGGCGGCGAAGGTGGTCGCCCTCCTGGCGTCGCGGAGTTGAAGGCGCTGGTGGCGGCTGGCATCCGCGGCGTGATCCTGGCCCCGCCGCTGGGCGAGTCGCCCGTCGTCCTGCGCGCGCTTGGCAAGGCTGGCCTGCCGATGGCCGCCGTGGGCGCCTATGGCGTCGAGGACGCGATCTGCGTGCGCATCGATGATCGTCGCGCCGCCTATGAGATGACCCGCGAACTGATCGGCCTAGGGCATAGCCATCTGGGCTTCATCCTGGGCAACCCCGATCAGGCCGCCAGCGGCCAGCGTCTGGCGGGCTTCCAAGACGCCGTGCGCGAGGCTCCGGGCGTGACGACGGTGGTCGCCCAAGGCGATTTCAGCTTTGCTTCAGGGCTGACCGCCGCCGAACAACTGCTGGAAGCGACGCCGCCGCCGACGGCGATCTTCGCCAGCAATGATGACATGGCGGCCGCGGCCGTCTCCGTAGCGCACCGCCGCCATCTGGACGTGCCGCGCGAACTGACGGTGGTCGGTTTCGACGATACGCCCGCCGCCGTGACTCTGTGGCCGCCATTGACCACCGTCCATCAGCCGGTCCGCAAGCTGGCCGCCGAAGCGCTGGGCCTACTGACGGCCGAGATCGCCAGGACCGCGCAGGATAGCCAGGCGCGGCGCGAGCACGTCCTCGAACACGAGATCGTCGCGCGTCAGTCGACAGCGCCGCCGTCGCTCGCCTGATCCGACGGTCCGCAGCCCCCGCCTCTCGTCCGCAATGACTATTATGTCGGAGTATTGACTCCCTCCCCGCATCGGCATACCACCGATATGGTAACGTTACCGTTCCCGCCAAAAGGGGCTCGGCGACGTGAAAAAACGCGCGAACGCAACGACGTCGCGCGCCTTGGGAGGGAAACCGAAAATGCGTGCCACAGGCATGAACCATTCACGCGCGCCGCTGCCGTCGCCGCGAACCGTCGCAGACGAATTCTCCGTCGGTGGGGCGCCAACTAGGCTGCGAGGACAGGCGCTGATGTCCGCGGGCGCGGTCGCGCTGATGTCGATGCTGGTCGCCGGACCGGCCCTGGCGCAATCGGCGCCTGCGCCCAAGCCCCCCTCCTCCGCCGACGACGCCGTCGTGAGCGAGATCGTGGTCACTGGCACGCGGATCCAGACTACCGGCTTTACCGCCCCGACCCCGACCTCGGTGATCGGCGAAGACCAGATCCAAAACAACGCCCAACCCAACGTCTTCGCGACGATCGTGCAGCTGCCGTCGCTGCAGGGGTCCAGCGGCTCGGCCACCAACACCTTCAGCACGTCCAGCGGCCAGCAGGGTCTGAGCTCGTTCTCGCTGCGAGGCTTGGGGACTATACGCACCCTGACCCTGCTGGACGGCCAGCGCGTCGTCGGCGCCTACTATACCGGCGTCACCGATGTCAGCCTGTTCCCGCAACTGCTGATCCAGCGCGTGGACGTCGTGAACGGCGGCGCCTCGGCCTCGTACGGCTCGGACGCCGTTGGCGGCGTTGTCAACTTTATCACCGACACCCGCTTCACCGGTTTGAAGGGCAACGTCCAGGCGGGCATCTCGAAGTACGACGACAACGAGCAGGGCTTGGTGCAGCTGGCGGGCGGCCGCAGCTTCGCCGGTGACCGCGTGCATCTGGTTGGCAGCGTCGAGTGGGCCAAGGAGGACGGCGTCGGCCCGGGCGACTTCGGCCTGGACCTGGCGGGCGATCGTCATTGGTTCACCCAGACGACGATGATCAATCGCAACGTCATCGACGATAAGTCGCCGCAATATCTGATGCGCGACTACGCCCAGCCCTACGCCTACACCAAGTACGGGCTGATCACGGCCGGCCCGCTGCAGGGCATCGCCTTCGACCAGAGCGGGCAACCCTTCCAGTTCCAGTACGGCTCGGGCGGCGTGCCGTCCAAGACCGCGGGCGGCGCCGTCCTGGGCTGTCTGCCGGGCTTCTGCGTCGGCGGCGACCTGTCGGGCAATGTCGACAGCGGTCGCACGCTGCAGTCGGCGATCGAACGCAAGGTCGGCTACGGCCGCATCGGCTACGACTTCGCCGAGGGCAACGAGGCTTACGTTTCGTTCAACCTGGGCCAAGTCAAGACCAGCAACCAGCCGGTTAACGGCATGAACCGGACGGGCCTGACGCTGCAGTGCGCCAACCCGTATCTGCCGACCTCGGTGCGAGACGCCTGCGCGACCGCCGGGATCACCAGCTTCCAGTTCGGCACCAGCAACGCGCTGTTGCCTAACACCCAGGTCCACACCGATCGCCGCATGTACCGCGTCGTCGCCGGCCTGAAGGGCAAGTTCGCCGCGATGGGCTCCGACTGGTCGTATGACGCCTATTACGAGCATGGCGTCAACAAGGCCGCCGTCGACGTCGATCACATCCTGCTGACGCCGCACTTCAACCAAGCGATCCAGGCCATCACCCTGAACGGCGCGATCGTCTGCGCCGATCCGGTGGCGCGCGCCAATGGCTGCCAGCCGCTGAACATCTTCGGCGGCAAGCCGCCCTCGGCCGCGGCGCTTGAGTATGTTCAGCCCGCCGCCGGCCCGTTCCAGCGTCTGCGCATGACCCAGGATGTCGCCAGCCTGAACTTCTCGGGCGCACCGGTCGACCTATGGGCCGGTCCGTTGTCGGTGGCGTTCGGCGCCGAGTATCGCCGGGAATTCTACACTGTCCGCGCCGACCCCTACGGCGCCGGGATCGCCGATCGCAGCCCCAATGGCGGCGCCTATCCAGCCGATCCTCTGATGTCGTCGCTGGGCAACAACTGGCACGCGGGGAACTACAAGAACGGCGACGGGGTCTACAACGTCAAGGAAGCCTTCCTGGAAATCGACCTGCCGCTGTTCGACAACGACGCGGCCGGTCGCGCCAACTTCAACGCCGCGGCGCGGGTCACCGACTACAGCACCTCCGGCACGATCTGGACGTGGAAGGCCGGCGGCACCTGGGATACGCCGATCGATGGCCTTCGCTTCCGCGGCGTGACCTCGCGAGACGTCCGCGCGCCCAACCTGTCGGAGTTGTTCGCCGCGCCGGTCACCACGACCCTGCCGAACTTCTTCGACCCGGTGAACAACCGGAACGTCGTGGCGATCCAGAACGCCGTCGGTAACCCGAACCTGACCCCGGAGATCGCCCGCAACTCCCAGATCGGGGTCGTGCTGGCAAATCCGTCTTGGCTGCCGGGCTTCAGCGCGTCGGTCGACTACTACAAGATCAAGGTCGACGACGTCGTCTCCAGCCTGGGCGCGGCCCAGATCGTCGACTACTGCTTCCGCAACATCCTGCCCCAGACCTGCGGCGCCTATAACCTCAACAACCCCAACGGTCCGAACTACATCAACGTCCAGTCCTTCAACCTGGCGTCGATCAAGACCAGCGGCTTCGACATCGAGGCCAGCTACCGCTGGCGCCAGCCGCTGGGCCTCTCCGGCAACTTCACCCTGCGGGCCTTGGCCACTCACATCCGGGAATTCTGGACCGACACCGGCCTGCCCGGCACCGTGCCGGTCGACTCCGCGGGCGTGAACCAAGGCAACACGCCCAAATGGAAGTGGCTGGCGATCCAGAGCTACGAGACCGATCGCTTCAGCGTGACGCTGCAGGAGCGTTGGTTCACGGACGGCAACTACGGCAACCAGTACGTCGTGTGCGCTCCGGGAACCTGTCCGGTCTCGACGGCCAACGCGCCGACGATCGACAAGAACTTCATGCCTGGCGCGTTCTACATGGACGTCGGCGGGACCTATAAGATCCGCGACGACGTGACCGCCTACTTCAAGGTCGACAACCTGTTCGATCGCGATCCGGCCAAGTCTCCGAACTACGCCAACCCGGCGCTCTACGACATCGTCGGCCGGATGTATCGCGCCGGCGTGCGCTTCAAGTTCTAGGCCGCGGTCGGCGTGGCGCCTTCACGACGCCGCGCCGACACGCCAGACCTTGGTTGACCTGCCTATTTGTCCGACCATTATTCAGCGCACCACCAAACTCGCCAAGCACGCCGGAAACCGGCGTCATCAGGCAAGCGATCTGGGAGAAGACATGTTCCGATTTGCCCGGCCGCTGGCCGTCTCCGCCATGGCTCTGACGCTGGCGGCGCCGGCTTTCGCCCAGACCAAGGCCGACGCGCCGATCCCGCTGCGCATCGACGCGGGTTCGCCCGGCGCCAAGATCGATCGGAACATCTTCGGCCAGTTCGCCGAGCACCTCGGAACCGGGATCTACGGCGGCGTCTGGGTCGGCAAGGACTCGTCGATCCCCAATGTCCGCGGCATCCGCAAAGACGTCGTCGAAGCCCTTCGCGCCATCAAGGTGCCCAACGTCCGCTGGCCCGGCGGTTGCTTCGCCGACGAGTATCACTGGCGCCACGGCATCGGCCCGGCCGAGGCGCGCCGCAAGACGATCAACTCCAACTGGGGCGGCGCGGTCGAGCCCAACACCTTCGGAACCGATGAATTCATGGACTTCGTCGAGCAGATCGGCAGCGAGGCCTATGTCTCGGTCAATGTCGGCTCCGGAACGGTTCAGGAGGCGGCCGAGTGGGTCGAGTACATGACCGCCGATCCGGCCACGACGGCCGGCAAGGAGCGCGCCGCCAACGGACGCGTCGCGCCTTACAAGGTCAAGTTCCTGGGGCTCGGCAACGAGAGCTGGAGCTGCGGCGGGGCGATGCGCGCCGAGTACTATGCCGACGAGATGAAGCGCTATGCCCGCTTCGTCCGGAACTACAACCCCAAACAGACCGGCTCTGAAGCGATGCAGCGTATCGCCGTGGGGCCGAACCAGGGCGACCCCGCCTATACCGAAGCCGTGATGGCCGCCCAGAAGTCGCACGACTGGGCCTGGAACATCGAGGGCCTTTCCCTTCACTCCTACACGACCGGCGGCTGGCCGCCGTCCTACTCCAGCACCAAGTTCGACGAGACCGCCTACGCCAAGCTCCTGAAGGAGACGCTGGGCATGGACGATCTGATCACCAAGCACTCGGCGATCATGGACAAGTACGATCCCGAGAAGAAGGTCACCCTGGCCGTCGATGAATGGGGCGTCTGGCTGGCGCCGCTGGAGGGCACCAATCCCGGCTTCCTGGCCCAGCAGAATTCCCTGCGCGACGCGATCGTCGCGGCCCTGAACCTGAACATCTTCGCGCGTCACGCCGATCGGGTGCGGATCACCAACATCGCCCAGATGGTCAATGTTCTGCAGGCGATGATCCTGACCGACAAGGACAAGATGGTCCTGACCCCGACGTATCATGTCTACAAGATGTACCTGCCCTTCCAGGACGCCACCTTCGTCCCGGTCAGCTTCGACAAGGGCGTCTACACGCAGGGCGATGTCACCCTCCCCCGGGTTGACGCCATCGCCGCCCGCGACACTCAGGGCAAGCTGTGGCTGGCGGTCACGAACCTCGATCCCGCCCGTCCGGCCAAGATCTCCGCGAGCGTGGCGGGAGGAAAAGGCGCGAGCGCCAAGGGCCAGGTCCTGACGGCGAGCCGCGTGGATGCGCTCAACACGTTCGAGGCCCCGGCCGTGGTCGTTCCCAAGCCCTATTCGGCCAAGGCCGGCGCCAAGGGCCTCGATCTGGATATCCCGGCCAAGTCCGTGGTCGTCGTCCAGCTGGAGCCCTGACGCGCCTGGCAGCTTGCCAAGGCTTACACGGTTGCGCTTATAGAACCCTCTAACGCCGCCAGGAGTCTGACGCATGCCGACCGAAGAGCCTGAGACCAAGTCGATCCCCAAGTCGACGAGAGGCTCCGGTCGGCGTCTGCGCGGCGCGGTCGCGCACTATCTCGGCACGGCCATCGTCTCGGGCCAGATCGCGCCCGGCGAGAAGCTGACGGGCGAGATCGCCAACGCCGAGGCGTTGGATGTCTCGCGCAGCGCCTATCGCGAGGCCGTGCAGGTCCTGACCGCCAAGGGCCTGGTCGAGAGCCGCCCAAAGGCCGGCACGCGGGTGCTGCCGCGCAGCCGCTGGAACATCCTGGACCCGACCGTGCTGGCGTGGGCCTTTTCCGCCAGCGAGCCGGACGTCAGCTTCGTGCGCGATCTCTTCGAACTGCGGTCCGTGGTCGAGCCGGCCGCCGCGCGCTTCGCCGCCGAGCGGCGCGACAAGGACGACATCAAGGCGATGAAGGACGCCCTGGCCGGCATGCGCCGCCACACGCTGGCCACCGAGGCCGGCCGCGCCGCCGACCGGGCCTTCCATGACGCCCTGCTGCGCGCCACCCATAACGACGCGATGATCGCGCTCAGCGCCAGCATCAGCGCCGCGGTCAGCTGGACGACGGAGTTCAAGCAGCGCTCCCGCGCCCTGCCCCGCGATCCGGTGCCCGATCACGCCAAGGTCTGCGACGCGATCGCCGCCGGCGACCCCGAAGCCGCCAGCGCCGCGATGCGGACCCTGGTCGAGCTGGCGCTCGAGGACACCCGCTCGGCGATGTAGTTTCAGGGCTTCGACAGGGTGAAGCTATCGACGTCCAGTCGGCCTTCGCCGCCGTTCGGATTGTAACAGAACAGGCTATATTGCTCGCCCTGGAACGTGCCCGTACGCCAGTCATAGGCCAGCGGGAACTCGCCCGGCAGCGGCGTCCAGGCCTCGCCGTCCAGGCTGTAGGCCAGGGCGGACTTGTCTGTGGTGAAGTCCATCTCGACCGACAGCCACAGGTCCTTCAGCGGGACGGAAACCGAGCCGCCACGCGGCGTCGTGACGGGACCGGCCTGGGTGCTCTCGACCAGACGCGCGCTTAGCTCCCCCTGTCCCGCGGCGTTGCGCGTCAGAACGATCTGGCTGGAGAACTTGCCGAACGTGCCCAGGCCGCAGGCGTCCCCGACGGCGAGGCCACGCGCGTCGACCTTGGCCACGGCGCGGCTCTTGGGCCCCTGCCCCTTCTGCACCAGCGTGTTTCGCGCGCCCCAGAACTCGGCGGCCCGGGTCGCCCTGAGCCGTAGATAGCCCGGACGCTCGCCCAGCGACCAGCGGCGGTCGTCGGGATTGTGGTTCCATTGCCATTGGCGTCCGAGGGTCGGCTTGCCAAAGTCGTCGGAACTGGGCGGCTCGACGAACGGCTTGCCCAGGATCGGCTTGGCGGCGGTCGCGGGGACACGGCCTGGCGCATCCGGCGTGCCCCACACCGGCCAATCGTCCTGCCAGAAGATCGGGCTGATGTTGGTCACCCGGCCGATCGCGCCCGCATCCAGCATGACGAAGCCGTACCAGCCGCCGCCCGGCAGATCGACCAGGGCGCCCTGGTGGCCGCCGGTCTTGTCGTCGATCTGGTCGCGGGTCTCCCACGGACCGGTCAGCGCGCGGGCGCGCGACACCGTCATGCCCAGGCGTCGCGGGATGGAGTTAAAGATGTAGTACCAGCCGTCGCGCTTGATCAGTTTCGAGCCTTCGGCGCCCTTGATGTAGTGGATCTTCTGGGCGCTGGTGACGGCGGTCAGGTCGGCGTTGAGCGTCAGCAGGGTGATCGTGCCGTCGGAACCGATCGAGGTGGCCATATAGGCTTGGCCGTCGTCGTCGATGAACAGGGCCGGATCGAACGCTTCGCGGTCGAGCTCGTGCATCGTCCACGGCCCGCGCACGTCGGAGGCCGAATAGATGCGGGTCGGGCGCCCCACCGGCGTGACAGCGATATAGAACCGCCCCTTGTGATAGCGCAGGCTCGGCGCATAGACGCCGTGACGATAATCCCCGCCGTCGGCGAGGTCGTATTTCGGATTGCCTACGAGCCTGGGCATCACGTGGCTGGCGATGTCCCAGTTCACCAGGTCCTTCGAATGCAGGATGGTGAGCCCCGGCGCGTTCACGAAGGTGGTCGAGGCGAAGTAGAAGTCCTCGCCCACCCGGATGATGTCGGGGTCGGGATAGTCGGCGTTGAGCGGCGGATTGCGATAGGTTCCATCGTCGGCGTCCGAACGCCAGACCTGGGCGTGAGCCACGCCAGCGCTCAAGGCGAGCGCCGAAGCGACGGCCAGCATGGCGCGTCCGAAAACCTTGGCCATGCCGGCCTCCCTAACTCTGTACTGGCGCCTAGTGGTTATCCCTGGGCAGGCCCTTGGTTTGGGCGATGCGTTGGTATTTGACGGCGGGTTCGAGGACGGCGCCGGTTTCGAGCTGTCCGACGACGGCGCGCTGGATTTCCTGCCAGGGGGTCTGGCTTTCGGGGATCGGGAAGCCGCCGGCCGCTTCCAGGGCCTTGCGACGCTCGACGATCTCGCTGGGCGAGACCAGCACGTCGACCCGCGACTTGCGCAGGTCAAAGCGGACCTTGTCGCCGGTCTTGAGGAGAGCAAGCCCCCCGCCCACGGCCGCCTCGGGCGAGGCGTTGAGGATCGACGGCGAGCCCGAGGTGCCCGACTGGCGGCCATCGCCGATGCAGG